>Ga0207668_10000775_pt1 | contig 19580 bp, 16 predicted proteins | sample KBSS43metaG_FD_184323 | JGI IMG/M metagenome (GOLD analysis project Ga0207668, IMG submission 184323) | Switchgrass rhizosphere microbial communities from Kellogg Biological Station, Michigan, USA - KBS S4-3 metaG (SPAdes) (version 2) | ecosystem: Host-associated > Plants > Roots > Rhizosphere... | reverse complement strand
GGCGGGGGACCGGCCGGCGCCGCGAAGGCGGCGCTCGACCCGGATCAGGTCGTGGAAATCGTGGAGCGGCGGCTGTTGCGCGAGATCGAGCGGCGCGGCGGCCGATGGGCGGGGGTGTTCTGATGGCGGTACCGGCGGCGCCGGCGAAGGCGGAACTGCACACCGAGACGAACGAGATCATCAAGTTCCTGTTCAACCCGTCCGAGCTGACCATGACCAAGTCGGCGTCCTGGAACGCGGCCGAGAGCAAGGGCGGCAACGCGCCGACGCTGAAGTTCAGCGCGGGCCAGTCGGGCACGCTGGCGCTGAGCCTCACGCTGGACACCACCGAGGACGGCACCGACGTCACCGAGCACACCAACAAGCTGCTCAAGCTCGTCCAGGTCGATCCGGCCCTGCCCAGTTCGGACAAGAACCGCAACAAGGCGCGGCCGCCCTGGGTGACCTTCCATTGGGGGTCGTTGCACTCGTTCAAGGCGGTCGTCGAGCGGCTGCAGCTCAAGTTCACCTACTTCGCGGCGGACGGCATGCCGTTGCGGGCCAAGGCCGACCTCACCCTCAAGCAGTACGAGGACGAGAAGACCAAGCCGCTGCAGAATCCCACCTCGCACACGCCGTCGCTGCAGACCGTGCACCGGCTGGTCCACGGCGAGACCCTCGACCGGGTGGCCGCCAAGCACTACGCCGACTCCACCCGGTGGCGGCTGATCGCCGAGGCGAACGGCATCGTCGACCCGCTCACCCTGTCCCCGGGCATGTTGCTGGTCGTCCCCGAGTTGCCGGTGCGCCACCGTGGCTGAGACCCGCCGCCTGGACAGCATGGTGCTCACGGTGGACGGGAAGGCCCTGGCGCCGGAGCTCTACCCGCAGGTCACGCTCGTGCGGGTGGAGGAGTCGGTGCACCTGCCGGACTACTTCGCGATCCACCTCGACGACCCGCATTTCGAGCTGTTCGACAAGGGCACGTTCACGATCGGTACGCGCATCGAGATCGCGTTCCGGGCCGAGGGCGACCCGGTCGTGGTGACCGCCGGCGAGATCACCGCGATCGGGATCGAGCCCGGCGCGTCCGGCCGGCACGAGCTGGTGCTCAGCGGCTTCGACCTGACCCACCGGATGGCCCGGGTGGCGAAGTCGCGCAGCTTCCAGAAGGTGACCGACGCCGACATCGCCAGCCGGATCGCCGGCGAGTACGGCCTGGACGCCGACGTGGACGGCACCGGCGCGGCGCACGACTACGTGCTGCAGGCCGCCGAGACCGACTACGCGTTCCTGCGCCGGCGGGCCGCCCGGATCGGCTTCAACGTGTGGGTCAGCGAAAAGACGTTCCACTTCAAGAAGCAGCCGCGCGGCACCGCCACCCCGCCGAAGCTCACCTACGGCAAAAACCTGTCCAAGTTCTCGGTACGCTTCTCGGCCGCCGAACGCGGCGACGAGGTGGAGATCCGCGGCTGGGACCAGCTCGGCAAGGAGGCCATCACCGGCCGCGCCGAGCAGACCGACCCGGGCACCGACGCGCCGGCCGCGCAGGAGTTCACCGACGCGGCGCGCCGCGCGTTCGGCCGGGTCAAGCGCAACGCCGGCCAGTTCCCGGTCACCGACCAGGCGGAGGCCGACGCGCTCGCCTCCTCGCTGCTGCTGCGCGCCTCCGGCGAGGAGGCCGTGTTGCGCGGCGAGGCGGTCGGCGATCCGCTGATCGGGGCCGGTGCCAAGGTGTCGATCGAGGGCATCGGGTCGCGGATGACCGGCATGTGGCGGGTCACCGGCGTCGAGCACTCGTACGGCGCGACCCGGCCGTACCTGACCCGGTTCGTCTGCGGCGGCAAGGAATCCGGCGGCCTGGGCGACCTGACCGGCGGCGGCAACTCGGTGGCCGAGAAACGCGGCTGGTCCGGCCTGGTCGTCGGGATCGTCACGAACAACAACGACCCGGAAAAGCTGGGCCGGGTACGGGTGAAGTTCCCGACGCTGTCCCAGGACGACGAGAGCGCCTGGTCCCGGATCGCCACCCCGGGCGGCGGCAAGCAGCGCGGCCTGCAGTGGATTCCCGAGGTGGACGACGAGGTGCTGGTCGGCTTCGAGCTCGACGACCACACCCGCCCGGTGGTGCTGGGTGGCCTCTGGAACCGGCCGGACGGGCCGCCCGAGCCCGGCGCGATCGCCGGCGGCGTGGTCAAGCAGCGGCTGCTGGTCAGCCGGAAGGACTCCCGGCTGGTGTTCGACGACGACAAGCCGCAGATCGAACTGCTCCTGGGCGGCACGCCCTGCGCGGTCAAGCTGGAGAGCTCCGAGTCGTCGGTGACCGGCGACAAGAAGCTGGTCGTCACCGCCGGCCAGATCGAGATCAAGGCCACCTCGAAGCTCACCCTGTCCGGTGCGCAGATCGAGATCAACGCGTCCGGCCCGCTGACCGCGTCCGGCAAGCCGATCAAGCTGAACTGAGGGGAGGGGCCATGCCACAACCAGCCGCCCGACAGAACGACCCGGTCATGGGGACCGACATCCACATCCTGTTGGTGCCGTCGCCCGGCGGCCCGGTGCCGACGCCCACCCCGCTGCCGTTCAGCGGGCAACTCATGACCGCGCTCTCCACCGACGTACTCATCAACAGCCGGCCCGCGGCGGTACAGGGCAGCATCGCGCAGAACATGCCGCCGCACATCTGCCCGCCGCCGGCCTCGTTCAGCAAGCCGCCCACCAACCAGGGCCGGGTGGTCATCGGCTCGCCGACCGTGCTGGTCAACGGCAAGCCGCTGGCCCGGCTCGGCGACCAGGTGGCCACCTGCAACGACCCGGTGGACGCGCCGACCTGCACCATCACGGCCGGCTCACCCGACGTGCTGGTGGGCTGAGCGATGGGCGACTTCATCGGCAACGGCTGGGCGTTCCCGGCGGCGATCTCCCGGTCCGGCAGCGTCCGGCTGGTCGGCGGCGTCGAGGAGATCGACGCCGCGATCCGGATGATCCTGTCCACCGTGCCGGGGGAGCGGGTGATGCGGCCCGAGTTCGGCTGCGGCATGTGGGACATGCTCTTCGCGCCGCTCACCTCCGGCACGCTCGGGCTGATCGAGCAGGCCGCCCGGGAGGCCCTGGAACGCTGGGAGCCGCGGATCGAGTTGGAGTCCGTGGTGGCCACCGGCGAGCAGTCGACCGGCACGGTGCACATCACCGTGGCCTACCGGGTCCGGGCGACCAACGACGTACGGAATCTGGTCTTCCCCTTCTACACGATCCCCACCGAGGAGCCCGCGCCATGAGCCTGCCCGCTCCCGATCTTGACGACCGGCGTTTCCAGGACATCGTCGACGAGGCGAAACGGCGGATCAACCGGCTCTGCCCGGAGTGGACCGACCACAACGTCTCCGACCCGGGCGTGGCCCTCATCGAGCTGTTCGCCTGGATGACCGAGATGACGCTGTACCGGCTCAACCAGGTGCCGGACCGGCTGTACATCAAGTTCCTCGAACTGGTCGGCGTCGAGCTGTTCTCGGCTGTGCCGGCCCGGGCCGACCTGCTGTTCCGGCTCACCGCCCCGCGGGACGAGCCGGTCCGCATCCCGGCCCGCACCCAGGTCAGCACGGAACGCCGCGACGACGAGTCGCCGATCGTCTTCCTCACCGACACCGAGCTGCAGGTCACCCCGCCCACCCTGATCGCCTGCCTCACCCACACCGGCGACCGCTACGCCGACCACTGGGAGGAGTTGCGCCGCGAGGCGTCGTCGGTGCAGCTGTTCACCAGCCTGCAGCCCGACGAGGCGGTCTACTTCGGCCTGCAGGAGTCGGCGGCCGGCAACCTGCTGCGCCTCGACGTGACCACCGGCCCCGAGGGCGCCGGCGTCGACCCGCGCCGCCCGCCCCGCGTGTGGGAGGCCTGGGACGGCCAGACCTGGCGGGACGTGCGCATCCTCGACGACACCAGCGCCGGGTTCAACACCACCGGCGAGGTCACCCTGCTGGTGCCGATGCGGCACGAGGCGCTCGCGATCGGCTCCCGGCGGGCGTTCTGGTTGCGCTGCCGGCTGGTACGGCCGGTCGAGGGCCAACCCGAGTATTCGAACCCGCCGATCCTCGAGCACCTGTCCGCCGTCGCCCTGGGCGGCGCGGTGCCCGCCCACCACGCCGAGCCGGCCCCCGCCGAGCTCCTCGGCACCAGCAACGGCCGGCCCGGGCAGGTGTTCCAGGTGCGCCGCGTCCCGGTCCTGCCGCGCCGGCACGACGAGACGGTCCGGGTGGTGCTGCCCCGCCACGAGCGCACCGGCGAACCCGAGGAACAGGAGTGGACCGAGGTCGCCGACCTGGCCGACGCCGAGGCCGACGACCAGGTGTTCACCTGGTCCGGGGCGACCGGCGAGATCCGGTTCGGGCCGCGGGTGCTGGACCGGGCGGGCCGGGTCTGGCAGCACGGCGCGATCCCGCCGATCGACGCGCAGATCTACGTGACCGGTTATCGCTTCGGCGGCGGCCGGCTCGGCAACGTCCCCGCCGACCGGCTCACCGTGCTGCACACCTCGATCCCGTTCGTCGCCGACGTCACCAACCCCGACCCGTCCACCGGCGGCGTCGACGCCGAGACCGTGGAAAATGCCAAGATCCGCGGCCCGCTGCTGCTGCGCGGCGGCCGGCGCGCGGTCACCATCGAGGACGTGGAGCGGCTCACCCTGGACGCGGCGCCGAGCGTCGCCCGGGCCCGGTGCCTGCCGCCGGACAACCCGGCCGAGCCGGCGAAGCTGCTGGTGGTGCCGCGCATCGACGTACCGCCGGAGAAGTTGTCCCTGGACGACCTGGCCATCTCCGACGAGCTCGAGGAGCAGATCAAGGCCTACCTGGAACCGCGCCGCCTGCTCACCATGCGCCTGCGCATCCAGTCCCCGCGCTATCAGGGGGTCAAGGTGGTCGCGGAGGTGCGGGCTGCCCCGGGGGTACGGCCGGAGACCGTACGCGAACGTGCCGAGCTGGCGCTCTTCGAGTATCTGAACCCGCTCACCGGCGGCCCGAGCGGCCAGGGCTGGCCGTTCGACACCGACCTGCGGCTCGGCGACGTCTACGGCGTGCTGCACGGCTCGTTCGGCGTGCAGGGCGTCGAGGCGGTGCACTTCTTCTCGGCCGACCTGCGCCGCCGCCGCACCCTCGACCAGGTGGAGCAACGGCTGCGGCTGCTCCCCGAGTCGCTGTTCATGTCCTTCGAGCATCGGGTGGTGGTGCAGCAATGACCGTCCGCAACGGCTGGCTGGTCGAACAGCTCCCGCGGGTGATGGCCGCCGACCCCGTGCTGCACGACCTGGTCACGGCGTTCGAGCAGGTCCACGACACGGTACGCGAACGGGTCGACGCCATTGAATACCAGGTGGACACCGGCCTGGCCAGCCCCGAGATGCTGCAGTTCCTGGGATCCTGGCTGGGCATCATGCTGGAACCCACCGACCCGGCCGAGTATCGCCGCTCCCTGGTCCGCGAGGTCGGCAAGCTGCTCGGCTGGCGCGGCACCCGGTACGGCGTGGAGGCGATGCTCGAAGCCGCCACCGGCGCGCGGGTGACGGTGATCGACGCCGGCGGCGTCTACGGCAGCAACGACCAGGTGCCGCCCCCCAACCCGGAGGTGGTCGTGCAGATGGACCACACCGGCCACCTCACCGAGCGCCAGGTGCTCGGTTTCCTGCAGAGCGAACTGCCGCTCGGCGCCCGGGTCCGGCTCGACGTCCGCTTCCAGGCGCAGACCGCCCGCGGCCGGGCCCGGCCGGTGACCAGCGGAGATGATGATGTCTGACCGATACGGGGGCGCGCTGCGGCAGATGCCCTGCCCGGATTGCGGATCGCCGGTGCAGCCGGAGCGGGAACAGCTGTGCCCGCGCTGCGGCTATCCGCTGATGTTCCTGCGCCAGAACGGAAACGACGACTCGGCGGCGAAGCAGGTCCCCCGCCTCCCGAACGAACGCGACGACCCGACCAGCCTGCGCGCGGTGCCCCAGCAACGGCACGAGACCCGCCAGTTCCCCGGGGCGACGTACGGGGCGCCGCCCGCGGCCGGCCAGCTGCAGTGCCGCAACTGCGGCTACCCCAACGAGCAGACCCGGGTCCGCTGCGAGCGGTGCGGCATCGAGCTGCGCCAGGCGCGCCCGCACGCCCGCACGCTGGCGCCACAGGTGCCCCAGGCGCAGCAGCGGCGGGGCAACATGTGGTGGTTGATCGTCCTGATCGTGCTCGCCGTGCTCTCGATGATCGTGCTGGCGGTGACGCTGCTGTGGCGGTTCCTCGGCTGACTGTCCGCCCCGCGGCCGGCTGGCGCGCAGCCGGCCGCGGGGCGGGATTCACTCCAGAGCCGACAACGGCAACCCGTCCATCAGCACCCGGACAACCTTTTTGAGCCGCACCGGATCAACGACTTCCGGCAGTCGGTCCAACGAACTGCGAGTCACATCGAGCAACGATGCGCGGCCTTGCTCGTCTGCCTTGCCGACGAACCAGACATGACACCGAAAGGACTCCGGATCGGCTTGCCGGCCGCCGTTGCGGAACAGCGGGCAGAGGATCGCCTTCGGCCCGGGATGCACCTGCCGCAGCAGTGCCTCCGCAGAACTCCAGGTGGCGGAGAGCCCGGCCGCCCGGGCCTCCGACGTGAGCCGGACGAGATCGTCGATCGACGCCAGGCGCACGCTGAACTCGGGATCGCCGGCAGCGATCCTGCGCTCCGGGCGGACCTCCGGGTGATTGTTCATCGTCGCCAAGGCTCCACTAATCCCAGAACCCGTCATCCGGCAGTTCCGGCCGGTACTCGTCGATCCGGACGCGGGTGTCGGCCGGGATCCTGCCGTCCTTGATGCGCTGCTGCAGCTCGGCGATCCGGTGATGCCCGTTCATGATCCGGCCGTCCTTCGTCACCAGAGCGTACCCGCCGTCGGCCGGGTCATTGAAGGATTTGAGCAGGTCCTCGTCGCTGAGCTTCTTGAGGTCCGCGACCTTGTGCGGATCGAGTCCGTGGATGGGCTGGTAATTGCCGAGATCGCTGCCCGACACACCGCAACCGAACGGGCCCGTGTTGTGCACGAGGACCGGGGTCTGGCCGGCCAGCACATAGTAGGTGTGCAGGTCGGCGACGGTGATGTTGTGCACCCGTGCGTGGGCGGTGCGGTGCCGTACCGCGGAGATCCGCACGGTGGTGCCGGCGCTGGTCCGCAGCCATTGACCGGCGGAAAGGTCCGCGGCGTCCACCCATTCCGACAGTTCCGGAACCCAGAACGGGTGGTTGCCGGTCGCGGTGATCGACGCGGTGCGGGAGCCGCCGGCGTCGACGGTGACGTCCACCAGTTCCTTGTCGCCGACGCCGGTGATGGTGTCGGTGACCGTCTTCGCGGCGGTGGTGCCGGTGACCGGATCGGTCGCCAGGACCTGGTCGCCGACCCGCAGGTCCTCGATCGCCCGGTGCCCGCCGTCGACGAGCAGAACCTGGGTGCCGGGCAGGAAGCTGTTCTTCTTGACCGGGACCGGGCAGGTCGCCTTCTTCAGCTTGCTCTTGGCGACGTCGATCAGGTTGTCGAGCCGCTTACGCGCATCGTTGATCTTGTCGACGAACTTGAGGACCTTGGGCAGCAGCTTCGCGAGGTCGGCCATCGCGCCGAAGATCTTGCCGACCGGCAGCATGCCGACCAGGGTCCACAGGCACGCCTCGATGTTGCCGTCCATGATGCAGGACTTGATGTCGCCCAGCCCGGACAGGTCCATGAACAGGTCGTAGGCGTTGTCCTTGAGGAAGTCGAGGATGCCCTGCGCGGACAGTTCCTGCGCCTCGCGCAGCTGCTGCTGCTCCTCGGGGGTCAGGTATTTGAGCAGTTCCGGGTCGACCGGCGCCGGCGCACCGCTCTCGGCGGCGGCTTCGGCGGCCCGCTTGCGTTCCGCCTCCTCCGCGCGGGCGGCGGCCTTCTCCGCCTCGACCGCGTGTTCCAGGGCCTTGCCGGCCGCGGTGGCGGCGCTGTCGGCGTGTTTCTGGGCGTTGGCCGCCGCCCGTTCGGCCTTGGCGGCGTCCGCCTCGGCCCGGTCGGCCGCGCCGCGGGCGGCGGCCGCGTCACTCTCGGCCGCGGTCGCCGCGCTGTTGGCCGCGTCGGCGTCGTTCTGCGCGGCCTGCGCGCTGCGTTCGGCGATCGCGGCGTCGCCGGCGGCCTCGTTCGCCGCCTGCCGGGCGGCCGCGGCGTCCGCGCGGGCCTGGGCGTCGGCCCGGCCGGCGCCGGCGGCGGCGTCCCGGGCGGCCGCACCGTCGGCGGCGGCCTGCGCGGCGGCCTGCTTGGCCTCCGCGGCCGACCGCGCCGCCTCGGCGGCCGACCGGGCGGCCTGTGCCGCCGCGAGGTAGGCCGGCTTGACCTGCTCCTCCGCCCGGTCGGCGGCGGCCTCGGCGGCCTGCGCCGCGGTGATCGCCTCGTCCGCGCGGGCCTTCGCCGCGGCGGCCTGCTCGGCACCGATGGCCTTGGCCTGCTCGGCGACCAGTTTCACGAAGTCGGCGTCGAGGTCGGTGCCGGTGAACGGGCTGACCATGCCGATCGCGGTGTTCGCCGGCTGGGCGATGCCCGCCGCCGACGCGCTCGCCGCGGCCGCGGCGTGCACGGCGATCTCGGCCTGGGCCGCGGCGGCGACCGCCTCGGTGATGGCCGCCTCGGCCTCGGCCTTGGTCCGGTCGGCCGCCCACAGCGACTGCACCGCCTCGTCCCCGGCCTGGCCGGCCAGCCGCTGCGCCGCGTTCGCCGCCGCGGCCGCCTTGGCCTCCTGCGCCGTGGCGACCGCCGCCTGCGCGTCGGCCCGGACCCGGGCGGCGTGCGTGGCTTTCGCCGCGGCTTCCGCCTTGTCGGCGGCCGCGTCCGCGGCATCCGCCGCGGCCCGCGCCTTGTGCGCGGCGGCCCACGCCCGGCCGGCCGCCTGCTGCGCCTGGGTGGCGGCGGCGCGCGCGTTGGTCGCCGCACCGGTCGCGGCGTTCGCCGAACCCCGCGCGGAACGGGCGGCGTTGCCGGCCACCCCGGACTGCCGGCCGGCCTCGTCGGCCTGCCGCTGCGCCTCGTCCTTCTCCGCCCCGCCGGCGGTGGCCGCCGCCCGGGCCCGCAGCGCCTGCTCCTTGGCCTTCGCCGTCTGTTCCGCGCGCTCGGCGGCCAGCGCCGCGTCGCGCGCCTGCCGTGCGGCGCCCTCCTGGCTCCACGCCCGGCCCTCGGCCGCACCGGCGGCGCGGTCGGCGTCCTCGGCCCTCACCCGGGCACCGCTGGCGATGGCGGCCTGGGCGTCCGCGTTGGCGCGGGCGCTGCGGGCCGCGGCGGCCTGCTGCTCGGCCTCGGCCCGGTACCGGGCCGCGTTCGCCCGCTCGGCCTCGGCGATCTGCCGCTGCCGCTTCGCCTCCGCGGCCTGCGCCTCGGCGATCTGCCGCTGCTCACGCGCCCGCTGCGCGGCCGCCCAGGCCTTGGCCTCCGCCGCCTCCGCCTTGACCCGCGCCGCCTTCGTCCGCGCCGCGGCCGTCTTCGCCGCGTCCGCCTGCCGCTTCGCCGCCGCGGCCAGCTTGGCCGCCGCCGCGGCGTGCTGCTGCGCGTGCTTGCGCCACTGCTCCGCCTGCTTGGCGTGCGCCTCGGCCTTTGCCTGTGCGTCCTGCGCGTTGTTCGTCGCGATCGTCGCGTCGATGGCATGCCCGGCCGTGGTGGCCGCACCGAGCGCGGCGGTCGCCGCCTCCGACATGCCCTGGGCGATCAGCGACCACTCCGCGCCGTAGGTCAGCCCGGTCTCCACCAGGGTGTCCGCCGCGGACACCGCGATCGCCGACGCCGCCTGGGCCTGCTCCGCGGCCTGCTGCGCGGCCCGCAGGTCGTTGGCGGTCTGCGTCTTCGCCGCGGTCAGCTCGGTCGCCTTCGCCGCGGCCGTCCCGGAACCGGCCAGGACCCGCTGGCTGTGCCGCGCCGCGTTCGCCGCACCGGCCATCGCGTTCGACGCCCGCTGCAACGCCCGAACGCCGTCGCCGTGTGCCGCCAGCAGCCGGGTCCGCGCCTCGGACGCCCGCTTCGCCCGTTGCGCCAGCTCCGACAGGTCCTCCGCGGCCTTGTTGCGGGCCTCCAGATCGCGCAGGTACTGCTCGCGCGCCTGCGCGTCGGCCTTCGCCGCCGCCAGGTAGCCGGTCTCCCAGAACGCGGCCACCGCCGCGTCGTCGCCGGCCAGTGCCTGCTCCGCGGCCGCCTTGAGCTGCGACTCCGCCGGTGCCGCCGCGGCGAACACCCGCAGCCGCTCACGCAGCTGGGCGGCCCGCTCCCGGACCCCCGCGGCGGCCTTCTCGTCCCGCGACCGGGCGACGTCCGCCCCGTACGCCAGGAACGCCTCCCGGTCCCCGTCCGTGCCCGCCAGAACCCGCTGGACCTCGGCGTTGAACGCCGGACCGCCGGTGCCGGCCATCGCCTTGATCTTGGCGAGGTTGTCCGCCGCGGTCTTCCGCTTCGCGGCCGCGACCTGGGTCTCCAGCGCCCGCTTGTCCACGGTGGCGAACTTCTGGATCACCGCCGGATCCCCGGTGGCCAGCGCCGCCAACGCGGCGTCACGGACCTGCGGCTCCGGCGACAGCTGCGCCACATCGGCGACCGCCGCGCGCCACCGCTCGGCCACCAGGTCGACCCCGGTCGAGCCGTTCCACGACGAGGTCACCAGCGGCGGCACCGGCACCGGCGTCCCGTTGACCGGCTCGGCCAGCACGGCAGCGCGCACCACCGCCCGGGCCGAAGGAGCCGCCGATGCCGCGGGCACATGCGCCACACCGGCGAACACGATCGCGGCTACCGAGGCTGTCGCCAGCCCACGTATCCGGTTCCGCAAGGAAGAAGTCACCACAAATCCATTCCACGAAGGACGAACGGCATCACGGAGAGCTGACCGGCGCCGCCGAGGGCGCACGGTCGTCTCACGCGGCCGACCGAAAGAAAACAGAGGTCTGAATCCGCCGATCAGGCGGCGACGAGCGCCTGCCGATGCCGGGCTCGCGCGGCGGCGTTCTCCGCCCGCGCCTCAGCCTGATCGGTTCGGGCGGTCACCCGTCACCGACGCCGGTAGACCGACGGCCGTCGCCGTCGCTTCGGACAAGCCCCGCGTACGCATCCACAACATCCCCCGTGCATCCGACAACCACCGGTCACCGTCGTCGATCCGGCCTGCACCCGTCATCGGGTGGGCCGCGAAACAGAGATCGACAAAAGGCGGGCGTCATTGAAGCACGGGACATCGACACATCGATACCCGGCTCCCTGTCGAGGCCGGCCGCCGGGTCACCCGGCGCGGTGGCGTTCCGCTGGTGGTGGCCCCGCCGGGCGCCGGTGGATCCGAGCGTGACGGTCGTCTCATCCCACGCCAACTCCCGTCCGGCACCTGATCAGTCGGCGCGGGCGACGTTCTCCGGTCCCAGGACGTTCAGCAGCGCGAGGGTCTCCGCGTCGCGGGATCCCGGCGGCGCCGTGTAGAGCACCAGGTGCTGGTCGCGGTCGGAGAGCAGGAGCGTGTCGCAGTCGACGGTGATCTCGCCGACGGCCTGGTGGTGGAAGGTCTTGGTGAGCATCGGCGGGGCCTGCACGTCGTGCCTCTCCCAGAGCCGGGCGAAGTCGGGGCTGCCGGCCCGGAGCTCGTCGACGAGGCCGGTCACGACGGGATCGGTCGGGTAGCGGGCGCGCGTGGCCCGCAGCTGCCGGACGGCGCTGAGCCGGAACTCCGCGGCGTCGGAGATGCCGTACAGCGGCGGGCCCGGCCGGTCCGGGCCGAGGAACGCCTTCCGGGCGAGGTTGCGCTCCTCGGGGGCGAGCGGCGTGAAGTCTTCCAGGAGGGCCGCCGCGAGGCTGTTCCAGGCGAGCACCTCGAACACGGCGGAGGTCACCAGCGCGGCGGTCTGCGGGAGCCGGTCGAGCAGCGCGAGGATGCTCGGCCGGACGTCCCGGCGGTGCAGGCCGGTCCGGGCCGGTGCGGTGCCGGCGAGGAGATGGAGGTGGTCGGACTCGGCGTCGGTGAGCCGCAACGCGGCCGCGATCCCGGCCAGCACCTCGCCCGACGGGCGCGGCGCCCGGCCCTGTTCGAGCCGGACGTAATACTCGGTGGAGATGTGCGCGAGCACCGCGATCTCCTCGCGCCGCAGGCCCGGGGTCCGGCGCCGCGGGCCGGCCGGCAGGCCGACGTCCTGCGGGCGCAGCCGCTCACGCCGGCTGCGCAGAAATGCACCGAGCTCCTGCTTGTCCATACCCGAAGTGTGCCCCGGGCCCGGCGGCGGATCCTGGTACTTTCTGTGCCTGCCTCCGGGCCCCGGGCCGGGCCGACAGTGGTGGCATGACGGACATCCGCACGCACAGCACCATCGGCCTGCTCACCGGCAAGGTCGTGTTCATCAGCGGCGCGAGCCGCGGCATCGGCGCGGCCGCGGCCCGGCTGTTCGCCCGGGAGGGTGCCGCGGTGGTGCTCGCCGCCCGCGGCACCGACGCCCTCGACCGCATCGTCACCGAGATCCGGGCCGCCGGTGGGGTCGCCGACGCGGTTCCGGTGGACCTGGCCGACCGGGCGAGTGTCCGCGCCGCCGTCGGCCGCGTCGAACAGTTGCACGGCCGGCTCGACGGTGCGTTCAACAACGGCGCGGTGCCGCAACGCGGGTTCGGCCCGGTCGACCGCACGACCGACGAGGACCTCGACGAGCAGTACGCGGTGAACTTCCGCGGGCACTGGACCGCGATGACCGCCGAGGCCGCGCTCATGCGGCGCACCGGCGGCGGCGCGATCGTCAACACCTCGAGCATCGGCGCCCGCCGCGCGAACCCCGCCCTGCCCGCCTACGGCGCGATGAAACGCGCGTTGAACAGCCTCACCGAGACCGCCGCCGTGAACTGGGCGCCGGACGGCATCCGGGTCAACGGCATCACCCCCGGCGGCACCGCCACGGAGATGATGGACACCTGGGAGACGGCGACCCCGGGCATCATCAAGCAGCTGACGGCCCGCATCCCGCTCGGCCGGATGGCCGAACCGCACGAGGTCGCCGAGGTGGCCGGGTGGCTGCTCAGCGATCGGGCCTCGATGGTGACGGGCGCGATCGTGCCGGTCGACGGCGGCGCGGGCGCCTGACCGAAGACGCCCGCCGCGCGACCGCCGGGCCAGGCCCCTGGTGGGTCCTGGCCCGGCGCATCAACGTGCCACGTGGTGAGCAGGGGGCGTTACAGGAGCCCGATGATGAATCCGACGATCGCGCCGACGACGGCGCCGACGGCGCCGCCGACACTGCCGCCGACGGTGCCGCCCACGACGCCCCAGAAGAGCGCTTCCGCGAACGGGTCGGCAATTTGGGCACAGGCGCTTTGCCCCGTGCTCGACCTGGCGCAGACATTGGTTTTCTCAGACACGCCGGGGGCCCCGGTGACCGGGGACACCTTGGCCGCGGTGAGCAGGATGCTGCGGCCAAGGTCGGCCACCGTCCTGGTGGACAGCTGCGAGACCGGGACGCCCGCCGCCGCGGCAATGGTCTCGGCGGCTTCCGCGGACGAGACGCCCGACAGCGCCGCCACCTTTGCCACCAGGGCGCTCCCGGGCTGGGACTCGAAGCCGGCGGGAAGCGTGACCGGCTTCGGAATCACCGCCCGTGAATCGCACGGGATATCGGCGACCAGCTGCCTCTTACCGTCGGGCAGCACCTTCGACACGGTGCCCGGAAGGCAGCCCTGCGGCGAGTTCGGAAGGACAGCCCGGTGCAGGTAGCTGGTAAACAGCTCGCCCGGGACCGGGGCCGGGGCCGGGGCGGGAGCCGAGGCCGTGCTCGCGGCGCTCGGTGCCGCCGAAGCCGATCCCGCCACGACCGTACTGCCGATGAGCGAACAGGTCAGCATCATCGCGATGCCGAAACCTCGGGAGAATCTTGCGCGCATTTCTTTTCCTCCTTTGTCGGGTGTGCAGCGTGCGGTCCTGTCGCGCAAGGTCACGGCAGGTAAATCGGGTGCCACGGGCACTTCCACACCCCGTTGCCCAGGTAGACGCAAAGGGTCAGACAGAAATCCCGGTGGTCCGGAATGTCAGACGAATCCGCCGCGCGGACAAGCAGGGAGGTCGCGGCCGGCCGGGTGCCGCCAGTGCCGTCGTACCTGCCGTCGGAAAGATCGGCCATCGTCGCGCCCAGGGCCTTCTCGCTGCTCGGAATCTCCCCGAGCACCCGGACCCCCTGGACCTCCTTCCCCGACAGGAGAGCGCCGATCTGATCATCGGTCAGCGTCTTCCCGGCGGTGTCGACCGCCATGACCTTGCTGACCGGGGGCAGTGGCCGGCCCGCCAGCCGCTCGAGTTGCTGCAGCATCGCTCGCGGAGCACCGGGCTGGTCGACTACCGTCGCCGACGGCGCTTCGGCGGCGGCATACGACGGGACCGTCGTTCCCCCCGCCAGTCCGGCGAACGCGACGGCGGCCACGACGGCCACTCGCTTCGCCACGTTCCAGTTTGCTTTCACGGGTTTCCTCGCTTGTCTTCAGGCGCGGCGACGACGGCCTGCGGTGTGCGCTTCAGCCGCACGTGTTGAAGAAGGACGGCAGCGAGTTCACCCGGTAAAGGTTGAGCGCGTGGCCGTTGCAGTTGTAGTCGGCGGTACCGGAGCCGCTCGCCACGGTCACCCAGACCCCCGGCGAGACGTACCGTCGAATGGTCACCGGCTTCGGGATGTCCTCGTTCTCGCAGAGCCACAGGTGGAATCCGTGGATGTTCTGGGCGCTGTCCACGGTGTACTTGTTGACGAACTGGCAGTCCGGCGGAATGGCCTGCGCGGGAGCGCCGATCGCGGTCGTTCCGGCGGCCCCGGCAAGCGTCACGCCGGCAACGACTCCGAGCCGGCGTACGGTGCGGTGGGTGAACCGTCTCATCGCTGAAACCCTTTCTGTTATTGGCGGGAGCACGGGGCAGTTCCGGATTTCCTGTCGAGCTCGATTCCGGCTCTGTCCGGTCCGCCATTTCCGTGGCCGTCGTACGGTGGCACCCGGCGCTTGAGAGGGCCATGAATGGTGCTGCAACGGCTTGCCCGGCTCTGCAACAGCGCCACAACAGCACCCTGGCCTAATGGCGGAACGCCGGTGTGCCCGGCCGGAACCGCCCTCAACCAGTCAGGGATGATCTCGCCATGAACCGTCCGCTCCAGCGGCTCCTGAAGGTCGCGACGTTCGTAGCTCTCACCGCGGTGCTGCTTGTTCTGCGGCCGATCGCCGGCCACGCCACGGTCGACCCGACGCACCCCACGCCTCCGCCTCCGCCGCGGGAGGTGACCATCGTTCCCGACCTGATCGCCTGGGAGTTGCGGTACCCAGGTTGTCTGCCGCCCCGCATCGTCATCAGCTTGGCGGACCCGGCGAACGCCCCGGTGTCGGTGATCCTGTCAACGGCGGACCGCACGGCGCACGCGCCCGACGACTACGTCGCGATCACCGGCCTCAAGGTGACCATCCCCGCCGGGCAGCTGAGCGTGGCGGTGCCGGTGCGGATCCAGCCGGACACGGTCAAGGAGCAGGACGAGTACTTCACGGCGAAGATCTCGGCGCCGACCGGAGAGACCCTCGACACCGCGGTGATCACCATCAAGGACGGGGAGCAGCCGCCGGGCTGTTGACGGGCCGGCTCTGCGGGCCGGCCGCGTCCACGTACGCGGCCAGCCTGTCCGCCTCGGCCAGCGCGTTGACCTTCCGGTACAGCCGGATCGCCTGTTCCCGGTGATGCACCGCGGCTTCCGGGTCGCCGGTGAGGGTCGCGAGGTCGGCGAGCTTGCTGTGCAGGTTCGCCTCCTCGTACGCGTCCGGAGCCGTGGCCCGCAACTGGAGTGCCAGCCGCAGCGGCGGCGCCGCGGCGGTGAGGTCGCCGGCCTGCAGATGCGCCTGGCCGATGATCGTCATCGTCATCGCTTCCAGGTGCTTGTCGGCGATGTCCGCGGCGACCGCCCTGGCCTGATCGAGGTGGCCGAGTGCCGCCGCCGGCTCGCCCAACTGCAGATGGGCTCTGCCCAGGGCGTTCAGCGTCGCCGCCTCGTCCCGTCGGGCGCCGATCCGCCGGTAGAGGGACAGCGCCTGCTGGAAGTGCTCGACGGCCTGTTCCGGTTCGTCGCAACCGAGCTTGGCGTCGCCGAGGCTGTGCAGCGCGCCCGCTTCGAGGCGGGGATTGTCGATCTCCCGGAAGATGACGAGCGCCTGCGCGAGATCCCGCAGGCTCAGCTCCGGCCGGCCCATCCGGACGTACGTGTGTCCCTTGTTGTTCAGCGCCAGCCCGATCCCGAGCTGATGGCCGCTCTCGGTGTGGACGTCGAGCGCGTGCTGCAGCGCGTCGGCCGCCTCCCCGAACCGGCGCAGATTGCTGCAGGCCACCGCGATGTTGTTGTGGACGAGGCCCTCGCCGCGGCGGTTGCCGCAGGCCCGCATCAGCGGGAGTGCCTCGCGCAGGCTGGCCAGCGCCTCGTCGAACCGGCGCACCGCGATGTAGGCGACCCCGAGTCCGCTGCGCATCAGCCCCTCCGCCTCGACGTCGCCGCATTGCCGCGCCGCGTCGACCCCGCGCCGGCACATCTCGATGCGTTCCGCACCGTCCCCTCGTGCGTCGTACACGCCGGAGAGCAGGTACGTCAGTTGCCAGGTGGCGTCGTGATGACCAGTGGCCGCGGCCTGCCGGACGACGAAGGGCAGGTTGCGGAACTCGCCGTCGAAGAACGCCAGGACCGCCGGGCGATCGAGGGGGAACGGCAGTTCGGGCGGGCGGTGGCGCAGCGTGGGTGTTACCCAGTCGCGCCCCGGGTGGACGACCCGGTTGGCGGCGTGGATGGTGAACAGATACCAGTCGATGAGCCGGGCGATGGCCTCCACACGTGTCGTGGCCGTCTCGTCGATGTCGGTGCAGTGCGCGGCGAAGAGCTGGACGAGGTCGTGGAAGCGATACCGGTCGTCGGCGACACGCACGACCAGATGCACGCTCAGCAACTCGCCGATCGCCGTCCGCGCCGAGCGTGGCGTCGCGTCGGCGAGCGCGGCTGCGGCGGACCCGGTGAACGTCCCGCCCGGGTGCAGGCCGAGCAGGCGGAACATGCGTGCGGTCGGCGGGTTCAGCGCCCGGTAGGCGCTCACGAACACGGCACGTACGCTGCGGGAATCACCGTCCAGGGCGAGCGCGTCCAGCCGATCCGCGGCGGCCAGGTCCGTGGTCAGCTGCCGGATCGTCCCGGCCGGCCGGCCGGCCAGCTTGGCGGCCGCGATGCGCAGGGCGAGCGGCATCCGGCCGCACAGCCGGGCCAGCTCGACCGCGGCGGCCCGCTCGCTGTCCACGAGGGACGCTCCGAGCACGCTGGTGAGCAGTGCCAACGCCTCGTCGGCGTTGAATCCGTCGATGCCGACCGGGGCGACCGCGTGATGCGCGGCCAGGCCGGGTATCGCCTGCCGGCTGGTCACGACGAGGCGGCAGCCGGTACCCGGCGGGACCAGGGGCAGCAGCTGGTCGGTCGTGCCGCCGTTGTCCAGGACCACGAGGATCCGCTTGCCGTGCACCAGCGAGCGGTAGAGGGACGCCTGCTCCGCCGGCTCCCCGGGAATGCGTTCGGCCGGCACGCCGAGGCTGGACAGCAGGTGGGTCAGCGCCGCCGACGTGGTCAGCGCGGTGTGCCGGTCGTGTCCGCGCAGATCGATGAAGAGTTGACCGTCGGGAAACCGGTCCGCCACCCGGTAGGCCCATTGCACGGCCAACGCCGTCTTCCCCATCCCGGCCGCCCCGGAGATGACCGCGATATGGACGTCCTGCTCGTCGTCCAGGAGCCGGTCCAGCGCGGTCAGCTCGGCCCGCCGGCCGGTGAAATGCCCGACCCGTGCGGGGAGTTGCGCGGGCCGGGGCATCGCCGGCTCGGGCGCGACGCCGGCGACGCGGGCGGCACCCGGGTCGAGGCCGGGATCCCGGCGCAGGATCCGCGTGTGCAGTTGGATCAGCTCCCGGCCCGGATCGACGCCCAGCTCATCGGCCAGCCTGATCCGCAACTGTTGATACGCCTCCAGCGCGGCCGCGGGTTGCCCGCCGCGGTGCAGCGCCAGCATGAGCGCTCCGACCAGCCGTTCCCGCAGCGGGTGCGCGGCCAACAGCCGGGACAGCTCGCTGACGGCCTGGGGATACCGGCCGAGGCGCACCTCCGCCTGCCACAGGTCCTCGGTGGCGGCGAGCCGCACCTCGGTCAGCCGCTCTATCTCGGACGTTCCCCAGCCGGTCGGGCCGGCATCGGCGAGGGCGACGTCGTGCCGCCACAGCGCCAGGGCCCCGCGCAGGGCGTCGACCCCGCGCTGGACGGCATCGTCGGTGGCGCCGGCCGCGTCCGCGCGACCCCTGCGTACCTGCTCCTCGAAGCAGCAGGCGTCGACGGCTTCCGGCGCCAGCCGCAGGACGTAGCCGGGCCGTCGCGTGACGAGGGCCTCGGGCAGGCCGCAGGCATCGAGGGCCTGCCGCACGCGGGCGACGTGGCTGTGCAGCGAGCGGAGCGCCGTACGCGGCGGATCGTCGCCCCACAGCGCGCCGACCAGTTGCCAGTCGGGCACCACCGTGCCCACCTTCAACGCGAGGAGGGCCACCACGGCACGCTGCCGCGGGCCGGCCAGTTGCGCGGGCCCACGCGGGCCGATCACCTCGACCGGGCCGAGCACGCGCACCTCGCCCCGCGGCGCCACCCGATCAGGCCCCGCCAGATCCGGCATGGGCGGGCCGGGCACGGTCGGATCTGCCGGGGCCGGCGGCCCGGCGAGATCCCGATCCTGCCGCAGGATGTCCGACACGAGATCGCGGAGCGCCTGGCCCGGGCCGATCCCCAGCTCCTCGTCGAGCACCCGCCGCAACCGCTGGTAGGCCGCCAGCGCGTCGGCCTGCCGGCCGGCGCGGTAGAGGGCCAGCATGAGCTGCCGGTGCAGGTCCTCGTCCAACGGGTGCTGCCGGCTGAGCGTCTCCAACTCGGGCAGCACCTGCAGATGCTGCCCGAGATCCAGCCGGGCGCCGGCCAAGGCCTTTCTGGCGTGCAGCAGGAGGTCGTCCAGGCGCTGGGCGTGGTGGTCGAACCACGCCAGTCCGATGACGTCCGCGAGCGAGCGACCCCGCCACAACGCCACCGCGGCCGTCAACCGGGCGGCCGCGCGACCCGCATCGCCGGCTTGCACCCCGTCCCGGATCAGGCTTTCCGCGACCTGGACGTCGGTGGCGTCGGCGCCGCACTGCAGGACGTAGCCGGGTGGGCGGGCCACGATCGCCGTGCGGTCGCCGAGCGCCCGGCGCAGGTGGGAGATGTGGCTCTGCAGGGTGTTCGTCGCGGTCGCCGGCGCCGTCTCGCCCCAGACGATGTCCGTCAACTGGTCGGCGGTGAGGAGCTCACCCGGATGAAGGGCCAGTGCCGCGAGAACCGCCTTACGCCGCAGGCCCGGCACCGGTTGCGGCACGCCGTCCACCGTCACATCGATCGGCCCGAGAAGCCTCACCCGCACGTACCGGTCCTCCTGCCTGGACGCGTCGTCGCCTCAGGCTAGCGATGCGGGGTGCGCGAGACGAAGCCCGCGGGGCCACTTCATCCGGACCAAAGGGTCGACGGCGGCG
>Ga0207668_10000764_pt1 | contig 19659 bp, 16 predicted proteins | sample KBSS43metaG_FD_184323 | JGI IMG/M metagenome (GOLD analysis project Ga0207668, IMG submission 184323) | Switchgrass rhizosphere microbial communities from Kellogg Biological Station, Michigan, USA - KBS S4-3 metaG (SPAdes) (version 2) | ecosystem: Host-associated > Plants > Roots > Rhizosphere... | reverse complement strand
CTGGAGATCCCCGAGCCGCTGCCCGTGCGCCGGGCGGCGACCCACCCGTCCCCGCCCGAGCCGTTGCCGGCACGCCGGCACCCCTGGTACGACATCTAGGCCCTCGCCGTCAGTGCTGCGACGGCCTCAGGGCGGACGTGGCGCCGGGCAGCTGGGCGCAGCGGCGGCAGGCGCGGGCCGAGGCCGCCAGGACCGGATGGGCGGCGGCCGCCAGCGCGCCGCCGAGCATCATGAGCAGCCGGCTCGCGCCGAACGCCGAGGCGGTGACGAGGGTGACCGTGACGATCCCCATGGCCGCGCTGGTGATCGTGCCGGTCCAGGCGACCACGAGCGGCAGCCGGGGCGGCGTGGGCAGCCAGCGGGCCAGGACGCCCGTCGTGGCCAGCGTCGTGGTGGCCAGCAGCGCGGCGGCGCCGGCCAGGACGGTCATGTTGATCCCGAACAACTGCACGATGCGGGGCAGCCCGGCCGGGTCGGTGTCGTGCGTGATCCAGGCCAGCTGCCAGTAGGCGAGCAGCGCCGCCGAGGTCAGGATCACCAGCCGGGCGGTGTGCCGGGTCTGTGCGATGGTGAGCTCGGCCTGGCAGCCGGGGATCAGGTCGTCGATCGTGCCGAACTCGCGCACCGCGGCACGGGTGGCGGCCTCGCCGGGCTCGCCCTCGCTGGTCCGCGCGGCCGTCGCGTCGGTCAGGCCGTCGCGGATCTCGCCGATCAGCCGCGCCTTTGCCCGGGCCGGGCCGTGCACCGCGGCGGCCAGTGCGGTGACGTACTCCTCGATCGGGTCGGCGGCGGTGATCACGTGGCGGCTCGTGGTGGGGTGGGGTTGAGGACCGAGCCGATCGCCGCGGTGAAGTCGTGCCACGCCTGCCGTTCGGTGGCGAGGCTGCGGCGGCCGGCGTCGGTCAGCTCGTAGCACCGGCGCCGGCGTTCGCCGACGGACTGCCAGCTGCTGCGCAGCAGGCCGAGGCGTTCCAGCCGGTTGAGGGCCGGATAGGTGGTGCCGGTACGCAGGTCGAGCGCACCGCCGCTGCGCTGCTGCACCGCCACGATGATCGCGTAGCCGTGCAGCGGACCGTCCTCGAGCACGGCCAGCAGGAGCCCGTCCAGGTGTCCTCGCACGGCATCCGCCTTCACGCCGGCAGCCTACCCAACCCTCGTGTAGGCATGCTATCTATAGGCAAACAATACGTTGTCTGCCAACTTAGAGGGATGCCATGACCAAGCTGCTACTGTCCGTGCACGTCCTCGCCGCGATCCTGACCGTCGGCCCGATCGCCGTGGCGGCGTCGATCTTTCCCCGCTATGCCCGGCAGGCGGCCTTCGACGAGGACCCGGGCGGGGGTGCCGCCGGCGTGGCCCGGCTTCTGCACCGGATCTGCCGCGGCTATGCCGTCGCCGGCGTCGCCGTCCCGGTCTTCGGGGTCGCCACCGGCGCCCAGCTCGGCGTCCTCACCGACGCGTGGCTGATCGTGTCGCTCGCCCTGACGGTGCTGGCCGCGGGTGTCCTCGTCCTGGCCATCCTGCCCGGCCAGCAGCGGCTGCTGACCAGCGCCGCGGCCCCGGTCGCCGGCTCCCCGGCGATGACGAAGGGCTCGACCGGGTTGGTGGCCGATGAGCGGCGCGCCCTGTCCGCCCGGCTGGCGGCTCGCACGGGCATCTTCAACCTGCTCTGGGCGATCGTCGTGGTCCTGATGATCGTCCGGCCCGGCTCCACGACGGGAGCCTGAGCCGATGCGTGCGCTGCGGATCGCGGCCGCCGTCGAGGCCGGTTCGCTCGCCGTCCTGCTCGGCAACCTGGTCACCGTGCACACGCCGGCGATCACCAGCCTCGGCGGGCCGCTGCACGGCACCGCCTACCTGGTCGTCATCGCCCTCACCTGGCTCGGGTCGGCCGCGCCGGGCACCCGGTGGCGCGCCGCGATCCCGGGCATCGGCGGGTTGCTCGTCCTGCGCCGGATCGGCCCCGACCGGGAGGAGGCCTGAGGGCCCCGGGCCGGCGGCCCGGGGCCCGGGGTCAGACGCGGGAGAGCGCGCGGTCGCTGACCACGCACTGCATGCCGAACTGGTGGGCCCGGCGGATCGCGAAATCCGTGAGGCCCGGCGTGTCGGCATAGTCCAGCGCGTACAGATCCAGTTGCAGTTGCAGCAGTTGCTCGGCGATCTGCGCGTGGAACTCGAGTACATCGGGCGGCCACGGGGCATAGCCGTCCTCCGTCCAGCGCGCCGAGAACGACTCGAACACGATGCCGTCGACCAGCTGGGCGAGCCGCGGCAGCATGCCGAAGCCGCGGTTGGCGAGCAGGTAGCCCGGTTGCGCCTCGGCTCGTACGGCGGCCACCAGAGTCAGCAGGTGCGGCACGTCCTCGGGATAGGTCAGCTCCACGTTGAGCGTGTCCAGGAACAGCCCGGCAAACCCGGCCGCCATCGCGGCCCGGGCCTGGCCCACCACATGTTCCACCCACTGCGGATGTCCCACGTGGACGAACGCACCACCCCAGTCCGGGTTGCGGTCCTCCCGCTGCCACGGCGCCGGCGGCCCCTGATCCTCGGAGAGCGACAGATAACCCAGCGTCTGCACCCCCTGCTCCTTCAGGAACGCCAGCTCGGCACTGGAGTAGAAGTCGGGCTGCAACACGACGCGGGGATATTCGGCCAGGTCGGGTAGCCGCCCGTTGCCGTAGTAGAAGCAGATCTGCGGAGTGGTCACGACGGCCTCCCATGCCGGGCATACCAGGCGAACGTGGACCGCACGCCGTCCTGCAGCGAGACCGCCGGCTCATACCCGGTCAGCGATCGCAGGAGGCTGAGGTCAGGACAGCGGCGGGTCACCGCCCCGGGCGGAGCCGGCAGCGCCGAGATCGCCGGGCTCACCTCCGCGACGCCGAGGATCAGCTTGGCCAGGTCACCGATGTTGGTCTCCTCGCGATCGTTGCCGATGTGCACGATCCGGCCGGCCGCCTCGGGCACCGCCATGAGCCGCACCATCGCCTCCACCGCGTCGTCGACGTGGCAGAACGCGCGGAACTGGTCGGCGCCGGGCACCCGGAACGGATCCTCGCCGGCCATCGCGCGCAGCGACATCTCCGGGACGACGTGGTCGGCGCCCATCCGCGGGCCGTACACGTTGTGGAAGCGGCCCACCACCGCGTCGAAGCCGCGGGCGCGCGCGGTGTGCAGGAAGGCGGCCTCGCCGAGCAGCTTGCTGACCGCGTACGCGAAACGTGGCGCCGTGATGTCCGAGATCATCGCCGGGACGTCCTCGGCCGTGGGTACGCCGACCACGCCCGCGTCGACGCCGCCCGCGTACACCTCGCTGGTCGACGCGAAGAACACCCGCGAACCCGGGGCCACCCAGTCGAGCAGGTGCATCGCGGCGAGGGTGTTCACCCGGACCACCCGGGCCGGGTCCTGTTCGACGTTGCGCACCCCGACGACGGCGGCGAGCAGGTAGATCTGGTCCCAGCCGGTGGCCAGCCCCGCGTACGCCGCCGGGTCGGTGAGGTCCGCCGAGATCACCCGTACGGCCGGATCCGCGCGCACCGCGTCGAGATCCGCGTCCTGCCGCCCGCGGGAGAAGTCGTCCACGATGGTCACCTCGTGCCCGTCCGCGACCAGGCGGCGAGCGAGGTGCAGGCCGATGAACCCGGCACCGCCGAGCAGCAGGGCGGTCATGACTGTGCCTCCTTTGGCATGCCCTTCTGGCCCTCGCCGGCGATGCCCCATCCAACCGCCCCGCCCGCCACCCGAAACCGGACTGAAGGCTTGTCCACTGCGGCTGGGTGCCGCTCGGTGCAGGCGGTCATGCCGCCACCTCCCGCCCGCGCGGCAGGTAACCGAGGGCCGCGTAGCGAACGCCGGCCGCCTCGACCGCGGCGCCGTCCAGCACCCGCCAGGAGTCATAGATCAGCACCGGGCGGTCGTCGCCGAGCAGCGCGGTCACCTCGATGGCCCGGTAGTCCGGATGGTCGTTGATCACCAGCACCGCGTCGCTGTCGGTGAACGCCTTGTCCAGGCTGATCGGCTCGCCGCCGTACTGCCGGATGACGTCGTCGGTGACCATCGGGTCGTGCCCGGTCACGGTGATCCCGGCGGCCGAGAAGATCGGCATCATGGTGGCGATCGGGGTACCCCGCATGTCGTCGGTGGGCGGCCATCCCTTGTAGGCCCAGCCCAGCACGGCGAGCCGCGCGCCGCGGGTCTCGCCGCGCGCCTCGCGCATCAACCGCACCACCGTCTCGGCCACGTGCACCGGCAGGTGTTCGTTGAGTTCGCGGGCCCGGCCCACCAGGAACGGCCGGTAGTCGCCGGCGCTGTCGAGCATGATGTACGGATCCTTGGAGAGGCAGCCGCCGCCGACGTACCCGGGCTTGGACAGGTCGGGCCGGGGGTAGCCGACGTTCGCCGCCCGGATGACCTCGAGCGGGTCGAGCCCGTGCTGCTCGGCGATCAGCGCGACCTCGTTGCCGAACGAATAGATCAGATCGGTGTGGCAGTTGTTGGACAGCTTCACCAGCTCGGCCGTCTCCAGGTCGGAGACCTCCACCACGGTGTGCGCGAGCCCGCCGAAGAACTCCACCCCGGCCCGCCGGCTCGCCTCGTCGAGGCCGCCGACGACCTGCGGCAGCTCGACCAGTTCGCGCAGCGCCTGGCCCTGGATGGTCCGCTCCGGCGCCATCACCAGCCGCACGTCATCGCCCCACGCCGCGCGCAGCTCGGGCAGCACGACGCCACGGCTGGTCCCCACCGGGACCGTACTGCGCACCACGACCAGTGTGCCCGGCCGGCAGGTCGCCGTGACGCTGCGGGCCGCGGCCGCCAGGTTGGCCAGGTTGGGCCGGCGGGTGGCCTCGTCGACCGGCGTGGACACGCTGATCACCGCCACGTCCACCGTGTCCCGGGGCAGCTCGGCCGCGACGTGGACGCGGCGTCCGATCTGCTCCCGGAAGATCTCGGCGACGCCGGGCTCGAAGATGTGCGAACGGCCCTGCGCCAGCGTGTCGATCACCCGGGGCGACACGTCGGCGCCGTGCACGACGAACCCCTTGTCGGCCAGGGCGGCGGTCAGGGTGAGCCCGACATAGCCGAGCCCCACGACCCCGATCGTGATAGGCATGTGGTGGTCCCTCCAGATCTTTCGTGGGCCGCCGTTCACGGGCACGGCGGCACGGGTCGGTCCAGGTCCAGCACGGTGACCGTGCCGGCGAAACGTTCGGCTTGGTATCGGCCGCAGGCGGTGCGCACGTCGGCGGCGCGGGTGGCGTAGTCGACGCTGAGCACGAATTTGCCGGCGTCGCGCAGGGCCCGGGCCTCGGCCAGGTTTTCCGTGCACCAGTCCTGCGTGCAGCGTTGGTCGGTGGCCCGGAAGAACAGCTCCTCCATGCCGATGCCGTCCACCGCCGCGGTGTAGCCGGGCTGGTGCCGCAGCTCCGGCGAGTTCTGCGGGACGATCAGGAAGCCGGGCCGGCGCGCCTTGGCGTACTCGCTGATCCGTACGATCAGGGCCGCCATCGCCCGGGCCAGTTCGTCCCGGTCGCGGCCCCGCGCGGCGGCCGGATCCAGTTCCTCATAGGCCAGCGGCGTGTCCAGATAGGCCCCGTCGAAGCCGGCCCGCAGCGCCTGGTCGACCCGCGGCCGGACGACCAGATCCCACCACCGCGGGTCGTAATAGCGCACGAAGTACTCCCCGGGCCACTGCGCCCACTCGTTGGCGATCAGGTCGGCGGCGTCGCGCCGCAGCACCGGGTACTCGGGCCGGAAGTTCTCGATGCTGCCGATCTCGAAGTACGCGAGCACGCGCTTGCCGGTGGCCCGCACCCGGCCGATCTCGGCGGGGGTGAAGTAGTCGGCGGCGGCGTCCCGGGCCAGGTCCACGACGACCAACTGGTACGGGCCGCCGGCCAGCTCGTCGAGCCGCCCGCCGGCGTACCCCTGGAGCTGGTAGGCCCAGGACCGGATCTGCGGCGGCGACGGCGGCGGGACCGCGGGCCGGTCGTGCGGGCGGGTGGCCATCACCCCGGCCACCGCCACCAGCACCGCCGCGGCCACGGCGACCAGCCAGGCCGTACGCGGGGGTGACCGGTGGCCGGGGTTGGTCACGCCGCGGCCCAGACGTTCTTGATCGAGGCGGCCAGATCGTTGGCCGGCTGCCAGCCGAGCTCGGCCTGCGCCCGGCCGAGGTGCGCCTGGATCCAGTCCACCGCGGCCGAGCGCTGCGGACCGGCCCCGGCCTCGTGGATGACGCCGTCCCAGCCGGCGCGTTCGGCGAGCAGGCGGACCGCCTCGCGCACCGGGACCGCCCGCCCGCTGCCCGCGTTGTACACCCGGCTCGGCACCTCGGGCGCCAGCACGACCGCCCGCACCAGGGCGGCCACGTCCTGCACGTCGACGAAGTCGCGGTACGCGCCCAGCGGCCCCAGGGTGATCTCGGACCGGCCGGCGGCCATCGCCTCGCGGATCTGTTGCCGCGCCCGGCCCAGCACGGTCCCGGCCGGCTGGCCCGCACCGATCGGGTTGAACACCCGCAACGACACCGCGCCGGCCTGCGCGAACAGCCGGGTCGCCGCCAGGTGGCTGACGCCGTACGCGCTCACCGGCTCGGCGCGGTCGTCCTCGGTGACCGCGTGCCCGTGCGGCACCACGCCGTACTCGCCGGCCGAGCCGAGCCGGATCAGCCGGGCCGCCGGCGCCGCCTCGGCGACGGCTTCCAGCAGCTTCGCCGCGACCAGTGTGTTGGCCCGGACCAGGTCCTCGGCCGAGCCGGCGAGCGCACCGACGCAGCTCACCACGGCGTCCGGCGCGGCGTCGCGCAGCACCTCGACGAGCCCGGCCCGGTCGTCCGCCACCAGGTCGTGACGGTCGCGTCCCGGGCAGACCACATCGCCGATCCGCGGATCATCGGCGAGCGCCGCGCGTACCTGGCCGCCGATGAACCCGGAGGCGCCGAACAGCACGACCTTCATACCGGTTCCTCCTGGCGCTGCGGGAGCAGCAGCGGCTTGATCTGGTCGAAGGTGCGGTTGGCCTCGTCGTAGTCCTCGGGCCGGCCGATGTCGAGCCAGAAACCAGCGAACGGGTAGGTGGCCGGATGCTGGCCCCGGGCCAGCAGATCGAGCACCAGCTGATCGAAGCCGAACGGCCGGCCGGCCGGGTACGGCGCGAGCGTCCGCCGCGACATGCCATAGACGCCCATGCTCACCTGGTAGCGCAGGTCGGGCTTCTCCCGGAAGCCGACGATCCGCGAGGCGTCCACGTCCAGCACGCCGAAATCGACCTTGTGGGTGCGCTCGGCGATCGCGACGGTCAGCCCGCACCCGTCCAGCGCGTGCTGGTGCAGCAGGTCGGCGTAGTCCAGATCGGTCAGCACGTCCCCGTTCATCACCAGGAACTCCTCGGGCAGCGAGTCCTTGAGTCCGAACAGCGGCCCGACCGTCGACAGCGGCCGGTCCTCCTCGATGTAGTCGACCCGGAGTCCCCACCGGCCGCCGTCACCGACGAACACGCGGATCAGCCGGCCGAGATGGTTGATGGCCAGGGTCACCGACGTGAACCCGCAGCGGGCCAGCTGATCCAGGACGATTTCGAGGATCGCGTGCTGGTCACCGATGGGCATCAGCGGTTTCGGCAACGTGGTGGTGTACGGCCTGAGCCGCACGCCCTTTCCGCCGGCGAGAATGACTGCGTGCATAGCAGATCTGCCTCCCCAAGGTCGTGATCTACCGGTAGTGCCGCACCTGTCCCAGCAGCGGGACGAGGCCGATCAGGAAGAGAACATGCAGCGCGAGGACGCTGCCTAGGTAGAGCGCCGTGTCGGTCAGCGCGGCGGCCGACTGACCCAGCAGGGGCGCGGCACCGAGCGCGGCACCGATCCCGACGTGCACCGCGAGCGCGGCCAGCATGGACGTGCAGAGCCAGCCGAACCGCTCGAACCCGGCCAGCAGGAACCCGGCGTAGTAGGCGCTGCCGAGCACGACGTGGGCGGCCGTCATCACCGCGGCCGCCGCCGAGAACCGGTCGGTGGCCTGCAACCCGGCCAGCAGGGCCAACCCGAACGCCCCGGGGACCGCGAGGCAGGCGAGCGTCTCGCGGCCGAGCAGCAGCCACACCGCCCGCTGGAAGTCGCGGGGCTGGTGGGTGCGGCGGGTCAGCCCGACCGCCTGGGCGCGGAACCGCTCGGCGCGCCACTCGACGAAGCCCATCGCGGCGATCAACGGCGCCACCGCCACCGCGATGTCGAGGCGGTGCAGCAGATACGGCGCCTCGGCGTGCAGCAACAGCGCCGCGGCACAGAAGCCGTAGCAGGTGACCCCGACGAGGCCGGGTGTCTGCAGCCGCAGCAGCGTCCGCGACGACGGCTCGCCGGCCTCGCCGCGGCCGCGGGTGAGCCGGAGCGCGAGGCCGTAGGCGGCGGCCACCCCGGCGATCGCGGTGGCCAGCGCCAGCGGCTGCAGCCGGGAACCGGCCCACAGGTACGCCGCGCCGGCCACCACCGCCGGCACCATGGTCAGCGCCTGCACGCCCTCGCGGCGGTAGAACACCAGGATCGTGCCGGCCAGCTGGTAGGCGAGCTGGCACAGGCAGAGCAGCACCAGGCCCCACCCGCCGCCGGTGAGGGCGACGACCGCGAGCCCGGTGAGTGCGCCGGCCACCGGGGCGCCGAGCGCCGACCCGCGCAGCAGGCGCGCGGCCGCCCGCGGACGGTTCGCCCCGAGCAGCTTGTACGCCCCGTAGGCCGCGGTGCCGGCGTACATCCAGCCGAGTCCGCTCGCCAGGGTCAGCGCCAGCACGACGGACCGCTGGCCGAGCACGCCCAGCACGGCCGGGAACACCGCGCTGGGCAACGCGTAGAGCGGCCCGTGCGCCACCAGCCGCACGGTCTGCCGCCAGTTGCGGGCCGACGCCTGCTCCGGCGCGGCGTCGGCCGGCGGGCCGAGCCGCCGGAACACCTCGGCGGCCAGCGCGAAGACGTCGGCGAAGCCGTACTCGACCCGGGCACCTCGGTCGGTGCAGCCGTCCGCCTCCAGGGCGGCCGCCACCTGCAGCGCGTCCACCGCGCGCGCCAAGGTGGGCCGCATCCGGTCGACGAGTTCGTCGAGCGGGTCGGTGGAGACGCGGGGCAGCACCACCGGATGGGTGGGCTTCTCGCCGGGCGGCCGGGCCGGCCCGGCGGGGCTGTGCGAGGTCCGGCGCGGCTGGGTGGCCGCCGGGCCCGCGTCCAGTTCGTTGTCGACCGTCATCGGTGCGCACCCGCGGGCTGAGCCACCCGGCCGGCGGTGCGTTGCGGCGGAACCGCGGCCCGCAGGCGGCGCGGCGGCGTACCGGCGCGCAGCGGGGTGGCCAGTCCTTCGTAGACGTTGCGGTACATCTGCAGGGACTGGCTCAGCGTGAAGTGTTCGAGGACCCGGGCCCGGGCCGCCGCGCCGAGCCGGTGGCGCAGCTCGTGGTCGTTCAGCAGCTTGACGCAGGCCTCCGCGACCGCGGCGTGGTCGCGCGGGGCCACCACGATCCCGGTGTCCGCGACCGCCTCGGCCACGCCGCCGACGTTGGTGCAGACGGTCGGCCGGCCGCACGCCATGGCTTCCACGACGGTGTACGGGAAGCCCTCGGAGATGCTGGTGAGGGCCACGATGCTGCCGGCGTGGTAGGCGTCGACCGCGTTGCCGATCCGGCCTTCCAGCACGGCGGCGCCGGTGAGCCCCAGCTCGTCGATGAGCGCCTGGCAGGACTCGTGATAGATCCGGTTGACCGCCGGCGTGCCGCCGAAGATGCGCAGCCGGGCCGCCGGGATCTGCTCGCGTACCAGGGCGAACGCCCGGATCAGGGTGTGCAGGTCCTTCAGCGGGTCGACCCGGCCCATGAAGGCGATGGTGGGCACCTCCGGCTCGCTGGTGGCGGGCGGGAACTCGGCCGGTTCGACCCCGTTGTACATGGTCCACATGCGTTCCGGGTCGGCCCCGTTGTGCAGCTGCCACCGGCGGTTGTAGGCGGAGTGCGGCGCCAGCACGTCGGTGACCAGGTACGCCGCCCCGGCCAGCGACCGGAAGAACGACAGCGCCAGCACCCGCACCGCGTGCGAGGCGTCGTCGTGCAGGTAGGAGATGTAGCGCTCGCGCAGGTAGATGCCGTGCTCGCTCATCACCATCGGGGTGCCGTGCCGCCACTTCGCGGCCATCGCGACCAGGGTGGACAGTCCGTTCATCGAGCAGTGCACGATGTCGGCCTCGACCACCGGCGTACTGAGCGGCCGCAGCATGTGCTCGATCAGCCAGGACGCCTGCACCGCGTCGGCCAGGGTGGGTGCCGGCGCGTTCTGCTCGACGCGCAGCTCACGCCACGCGTCGAGCATCATGGCCAGCGATTCGTTCGACTGCAGGGCGGAGCCGAGGTCGCCGCCGTCAGCGGCGTACTCGTAGAGGCCCCGCAGGGCGAGCAGGAACAGGTTGCGGGTGCCGGTGCCCTGCGCCGACCCGGTGGCCTCCAGCGGGGTGATCAGGGCCCGCAGGAACAGTTCGTACGAATCGGTGAACGCCGCCCCGGGACGGCCGGGCGTGAAGCGCCGGCCGTCCCACAGCGGGATCGAGTGCACCCGGTCCAGGTTGTCCGGCAACGCGAAGACCGGCTTGTCGGTGCCGTCCACGGTGAGCGCGACGACCTCCCAGCGGTAGTCCGGGATGCCGCGGATGAGCTGCTCGCACCAGATGCTCACACCGCCCATCGCGTAGGGGTAGGTCCCCTCCGACACCAATGCGATCCGCACGTGACCTGCTCCCCGTCGACCGCCGCGCTCAGGCCCGCGGCGCCGCGGGCACCGTCACGGCCGTGTTCGCCGCGAGCGTCAGCGGCGCCGAGACGTCGCTGCCGTACGTGGTCGAACCGTCCGCCTGCACCCCGCTGACCTGCACCGGGCCGGCGGCCGGGGAGGTCACCGTCACCGTGCCGGCGGACCGGTCGTAGACCGCCTGCACCCCCGCCGTCAGCTGCGCGAAGTGGGCGGAGCGCCGCGAGGTGTACGCGCCCAGGGCGGGCCAGTCCAGGTTGAGCAGCGGCACCGCGTAGTAGGACGCGTACTTGCCGACCACCGCCTCGACCCAGTCGGTGACCAGCGTGCGGCCGTTGCCGTAGTCGTGCGTGTTGGTGATGTGGAAGGTGTGCGTGTTGATCCCGCCCGACGCGACATGCTGCAACGCGATCCCGGTCTCGTAGTCGAGGATCTGCTCGTACGTGCGGTTGGTCGGCCAGTACGGGAACTTGCCGTTCGGGCCGTAGAAGGAGTTGTAGAAGACCGTCTCCTCGTCGGGCGCGGTCACGTGGTAGGCGAAGTTGGTCGGCCAGTCCGGCACGACCTCGATGCTCGGCTCCATCGGGTGCGTGATGCTGGCGTTGAAGTGGGCCGGCCGGTGGCTGGCGAACGAGAAGTTGCCGTGCAGGTATTTCACGCCCAGGTCCTTGGCGGCCCGCAGCATGTTCGGGTTCGAACCCTCCAGCCCGTGGTCGACCGGCACGCCGGTGTCGTTGTCCGGGTCGTCGGTGTAGACGCCGAGCCCGGAGTACTCGGGGGTCTTCACCACGTTGTCCGGCATGCTGATCCCGGCCGCCGTCGCCGCGGTGCGGTTGTTGTTGATCTCGGCGTACGAGGTGGCGTAGTCGGTGCGGTTGAGTTCCGGGTGGTTGAGCGTGTGGTTGAGCCAGCGGAAGTGCCCGGCCAGGCACTTGCTGGTCGCGGTGAGCTCGTTCGGACCGCCGTTCGGGCTGCACTGGTTGCCCGCGAACGGGTCGATGTCGCTGCCGTTGAGCGCCAGGTTGAAGGTGAACCCGGCGGCCTGCGGCTGGGCCGTACGCAGCGCGATCTGGCGGTTGTCCAGGTTGACCATGTCGTGCCCGGAGACCCGGAAGCCCGGGTCGTACTCCACGTGCCCGTCCGGGTGGAGGTGGTCGGCGGAGTTGAACCAGTCGTCGATGTCGACGTTGAGGTAGTGCCGCTGCTCGCCGAGGAACATGCCCTTGGTGGCCCACCGCACCAGGCCGTAGACCAGCAGGTCGGACTGGAGCAGATACTGGTTGAGGGTGAAGGTCAGGGCGAGCCGCTCGCGACCGTCCGCCGACGTGGTGCGTACGCCGAGCACGTTGGTGCCGTCGGTGACGGTGGCCTGGGCGTCGCAGCCGGCCGCGATGCTGGTGCGGTAGACGTAGGTCTGCACCAGGGGGATCGTGGCGCCGGCCTTGAGGTAGTCGAACACCTGGCCCCCGGTGCCGGTGAGCGAGACGTTCAGCGGCGTGTCACCGACCGCGGTCTCACCCGTCGAGCGCAGGCAGTAGTCCTCCGGCCAGGTGCCGTAACTGGTGTAGAGCGCGGCCTGCCGGACCCCGAAGTTCCGCTCGTACGCCCACAGGATGTTCCATTCGGCGCTGTCCAGCCCGTTGAGGTAGCTGCCGCCGGACGCGTACACCTGCATGGTGTTGGTCAGCAGGATCGCGTTGTACTTGCCCACGCCGTCGGGGCCGACCAGGGTGCTGGTGGTGATCGGGGTGGTCGCGTCGTACAGCACGTCGTAGGCGGCGCCGAGCCGGTCGAGCGTGGTCTTCCAGGTGGCGACGCCGAAGTCGTCGGTGTTGGTGCCCACGATCAGCGCGCGCAGGGCGACCCGGTCGTTGAGTCCGGCCTGGATGGACGATTTGGCTTTGGCTTTGGCTTTGGGCGCGATCGTGCCGGTGCGCCGCGGCAGCGGCTGGGGACGGGTGACGGGCGGCCGGGCCACCTCGCCGAAGCCGGGCACCTGGGGCGCGGCGCCGGGGGCGCCGGGCCGGCCGGGACGGGCGTCGGCCGGCGCGGGCAGCGCGGCGATCAGGGCGCCGGTACAGAGCATGGCGAGGAGGACACGCGCCGCTCGGCGACGGGGAACACGGACAGGGGCCATCGGGCGACCTCCGCACAGGAGACGACAGGAATGGGGTGGGGGAGTTCGAAGATTCCGGAGCGGGACGTCGGCGATTCTAAGCAGAATTTAAGGATTGGCGGCGCCCGCTCCGAGTGTCCCCAGATTTACGACTCGGGCCGTTGACTTGGCTCGCGCGACGGTGGTAACGCTGCGACTATCACTGTCCGCAGTGGACTCGTCGCACCGGGGTCCCGGGTGGCGCGCCGCGCTGACTTGCGATTTTGGCGGGTGCCACGTAATGCATTCTTAATAGTCGACGCATTGTGACGGCACACCAAGTGCCATAGATGACCGTCGAACGGCGTGGTGGCGGAGCCGGTATGTCCACTTAGGCCGCAGAAGCCCTAGACCGTCCCGCTGTAAGAGGTTTCCATAAGGTGCGCAAAGGAGCGAGGGGTAAGCCGCGCCACGTCGATCTTGCGATCGGCGGGTGCCGACTGGCTGGTCATTACATTGATTGACGTCAAATCAAGAACCATTCCCGGCGGCCGGGCACGAAAAAGGTGGCCGCCCCCGTTGGACGGCCACCCTATTTCGAACGTCGGCGTCAGTACCGCCCGCGGACCAACTCCACTCGATAGACCGTCGTCTTAGTGCCGTCCTCGCTGGTGGTGGTGATGTCCCAGCGGTTTCCGGACTTCTTGGTGACGACCTCGGCATACGGGTCGGCGGCCGTCGCGGTCACCTTGGCCGATTCCGGCCGGGCGACCGACACCTTGTAGCTGGTGACCGCCGGCTTGAAGCCCGCGACCGGCGTGCCGTCGACCTGGATCCCGGCCAGCGCGGCGTCGGCCGAGGTGCCCGGCGCCTTCGCGAAGACCTGGAGCTCGGCGATGGTGAGGTAGCCGTTCGGGACCGCGGTGAGAATCGCGCAGACCGCCGTGGTGGGGGCGGCCGAGGTCACCGGGAGCTCCACCGGAGGCGGGTTCGGGACGCCGACCTGAACCACCGGACCGGCGGCCACACACTTGCCGTCGGCGCCGGCGACACCGGCCTGCGCGGTCGCCGGGTATCCGCCGCCGCCCTCCTTGTAGACGTGCACGACCACCTTGGAGACGCTGTTCGGCTGCGGCAGGGCCACGGTGAGCGTGTCCGACGCGTTGCGCCCGGACGGCTTCCAGTTCGACCACGCCTTGTCGGTGGTGTCGCCGTTGGTCAGGCCGGTCGTCGAGTAGCCGTTCTCGGTGAACGTCGCCGTGACCTTGACGCCCGGGGTCCGCGCGATGTCGGCCTCGGTCGGCGGGGCGATCTGGACGCGGACCGTGGCGGCCAGCTTCGTGCCGTCGACCACCGTCGCGGTGCCCTGCAGCGTGGCGACGCCGAGCTGGTCGAAGGCGCCGGCCGGGGCCGGGTTCCAGGTCACCGGCAGGTCGGCCTTGCCGCCGTTGCGGCCGACGCCGACCACCGTGGCCGGCAGCACGGGGGTGCCGCCCGGGAAGGTCTTGGCCCGTCCGGGCTCGGTCGCGGTGAAGGTGTCCACGGTGACCGGGGCGACCGCGGACAGCTTGCGGCCGAGGATGTCGGTCGCGGTGCCGTTGACGTTGACCACGCCGGCCCGCTTCCACTCGTTGGCCGACGGCATCTTCCAGGTCACCGGCAGGGTGCGGGTGTCGCGGTCGGCGGTCAGCGCGGTGACCGTGGCGGGCAGCACCGGCGCGCGGCCGGGCACCGTGTAGGCGATCGTCGGCTGCACCTTGGTCACGGTGTCGTCGCGTACCGTCCAGCGCTGGTTGGTGCCCGAGGTGGGCTGGTAGACGCTGACCGCGGTGCCGTCGGCGGTCGCCTGGCCGGGCACGTCGATCAATCGCCGGCTGCCCACGTTGATGAACGTGTAGGTGCCGTCACCGGTGGTGGAGAGCACCCACTGGGCGGCCGGATCCGTGGCACCGGTCGGCTCGGCGACGACCTTCCCGTCCCGTACGGCGAGCCGGTTGCCGGTCGACGCGTTGGTCACCTCGTACTTGTTGCGGCTGTCGTTGCGGTCGGTGAGCGACCGGAACTTCCACAGCTCGTCCACCCGGGACACGTCGGTGGTCCGGATGGTGGCGTCGGCGGCCAGCGACTTGCCGCTCTGCACGCCCTCGAAGCGGTAGGCGTGCCCGGACTGGAAGAGGTAGCTCTCCGGGTCGGTGGCCCACAGGCCCTTCAGCAGGAAGGTGGTGACCGACTCGGCCGGCACGGTGTAGGTGACCTGGTTGCCGTCGATCTTCGTCTGCTTGCCCTGGACCAGCTTGCCGGACGCGGAGGTGACCACCGGGGTCACCGTGGCCCACGGGCCGAGGTAGGAGAACTTCGACAGGTCGAGGGTGACCGCGCGGGCCGTCTTGGTCGCGTTGGTGTGCACCACGGTGGCCGCCTGGCCGCCCTTGGCGATCGCCGCGACGCTGTTCGTGTCGTTCACCTTGACCACCCGGTCGCCCGGGTGGATGTAGTGGGTGAAGTTACGGATCGTGTCGTACTTGGTGTTGGTCTTGATCGGGCAGGTCGTCAGCGTGTCGGTGGCCGTGCAGTCGAACGGCACGTGGATGGCGCCCCACTGCAGGTTGCCCTCGGCCACCATGTTCTTCGCGTCCTCGACCGGCTGCCACAGCACCCACGCCGACGGCTCCAGCTCGCGGAGGTCGTCGATGATCCGCTGGGCCATGCCCAGGCCGGAGTCCATGCTGGTGAAGTCCTTGCCCCAGCTGCCCTCGACCTCGCTCATCCACAGCGGCCGCTGCTCGGCCTTGGCGATGTCGCGCACGCTGGTGCGCTGCGTGGTGCCGTAGGTGTGCACGTTGATCTGGTCGACCGCGGCCTGCGCCGTCGCCGGGTAGCCGTACCAGTCCTCGACCAGTTTGCCGGGGTTGGTCTCGTCCGGCGAGGAGATGATCGCCTTGGTCGTGGCGGTGGCCAGCCGGCGCTCAAGCGCCTCGATGACCTTCCCCTGCATCGCCGGGCCCGCGTGCGCGCCCTCCTGCCGGCCGCCGGTCGGCTGCCCGTCGGTGCCGAGCTTGGTGCCCCAGTAGTCGGTGTTCGGCTCGTTCAGCGGCTCGATGGTGTCGAACTTGATGCCGTGCCGCTTCTCCAGCTGCTCGGCGACCTGCACGAGGTAGTCGGCGAACTGGTCGACCCGGTCCGCGCGGATCTGCTCGTCGGTGGACTTGAAGCCGCCGCTGACATAGCCGCTGACCGTCTGGAAGTACGGCGGCGAGTTGCTGAACGCCTCCCAGTGGGTGACCTTCTTCTTGATCTGGTCGACCCACCACCGCTGGTTCTTGTCGGCGTTCCAGTCCCAGTGCGCCGGGTTCTTGGGGTCCCACCACTCCTTGTCGGTCGGCGCGACGGGCGTGGGCGACTTCCAGAAGCCGGGAACCGCGCCACCGGGCCGCAGGTAGGGCTTGACCGTGGTGGCGTTGCCGCCGCCGATGTTGTACCGGGCGATGTTCAGGTTGAGCCCGTCCGCCCCGAAGAGCATGTCGACGAGCTTCTTCCGGATCGGGTCCGGGTAACCGCCGGTGACGTCGGCCAGCCAGGCCAGGCTGGTGCCCCAGCCCTCGAACTCGGGTTGCTGGTAGGAGGGGTCGACGGTGACGGTGACGGCCGGGGTGGCGGCTGCCGCCGCCGTGGCCGGCGCGGCCGCCGCCGGAACGCTGAATATGCCGAGACCCAGCAGTGCGGCCGCTGCTGCGGCGGTACCAGCTCGTACGGTCATGGGTTGCCTTTCGCTTGTCGCGGCAAACGGCGGCGGGGTCCCCCGCGGAAGATCGATGTTTGCGTAAACATTGACTTGGTGGAGTGTGAACTGCGTCATGCACGGCGTCAAGAAGGCAACACAGCCGTTGCCGGACCGAAATCTGTGACCGGTCCTCAGGTGACGTTCGCGGAGGGTACGCCCGCGTTGCACGTGACGGTCATGGTCACGAACTGCTTGCCGTGTTTGAAGGTCGCCGCCGGTGCCGGTCCGGGGCCCTGGTCGCTCGCCTGGAGCTTGTAGGGCTTCGTCGCCGACGTCGACAGGATCTGTGCGGTGCCGGGCTCCGGGCAGGTGGCCCGTACCGAACCGGCCGAGGAGGTCAGGACGCGTTCCTCGGGCTCGGCGGGATTGCCGGTCGTCGTGCCGGGCGTCGGGTCGGGTGGCGCCGGCGTGCGGGTGCCGGTGGGCGGCGCTGCCGGCGTGCGGGTCGGCCGCGAGGTCACCACGTCGTCGCCGCTCCCGCTGCGGGCGGGCGTCGCGCTGGTCGGCGCCGGGCCGCTCGACGCGGGCGGCCGCGCGGACACCGGTGCGGTGGCCCGCCCCGACGTCGCGGGCGAGGCGCCGCCGGCCACCGGGGGCTCCCGATCGGCACCGGTCGTGTCCGGGAGCAGCGGCCAGGCCAGTGCGCCGGCGGCGACCAGCACGGCGGCCGCGACGGCCCAGCGGCGTGCCGGCCTGCGGCGCCGCGAACCGGCCGGCTTGGCATCAGCGGCAGCTGCCGCATCGGCGGCCGCGGCGGCGATTTCGCCGGCGGCTGCCGCGGCGGGCTCGTCGGCGGGCATCTCCCGGATCCCCGCGCCGCGTCCGAGCAGGATGGACGCCTCCCGCGCACTCGGCCGCATCGATGGGTCCTTGGCGAGGCAGCGGTCGCACAACTCGCGGACAAACTCGGGCACACCGGTCGTCGGTGGCAGCGGGGCCGGATCGATGTAGATGTGCGCGGTGAGCATCTGGGTGGTGCTCTCGGTGGTCCACGGGGAGTGGCCGGCGAGCAGGCGGTAGAGCACCACGCCCAGCGCGTACACGTCGGAGGCCGGCTCCACCGCGTCGTCGATCAACCGTTCCGGTGCCAGGTAGGCCGGGGTGCCGAGCACCGCCGACTCCAGGGCGCCCGAGCCGCTCGGCGCGGTGACCGCCGCGATGCCGAAGTCGACCACCTTGGCGCCGGTGGACGCCAGCATGACGTTGGCCAGCTTGACGTCGCGGTGCACGAGTCCCTCGTTGTGCGCGGCGGCCAGCGCCGCGGCGATCTCCGAGCAGACCCGCATCGCGTATTTGGCGGAAACCGGGCCGGCCATCAGTCGGTCCAGCAGCGTCCCACCGTGGATCAGCTCCATCACGACGTACGGGAAGACCTCGCCGGCCGACCCCGCCTCGCCATAGTCGTAGACCTGGGCGATGTTCGGATGGGACAGTGCCGCGGCGGCCCGCGCCTCGTGCCGGATCCGTTCGCGCGACTCCTGGTCGCCGGCATATTCCGCGGTCAGCACCTTGACCGCGACGGTGCGGCCGAGTACCTCGTCACGGGCCTGCCACACCACGGCCATGCCACCGGTGCCGACCGGTGTGATCAACCGGTAACGGCCACCGAGCACAAACTCCGCGTCCGCCGCTCCAGTGTTCACCCGGGCAGTCTGCCTTGCTTCGAGCCGATCCGCACCTGTACGACCGTCGATGTTTCTTGACTTTTTTGACGACCGGTAAGAAGTCGCCCGCCCGGCGCGCTACCCGGACACGGTGTACCTTCCGGGCACCGGGGCAACGGTCCGAACGGGTCAGTTGATCGTCGCGGACGGCACGCCCCCGTCGCAGGTCACGATCATGATCACCCGCGTGGAGCCGGCCCGGAACACCACCCGCGGCGCGGCGCCGGGCCCGAGGATGGCCCGCCTGACCTGGTAGGGCTCGATCGCCGAATAGGACAGGATCTGCGCTCTGCCGGGCGACGGGCAGGTCGCCCGGACGGTGCCGGCCACGGAGGTCAGCACGCGCGCCGCGGGATCGGTCGTGGCGGTCGGCGTGGTCGGCGTCGGGCTGGGCGGCGGCGCGGGGCTGGTCCGGGTCGGTCGGGCGGACGGTGCCGTCGTGGTCGGACCGGAGGTGGCCGCCGGGGGCCTGACGCCCGGGCTCCGGGTGGATGCGGGCCGGTTCGGTGCGGCAGTCGGCAGCGGCTTCGGCGCGGCGGACGTCGGCGCGGCGGATGTCTGCGTGGCGGGCGTCGGTGCGGCACCGGACGGCGGCGCCGCCGGTGAGGTGCCGTCGGCCGGCGGAAGAGGCTGGGCATCGGCCGATTTCGCGTTCGGCAGCAGCGGCCAGGCGAGTGCGCCCGCGACGGCCAGCAACCCGGCCGCGACGGCCCAGCGTCGGGCCGGCTTGCGGCGCGGGGCGGGCTCCGGCGAACCGGTTTCCGCGTCGGCGGCGACGGCCGGCCCGACGGTGGCCGGCTCGACGGTGGCGGGGTCGACGGCGGCCGACTCGACGGCGGCGGGGCCGAAGGCGGTGGGGTCGACGGCGGTGGGGGCGACGCGGGCCGGGTCGACGCGGGCCGGCTCGACGGCGCCGGTTGGCACGTCGGTCACGTCGCGCAGCCCGGCGGCCCGGCCGAGCAACGCGGCGGCCTCCCGGGCGCTCGGCCGCATCGTCGGATCCTTGGCGAGGCAGCGATCGCAGAATTCGCGGACATAGTCGGGCACACCGGCCGTCGGCGGCAGCGGGGCCGGGTCGATGTAGACGTGCGCGGTGAGCATCTGCGTGGTGCTCTCGGTGGTCCACGGCGAGTGGCCCGCGAGCAGGCGATAGAGCACCACACCCAGCGCGTACACGTCGGAGGCCGGCTCCACCGCGTCGTCGATCAACCGTTCCGGCGCCAGGTAGGCCGGGGTGCCGAACACCGCGGCGTCCGCCGTGCCGGAACCGCTCGGCGCGGTGACCGCCGCGATGCCGAAGTCGACCACCTTGGCGCCGGTGGACGCCAGCATGACGTTGGCCAGC
>Ga0207668_10000763_pt1 | contig 19660 bp, 16 predicted proteins | sample KBSS43metaG_FD_184323 | JGI IMG/M metagenome (GOLD analysis project Ga0207668, IMG submission 184323) | Switchgrass rhizosphere microbial communities from Kellogg Biological Station, Michigan, USA - KBS S4-3 metaG (SPAdes) (version 2) | ecosystem: Host-associated > Plants > Roots > Rhizosphere... | reverse complement strand
ACAGGACCATCCAGGCGCGGGTGCGGTCGAGATCATCCAGGGTTCGTTGCAGCAGGCGATGCTGCAATTCTGCATGCCGCATGGCAAAACCGTCGAAGGCGCCGCGCGGAAAAAGGCACAGCCGCGCATCGGTCAACGCAGTGACGCTATGCGGCGTCCGCGCGCCGAACGGGCGGCCGATGAAGTCGGAGGCATAGACGACGCCGACGATCTGCTCGCGCCCGTCGCCGGTCGCCGTGGCGAGCTTCAGCGTGCCTTCGATCACATTGGCGACGACCATGCTGTCGTCCCCTTCCCACATCACGGTTTGACCGGACTGCACCGTGACGCGCCGCCCCAGGCGGCTCAGCGCATCGCGATCGCCTTCGTTGAGGTCCACGCAGATTGCACGGTCACGCACGACGCAGGCGTCGCAGGACCGGGTGCTGCAGGATTGTGTCGTTGCAGGAAAGGCGGCGTTTTGCGCCACGTCAAATCGCATATTCATGCCCGCTGCATGACGGGAGTGCAGGGCGCGACCTATCCGTAATGTCCCTATGGGTGAATGGCGATAGACCCGACGGGCAGAGCGCGAAGCGGGGCGCCGCCTTGCGATGGCGACCCGCCCGCATCAAAATCGCATGCCGAGCCCCACGCCGAACACCAGCGGATCAAGCTTGACATGGACATTCTGTACGCCCGCCGCGGTGGTACGGAGCCGCGCATTGGTGTCGATGTCGATATATTTGACGTCGAGGTTCAGGAAGACCTTTTCGGTTAGGTCGACATCCACGCCGGCCTGCACCGCCCAGCCGAAGCTGTCGGACATGTGGACCCGCGTCTTGCCTGTCGCGCCTTCCAGCCCCTTGGACGCATCCTCGTTGTAGAACAGCGTGTAGTTGATGCCTGCGCCGACATAGGGGCGCACCTTGCCCTCCGGCAGGAAATGATATTGCGCGGTCAGGGTCGGCGGCAGAACCCAGGTGGAGGCAAGCTTCCCGATGCTGCCAGTCGTACCGGTGCGGCCGCTGGCGCTGTGCTTGGTGGTGGCGGCGATCAACTCGAAGCCGATATGGTCGCTCGCCATATAGGTGAAGTCGATTTCCGGAGCGACGCTATTGTCGATGCCCACTTTCTCGCCGGGGAATCCGGGCAGCACGCTGCCACTTTTCTCGTTGGGCGCGACCATGATGGCGCGCACGCGGATGAACACGTCGCCCTGTTTCGCCATCGCCGGCGTGGCGAGCGCGCCGGCGATGGCTGCCGCGCCCAGCAATAGGACTGTCCTGTTCATAGGGGTCTCCTTACCTTCTGGTTGGTGACTGTCCTTTCCGCCCGATGGCCCGATGCAGCATTGATCCGGCGCAACAAGTTCTTTGACCCGGCGCAAGGTGAGCAGACCGTGTCTGTGCGAGGTCCCCTTTATGTGGACCTATCATCCCGATCTGCTCACCCGGCCGGTGCCGCGCTATACCAGCTATCCCACCGCCGCTCAGTTCAGCGATGCTGTGGGAGAGGCGGAATTGATCGCCCGGCTGGAGGAACTGGAGGCAGAGACGCCGCTCTCCCTCTATGTCCATATCCCCTACTGCCACGATATTTGCTGGTATTGCGGCTGCAACACCGGCGCGGCCAATCGTGCCGCACGTCTGACCGCTTATATCGACGCGCTGGAGCGGGAAGTGGCGATGATCGCCACGCGCCTGTCCGGCCGGGGCCGGGTGCGGCGGATCGCGTTCGGAGGGGGCAGTCCCAACTCACTGCCGCTCGTCGATTTCATCCGTTTGTTGCAGCAGCTGACCCGCTGTTTCAATGCGCATGATCCGCAGATTTCGGTGGAGTTGGACCCGCGCCGACTGGACAGTCAGTGGATCGCGACGATGGCGGCCATGGGGGTGGATCGCGTCAATCTGGGCGTGCAGACATTCGCCCCGTCGGTGCAGGCGCGCATCGGTCGCATTCAGCCGCACGATATGGTGAAGCGCGCGGCGGAGGGCTTCGCCCGTGCCGGCGTGACGACCGGGTTCGACCTGATGTACGGCCTGCCGGGACAGACGCTGGATGATCTCATCGCCACGCTGGACGCCAGCATCGCGCTCGCGCCGGCGCGGATCGCGCTGTTCGGCTATGCCCACATGCCACGCTTGCTGCCACGCCAGCGGCGGATCGACGCCAGCGACCTGCCGGACCTGGAAACCCGCTTCGCCATGGCCGCGCAGGGTCATGACCGGCTGGTCGCGGCAGGCTATGAGGCGATCGGCTTCGACCATTTCGCGCTGCCCGGCGACCGGCTGGCGCGGAGCGCGCGCGAAGGGCGGCTGCGGCGTAATTTCCAAGGCTTCACCGACGATGACGCCGATATACTGATCGGCATGGGGGCGAGCGCGATCAGCGTCTTTCCCGACCTGCTGGTCCAGAATGAGAAGCGCGCCGGGGAATGGCGCGATCGCATCGCCGCCGGCCGGCTGAGCGCCACCCGGGGGCTGATCCGCGACGGGCAGGACCGGCGGCGCGGGCGCATCATAGAAGCGCTGCTCTGCCGGGGTGAGGCGCATCCGGGCACGACGCCGATGCCCGATCTGTCGGTTTTCGAAGCGCTGGGGTTGGTCCGGTGCAGCGAGGGCCGCATCGTGCTCACGCCGGCCGCCCGTCCCTATGCGCGGGCCATTGCCGCACGGTTCGACGCCTATCTGGCGGTCGAGGAAAAGCGCTTCAGCCATGCGGTCTAGCGCGGCCTGGCTGGCTGCCTTCGCTTGCCTCAATCTGGCGGTGGGGGCGCTGCCCGCGCCGGCGGCCTCCCGCGCCGTCCCTTTTTGCGGCGAACCGCCGCCCGACTGGGTGCCGCCCGGCCATCGGCCGTCGCCGAGGCAACCCGTGCCGGGCAGTCCCTGCCACGTTCCGCTGTGCAACGCCGACCGCGAACGGCGGGCCGGCTGCGGTCGCGCTCGGCGTGGCTGGAATGGCACTCGACGAACTCCAGGCCTATTTCGTCGTTAACGCGAAGATCCTGCGGCACGTCTTGCTTGCTTCTCCAACAGGCGGTGCTTGCCGCATGGGGCGAATGATGGTGCGCATCGGCCGCCTCGGGCTTGTGGCGGCGGCCCTCCCTGCCTTGCTCGCCACCTCGCCGGCTATCGCGGCGCGCGACCGCAACGCAGTCATCGCGCAAGCCTGCGCCGTGAAGCCCGACGGAACCACTCTGTCCGGCGAAGTCCTGCGACTGCGTCTCGCCGAGGCCGTCCTTTCGCAGGCTGGCGTGCTCGGTTCCGAGCTACTGTCAGACGCCAATCTTGCCGCGGCCGCGGCGATGCGCAGACCGCGGCTCACCAACCAAGCGTCGCCAGCCCGACGAACGTCACCAGCGTGGCGGCAGGGCCGGCGTAGCGCATCACCGCGTCGGGCTGCCAGGAGAGCGCGACCACCAGCGCGATCGCGGCGAGGCTGACGATGCCGAACCACGCGATCGCTCCTTGAGCGCCACCATAATCCGAAACCGTGCAGGCGAAGGAGGCGACGAGGAGGACTGCTGCGATCGCGGGTGTGTAGCGGCGATGAATGGTCCCAACGAATGATGCCGGGGAATCCTTGTAATGCCGCGATCCGCGGGCGCAGCTGTGCAGCGCCAGGAAGGCGAGCGAGGCAGCTTCAAGCATCGACCGCGGGCTCCGGCCGGGTGCGCGCGGCGCGGCGCTGCGGCGCCGGCTTGGCACCTATCTTCGCGGTGAGACGCGCACCGGTCGCGGCACAGGCGGCGATCAGGATCATCGTGGCATCGAAACCGGCGAACGCCCAATCACCAGCGGCAAGCGAGGCGACCAGCCCCCGATCGGTGGTCAACGCGTTCGCGATCGGCACCGCCGCGTACAGGAAGGCGGCCGCAGCCCATACCGTTGGCCAAGCGCGCTTCGCCGGCACCGTGAACGGAACGGCGGCGGCCGACGCCCAGGCCGCCGCCAGCATCCACAACTCGGCTGCGGCGCGGCTCGGCATCTCAATCGGCAGCAACCGGTTGGCAAGAAACAGGGCCGCGACACCGCTGGGGAAGCCGCCGATTACTGCAACGTTGACGCGTTCGGCGAGCCGCTGGCTGCGGGTGGGCGCGCTTTTAGGGCGTCGTCGCGCGACCACCCAAAGCAGCATCCCCGTCGCCACCATCGCGGTGCCGACGATGCTCAGTCCGATGTACATCCATCGGAGCACGGGATTTGCGAAGCGCCCCATGTGAATGCCGCGCAGCACGCCGGCTGAACTTGTCCCGGCGCCGGGCGGGTAATCGGTCCCGGTGATCCGCCCATCGCGTGTGAAGCGGAGCAGCGGGATGCGCGCGGTGACGAGTTCGCGATCACTCCGCGCGAGCGTCACTGTGGCGGCTTCATCGCCCGGCCGGCCGATCACCACCCGTCCGGGGGCATGGCCCTCCCAGCGCGCCGCGGCCTGAGCGAACAAGGGCGCCAGCGGCGGGAGCGGCGCGGCGCGGCCGGATGCAGGCCCAATCACCGCACGCGCGTAAAGCCGCTCCATGAAATTGGTCGGCTGCACATAGTTCGCCGACATCGCAAACGGCATATACAGCGTCATCAGCGTCACCAGCCCGCTGTAGGTAATGACGACGTGGAACGGCAGCGCGAGCACCGATGTCACGATGTGCGCGTCCAGCCAGCTGCGCTGCCCCTTGCTCCAGCGCAGCGTAAAGAAATCGGAAAATAGTCGCTTGTGCGTAATGACCCCTGATACCAGGGCGCCGAGCAGCGCCATCGCGCACAGGCCGGCAACCCATCGTCCCCACAGGTTCGGCAGTTGCAGCTCGAAGTGCGCCCAATAGAAGAAGTCCCCGCCCCGCGTCGCGCGCACCGGGATCGCTTCGCCGCTGACCGGGTCGAGCACCACATCCTCATGGCTCATCATCCGCATCTGCCCCGGCTTCGGCGCAGCCTGGGCGAACACCCGCGTGAACGGCAGGCGATCGTCGGGCAGCAGGATCGTCCAACTGTCGGCGTGGGGCGCGGTTCGACTCAGGTAGCGCACGGCCGTCTCCGCGGCCTGCAAGCGACTTGCGGGGGCGACATTTGCCTCCGGCATCATCCACTGACTGATCTCGTAGCGGAAGAAGGCGGCGGTACCGGTCGCGAACATCACGAACAGGATCCAGCCGGTGCAAAGCCCGAACCAACCATGGATCGATGCCATCGCCTGACGGAGAGTCTGCGGCTTGGGGGACGCCGCGCTCAAGGGCGAATACCGAGCAGGTACAGGGCCACGGCGCTGGCAGCTGCGCTGACCCAGATTATCGCCGCGACCCGGCCTGGGCGAGCCGCAGCGAACGCCCAAAGTGCGAGCGCCGCGTAAGCCGGAAAACTCAGCAGCAACCCCCAACTCGTCGCCTCTGTACGGTCGATCGGCAGCGCCCGCGCCAGCAAAGTCGTGAGCGCGGCTGCGGCAGCGTACCCACCGACGCAGGCTGTCAGGATGCGTGCGGCGATGCTCGCGACGCGAAAGCGGTTGGAGACGATGGCGTCGAACAAGCAGGCATCTCCCGGCGAGTGGCCGTCGGACGGTAATCAATGGCCAGCACAGCTTCTGCCGAATCCTGCGCTGTTCGCAGCGGACCGTGCCGCCTGTCGAACCCACCGCGCGACCGTCGGATTCAGCACTCCAGGCGCACCGTATCTCACGCATGGACGATAGCGGCGCGGGCGGCACTTTGTGCGCCGCGTTTAATCAAATCGACATATTCGACGGTGGCGGCAGCCGTCTCATAGGGGCAAATGCCGAACCGGCAAGTCATAGTCATAAGCGTGGGATGGTTCAGCGGTAGCGCCCAAGGAAAGGCCGTACCGCGCCTCCACAGGGAAGGGTGGCAGTCGGGCGAGAGCCATGCTCCAAAAGGGGGAGTTCCGTGATGCGACTTCGGTTTTCGTCTTTGATGCTCGCGGGGTCCGCGATGTTTGCGCTGGCGAGCGCCGCCCACGCGCAGGACAATGCACCTGCGCAGGACGCGTCGACCGCCCAGGAGCCGCCGGGCGAGGTTTCCCAGGTTGCCGCCGTGAACAGCGGATCGGCAGCACCCGCCGAAGAAGGCGACATCGTCGTGACCGGCCAGTTCCAGGCCTTCCGCGGCAACGTCACCCTGCGCGAGCTGCCGCAGGCGACCCAGACGATCAGCTCGGTCGTCCTGCAGGAACAGAATATCACGCGGCTGGATCAGGCGCTCGATCTGTCGGCCAGCGTCGCACGCCAGAATAGTTTCGGCGGCTTCTTCGAATCCTTCGCGATCCGCGGCTTTCAGGGCGATCCCGATTTCGCCTCCGGCTTCCTGATCAACGGCTTCAATGGCTCACGCGGTTATGGCGGCACGCGCGACGCCTCGAACATCGAAACGATCGAAGTGCTGCGCGGCCCGACCTCGGCGCTGTTCGGACGCGGTGAGCCCGGCGGCACCGTCAACATCGTCACCAAGAAGCCGTTCTTCGGCAATGGCGGCTATGTGTCCGCCCAGGTCGGCCGGTTCGACAACTATCGCGGCGAGGCCGATCTCAATCTCCAGATCGACGATGTCTCGGCGTTCCGGATCACCGGCACCTACGAGGAAGGCGACACCTTTCGCGACGTTCCGAAGTACAGCAAGATCTTTCTCACGCCGTCGATCCTGTTGAAGAGCGGGCCGGTCACCGCAAGCTACGAGCTCGAGCTCAGCCGGCAGAAGGTCGCGTTCGATCGTGGCGTGCCCGCGATCAACGGCGATCCGAGCGCGCTGCCGCGCTCGCGTTTCCTTGGTGAACCGAACGACGGCCGCAACACCTCGGAAGCGATGGGTCACACGCTGCAGTTGCAATATAATCTCGGCAACGACTGGCGGATCCTGGGGGGCATCGGTTACCGCGTCACCTGGTTCGACGGATTCGGTCAGGATCCGGAATTCGGCGCCGCTCGGAACCCGCTCCTCAGCGTCGCCGGCAGCCAATATCTCGCCCGACGCCGGATCTTCCGCGACAACAAGACCGAGGACTTCATTCCGCGCGTCGAGTTGTCCGGCAGCACCGCGATCGCCGGCATGGAGCACAACCTGCTGATCGGCGCCGACTATGAGTATTTCAAGCTCGATGCGGCGCAGACGCGCTTCCGTCCCGGCACCCTGACCGCCGCGCAGCTCGCCGAGTTCGCCGCCGGAACGCCGTCGCGAGCGACGTTGATCGCTACCAACTCGATCGACATCAACAACCCGCAATATTTCACGGCGGCGGAGATCGCATCACAGACGATGTCGCCGTTCCAGGATCGGACCGAAGTTGCCAAGGCGTGGGGCGTCTACTTCCGCGATCGGATCGAAGTGACCGACTGGCTCGCGGTTCAGGGCGGCATCCGCTACGACAGCTACGAACAGACCGTCACCCAGCGGCTGAACGCGAACTGCCGGACCGTCGGCGCCGTGCTCCAGTGCATCTCCGACCAGAAGTTTACCAAGTGGACGCCGTCGCTCGGCGTCTCGGTCGATCCGGTCGAGGGGCTGACGCTCTACGGCAGCTACTCGAAGGGCTTCCGCGCGAACACCGGCACCAACGTTCGCAACGAGGCGTTCCGACCGGAAACGACCGAGGCCTACGAGGTCGGCGCGAAGTTCGATCCGTTCGACGGGATGCTGACCGGCACGATCGCTCTCTACAAGATGAAGAAGTCGAACCTGAAGACGGCCGATCCGGTCAATGCCGGGTTCTCGCTCGATGTCGGCAAGGCCGAATCGAAGGGTGTCGAGGTCGATATCACGGCCGAGTTGCCGGCCGGCTTTCAGGCGATCCTGTCCTATGCCTACACCGACGCCTCCATCGCCGAGGACATTCTCGACCCCGATTTCGGCCGGACGATCCGCGCCGGCGATCCGCTGATCGGCGTGCCGAAGAACAGCTTCTCGGGCACGCTGTCGAACAAGATCGAGATCGGCGACCGCGAGTTGAACCTCGGCGCCAACCTTCGCTACGTCGGCCGGCGTCTCGGCGAAACCGGTGCGAACTATTTCCTGCCGAAATACACGCTGGTGCGGCTGTTCGGATCGTTCGACCTCACCGAGCAGTTCCGGCTCACCGCCGACGTCTCGAACCTGTTCAACAAGGAGTATTTCCCGAGCTCATACGCCGCCCTGTGGACGATGCCCGGCGCTCCGCGCGAATGGCGGGTCAGGCTGGCCTACAAGTTCTGAGACGAAAAGGGCCGGAGCAGAACGCTCCGGCCCTTCCCCCTTTCACCGAAGCCGGCTGATTCGCTTCAATCCTTCGCCTCGAAAGCCGACACCAAGCGGCGGGCGACATAGAGATCCTGGAGTGCGATCCCGGAGCTGTCGAACACCGTGATCGCGGCATCGTCGCTGCGGCCGGCGCTGCGGTCGCTGAGGACGTCGCCGATAGCCACGATTCTCGCGCGATCGCCGCCGAAGTGCTGGAGATCGCCCATCACCACCGACTGCTTCGGCAGATCGCAGAACAGCTCCGCGCGATCGAACAGGGCCGGCGGCAGCTCCTGCTTGCCGGGTCCGTCCGATCCCATCGACGCGACATGGGTGCCGGGCCGGATCCACGCCGAGTCGAATAGCGGCGCGCGCGAGGCCGTCGCGGTGACGATGATGTCGGCGCGCTCGCACGCGGCCTCTGCGGATGCGGTCTCGGCCGCAAGGCCATGGCTGCGCAGCACCTCGGCGAACGCCCCGCCCTTGGTCGCATCGCGCGCCACGATCGAGACTGCCGTGATCGGGCGAATCCGCGCGATCGCGAGGCATTCGAACAGCGCCTGGTGGCCCGACCCGAAGATCGCGAGCGTCGCGGCATCGTTCCGGGCGAGCGCGTCGGCCGCGACGGCATCGGCCGCGGCGGTCCGATAGGCGTTGACCTTTCCCGCCTCGATAACCCATTCGACTCGCCCGACGCTCTGGTCGATCAGCAGGATCACCGAATTGTGCCGCGGCACGCCGAGATCGGAGTTGCCGGGCCAATAGGATCCCATCTTGAGGCCGGCGATTTCCGTGGTCGACCCGGCCTTGATCGAGAAGCGGTCGGTCGGCCTTGTGCCGTGGGCGAGCACCGCGGGGAACGCGTTGGTCCCATCCGCGACGGCGGCGATCAGCGCTTCGTGCGCTGCCTCGAAGGCGATTTCGTGCGTGATGAGCGCGGCCGACTGCTCCTCGGAAATGAAGCGCATCGATGGATCCTTGTTCAGGCGGTGGGATCAGAATTCGGCGACGTCAATCGCGCCGCCGCTGTCGAACCGCGACAGGCGATAAGCGTCGGGGTCGACGATCGGCGCCGCGCCGGTTGCGATGTCGGCAATCAGGTGACCCGATCCGGGGCCGATGCCGAAGCCGTGGCCGCTGAATCCGGCAGCCAGGATGAGGCCGGGTACCGACGGCACCTCGCCGATCACCGGCACGCCATCGGGCGTGCTATCGACATAGCCCGCCCATGACCCGACCATCGCCACGTCCGCCAGCGCCGGGATCAGCGCCGCGGCGCGCTTGCGGGTCAGGCGGATCGTGCTCGGATCGACCTTGGGGTCGAGTATCCGCATCCGCTCCATCGGCGTCGGCGCGTCGAGCCGCCAGCGCGTGACCTGCTCGTGCCCCGAGCGCACGCCTTCTATCCCGCCGGGAGACAGGTTGCGCCAACGGCGCAGGAACATCGGCAGGAACTGGCGCTGGAAGCGCACGAACTGCGCGGTCGGATCGACCCGCGCGCGGCCGCTGATCGCGAGGCTGTGGCAGCCGTCGCCCCGGCGGGTGATCGAGATCGACTTGCTGTAGAAGGCATCGGGCAGAGCCAGCCCACTCGTCGCCACCGCCATGATCGACTGCCGCACCGCCGCCTGTGGGAAGCGCACGCCGAGCTGATAGCAGAACGACGAGGCCCAGGCGCCCCCCGCCATCACCACCAGGCGGGTGGGGATCACGCCCTTCTCGGTGACCACCGCGCTCACCGCGCCGCCGCTGCTCTCAAGCCCACGCGCCGCGCAGTTCTGGTGCACCGTTCCGCCGAGCGCGAGCAGCGCCTTCGCCACCGCCGGCGCGGCAAGGCGGGGATTTGCGATGCCGTCATCGGGCGAGAACACCCCCCCCTTCCAGTGCTGTCGGGTGAAGGCGGCGCGGGTGGTCGCTTCCTCGCCTGACAGCATGTGGGTGCTGACACCCATGGTCACCGCCAACTCGCGCCATTTCGCCCAGGTCGCCAGCTCTTCATCGTTGTTGCTGACGTAGAACAGGCCGCAGCGCCGAAAGCCGGTATCCTCGCCGCTGTCGGCGGCAAAGCGCTCCCACAGGTCGAGGCTCCGGGTCGAGATCGGCAACTCGCGCGCGTCGCGGTTCTGCTGGCGGCACCAGCCCCAGTTGCGGCTCGATTGCTCGCCGCTGACCACGCCCTTCTCGATGAGCGCGACCTTGAGGCCGCGTTTGGCAAGGTAATACGCGGCGAAGCTGCCGGTGATGCCGGCGCCGATTACGACGGCGTCGGCCTCCGCCGGCAGGTCCGGCGAGCTTTCGATCAGGCGCAGCGGCGCAGGCATGGTCCGGTTTTCCCCTTTGCCGGCGTCAGCCGAACCCCAGAATGGCCTTGGTCTCGAGATACTCCTCGAGCCCGAAGACCCCATATTCGCGACCGTTGCCCGACCGCTTGTACCCGCCGAACGGCGCATGCGGATCCCATGCCGGATTGTTCAGGTGGACCTGGCCGGTTCGGATGCGGCGCGCCGCCGAACGCGCGGCGTCGATGTCGGCACTCTGGACGTGTCCACCCAAGCCGAAAACAGTGTCGTTCGCGATCGCCACCGCCTCGTCGATGCTGTCATAGGCGAGGATGCACAACACCGGCCCGAAAATCTCCTCCTGGGCGATGCGCATGCGGGTGGTCACGTCGGAGAAGATCGTCGGCCGCGCGAAGAAGCCGCGATTGCGCCCGTCCGGGCGGCCCCCGCCGCCGCACAGCAACCGTGCGCCCTCGGCCGATCCGATCTCGATCATCGACTGGACCTTCTCGAACTGCGCTCGGTTAGCGAGCGGGCCCAGCACGGTCGCTTCGTCGAGCGGATCGCCGACGACTATGTCCTCGGCGGTCTGGCGGGCGATCTGCTCGACCTCGCCGAGGCGGGCGCGCGGCACGATCATCCGCGTCGGTGCGCTGCACGACTGGCCAACGTTGCGGAAGGCCGCCATCACCCCAAGCGGCACGGCTCGCGCGAAATCGGTGTCCGGGAGCATCAGGTTGGGCGACTTGCCGCCCAGCTCCTGCGTGACGCGCTTGACGGTGGGCGCGGCCGCTTGCGCCACCAGCACTCCAGCACGATTGGAGCCGGTGATCGAGATCATGTCGATCTCCGGATGCGCGGCCATGCCCGCGCCGATCTCGGGCCCGGTCCCGTTGACGAGGTTGAACACCCCCGCCGGAACCCCCGCATCATGGACGATCTGCGCGAACAGCAATGCGCTCAGCGGCGAGAGCTCGCTCGGCTTCAGCACGACGGTGCAGCCGGCGGCGAGCGCCGGCGCGACCTTGGCGGTGACCTGGTAGAGCGGCCAGTTCCACGGGGTGATGAGACCGCACACGCCGATCGGCTCGCGGACGATCGCCGTCGTTCCGCGCATCGAAAGAAACGGGTAGTCGGCCACCGCTTCGGCAGCCGCCTGCACATGCGCGGCGGCAAGCGGGACGTGAGCGGCGCGGGCGTGGCTGATCGTCGCGCCCATCTCCCGCGACAGCGTGTGGGCCAGTTCTTCGGCGCGCTCCAGGATCAGCGCGTGGATGCGCTCCAGCATCGCCACCCGCGCGGCGACCAGGGTGTCGGCGAACCCCGGGAATGCCTTGCGCGCCGCCGCCACCGCTCGGTCGAGATCGGCGGCGGAACCGGCCGCCACTTCGGCGATCACGGTCTCGTGGGCGGGGTCGATCACCGGCAGGCGCTCGCTGCCCGTCAGCGGCACCCACCGCCCTTCGATATAGCCGCAGTCATGGGTGGCGACCGGCGCTTCGGCCAAGTCGGCGAGTGCTTCCGTCATCGAACGAGATCCTGGTAGCGGTAGTAGGCGCCCACGATGGGCAGGAACCAGGGCCGCCCGAAATAGCCGGGGATCGCCGGCCAGTCGAACTCGCGCCACGGGTTGAGATCGACACGCCCGTCGAGCACCTCGGCCATGATCGCACCCATGTAGGTCGCCATGTGGGTGCCGTGGCCGCTATAGCCCATCGAATAGAATAGGCCGTCACGCTCGCCGGCGCGCGGCAGGCGATCCTGGGTCATGTCGACCATCCCGCCCCAGCAATAGTCGATCCGGACATCGGCGAGCTCGGGGAAGACCTGGACCATCGATCGCCGCAGCACTTCGCCGCTCTTACGGTCGGACCGCGGATCGCTTTTGCTCGAAAAGCGCGCCCGGCCGCCGAACAGGATGCGGTGGTCGGGCGAGGTCCGGAAATAGTTGACGAAGTTGCGGGTGTCGGTGGTGTTGCGGCGGTTGGGGGTCAGTCGGTCGAGCAGTTCCACCGGCAGCGGCTCGGTGGCGATAAGATAGGCGCCGACGGGGATGACCCGACGCCGGAACCACCCGAGCGGCCCGATCCGCGAGGTGCCGGTCGCCAGGAGCACCTGGTCCGCGCGAACGGCGCCTTGCGGCGTGATGACTTCATGGACGTGACCGCGAATCCGCTTGATCGCGGTCGCCGGATTGTTCTCGTAGATCGCCGCGCCGAGCCGGGCCGCGGCCTCGGCAAGACCCTGCCCAAACTCGCCCATGTGCATCTGCGCGCTCTTGGCGAAGATCATGCCGCCGAAGTAGCGATCCGAACCGATCTCCGAGTGCATCTCCGATCGCGGCACCATCCGCGTGTCCGGATCGACTTCGCGCGCGAGCAATTCCTGCGATCGCGCAATCTTGTCATAATGCTCGGGCTTCGCCGCCAGCTTGAGCTTGCCGACCCGCCCGAAATGGCACTCGATCCCCTCTTCGGTGACGATCGCCTCGACCTTGTCGACCCCAGCGTCGAACGCGCGCCAGAGCAGGTTCGCCCGCTCGCGACCGAGCCGCGAACTCAGTCCGGCATAATCCTGCGCGAAGCCGTTGTTGCACATGCCGCCATTGCGTCCGGAGGCGGCGCTCGCCACCCGATCCGCTTCCAGCACGATCACGCTGGCGCCCTTCTTCGCGAGCGCCAGCGCCGCCGACAGGCCGGTGAAGCCGGCGCCGACTACCACGACGTCGGCGCGGCCCGACGGCCCGCCTGGCCTGCCGGCGGAGAAGGGCGGAGTCGTATCGAGCCAGTAGGACGTCATCTTCATCGGGCGAGCCCCCTTGCCGGCGTGATCGGCGCGGACATCATCGACGGGCCGCTCACCAGCCGCGCATGCGCGGCCAGGTCGCCGCGATCGCGTGGCCGCCCGCTTCGACGACCTGGTAGGACTGATGCTGCGCGCCCGTCGCGCAGGCATGGTTGGGCAGGATCCGCACCTTATCCCCGATCGCGAGATCGGGCAGGACGGTGTCGCTGCCGGGCCGGACGGTGATGATGCCATGCTCTTGGCTGGCATCGCCGACGATCAGATCGGCGAACGGCTTCCCGTCGAGATCGCAGACCAGGCCGTAGCCCTGATCGACCGGATGCTTCTCGGTGCCGCGATCGCGCGACATCGCCATCCAGCCCGCATCGATCAGGATCCAGCCCTTCTCCGGCCGGCGGCCGATCACGGTGGCCACCACCGACAGCGCGATGTCGTCGACCTGGCAGACGCCGATGCCGTGCATCACCAGATCGAAGAACATGAAGACCCCGGCGCGCACCTCGGTCACGCCGGTGAGGTCGCGGGCGAAATGGGCGGTCGGGGTGGATCCGACGCTCACCACCGGTGCGGCATGCCCTGCGTCCCGCAGCCGCTCGGCCGCCGCTACCGCCGCCGCGCGCTCGCCCTCCGCCGCTTCGGCAAGCCCGACGCCGCCGCGGTGGGCGTAGGACTCCCCGGCATGGGTCAGCACGCCGCGCAGCTCGACGCCGCCGTCACGCAGCACGTCGGCGATCTCCAGCAGCGCCGGATCGTCGGGCAGCACGCCGCCGCGGTGACCGTCGCAGTCGATCTCGATCAGCACAGCCGGCATCGCCGGTTGCTCGCTGGCCGCGGCAGCGAGCGCACGGGCCTGCTCGACCGTGTCGATCAGCACCGACAGGTTGATCCCGCGGGCGACGAGATCGCCGGTGCGCGCGATCTTGTCGATGCTGAGGCCGACCGCATAGGTGATGTCGGCGAAGCCCGCATCGGCGAAATACTCGGCTTCCGCCAGCGTCGAGACCGTGATCGGCCCAACCCCCTCCGGAAACAGCCGCGCCGCGACATCGGCCGACTTGGCGGTCTTCACATGCGGCCGGAAGCCGACGCCGAGCCCGGCGAGGCGGGAGCGCAGACGAGCGATGTTGCGGTCTACCTTGGCGATGTCGAGCACCAGAGCCGGCGTCTCGATCTGGTCGATCGTCGCCGCTGTGGCTTGGGTTAGAGCAAGAGTGAGCGTCATCATGGTCCTGCAGGCAGCCGGCGATCAGCCCAGCGATTGGTTGGAAAGAGCGAACAGCCGGGCATTTCCCGTTCCGGCCGGCGGCATTCCGCGCGCCATCGTCACGACCTGATCGACCCTGGGCAGGCCGATCGTATCGAGCCAGGGCGACAGGCCGGACGCGGCGGTGACGTCGATACGGACGAACTTGCCGACATGGGGCACGGAGAGCGCGGCGATCAGCGCCCGGGCATCGGCGTCGTTCTCCGCCACCACCGGGCCGACGACGATGCCCCGTCCCCAGACGCGGGCGCAGCCATAGCCGGTGATCCGCCCGGCCCGCTCGATCACGAGGGTGTCGGCGGTGTCGAGCAGCGCGTCGAGCAGGATTTCGCGCGGCATGCCGGTGGCGTCGGCGTCGAGCGCACGAATCTCCCCGAGACCCTCAATCGCGAACCGCCGGATCGGCGCGTCCGGCATCTCCGGCGCCCGCTCCAAGACGGCCTGATGCTGATGGACCTGCCCGATCGGCTCGAAACCGAGCCGGGCGTAGAGCGGTAGCCCCTCTTGCGTCGAGTTCAGCACCACCGTCCGCCCGCCGGCGTCGGCGAGCACCGCATCCATGAGCGCGCGTCCGATCCCGAGCCGCCGGGCATCGGCCGCGACGATCACCATCCCGGTTGACGCGAAGTGCTCGCCATAGGGCCACCACAACGCCGTCGCCGCGAGCCGGCCGTCGCGCTCGACCGCGAATCCGCGGCCGAGCCGGAACGCGAACGTCCAATCCTCCAGCCGGTAGGGCCACTCAAGCGCGCGCGACAATTCGAGTGCCGCCGGCAGATGCTCGGCGCGGAGCGCGACCGACGCCGCCGTCAGGACGTCCTGCGTCGCCATCTCAGAAATATTTCAGCCAGGCGATGTCGCGGCGGCGCTTCTTGAGCCGCGAATACCAGGCCGTCGGAATGTAGAACGGCACGATCAGCGCGACATACCAGACCAGCACCCAGGCGTAGCTGGAGACGGCGAACAGATTGCCCTCGGTCGGGCCCCAGATCGCGAACGCGATATGGTAGAGGATCCGCAGCGTGGTCAGGTGGATCAGGTAAAAGAACATCGGTGCGCCGCCGAACACCGAGAGGGCGCGGATCAGCCCGGAATCGCCGAGCCTTTCCAGCCACACCAGCATCAGTGCCCCGACGCCGAGCGTGAACAGCAGAAACAGCAGCGACGGCGGGTATTTGGTGAGCGCGAAGAAGCTCATCGCGGTCCTCATCGGATCGCCGTCCACCACGAACCACGGCTTGTCCCCATAGACGTTGAGCGCCCGGATCGCGACGAAGGCGGCGAGCATGCCCAGCCCCAACAGGATCAGCCGCTTCTGCCGCTCCTGCGCAGTGGTCTCGCCGGTGAACCACGGACCGATACCGTAGCCGAGCGCGATCACCCCGACCCAGGCGAGGATCGGATAGGAGAATTTGACGATGAAACCGCCCGGCAGTTCGAACTGTCCGCGCTGGTGCAGTTCGCCCCACAGCAGATAGAGCGGGTTGCTCGTGTCCAGCTTGATCGGGTCGAGCAGGTTGTGGCCGCACACGATCACCAGCCCGATCGCGATCAGCGCCTTGTGCGGCAGCCGGATCAGCGCCGCCAGCACGATCATGCACACGCCGATGCACCAGATCACCTGCAGCCAGAAAGTCGGCTGGGCGATCCCCCAATATATCGGTGAAAGGTAGAAGACCTCTATCGCCATCAGCAACAGACCGCGCTTGAGCAGATAGGCGGTCGTCTCCTCGATCGTATGATGCTGATGGTAGAGGTAGACGCCGAGCCCGGTCAGCGCGACGAAGATCGGCGCGCACAGGCTGACCGCGAGCCGGGCAAGGAAGATCGCCGGCACCGCCGTGTGCGCGTCGACCGGATCCGCCACCGGCACGTGAAGGAACCAGGTCTCGCGGACGTGGTCGAGCAGCATCAGCACCATGACGAAACCGCGCAGCGCATCGATATTCTGTAGCCGGGTCCGGACGGCGAACGTCGCCCGCGTGGCCGCGGGAGTTCCGCTGAATGAACCCGCTGCATCCGTCGCGATCACGCTCATAAGATCCTCGCGCTTCCAAGAAGGGCGTGCCGCCCAGTGCCATTAAGCCCGGATTCGCCGGCAGCTTCTCCCGAATTCCACCATGCGGCGTCGAACTCGTGCGGCACGGTCCGCCCGCGGCAGGTTATGCTGCCGCAGGCGCGTGGGCTACGCCACCGGCCGCTGCGTGGCGTAGATTTTCCGGACATATTCCTCGCTGATCCACGCGCAGCCTTCGCCCCGCACGAACAGGCAGGTGTCGCCCGCCGAGAAGGTGACGCTGGCATCCCCGGCGGTGAAGCTCACCCGGCCGTCCAGCAGATGCATCAGCTCCACCTGGCGGTACGGGATCTGGCGCCGGTGATAAGGCGTGGAATCCCACACGCCGCAGACGAACTCGCGGTTGCTCGAGAGATAGTCGCTATGGTTGCGGCACGATGGGGTCGGGCCGATCAGATTTTCCGGCAGCGGCGCTGCGGACGGCGTCAACGGCGCGTCCTGATCGATCAGCACCGGTCGGACCGGGCTTCCCACCGTCGCCGCCGGCGCGGCGTAGACGATCGCAAGCGCGTCTTCGCTCGCCCGCCAGGTGAAGCTCGAGCCGAGCGGCAGCGCCGCCGCGGTGCGTGGCCCGAGCACGATCGGCTCGCTGTCGCTCTCGATCTCCAACCGCCCGGACAGCAGCAGCACGCACTCGTCGGTCGGGAGAGCGTCGACACAGCCCTCGCCGCGCGGCGCGAGAGCGCTGACGGTCGCCGAAGCGTCGTCGAACGCCGGCTCGATCCGGCCTGCGAACCAGTCACTGCCGGGCGTCGCCCCCCGCGCATAGGCGTCGATGTCGATCACCGCCGCGACGATCGGCTTGTCGAGGGTCATGCTCACAGTCCCACCAGCCCCGGCAGGCCGCCGATATCGGGGATTTCGTGCACCTGATAATAGCTGTTGAGCGGCTCGTGCCCGCGATTGACGAACGCCTTCATCGTGATGCCGAGATCGTAGGCGGTCATCAGATCGTAGCGGAAGCTGGACGAGCAGTGCAGCACGTCCTCGGGGCCACAGCCGAGCGTGTCGAACATGAACTCGAACGCCTGCATCCGCGGCTTGTACGCCTGTGCCTCCTGCGCGGTGCAGACCGCGTGGAACGGAGCCTCGAGCTTCTCGACGCTGTAGGGAATCAGGTCGACCTCGGAGTTGGAGAGGATTACCAGCGGATATTCCGCGGCAATGCGCTTCAGCGGCTCGACGACGTTGGGATGCGGGTTCCAGGTCTTGATCGCGTCATAGTGGGTCGTGGCGTCGCTGTCGCGATATTCGACGCCGTTCTTCTTGCAGCTACGCTGCAGCGCATCCGCCACCACTTCCCCGTACATCCGCCACGGGCCGAGCACGCAATCGAGCCGATAGGCAGAGAAATCGCGGACGAACTGCTCCAGCGCCTCGCCCGAGAGGCGATCAGCGTAGACCTTGCGCGCAACCGGCGCCATCTCGAAGTTGATGAGCGTGCCGTAGCAGTCGAAGGTGATGAACTTCGGCTTGAGATGAGCCATGCGGCGTCCCCCTGGATGCGTGCCGCCATGGCCGGTCGGTTGGGCGGAACGTCTGTTTCGATCGGCTTCGCGGCCGATCACGACGATCGGGAAGCTACTCCCGCCCGCTGAGCGATGCCGCCTTTATCTGCCGGATTGGAAGCATCGTGGCGTCGAACGCGGGGACGCCGCAGCATTATCTACTGCCGGCCGTCACGGCCTCAGATGCTGCCGACCTTGACCTTGCTGCCGTCCAGGAGCCGCGAGAGGCGGTAGACGCTCGGGTCGACGCAGGGCGTGTCGTTCGTAACCAGCTGCGCCGCGAGGTAGCCGATGCCCGGCCCAAGCCCGAAGCCATGGCCGGAGCAGCCCGCCGCAAGGTAGACGCCCGCGACCGTTTCCACCGGGCCGATCACCGGGATCGCGTCGGGAGTGGAATCGACGAACGCGCCCCAGGCGTCGGCGACCTTGATGTCCGCCAGGCCCGGAAAGTTCGTGCGGACATTCTCCACCACCGCGCGCGCCGTCCGCGCCACCGGCGGCGGATCAAGCACGGGAACCGCACCGAATTTCGTCTTGTCCCTGGAATAGAGTGCCGACCACGATTCGGGACCGGCGACGAAGGATTTGCCGACCCCCACCGACACGGCTTTCAGCCGCTTGATGAACATCGGCATGAAACTCTTGGCGTAGCGAAGCCCTTGCGGCGTCAACTCGAGCTGCGTGCGTCCCGAAATCGCCATGTAATAACTGCCGTCGAGCCGACGCGTCAGTGCGGAATCGGGCGTGTAGACCACCTCGCCGATGTTCGGCGCTGGCTGCGACATGACCACCGTCTGCCGAACGCTCGCCTGCGGAAAGCTGACCCCGAATGATCGGACAAACGACGAGGCCCAGGCGCCGCCGGCGCAGACCACCGCCCCGGTCTTGATGAAGCCCTGCGATGTGTGAACGCCCATCACCGTCCGGTTGGCGATCTCCAGCCCGTAGGCGGCGCAATCCTGGTGCACGGTCGCCCCGCGCGTTCGTGCGCCTTCCGCCAGCAGCGGCGCGGCCAGCGCGGGCTCGGCCTTGCCGTCGACCGGCACGTTGAGGCCGCCCAGCCACTTGCGCCGTGTCTGCGGGATCTTCTCCATCGCCTCGGCCGCAGTCATCATCCGCGTGTCGACGTCGAACTGCTTCGCGACGCTCCGCCAGCTCTCCCACTCGGCCAGCTGGGCGGCGTCGTCGCTTCCGTAAAGCAGGCCACTGCGGCGGAAGCCGAGATCCTGGCCGATCTCGCCCGCCAGCGCGTCCCAAAGCTGCATCGCGATAACCGCCAGCGGCATCTCGCGGATGTCGCGGTTCTGCTGGCGGCACCAGCCCCAGGTGCGGCTCGATTGCTCGCAGCCGACATGCCCCTTCTCCAGCAGCGCGACCGAAACGCCGCTGCGCGCGAGATAGTAGGCGGTCGCCGTGCCGACGATGCCACCGCCGATCACGACGACGTCGGCCGCCGCCGGCAGGCGCTCGTCGCCGAGGATTTTCTTCAGGGGAGGTGGCATGCGCGCGGTAGCCTCGGTTCGCGAAGGATCA
>Ga0207668_10000756_pt1 | contig 19801 bp, 18 predicted proteins | sample KBSS43metaG_FD_184323 | JGI IMG/M metagenome (GOLD analysis project Ga0207668, IMG submission 184323) | Switchgrass rhizosphere microbial communities from Kellogg Biological Station, Michigan, USA - KBS S4-3 metaG (SPAdes) (version 2) | ecosystem: Host-associated > Plants > Roots > Rhizosphere... | reverse complement strand
TCGAGACGGTGACCTTTTTCAGGTAGCGGCCCTTCGACGACGACGGCTTGGCCCGCAGGATCTCGTCGAGCGCGGCGCCGTAGTTCTCGGCCAGCTTCTTCTCGTCAAACGACGCCTTGCCGATCACGAAGTGCAGGTTGGCCTGCTTGTCGACGCGGAAGTTGATCTTGCCGCCCTTGATGTCGTTCACGGCCTTGGTGACGTCGGGCGTGACCGTGCCGGTCTTCGGGTTCGGCATCAGGCCGCGCGGACCCAGGATGCGGGCGATGCGACCGACCTTGGCCATCTGATCGGGCGTGGCGATCGCGGCGTCGAAGTCCAGGAATCCGCCCTGGATCTTCTCGATCAGGTCGTCGCTGCCGACGATGTCCGCGCCTGCGGCCGTGGCCTCCTCCGCCTTGTCGCCCACTGCAAACACCGCGACGCGGGCGGTCTTACCGGTGCCGTGCGGCAGGTTGACGGTGCCGCGGACCATCTGGTCGGCCTTACGCGGGTCGACGCCGAGGCGGATGGCGACCTCGACGGTCGCGTCCTGCTTCTTCGACGATGTCTCCTTGGCCAGCTTCGCGGCCTCCAGCGGCGTGTACAGCCGCTCCCGGTCCACCTTCTCGGCGGCTTCGCGATATGCCTTGCTGTTCTTGCTCATTCGTTCTCCTAATCAGAGTTGTGGTTGGCGGGCCGCAGCTGGCCCTCCCACTCGGTCGAACTATTCGACCGTGATGCCCATCGACCGGGCAGTGCCGGCGATGATCTTGGACGCGGCGTCGATGTCGTTCGCGTTCAAGTCTTCCTTCTTGGTCTCGGCGATGTCGCGCACCTGATCCCAGGTCACCTTGGCGACCTTGGTCTTGTGCGGCTCGCCCGAGCCCTTCTGCACACCGGCGGCCTTCAGCAACAGCTTGGCCGCGGGCGGGGTCTTCAGTGCGAAGGTGAAGCTGCGGTCCTCGTAGACGGTGATCTCCACGGGGATGACGTTGCCGCGCTGGTTCTCGGTCGCGGCGTTGTACGCCTTGCAGAACTCCATGATGTTGACGCCGTGCTGGCCGAGCGCGGGACCCACTGGCGGGGCGGGGTTGGCCTGCCCGGCCTGGATCTGCAGCTTGATCAGCCCGGCGACTTTCTTCTTCGGGGGCATGAGTGTTGGTGTTCCTCTCTCGTTTCCGTGATTTCGGCGCGCTTACGGACGGTCAGCGGGCGTTTGCGCGCCGAAATCGCTCTAGATCTTGGCGACCTGGTTGAAGGTCAGTTCGACAGGTGTTTCGCGGCCGAAGATGGACACCAGCACCTTGAGCTTCTGCTGTTCGGCGTTGACCTCGCTGATCGAGGCGGGCAACGTCGCAAAGGGCCCGTCCATCACGGTGACCGACTCGCCGACCTCGAAATCAACCTCGATCGGGGTCCGTTCGATTCCACCGGTTTCAGGCGACCCAGTGGCGGCAGCAGCGGCGGCCTTGCCGGGCTTCTTGGCGGCGGCGGGCGGCAGCAGGAACTTCACCACGTCGTCGAGCGACAGCGGCGACGGCCGCGACGTCGCGCCGACGAAGCCGGTGACGCCGGGGGTGTTGCGCACCGCGCCCCACGACTCGTCGTTGAGCTCCATGCGCACCAGGATGTAGCCCGGCAGCACCTTGCGGTTGACCTGCTTGCGCTGGCCGTTCTTGATCTCGGTGACCTCTTCGGTGGGCACCTCGACCTGGAAGATGAAGTCGCCGACGTCGAGGTTCTGCACGCGCGTCTCGAGGTTGGCCTTCACCTTGTTCTCGTAGCCTGCGTACGAGTGGATGACGTACCAGTCGCCCGGCTTGGAACGCAGGTCCTTCTTCAGCGCCTCGACGGGGTCGACGTCTTCGTCCTCGGCCGGAGCCTCCTCGTCAGCCGCAGCGTCTGGCGCCGGAGCCTCCTCGGCTTCGGCTTCAGCCTCGAGCGGCGCGTCCTCGACGGCCTCTGCGGCGGTGGTCATCTCAAGAGACTCGGCGGCCTCGTCTGCGATTACGGTCGCCGGGTCCGCGGCCTCTGCGAGCGCGTCGGAAACTCCCGAGGGCGCATCGCCATCGAAGGTCGTCACGGTTGTCAGTCCTCTCTAAAACGTTCTGCTCATCACGCGCGTGATGTTCGTCAGCCGAACACCAGGGTCACGAGCTTGGCGAGGCCGAGGTCGACCCCACCGATCAGCGCCACCATGAACGCCAGGAAGATCAGCACCACGGTGGTGTAGCTAACCATCTGCTTGCGGTTCGGCCAGATCACCTTGCGGAGCTCGGCGATGACCTGCTTCAGATAGTTGATGACGAAGGTGATCGGGTTGCGGGACGGGCCCGACTTCTTGGCCGCCTTCGGCTTCTTGCCGTCACCGTTCTTGGTCGCCTTGGCGTCCGTCGCGGGGGCAGACTCGCCCTCGGTGGACTCGCGCCGCGGCCGCTTGCCGGTGGGGCGCGCCGGGCGCGTCACCACCGCGGTCTGCCCGCGGGTGTCGCCCTCTTCGACCTCATCGTTGACGGCGTCTTCGACTGGGGAGCCAGCACCATCGCGCTCGTCGCTCACCGCATGCCTTTCGTCTGGTTTCGGGTGGTCACCTTCCAGTGTCCACGCCTGTCGAGTATTCAGTTGAGCAGGGGCGACAGGACTTGAACCTGCAACCTGCGGTTTTGGAGACCGCTGCTCTGCCAGTTGAGCTACGCCCCTTCAGCCGTGTCACTGCTGGCCCTGGCCAACCCTGCGCGGCCGGGGCTCACACAATTCACGCGCTCTCCGATCGGCCGATCAGAAACCGACGGACAGCGCGCTGAATTGGGAAAACCCCGAGGACCGAGTGTACATCGGCCCTGGTGTGAGTTACTAATCCGCTATCGGACCGGCATCGGCTGCCGCGGTGCGCATGACCTGGCCGGTCACGGGGTCCCACTTGGCCGATATCGAGTTGTCGCCCTCGTGCCCCATCAGCGTGGTGAACGCCTCCATGACGACGGTGCCGTCCTTCTCGGCGCAGACGTTGCGCGTGGTGACGATGTCGGCACCGAACCGCTCGACCACCGACTCGACGTGCATCGTGCCGGTCAGCTCGTCCCCGACCCTGATCGGCCGATGGAAGAGGAACTTCTGGTCGACCTGCACGATCTGCATGGCCTCCAGACCGACGTCCACGTTCTGGAAGAAGTGGTTCTGGAGCATCACGGCAAAGATCGCGGCGAACGTAAGCGGCGCGATGAGGCTTTCGTGACCGAGTTCGGCGGCGGCGGCCTCGTCGTGGGTGGCCGGATCGTAGGCCTTGATCGCGCGTGCGTACTGGCGGACTTGTTCGCGTCCCACGACGAAGACGTCGGGGTAGCGGTGGACCATTCCCCGAATGTCAGTCTTCAACGCCATGGCTACGCCAACTTCGCGGTCGCGACGGCGCGCCCGAAGATCTTCTTTCCTCCAGTGGTAGCCGACAGCGCGATGGTTACTGACTTAGATTCGGAGTCAACGGATTTCACACGTCCATTGAACACGATTTCCGCGCCGACGCCATCGTTGGGAACCGGGACCACGGCGGTGAAGCGGACGTTGTACTCGGTGACCGCAGCCGGGTCGCCGACCCACGCCGTTACGTAGCCGCCGCCAAGGCCCATGGTCAACATGCCGTGCGCGATCGCCGTGTCCAACCCGACCTGCTTGGCGATTTCGTCGTCCCAGTGGATCGGGTTCAGATCTCCCGACACACCCGCGTAGTTCACCAGGTCCCCTCGGGTCAGCGGGATGACCCGCTCTGGAAGCTGGTCTCCCACCTTCACCGAACTGAACTCACGCAGAGCCATCAGAAAAGCCCCTTCCGCTGTCATCCGAACGACCCGCCAGGGTCGTGAAAGTCTCCTGGACCACTTCGCCGGCCTCGTTGGAGATGATGTTCTTGGTCACGATGATGTCCGTTCCGTGCGCCTGACGGATCGAGTGCAGGGTGACGTCGCAGTACAGCCGGTCGCCCGCCTTGATCGGCCGCAGGAACTTGAGCTCTTGGTCGACCTGGACGATCTTCTCGTCCTCGATGTCGACGTTCGCGCTGGCGAAGAAGGCCGTCTGCGCCTGGTAGCCGAAGACCGAGATGAAGGTCAACGGTGCGAGCAGCGCGTCGTGGCCGAGTTCGGCCGCGACGGTCTCGTCGTAGTAGGCGGCGTCGTCGTTCTTGACCGCGACCGCGTACTCACGAAGCTTCTCGCGACCCACCTCGTAGTAGTCGGGGTAGCGGAAGTGCAACCCGACCAAGTTCGATCCAAGAGCCACGAAGTCTCAACCTCTCCGGCAACCCGGGGCACGAAGCCCGCGGGTTGCGGTTAGCGCGATTCCTTGTGCGGCTGGTGCTGACCGCAGTTCGGGCAGAACTTCTTGAGCTCGAGCCGGTCGGGGTCGTTGCGCCGGTTCTTCTTGGTGATGTAGTTGCGGTGCTTGCACACCTCGCAGGCCAAGGTGATCTTGGGCCGTACGTCTGTACTGGAGGCCACGGTTGTCGTCCTTCGTCGAACTGTTGTTGGTCTTGTAGCGGTGGGGGGGCTCGATCCCCCGACCTCACGATTATGAGTCGTGCGCTCTAACCAGCTGAGCTACACCGCCATGCCGGAGTTGCCAGTCAAGCTTTGCTCGCCCGGTGTCCACCGAGCCCCCTAACGGAATCGAACCGTTGACCTTTTCCTTACCATGGAAACGCTCTACCGACTGAGCTAAGGGGGCCTGCACTGCTACGAGGCCCCTGGCGTCATCCGACGTCTGTGCCACGGGCCTTAAAGAGGGTACATTCTCGGCCTTTGTGGAGCCAAACCGCTTGTCACAGGGGCACCGAGACGCCCTCCGACTGTGGCCCGTCGCGCAGCACGATCGACTGCAGCTCCGCCCCCTTGGGCACGTCGAACACGATGGCCACGTCGGTCGACGCGCCGGGGCCGACGTCCTTGGCGGCTTCTCCGACGTAGGACCAGGTGGCCTCGTCGACGCGGTACTCGGTGCTGCCGTCGGAGACGGTGTTGAAGCCCGAGTGGAACGTCTGCCTGGCGCCGGTGACGTTGGTGACGGTCATCTTGACGACGACGAAGCGGCCCTCGGCAGTGACGTTGCGCTCGGGGAACTCCGGGTTGGCCAGCACGTCGGTGACCTCGACCCGGTGCACGATGTATGCGAAGTTGCCGGAGCGAGCGTCCCCCAAGTGTGCGGCGGTTAGCCCGTCCGCACGGACGACGAGGCCAATCAGGGCGACCAGGCCGACGGCCATCAGCACCAGGGCACCGACGATCAGCCCGCCTCGGTACCTGCCGCCTGCGGTCGCCGCCGAACCATGGGCTGCCGCCACTTGATGCACTTCCTGTGAGTCGACTGGCTGGTTCCTGCTAATGAACCTAATTCACGTCGACACTGGCAGCAATGCCCGCGGGCGCGACCACCTAGGGTTGGGCAATGGCCACCGACGACCGCCTTTACTTCCGGCAGCTGCTGTCGGGCCGCGACTTCGCGGCAGGCGACATGATTGCCCAGCAGATGCGCAACTTCGCCTACCTGATCGGTGACCGCGAGACGGGCGACTGCGTCATCGTCGACCCCGCATATGCGGCCAACGACCTGCTCGACACACTGGAAACCGACGGCATGCACTTGAGCGGCGTGCTCGTCAGCCACCACCACCCCGATCACGTGGGTGGGTCGATGATGGGCTTCGAGCTCAAGGGGCTGGCCGAGCTGCTGGAGCGGGTCAGCGTTCCGGTGCACGTGAATACCCTTGAAGCGGACTGGGTTTCGCGGATCACGGGCATCCCGCTGTCGGACCTCACCGCGCACGACCACGGCGACGTGGTGACCGTCGGCGCGGTCGACGTCGAGCTGCTGCACACGCCGGGCCACACGCCGGGCAGCCAGTGCTTCCTGCTCGACGGCAAGTTGGTGGCGGGCGACACGCTGTTCCTGGACGGCTGCGGCAGGACGGACTTCCCCGGCGGCAACGTCGACGACATGTTCCGCAGCCTTCAGGCGCTCGCCGAATTACCGGGTGATCCGACGGTGTTCCCCGGACACTGGTATTCGGTCGAGCCGAGCGCGACGTTGTCGGAGGTGCGCCGGACGAACTACGTGTATCGGGCCAGCAGCCTCGACCAGTGGCGAATGGCGATGGGTGGCTGATGCGCGCGGCCTCGGGTTACGCGTGAATGTAATTCGCGCGCTGTCCTTCCCGCTGCGCTATTGTCCGGTTTCGCAGCGCCAGCAGGGCGCGTGACGGGGAGGACCCTCCGATGACGACACCGGCCGGCTGGTATCCGGATACCGAAGTTCCAGGTGGACTCCGCTATTGGGACGGCTCCGTCTGGACAGAGCACCGCACTCCGCCCGCGGCGCCCGCCACACCCGAGCCGGCCGCCGAGGTGCCCGCCAGCGAGCAGCCGACCTCCATCGTGAAGCTTCCCGAGCCACCCACGACGGTGGTCCCGGCCCAGCCCGCCCCGGAGCCGACGCCGGAGCCCGCGGCCGAGGAGGCCGAAGCGCAGCCCCCAGCCGAGGAGCCCGCGAGCGGAGCGCATCACGCAGCCGAGCCCGCGGCCGCATCCCCGGCCGAACCCCCCGCGACCACCGGCGAGCCCCCGTTCCCGGCCTCCTGGGAGACCCCTCCGATGCCAGCCTGGGACGCGGCGTCGCCTACGCAGGTCGTGCCGGTCAGCCCGCCGCCCGCGACTCCGTCCTATCAGCCGCCCGTGGCCCCGCCAGCCGCTCCGTCGTACGAACCGCCTGCCGCCCCGTCGTACGCGGCTCCCTCCTACGACGCGCCTGCCGCGCCGCCCTACGGGTCGTTCGACGCACCGCAGGCGCCGCCGTCGTACGATCCCGCGGCGTTCACCTCGCAGCCGCCGCCCGGGCCGCCGGGGCTACCGCCAGGGGGCGCGTCGGGCGGTGGGGGCAGCAACAAGGCGCTGTTCGCCATCCTCGGGGTCATCGCGGTGCTCGTGGTGATCGCGGCGCTGGTGCTGACGTACTTCTTCGTCATCAAGGACGACGACTCGACCACGACGGCGAGTACGTCGACGTCGGCCAGCAAGACGAAGTCCAAGACCAGCTCGACCACGACGTCGGAGTCCGAGACGTCGGAGCCGACCACTCCGCCCGCCGATGGCGAGGTCACCGACGGCGACTTCACGTTCTCGGTGTCCAAGACCGATACCGGCGACACCGTCACGTCGGCGGAGGGCCTCGAGGCCACCGCCGACGGCATGTACTACGTCGTGTACCTGAACGTCACCAACAACGGAACCTCACCGGTGACGTTCCTGTCGACGATGCAGCGGCTCAACGCCGCGGGCAACAGCTACAGCCCCGACGACGAGGCGAACTTCTACCTCAACGGCGACGCGGTCTTCGAAATCCAGCCCGGCGAGACGGTGGAGACCGGCGTCGCGTTCGACGTCCCGGTCGACACCGAGGCCGACTCGATCGAGGCGCACGGCGACCTACTGAGCCAGGGCGTCGAACTGCCCTTGTCCTGACCCCGGCTTGCCTGCACGCTGCCGGAGCGGGTAGCCGCCAGCAACGTTTGCGTCACGTGTTTACGGGACCGCCAGCGAAGGATAGGGTGCTGGCCAATACCGCAACGACCAGGTGAGGGCGCAGTGGACTGGATTCAGGAGCGCTGGGACGAGCTGGCCAACCTCGGATCAGGGGGATGGCTGGCAATCGCCGCATGGGCAGCGTTGGCGTTGGGTGTCGTCGTGTTGATCTACACCCACCGGCAAGTGAAGAAGAATCGCCAGCTAAAGACCGAGCAGGTGCGGCCGCAGGTCTCGATGTACATGGAGCCGCACGCCGCCGACTGGCACGTCATCGAGCTCGTCGTCCGAAACTTCGGCACCACCGCTGCGTATGACATCAAGCTCGACTTCGTGAACCATCCGACCGTCGCCGCCTACGAGCACACCGACTTCGACGGGCCGCCGGACGTCGCCGAGCTGGATCTCCCCAGCGAACTGAACTACTTAGCCCCCGGACAGGAATGGCGAACGGTTTGGGATTCGGCGATCAGCCGCGAGGAGCTCGGTGGCAACATCCGCTCGCGCTTCGACGGCACGTTGACCTACTACGACAAGCCTCGTCCGGAGCGCGACAAGGGCGCGTCGAGCCGGTGGAACAAGCGGCAGGCCTTCGAAACCAAGGTGGTGCTCGACTGGGCGACGCTGCAGCCGGTGCAGCGCCTGGAGTTGCTGACGACGCATGATCTCGCGAAGCGGGAGAAGCAGAAGCTCGAGCTGCTCCGCACCGTGCTGACGTACTTCCACTACGCGTCCAAGGAGACGCAGCCAGACGTGTTCCGGGCCGAGATCGACCGGATGAACCGGGCCGTCAAGGAGACCCAGGACCGTTGGCGGACAAGGCAGTTCGACCAGACCACCGAGCTCGACTTTCCGTGGATCAACAACGGCGCGACGCCGGAGACCGTGCACGCTGGGGCAAGCGGACGGCACCGCGATCCGCACTGAGGGCGCTGCGTAACATCGGGCCCATGACGAGCACGGTGAAGTACGAACAGAGCGAGTCCGTAGCGACCATCACGCTCGACGACGGCAAGGTCAACGTGCTGTCCCCCGCCATGCAGAGCAACCTCAACGAGGCGCTCGACACCGCCGAGAAGGCGGCCGCGGCGGGTGAGGTCAAGGCGGTCGTGCTGGCGGGCAACCAGAAGGTACTCAGCGCCGGCTTCGACTTGACGGTCTTCAACTCCGGTGACGCGGCGGTGGCGCTGGGAATGTTGTCGGGTGGCTTCGAGTTGTCGATCCGGCTACTGACGTTCCCGGTGCCGGTGATCATCGCGGCCACCGGCCCTGCGATCGCGATGGGCTCGTTCCTGCTGTTGAGCGGTGACCATCGGGTGGGCTCGCCGAAGTCGCGCTGCCAGGCCAACGAGGTGGCCATCGGAATGGTGCTGCCCATCTCGGCGATCGAGATCATGCGGATGCGGCTGACGCGCGCGGCGTATCAGCGGGCCGTCTCGATGGCGGCGACGTTCGCCGGCGCAGATGCCGTCGCCGGGGGTTGGCTCGACGAAATCGTCGAGCCGGAGCAGGTTTTGGCGCGGGCGCAGCAGGTGGCGGCCGAGGCGGCCGCGACGCTGCACGTCAAGGCACACCTGGCGAGCAAGCTGAAGGCCCGCGACGACGCGCTCAAGGCGATTCAGGCCGGAATCGACGGGCTCCCAGCAGAATTCGCCGGCGGCAACTAACCCTCGGCGTTTCTCGCCGAAATTGGGCCCCCGCGTGCAACGGGACATTCCCTGTCGTTGAGGCCCCAGACGGCTGTCTCGACGAACAGGTGTCCTAACAGCGCCCTAGCACCGCGTCTGCTGAACTCGGTCTCAATCGCGAAACCGGCACCGGTACCTTGCGACCAGCGTTGGGATGAGAGACAGGAATCGCAGATGTCAGAGACCGAGCAGCAGCCCACTACGCTCCCGTGGGCGCAGTTCCGTGATCAGTTGTTGACCGCTCGTGAGGTCCGCCGCAAGGCGGTCATCGAGTCGGTCCGGCGATTCGTCGAGCACAACCCGAGGCTGGCTCGACATCCGCGCCGCAAGGCGGTCATCGAGGCCCGGCTGCAGCTGCGCGAGGATCTGATCACGGCGCGATTCGCCTTCCGTCGCGCGGTGGTCCACAGCGTAAGCCAACTGGTGTCCAGCCCTTAGCCGCGATCGGTCGGCTCCGTAGGTCACGGCACTGGAACCGATTCCGCGCCAATACCTGTCAATAGTTCTGACAGGTGTTGGCGACCTGGGTGAGCTGCTGGATCTGCTCTTGCCCCTCCGGGGTACTGCTCTTGGAGTCGAGCTTGGTCTGCCACTCCGGGTTCGCCGCAAGGCCTTGCTGAATCTTCTGCTCCCGCTGATCTGGAGGTAGTGCGAGAAACTGCCGCAACTTGGTCTGAGCTTGCGGGTACACGCCGAGCAACGTGGCAAGGTCAGGCGCCTCGGCCTGCAGTGCGGTCGTGACTTGCGCATAGCTGCACGTCGTGTTGACCAGCGGCGCATAGATCGGCTCTGCTGATGCTTGGCCCGCGCCAAACGAGAAAGACAGTGCCGCTGCCAGACTGCCGACTACGACGGCCCTTCGCGGCCCACTCGACAACGCCATGATCCCTTGTCCTTTCGCCGAAACTCGTACGCAGTAGTGCGACGAATACGAGCCCAGTGCAACAGGCCGGCCGTTGGCCCATCGTTAGGTGTGGGTTCGGGCGACTTGTCTCGTCAGGACGTCTCGGCGTCGTTGATCAAGCCCTCGAGGGTGTCGAGCACCCGCTCGAGTTCGGCGACCAGCCAACTGGTTTCGCGCTGTTTGTACACGTCGAGCAACGACCGGTAGTACCAGAGGTGCTCGTGTGGGTCGTGCTCGCTGAACCGCTGCCACAACGCGTCCCCTTCGGTGCGGTGGTCACGCAGGATGGCGCGCGCGTTGTCGAGCTTGTCGGCGAGCGACACCAAGATGGTGGCCTTCGAGGCGTAGCGCAGATGGTCGACGTAACGCTGCTTGCGGGCCTTCCACGGCGGCTTGGGCACCTCGTCGGTGTCGCTGCACTCGTCGACGATCGTGGCGACGTCGTCGCCAAACTTCTGCCGGATCTCGGCGAGTGTCTTGGCGCCACCCTGATCCTCGACCGCGTCGTGCAGCAGGCCCGCGATGGCCTGCGTCTCGTCTCCGCCGCCCTCGATCACCAGGCTGGACACCGAGAGCAGGTGGCCGAGGTACGGGATGTCGCCGCCCTTGCGGGTCTGGGTGCGGTGCAGGTTGGAGGCGTACGCGAGCGCCTCGTCGAATCGGCTGCTGAGCTTGGGAGTCGTCGTCTCACTTGGCACAGGTTCACTTTGGCACAGCCGTTCCGGGTCATGCGTCGGACCCGAGTCCTAGGCTGACGGCGATGGGCCTTCACCTTCACCGTGCGGATCGCACCGACGTACTCGCCACTGGTCTTGGCGAACTGCTGGCCGATCCGCTCCCCGACCCGTTCGCCACGGAGCTGGTACTCGTGCCCGCGCGCGGCGTCGAGCGATGGTTGTCGCAGAGGCTTTCCCACGTGCTCGGTCGCGGCGGCGGAGGCGACGGAGTCTGCGCGGGCATCGAATTCAGAAACCCGCACTCACTGATTGCAGAGCTCACGGGCACCAGCGATGACGACCCGTGGGCACCGGATGCGATGGTGTGGCCACTGCTCGAAGTCATCGACGCCAGCCTCGACGAATCCTGGTGCAAGACGCTAGCCGCCCACCTCGGCCACTTCGTCGACGGTGAGGAGAAGGAGCTACGGCAGGGGCGTCGCTACGCCGTGGCGCGGCGTATCGCGGGGCTGTTCGCGTCCTACGCCAGGCAGCGCCCGCAGTTGCTCGCCGACTGGCGTGACGGCAAGGCCGATCTCGACGGCGATCTCGACTGGCAGCCTCCGCTCTGGCAAGCCCTCGTCGAGCGCGTCGATGCCGACCCGCCGCACGTTCGCCATCTGAAAACTGTTTCCCACCTTCGAGAATCGTCGACGGACCTGCCGCCACGACTGTCTCTGTTTGGCCACACCCGGTTGCCCATCACCGAGCTCGAACTGATCGATGCCCTTGGGACTCATCACGACGTACACCTGTGGCTGCCACATCCCAGCGACGAGCTGTGGCGCGCACTAGCGGGTGTGCGCGGTCCCATCGCCCGCCGTGACGACACCAGCCACCGCGCCGTTCACCATCCTCTGCTCGCCACCCTCGGCAGGGACCTTCGCGAACTGCAGATGATCTTGCCCGCGGAGCTGCGCACCGACGAGTACCTCGGTGGCCGCGAGCACCCGGACACGCTGCTGGGTTGGTTGCAGTCCGACATCGCCGCCAATGCCGTTCGGCCACAGGGCAGGACACTTGCCAAAGGCGACCGGTCCGTCCAAGTCCATGCGTGCCACGGCCAGGCTCGACAAGTGGATGTGCTGCGCGAGGTGCTGCTTGGCCTGCTCGACGACGACCCCACGTTGGAGCCGCGCGACATCCTGGTGATGTGCCCGGACGTCGACTCCTACGCGCCTCTGATCAACGCCGACTTCGGGCTGGGCGACGTGCTGCGCGGCGCGCATCCCGCGCACCGGCTGCGGATGCGACTCGCGGATCGCTCACTCGTCCAAACCAATCCGCTGCTGGGTGTCGCGTCACAACTGCTCGCGCTTGCCGGCAGCAGGGTGACTGCCAGCGAGGTGCTCAACCTCGCGCAGACCGCTCCGGTGCGCGCCCGCTTCGGGTTCACCGACGACAACCTCGAGGACGTGACGCGCTGGGTCCGCCAGGCGAACGTCCGTTGGGGGTTCGACCAGGAACACCGCCAGCCCTATGGGGTCGACTTCGTCCACAACACATGGCGTTTCGGCATCGACCGGATCCTCGCAGGCGTCGCCATGTCCGACGACGCACACGCCTGGATCGGGTCCACGTTGCCGCTGGACGACGTCGGCAGCAATCGTGTCGAACTGGCCGGTCAGCTCGCCGAGTTCGTCGACAGGTTGGAGCGGACCGTCGACGCGCTCACCGGCGACCACCCGCTCGACGATTGGTTGCGCGCCCTGACCGACGGCATCGCGATGCTGACGCGCGTCAACGACGCCGATGCATGGCAGACCAGTCAGATGCAGCGCGAGTTCGGTCAGGTGCTCAGTGACGCGGGCGCGCGGTCCGGGACGGTATTGCGCCTGCCCGACGTCAAGGCGCTGCTCGATCGTCACCTAGCGGGACGGCCGACGCGCGCGAACTTCCGCACCGGCACGCTGACGGTGTGCACGATGGTGCCGATGCGGTCGGTCCCGCACCGGGTGGTGTGCCTGGTCGGCCTCGACGACGGCGTATTCCCGCGCCAAGGGGTCACCGACGGGGACGACGTGCTCGCACGCAACCCCGTCACCGGCGAGCGCGACAGCCGCTCCGAGGACCGACAACTGCTGCTCGACGCCGTCGGGGCGGCCACCGAGACACTGGTGATCACCTACACCGGCGCGAACGCCCACTCCGGTCAGGCTCGTCCGCCGGCGGTGCCGTTGGCCGAGTTGCTCGATGCCCTTGAGGCAACGACACCGGAAAGCGTCCGACAGCGCATCGTCGTTCGTCATCCGTTGCAGCCGTTTGACATCCGCAACGTCATCCCGGGCGAACTGGTGCCGGAAGTGCCGTTCACGTTCGACGACACGGTGCTCAAGGCGGCCCGCGCAAGCACCCGCGAGCGGTCCGAGCAACCCAGCTTCATCTCGGGGCCCCTGCCCGCACAGCCCCACGAGGACGTCGCGCTCAGCGAGCTGATCGGCTTCTTCAAGGATCCGGTCAAGGGCTTCTTCCGCGCGCTCGACTACACCCTGCCGTGGGACGTCGACGGCGTCGAAGACGAGATCTCCGTCGACATCGACGCCCTGGAACAGTGGGCTGTCGGTGACCGGATGCTTGGCGACATGCTGCGCGGCATGACACCCGAGGATGCGCGCCAGGCCGAGTGGCGTCGCGGCACGCTGCCACCCGGTCAACTCGGCTGGCGCAAGGCGGGCGAACTGCGCGAGCAGTCCACCCTGCTCGCCGCGAAGGCGCTTGGGTACCGCAAGCCCGACGCGGATGCCTACGACGTCGACGTCGACCTGGGTGCCGGACGTCGGCTCACGGGCACGGTGTCGCCGGTGTTCGGCGATCACCTGGTCTCGGTCACGTACTCCAAGCTCGATGGCAAGCATCTGCTCGCGTCGTGGATTCCGTTGCTGGCGTTGTTCGCTCACCACCCGGAACGGGACTGGTCGGCCATCTGCATCGGGCGGCCGAGACGCGGAAGTACCCCAGTCGAGAAGGGCCTCGGCGCGCCGCAAGAGCCAGCCGTCGAGCTATTGCGAGATCTGGTGGCGATCTACGACGCCGGACGACGGGAGCCGTTGCCCCTGCCCATCAAGACGTCATATGCCTGGGCGAGTGCGCGCCGCGATGGTGGCGACCCGGAACGGGAAGCGTCCTTCAAGTGGAAGTCCGGGAATTATCCTGGCGAGGACCAGGATCCGGCTCAGGTGCGGGCGTGGGGATCGAACGCGTGGCTGAAGGAGCTGATGCAGCCGCTCCGCGCGGGCGAGGAGGTCGATGGCGAGACGCACCGGCTCGGAGCCTACTCGGCCCGACTCTGGCTGCCGATGCTGCGAGCGGAAGTCGCACTCTGATGGAACGTTTCGACCTTCGGGGTCCGCTACCCGACATGGCCTCCACCACCGTGCTGGAGGCCAGTGCCGGCACCGGGAAGACGTTCGCGCTCGCCGGGCTGGTGACGCGCTATGTGGCCGAGGGGGCCGCGACGCTCGACCAGATGCTGCTCATCACGTTCGGGCGCGCGGCCAGCCAGGAGTTGCGCGATCGAGTCCGCCGTCAGATCACCCACGCGGCAGCGGCTTTCGACGACCCGACGCTCGTCGGCGACAACGAATTGGTGGCCTACCTGCTGGAGGGCAGCGCCCAAGACCGCGCGGATCGGAAACAACGGCTGCGCGACGCGTTGGCCGGCTTCGACTCCGCGACCATCGCCACCACCCACCAGTTCTGCCAGCTCGTGCTGAAGTCCCTCGGCGTGGCCGGTGACTCCGACTCCCGCGTCACACTGGTGGAGAGCCTGACCGACCTCGTCACCGAGGTGGTCGACGACCTGTATCTCGCGCAATTCGGCCAGCAGCGCGACGATCCGGCACTGACGTATCCCGACGCGCTCAAGCTGGCGCGCGAGGTGGTCGGCAATCCCGCCACGGAGCTTCGCCCGCTCGACCCGCCAACCGACTCGCGGGCAGCGGTGTGCGTCAGCTTCGCCAATCACGTTCTCGCCGAACTGGAAACGCGCAAGCGCCGACTCGGCATCCTGGGCTACGACGACCTGCTGACGCGGCTGGCGGAGGCGCTCGACGCCGAGGACTCCCCCGCTCGCCTGCGGATGCACCAGCGCTGGCCCATCGTGATGGTCGACGAGTTCCAGGACACCGATCCCGTGCAATGGCGGGTGATCGACCGGGCGTTCAGCGGTCGGTCGACGGTGATCCTGATCGGCGATCCGAAGCAGGCCATCTACGCCTTCCGCGGCGGTGACATCGTCACCTATCTGAGTGCCGCGGAGACCGCGGGCGCCAAGAAGACGCTGGGTACCAACCGGCGCAGCGACAGCGTCCTGGTCGCCTCCCTACAGGCCGTCCTGCGCGGCGCCGAACTCGGCAATCCGGCGATCGTCGTCCATGACGTCGACGCGTCGAACCAGGGAGCTCGACTGGTGGGCGCTCCGCACGACGCACCGTTTCGGTTGCGCGTCGTACAGCGGGAAACGTTTGGCCTCCGCGGCATTCAGAACATCCCGATCGGCGACATCCGCCAGCACATCGGCAAGGACCTCGCGAACGACATCGGCGCGCTGCTCGCCAGCGGCGCGACGTTCTGCGGGAACCCGGTGCGGGCGGGCGACGTCGCGGTGATCGTCGAGACGCACCGCGACGCGCGGGTATGTCAGCTGGCGCTGGGCAGGGCCGGCATCCCGTCGGTCTACACCGGCGACTCGGACATCTTCGCCTCCGAGGCCGCCGACGACTGGCTGTCCCTGCTTGAGGCGTTCGACCAGCCGCACCGCGCCGGGGTGGTGCGCGCCGCCGCGGCGACGATGTTCTTCGGCAAGTCCGCGGAGGACCTGGCTCAGGGCGGCGACGCGCTGACCGACGAGATCGCGGAGACGTTGCGGGAGTGGGCCGGCCACGCACGCGAGCGCGGTGTCGCGGCCATCTTCGAAGCCGCGCAACTGCGGGGCATGCTCGAACGCGTGCTGTCGTGGCGCGACGGCGAACGACACATGACCGACCTGGCCCACCTGACGCAGCTGCTGCAGGACGTCGCGCACCGCGAGCACTACACGCTGCCCGCGCTGCGCGACTGGTTGCGCGCCGAGCGTGACGACCGCGGCGGGGCAGGCGAGCGGAATCGCCGGCTCGACAGTGACGCCGCGGCGGTGCAAATCATGACGGTGTGGGTGAGCAAGGGCCTGCAGTACCCGATCGTGTACCTGCCGTTCGCGTTCAATCGCTGGGTGCCGGAACCCGACCTGATCCTGTTCCACGACGGCCCCACCCGCTGCCTGCACATCGGCGGCAAGGACAGCCCCGACTACCACGAGGTCGAGAAGCTCGGCCGCGCGGAGTCCGCCGGCGACGACAGCCGGCTGACCTACGTCGCGTTGACCCGGGCGCAGGCCCAGGTGGTGGCGTGGTGGTCACCGGCGCGCGACGAGCCCAACGGCGGGCTGTCCCGGCTGCTGCGGGGTCGGCAGCCTGGCGAGTCCGTCGTGCCCAACAGGTGTGTGCCCAGCAAGATCAACGACGACGAGGCGCTAGCGCGGTTGCGGAAGTGGGAGGCCGCCGGGGGACCCGTGCTGGAGCAGTCGGTGTTGACACGTGCGCCACTGCCGTCCGCCGAGCCGGTTCCAAAGGGCCTTGACGCCAGGCACTTCCACCGCTCGATCGACACCACCTGGCGGCGCACGTCGTACTCGGGGCTCATCCGCGTGGCCGAGACGTCGGGGGTGAGTAGCGAGCCAGAGGTCGTCGCGCTGGACGACGAAGTCGGGGACCTCCCGCTGCTGCAGCCGTCAACCGCCGGACCGCACGTGCCGTCGCCGATGGCCGAGCTCCCGAAGGGCGCGAAGTTCGGCACGCTGGTGCACGCCGTGCTGGAGACCGCCGACCCGTTCGCGGCGGAGCTGGCCGCCGAATTGGAGGCTCGTGTGCGCGAGCACTCGGTCTGGTGGCCCGTCGACGTGCCCGCGCCGGACCTGGCGGCCGCGCTGGTGCCGATGCACGACACGCCGCTCGGCCCGCTCGCCGCAGACTTGACGCTGCGCCAGCTCGGTCTGCGAGACCGGCTGCGGGAGTTGGACTTCGAATTCCCCTTGGCCGGAGGCGATCTGGGGGCCACCGGACCGCAGCTGCACCTGCGCGACGTCGGACGGTTGGTGGCCGAGCACCTGTCGGCCGACGATCCGCTGGCGTCTTATGCCGAGCGCCTGACGAGTGACCCGTTGGGCAACCAGCCGCTGCGCGGATACTTGAACGGATCGATCGACGCGGTGCTGCGCATTCCCGACGGTGACGGGCACCGCTACGTGGTGGTCGACTACAAGTCGAACTGGCTGGGCGACGGCGACGGGTCGCTGTCGTCGGCCGACTACGCGCGCGCCCGACTGGTCGAGGCGATGCTGCACTCGGACTACCCACTGCAGGCGCTGCTGTACTGCGTGGTGCTGCATCGCTTCTTGCGTTGGCGGCAGCCAGGTTACGAGCCCGGTCGCCACCTGGGCGGAGTGCTCTACCTGTTCGTGCGCGGCATGTGCGGGGCGGATACTCCGGTCATCGACGGCCATCCCGCGGGTGTCTTCGATTGGCAGCCGCCGGCGTCGCTGATCGTCGCCATGTCCGACCTGCTCGATGCGGGGAGGGCGGCCGCGTGACCTCGGTCGAGCCAATCGATACTGCCGGCTGGCGCAGGGCCGTCGGAGCCTCGGGGCTGCTGGCGGCGTTCAACGACGCCCTGGTCATCGACTCGGCCGATGTTCTTGTCGCACAGCGGCTCGGCGCGATGGCAAAGGAGACCGACGAACGGGTGATGCTGGCCGTCGCCCTGGTGGTGCGTGGGTTGCGCGCCGGGTCAGTCTGCCTTGAGCTGCGGTCGGTCGAGGCTCAGGTCGACGTCGCCGACCTGCCCTGGCCCGCGATGGACGGCTGGCTGGAGGCGGTGTGGGCCAGTCCGCTGCTCGAGCCTCCGCACGTCCTGCGTCGACAGGAGCACCTGCTCTACCTCGACCGGTACTGGCGGGAGGAGGTGCAGGTTGCCGCCGACCTGCGGGCGATGGTGTCGCGTCGTGCCGTCGACACAGTTGACTCGGAGGCGGACATCGCGCGCCTCTTCCCGACCGGTTACGAAGAGCAGCGTGGAGCTGCCAAAATTGCAGTGTCACAACGGGTCACGGTGCTCACGGGTGGACCCGGGACCGGCAAGACGACCACCGTCGCGCGACTGCTGGCGCTGTTCGCCGGTCAGGCGGGGCCGGGGTCGCGGCTGCGCATCGCCCTTGCGGCGCCGACGGGGAAGGCAGCAGCACGGCTTCAGGACGCCGTGCAACTGGAGATCGACGAGCTGGAACTCATCGACCAGCGGCGGCTCTCCGGGCTGCAGGCCACCACGCTGCATCGCCTGCTGGGTAGCCGCCCGGACAGTTCGTCGCGCTTCCGCCACCATCGGGGCAACCGACTGCCCCACGACGTCATCGTCGTCGACGAGACCTCGATGGTGTCCTTGACCATGATGGCCCGACTGTTGGAGGCGGTGCGCCCACAGTCCCGACTGCTTCTGGTCGGCGACCCAGACCAGCTGGCCTCGGTCGATGCCGGCGCGGTGCTGGCCGACCTGGTGGACGGCCTTGGCGCAGACAAGGGTTCACCGGTGATGGCCCTGCAGACGTCGCATCGATTCGGTGAGTCGATCGGCGCGTTGGCGTCGGCGATCCGGGCAGGCGACGCCGAAGCGGCCCTCGAGGTGCTGCGGTCGGGCGGCGATCACATCGAGTGGATCGACGACGAGGACCCGTCGATTCCGCTACGTAAAGTGCTTCTGCCGCAGGCACTTGCGCTGCGCCAGGCCGCCTTGCTCGGTGACGCCAACGCTGCGCTGGCGACGCTCGACGAGCAACGCCTGCTGTGCGCGCACCGGCGCGGGCCGTACGGGGTGCAGCACTGGAACCATCAGGTCGAGCGATGGCTCACCGAGTCGACGGGTGAGCCGATCTGGTCGGACTGGTATGCGGGGCGGCCAGTGCTCGTGACGGCGAACGACTACGGGTTGGGCCTGTACAACGGCGATACCGGTGTGACGGTGGTCGGCGAGGACGGGCTGCGGGCCGCGATCGCCAGTGCCGGTGAGCCGCGGGCGTTTGCGACCAGTCGGCTCCCAGACCTCGAGACCATGCACGCGATGACGATCCACAAGAGCCAGGGCTCGCAGGCGACCGAGGTGACGGTGCTGATGCCGCCGCCTGCGTCACGGCTGCTGACGCGCGAGCTGTTGTACACGGCGGTGACGCGGGCGAAGGAGAAGGTGCGCGTCGTCGGGTCGGCCGACGAGGTGCGCGCGGCAATCGAGCGCAGGGCGGTGCGCGCGACGGGCTTGGCGCTGCGGCTAAGTGAGCCGCCAGACTGAGCGCGTGACCTGGGGAATTCCCGGAACCGCCGCTCGGTTGCACGGTCAGTGAGTGTCGCTACCGGGTTCCACAGCGGTGAGTTGGCGGTGCAGCGCCGCGCCGGAGTCCAAGGCCAAGCCGCCAGGTTGTCGTCGATGGTCGGGCGCGGCGAATTGCATGGAGGCGCTCCGCAGTTCGTCGCGAACGCGCGGTTCGCAGCGCTCACCGCACGGGATGCGGCGGGACGACTGTGGGTGTCGCCGTTGGCCGGCCCGCCCGGGTTCCTCACCGCGGCGTCACCGACCAGGCTGCTGATCTCCTCGACACCTCACGACCAGGATCCCCTCGATGAGTTGCCGGGCGGGCAGCCGGTGGGCCTGATCGTCATGGACTTCGCCGCGCGGCGCCGGCTCAGGATCAACGGCACGTTGACCACCGCTGGCAACGGGCTGGCGATCGACGTCGTCCAGGCCTACGGCAACTGCCCTCAGTACATCCATCCGCGCCACCTCGCGGTCGCCGACGATTCCGACCGCGCGCCACGGCTACTCCGCCGCGGGGATTCACTGCAACCCGAGGACGTCGACCAGCTCCAG
>Ga0207668_10000749_pt1 | contig 19849 bp, 15 predicted proteins | sample KBSS43metaG_FD_184323 | JGI IMG/M metagenome (GOLD analysis project Ga0207668, IMG submission 184323) | Switchgrass rhizosphere microbial communities from Kellogg Biological Station, Michigan, USA - KBS S4-3 metaG (SPAdes) (version 2) | ecosystem: Host-associated > Plants > Roots > Rhizosphere... | reverse complement strand
CGCGATCTCGCTGAACAGCAGGCCGCCGCAGCCGATGAGCCCCACGATGAGCAGAATGAAGACCACTGGGCCGTCCCCGGAATCCGCTTTCGACAGGTCTGCGCCGCAGGCTTCGCAACGGTCGGACACCTTCAGGTGGCCGCTGAACAGCGGCCCCTCCCCGCACCTCGGGCAGCGGCACCTCAGTCCAACCAGGACGGGATTGGCGGCGCCAGTCGTCGGCTCCGGCGATGCGCGCCCGCTCATGCCAGTCGCCTTTCCAGCTCAGCCAACTCGTCCCAAAACTCCGTGGGAAGCCGTTCTCCGTAACGCGCATAGTCGCTTCGAATTCTCAGGGCTTCCGCGCGCCATTCCTCCGGATCCACCGCCAGCAGCGCGGCGAGCGCTTCAGCGGTGAGATCCAGGCCAGCCAGGACCAGGTCGCCCGGCCGCGGCAGCAGCCCGATCGCGCTGCGTTCCGCCCCGACGCAGCCCTCGAGTCGGTCGACGACCCACTTCAGCACACGGACGTTATCGCCGAACCCGGGCCACAGGACGCGACCGGCGTGGTCCTTGCGGAACCAGTTGACGTAGAAAATACGCGGCAGCTGAGCCGGGGCGGCGGCCTGCGCTCCGATCTTGAGCCAATGGTCGAAGTAGTCGCCCATGTTGTAGCCGCAGAACGGCAGCATGGCGAATGGATCGCGCCGAACGTCGCCGATCTTCGTCTCGGCCGCGGCCGTGCCTTCGGAGGCGACGTTGGAGGCCAGGAACACCCCGTGTCGCCAGTCGAACGCCTCGGTCACCAGCGGCGCGGTCGTCGCCCGGCGACCGCCAAACAGGATGGCGGAGATCGGCACGCCCCTGGGGTCGTCCCACTCCGGCGCGATCGCCGGGCACTGGCCCGCAGGACAGGCGAAACGGGCGTTCGGGTGGGCAGCCGGCGTCCCCAGCTCCGGCGACCAAGCCTGGCCGCGCCAGTCGGTCAGTCCGGCCGGGGGCTCATCGGTCAGCCCCTCCCACCAGACGTCGCCATCCGCGGTCAGGGCCGTGTTCGTGAAGATCGTGTTGGCGCGAAGGCTCGCCAGCGCGTTGGCGTTGGTCTGGGCGCTGGTCCCTGGCGCCACGCCGAAGAACCCGGCCTCGGGATTAATGGCGTAGAGCCGGCCATCTCCGCCAAATCGCATCCAGCAGATGTCGTCGCCGATCGTCTCGGCCTTCCAGCCGGGGATGGCCGGCTGCAGCATGGCCAGGTTGGTCTTGCCGCAGGCGCTCGGGAAGGCCGCCGCCACGTAGCGCACCACGCCTTGGGGCGAGGTAAGCTTGAGGATCAGCATGTGCTCGGCCAGCCAGCCTTCGTCGCGCGCCATGACAGAAGCGATCCGCAGGGCGTAGCACTTCTTGCCAAGCAGGGCGTTGCCGCCATAACCGGAGCCGTAGGACCAGATCTCGCGCGTTTCGGGATAGTGGACGATGTATTTGGTCTCGTTGCAGGGCCAGGCAGTGTCCTGCTGGCCTGGCGCTAGCGGCGCGCCGACGGAATGGACCGACGGGACGAAAAAGCCCTCCTCGCCCAGGGCGTCCAGGGCGGCCTGACCCATCCGGGTCATGATCCGCATCGACAGCACCACATAGGGGCTGTCGGTGATCTCGACGCCGAGCGCGCTGATCGGCGAGCCAATCGGGCCCATGGAGAAGGGCACGACATACATCGTGCGGCCGCGCATGCAGCCCTTGAAGAGATCGTGCAGCGTCCGCCGCATCTCCTGCGGGTCGCACCAGTTGTTGGTCGGCCCGGCGTCGATTTCGCGTTCCGAACAGATGAAGGTGCGCCCTTCCACGCGCGCCACGTCCCGCGGGTCCGAAGCCGCCCAGAAGGAGTTCGGGCGCTTGGCCGGATCGAGGCGGCGCAGACCTCCCCTGGCGACAAGGTGATCGGCCAGCCGGTTCCATTCCGCGTCGGAGCCGTCGCACCAGCATACCTCGTTAGGTTCGGTCAGCGCCGCGATCTCCGCGACCCAAGCCTGCAAATGAGCGTGGCGCGGGCGATCTGCGGACGCGTCGGCGCGAACTGATTGCGACAAGGACATCCTCCGGCCTTTCGAGATCGCGGCGAGCCCACGGGCGCTCGCTCGCATTCGAAGTGGCCACCTAGCAGCTCTGCATGCCTGAACGCAAACCTCGGATGGCTTATTTGATAGGCAGGACGGCATTATAACGCATATTGACACCCATACTGATGGTTCATACATCAGCCAAATGCTCACGCCAGCCCAGCTCCGCGCCGCGCGCGCACTTCTCGGCATCGACCAACGCACCCTCGCCGCCCTCGCCGGCGTCTCCTTGCCCACTATCCAGCGCATGGAAGCCGCCAGCAGCGGCTACGTGCGGGGGGTGGTCGAGAGCCTGACCAAGGTGGTCGAGGCGCTCGAGCGCGAAGGCATAGAACTGATCAAGGAGAATGCGGTCAGCTCGGGCGGCGGCCGAGGCGTTCGGCTGCGGGATCCGACAAGTCCTACGCTGCGCGAGCCAGCGCGCCGTTCGCCGGACAAGGCGTCGGTGGCCTAGCCATGACCAACGGCGCCGGCGCCGCGCATCGCTACAAGCCCAAGCTCGTCACGACGTTGAAGGAGGGCTACGGGCGCGACGCACTGCAGCGCGATCTCATGGCGGGCCTCACCGTCGCCATCGTCGCCCTGCCGCTCTCCATGGCCATCGCCGTGGCGTCCGGCGTCTCCCCTGACCGCGGGCTCTACACCGCGATCATCGGCGGCTTCCTGGTTTCGGCGCTCGGCGGCAGCCGCTTCCAGATCGGCGGGCCAGCGGGCGCCTTTATTGTCCTGGTGTCGGCCACCGTCGCGCGCTTCGGCGTGGAAGGGCTGTTGGTCGCAGTCCTGCTCTCCGGCCTGATGCTCGCCATCGTCGGTGCGCTGCGGCTGGGCTCCCTCATCCGCCATATTCCGCATCCTGTAACCGTCGGCTTCACCGCCGGCATCGCCGTCACCATTCTAACAAGCCAGCTGAAGGACCTGGGTGGATTGACGTTGCCCGGAGCCGAGCCCGGGCCCGTGGTCCCGAAATTCATTGCGCTCGGTCACGCCCTGCCCACACTGAACCCGGCTGCGCTCGCGATCGGCGCGGGGGTCGCGGCTCTGATCTTCACACTCCGGCGATGGAAGCCGTCGTGGCCCGGCATGCTGATCGCCGTGGCCGCGGCGTCGGTCCTGGCGTGGTTGGGTCACCTTGACGTCGCCACCATCGGCAGCCGCTTCGGCGGCATACCGCACGGGCTGCCCGCGCCGCGGTTGCCAGAGATCACGCCGCAGCTGCTGCGCCAGGTCTTCCCGACCGCGCTCTCCTTTACCCTCCTGGGCGGCATCGAAAGCCTGCTCTCGGCCAAGGTCGCCGACAGCATGACCGGCCGCATGCATCGCTCGAACATGGAGCTGGTCGCCCAGGGCTTCGCCAACGTCGCCTCGGCCCTGTTTGGCGGCATCAGCGTCACCGGAACTATCGCTCGGACCGCGACCAACATCCGCGCCGGCGCGGCGAGCCCGTTCTCCGGCATGCTCCACGCGGCCTTCCTGCTGCTCTTCATGCTTGTCGCCGCTCCGCTCGCCAGTTTCGTCCCGCTCGCGGCCTTGGCTGGCGTACTGGTGGTGGTTTCCTGGAACATGGCCGAAAAGGGCGAGTTCTGGCGGCTGCTCAAGAACTGGCGCACAGCCGCGGTGCTGCTCGCCACCTTCAGCCTGACGCTGCTCAAGGATTTGACCGCCGGAATCGTCGCCGGCTGCGCGCTGGCTGCGCTGTTTGCCCTCATCCATCGAGGTGTCCCGGAAGAGGGCGCATAAGGCTTCCCGACGTCTGCGGACGGCAAACCGCGATCGAAGCGGGACCGCCGCGCTCTGCCTCGCCGTTCATATAAGGCTCCAGCGTGTTGCCGCTCCTCTGTTCTGCGTCTCCGCCGCGGCGGTCGCAGTGGCGGCTTGCTCAGCCTATCGCGCGGCCCCGTAGGCATAAAGCTGTGCCTCAACCAGCGAAAGCTGTCGAACCTCGGGCGCTACCTCGGCCGCGGGCAACGAGATCGCCCGGTATGAGAGCTAATTTGAGCGCGAGCGCGAGGCCGCGACCGCTGAGTACCGATCTCGACGTGATCAACACTTGAAAGGCGTCCCGCCGCGCCGATCAAAGTCGCCAAGGGGAGAGAGAAGGTCGTCGCGGGCAGCGGGGACGCCAGGCTCAAGGCATCGTTTTTCGGTCCGTTCTCAGGGACGACTTGGTGCTCGACCATGCCGACGATTACGCCTGGTGCATCGTCGGCGAGCCCTCCGGGCGGTAGCCGCGCAAAACAACATCGGCGCACCCGAGATCGGCGATGCGGAAAGCCACGTCCTTACGATCAGTTTGGCGCGCATGAGACCTGTCGCTCCCGCTTAGAACTTCGGAGGTTCACGCTTTGCGAAGGTCAGCAGCGCGGCCCCGAGAATGGCTGACGCGAGTACAAGGTCCTGATCGCGTGACCGACAAGCCGGAAAGGCCGCTCTACCTCAACCTTCCGTTCGATGAGGCGCTGACGCGCTACATCGGGACCGATCCGAACGAGGTCGAGCCGCCGAAGGGAAGGCGAAGAAAAGCCGCCAGGCCGAAGCCTGGCGGAAGTGTTGATCCGAAACCAGACCGCAAACGCAAGCCGGGCTGAGCTTACCGACTGGCCCGCTTAGCGGGGCCAGCGACGGGTGTGTTGCACTACGTGCTCCACTCGCCCGAAGCGGACGCGGTAATAGTCAGTGACATGCACGACCATCCGCTCCTCCCTCACAAAAAGGGTTGAGGAAGAGGGCCGGAAGTGCGATTCTGAGCGTCCTAGAGGGGTCGCTTTCGAACTTGGCCTCCGGCCCGGCGAGATTTGCCACCTCAGGTCAGGCCCGCCCCCACGGCGGGCCTTTCCATTTCCGCTCCCCTCCACTGACGATCCTGTGGGACCGCGCTGGACGCCGGTGTTCCGCGCCGGGGAGATTAGGGTCTGACCATCAAGTATCCTTCGAATCGCGCTCTGCGGGCGCGTTGACGCCCTGTGTAGCACCGGTTGGAGGCCGCGCAAGAATTGAGGCGGCCCCTTCCGCTGAATCTGTGCGTGTGCTAAGTCTCGGAATGTTCACATTCTGGGGATCAAGGCCGTGACAGAGGCGACCGACCCAATGCTCGATGCGGCCATCCAAAAGCGGGATGAGCTTCGCGAAGACCTTCGAAAGATTGAGGATTTTATCCTTACCTACCGCCGCCTGCGGCAAGAGTTGCGGATCGATGTCAAAAGCGGCGTGTCCCGCGAGAGTTCGCCAGAAGCGAACTCGCCGGACGAGATGTCGCAGGTTGATGACAGAGCGGCGGAAGCGCCTGATGCGGCCCCGGCGCGTCGTGTTCGCGTCCGTGACAATCCCAAACCGGACGCCGTTGTTGCGGCGGCGGTCGAAGTGATTCGGGAGGCTGGGAAGCCGCTCAGCCGGCGCCAGATCCACGAGGAGCTGACGGCGCGAGGCATGGAGGTAAAGGGCGCCGACGCCATCAAGGCGCTGGGAACGATGCTCTGGCGGTCAGGGCGCGACCATCTCGTACAGCTTGAGGGGCGCGGCTACTGGGACAAGTCCCAGGGCTACCCGCCTGCCGCTTACGACCCCGATCCCATGTTCGATATGTCGAAGCGGGGGGCGGACGACCCCGGCCTCGGAGGCCCGAACTATTGAGCCATCGCGGTCGGCGCTCACCTCGCGAGCCTCGGGCCACGTACGCACGTCCCTATTCTCCCCTACCGCCACTTTCGTGTCATATCGCGCACCTTGGAAACGAACACGAAAAGCCAGACGGCGCACATCGCGGCGAATAGCCAATCGATGAGGGGGCGGATGTTCTCATCAGCTGCTAGTGCGGCCTTTTGGTTCGACGCATCCCAGGTCGCCTTATTGATAGGCGCGGGGTTCATTCTCGTGGGGACGTGGGGAGCGTTCAAAGCCGGCGCCGCAAAGGAGCGATTTTCTGACGCGAGGGCCTCCGAAATGGAGGTCGTTGTCGCCAAGGCCAACGAAGGGCTAGCCCAAGCGCATGTCGAAATCGAGAAGCAAAGGGCGCTTACCGCAAAGGCTACTGAGGCCGCGGAGCGCGAAAAGCTTGAGCGTCTAAAATTAGAAGCACAGTTGGCCCCCCGGTATTTCACCAAAGAACAAGTTGAAAAGCTGAAGGCGGCGCTTAAGCCCTCAGATGCCGCGCTTATGATCGTGTCTAGAATGATGGACGGCGAAAGCCGGGACTTCGCCGATGAGTTGGCGGAGGGGTTGCGCGAAGCTGGTTGGGCCAATACCGCGCGCAGCCGAATGTGGGCCTCATCCGACGCGGGTGTCTTCGTCGCCACTACGCAGGCAACGGCGGCGGCGCCGGAGATTAAGGTATTGGCGAATGCGCTCAAGGCCGCAGGGGTCGATGCGCAGGTCAGGGTGATCGCCGCGACCGATCTCCGCACGATCCCCGAGGAGTTCCGAGACCGCGTTTTGTATTTGCTGGTCGCGCGCCAACCACCACCAGTTAAGGCTCGCCGCTGAGGCCAGGACTGGCGCGATGTCCTCACTGGGTCACGCACGTATGTAGGCCCCAGCCGAAGATTGGAACAATGAGAAAACCCACCCAAGGGCTGAGCGCGTGTTCCAGTCGGTGGAGCGGCGAAGTCATGTCGTCCGGCGCGCCGCGCGATTTCCGCAGCGGAATCGTTGTCGCCAGCATCACGCCAGCGATTGTGGCGTGGACGCCAGAGCGCAGCACAAACCCCCAAAGCGCGACGCCCAGCACCACGTACGGGGCGAGCCTCACGACCTTCTGTCGATTGAGGACGATGAGGATCACGAAGATCGCGGCGGCGCCAGCGAGCGCGAGTAGATGAATTTGGGCGGTGTAGAAGACCGCGATCACTAAGACGGCGACAATGTCGTCAATGATTGCCAACGTCGCCAGGAATACCTTGAGGCTCGTCGGAACCCGCGAACCCAGCAGAGAGAGCACGCCGAGGGCGAAGGCGATGTCCGTCGCCGTAGGGACGGCCCACCCGCGGAGCGTCCCCGGCGATGCGCTGTTGATACGGCGTAGATGATCGCGGGCGCGGCGATTCCGCCGGCGGCGGCGATCCCCGGCAGCGCCCGATTGGACCAACTCGCGAGCTGACCGTCGAGGAATTCGCGTTTGATCTCCAAGCCAACAAAAAAAAGAAGACCGCCATCAAACCATCATTGATCCAATGCAGCAGGCTCAATGGGCCGACGTAGGTCTTCAGCCCCGCGAAATAGATTGAGGAGAGTGGCGAATTCGCGACGATCAGGGCGAGCGCTGCGCTGCCCATAAGGGCCAAGCCGGCGCTTGCCTCGCTGTCGAGGAATGCGCGCAGAACCGATTTTGGACGCGTATGCCGGGCCATAAGCGTGGGTCTCCCTCGCCAGCGGCCCGACTGGCGTGAACACCTGTCCGACAACAGATCGGCCGGAACACCCGGCGGATGTTTCGCATCGATACGGAGAGCGAGCAATCGGCCGCAGGCCGATGTTGGCCCGTCGCCTCGTCGGTTCACCTCGCCGCCGCCATCGGTCCTTGGACCGACGCCTACAACCTCGCCAGGTCCCACAGCGGCATCGCTGGCTCACATTTTGGAAGCGCGTGAAGCCTTCTTGGAAACGACACCTGGGCGAGAGCCCACGGGCGCTCAAGGCTCGCCGTTGGCCAGGACCGCGTCGAAGCTATCGATCCGCACTAGGCCGAGACGGGGATACTCGAGGTCGATGAGGAGGTATAAGACGCAAGTCACGACCGTCACGAAGGTCAGGATGCTCAGCCAACTGCGCGCTCCACTCGCCATTCGATGGCCGGCCACCAAATCTGCGGCCAGGGCGCTGAGCCAGAGGACGACGAACACTGCCTGGGGCGTGTGCATCCGCATCGCCATGGCGCGCGTCGTGGTGATGTCGATCATGGCGTTCAGGGCCGGCATGAGAAGCACATTGGCGCCGGGGGCCGCGTCGGGCTTGCGTCCGCCTTCCGCGGCCATCGCCCAGATCTCCTTCTGGATCACCGCCGATCTCTTAAGCGCTTCGCGAAACTCCCGCGGATCGTCGGATAGCCGGTATGCATCGTCCCGGGAGCGAACATAGCGATCGAAGGCTGCGGACATCGGCGCCCAATAGCTCTGCGGTAGGACATCGATGCGCAACCGTGCCGTCCCGATCGCGTTCGCCTCCTCGACGATCAGCGAGCGCCGCATCTCGAACCGGTTGGCGGCCGCGCTGAAGCTCAGCGCCAGAAGCAGCCCCAGCAGGGCAAAGAGCGAACCCTCGATCAACCCGACGCCGTCGTCGTTCGGACGTGCGGTCGGCTGGCGGCGGCCGAGAGCACGGCCGGCCTCCAACGACAGCAGAAGCGAGCAGAAGAGTAGCCCCGCCAGCAACCACGGATGGCGCAGCGCGAGGATGGGAAGGTCTTCCATGCACCAGGCTCCGACCGCGACGCGCCGTGGGCCGCCCGCAGGCGAACCTTCCCCGGACAATGCCTAAGGCGGCGGCTATTCCTATCGGGGCAACCCCGGGGGCGGGCCGCCGCGCCGCCGGCTCAGGGAGCCTCGACGCCACCCAAAGGAACTGAACGCACCTAAGCGGAAGTTTGGACGGGGCAGAGGAGGTTTCCGCCCTTCGGCTGCCCAGCGGAGGACGCGGCGGCCTTGGAACTCATCGGCACGCTGGATAGCGGCGTCATGGCGGGGTCGCGGCGGTGGCTTCGGCCGAGGACAGGCCGGCGGCGCCGACGCTACGGCAAGGAATTCGAACGCCACAAGGGCGGGGTGGGCTGGGAGAGCAAGGCAAGCGTGGGGCGCCGCGGAATCGCACTCGTGACGCTGGCGGCCATGCCACGGCGGCGTAAGCCAACCGCATGACCCGTCCGCACCCTCAATCGTCGCCTCGCCTACACCTGGGCGCTCTGGCTGTCTTGCTGGCGATGTGCACCCTCGTGGCCTGCGTGAGCGGCGCAGTGACTGCGGAGAGTGTCGGCGTTTGGTACACAGGCCTGGTCATGCCCAGCTTCAACCCGGCGGGCGCCGATGACGACCTCGGCGGCGCGACTACAACGGGACGCGGCCACACTTGAAGCTCGGCTGGATGGGGCCCTCCGACTACGCCCGCGGCCTCTGCGGAGAGACCGGCCGGCACGCTGCGAACCCTGACCACTCCGCGCGCCGGCCTCTTGCAACCCACGTCAAGGAAGGCTCAGATCCCCCCAGGACTCTCTCCCGCGGGATGAGAAACGGGGGTCACGTCGCGATCCCGACGACCGGAGACGCATCATGCGTGAGGTGAAATCGTTCTGCCGCCTTTGTCTTGGTCGCTGCGGCGTCAAGGTCACGCTGGACGACGACGACCGCATCATTGCGGTGCGCGGTGATCGGGAGAACCCGGGGACCCAGGGGTATATCTGCAGCAAGGGCGCCGAATCGCACGTTCTGCATGAGGTCAGCGGCCGCCTGCTGCAGCCCATGAAGCGCGTCGGCGACGAGATGCGGCCCATCGGGCTCGAGCAGGCATTGGACGAGATCGGCGAACGGATGGCGCAGATCATCGACGAAGATGGTGCGCAGTCCCTGGGCTTCTATCGTGGAACCGGGAGCATGAGCTCCTCAGTCGCCAGCATGGCGCTTCCCGGCCTGGCGTCCACGATCGGCGGGAAGATGTACTCGTCGATGACGGTGGATCAGTCGGCGAAGTGGTTGGCCGAGGAGCGCCTCGGCGTCTGGCTCGGCGGCAAGACCCCGTTCGAACGCTCCGACGTCTGGGTCTTTGCGGGCTCGAACCCCCTGGTTTCGCTGTGGAGCTGGGACACGCCGGTCCTCAACCCGCTGAAGGCTCTGAAGGCCGCCAAGGCGCGCGGCCTGAAGTTGATCGTCATCGATCCCCGCAAGTCCGAGATCGCCAATTATGCGGACATCCACCTGCAGATCTATCCGGGCGAGGACGCCACGATCGCCGCGGGCATGCTGCACATCATCCTGCGCGAAGGCTGGGAGGATCGGGCCTTCTGCGCGGCTCACGTCGAAGGGCTGGAAGCGTTGCGCAGCGCCGTGGCGCCCTTCACGCCCGAGCTGGTGGCGAGTCGGGCCGGCGTATCTGAGGCCCAGCTTCTGGCGGGTACACGGCTTTTCGCGCATCAGTCCCGCCATGGCGGGATCACGACCGGCACGGGGCCTGACATGGCGGCGCACGCCAATGTCGCCGAGCACCTCTATCAGGTGATCGAAGTGGTCTGCGGGCGGTTCCTGCGCGAAGGCGAGACGCTGCCGAACCCGGGCGTCCTGGCGAAAAGCCGGCCGCGTCGCGCCGAGGTGGTGGGGCCGAGCCGCCAGTTCGACAGCGCGCCGCGGTCGCGCGTGCGCGGCGCCGTCAGCCTGAAGGGCGAATTCGCCAGCCCGACCATCCCGGAAGAAATTCTAACGCCGGGTCCTGGCCGGCTGCGTGGGCTGATGGTCGCCGGAGGCAATCCGGCCACGGCCATTCCCGATGTCGACAAGGTCGCCAAAGCCCTGCGCGCGCTTGACCTGTTGGTCGTGGTGGATCCGCGGATGAGCGAGACGGCGCGCCTTGCGCACTATGTCCTGCCGTCCAAGCAGATATTCGAACATGCTGACCACACCTTCGGCCTGGAGATGATCAACCTGACGATCCCCTTTGGGCAGTACACCGACGCGGTGGCGCCGCCGCCGGCGGGATCGGAGCTGTGCGACGAGGGTTACGTCTGCTGGGCGATCGCCAAACGCCTGGGCAAGCCGCTGAACTTCGGCGCCGTCACCCTCGACATGGAGCGCGCCCCCAGCCACGACGAGCTGCTCGCGATCATGGCAGCCGATTGCGTCGTGCCCTTCGAGGCGTTCAAGGCCGAGGCCGCGGGCGGAAAGATCTTCGACCTGCCGCCGCGCCACGTCGAGCCGCCGGGACCCGACGCCGGGCGTTTTCGGGTCATGGGGCCGGACGTCGCGGCGGAACTGGACAAGGTTCTCGAACGGCCCCCGTTCGCCGCCGGAAGCGACGAGCGGTTCGATTTCCGCCTGATCTCGCGGCGCGCGCGCGAGGTGATCAACAGCGTCATGCAGGACTCTCCCAGCGCCCGGCGACGCCTGCCGTTCAACCCGTTGTCGGTGCATCCCGACGACCTCGACAAGCTCGGCTTCGATGCCGGCGACGCCGTCGAGGTGATCTCCCGCCATGGGCGCATCCCGGCCATCGTCGCGGCCGATCCCACGCTCAAATCCGGCGTGGTGAGCATGGTCCACAGCTACGGCGGGCTGCCGGACGAAGGCAATGCTTACGAAGCGCGCGGCGCCTCGACAGGCGCGCTCATCAGCCTGGACGAAGACTATGAACCCCTGCAATCCATGCCGCGGATGTCCGGCGTTCCGATACGCATCGAACGCCGGGTGAACTGAACTCGTCGGGCTGTTCGGCTCCGGACGGCGGTCGGTATGCTCCCAAACCCGCCTTCTCTGTCCGGACGCGCTTACGGCGGAAGCTCAGAGGCGTCTCGAGCCTGGCGGACGGCTCCGGCCCGCTCGTCCACGCGCTTCGCGCTCGCTGCTCCCGCAGCGACGCCTCCATCCGCTGTACACGCGACGGGCGGGACGGTGGGCTAGCCGTAGCCAGGCGTGCATACGGGGACATGTTAGCGCTGCCGGATGATCCAAGCGCCCAAGAAGGGCGGACGGAGCAAGCGGCCCTATTCAGGATTGAGGCGAGTCCCGCAGCCACCCTTGCGGCTGAACGCCAGGCTCTTGCACCCGGGTTTCGGTTTGACGAACGAGCCGCCGTCCGACGTCCTGTTGCGCGAGAAAATCTCGCATCATCTCTTCCACTTCATCGGCCGGACCCAGTGGGACAAAGGACCTGCCACCATACCAGCTTACGCAAGCTTGGCCTTCCCTCTGGCTAAAGACGAGACCTCTGCGCGAGGCGTTTGGGACGTGTAGCCAAAGTGGGTCGGCGATCGCTTTGCGGAACGCCTGCGCAAAAGCAATAGTCAGGACCGACCCGATAGCGAAGTAGATGATGCCGGCGCTCGCGCAGGGCATCGCCATGACAGGCAAGCGCGCTCCATCGAAGACATAGGCGGCAAGAAAGCTGGAACCCAAGGCGACCGCTGCGGCTGCGTGCCAATCCAGCATGATGGCGGCAATGATCATGAACGGGATGTAGGGGCAGAGATCGCTTCCGCCGCGCTCCGTCACGGCCCGAAAGACCGTCGGCAGCGCCACCGCCGCCACAGAAGCAATTAGCATGGCGTGACCCCTGAGGGGCGGCGCTGAGAGCAACCTCTCCACAGGAACACTGACGTTCATCTCGCTCCCCCATGACGGCGGACGTGGATCGACCCCGGCACAAAAGAACAACGTTCGACAAATGTCCAATCATCAGGTGAGGTCAAAGTTCCCCCAACGAAGAGCTAATACGGACCATTGCGGCGCACAAAATCACAATAAGCAACCAGAGGGCGAGACTGCTTGAGAGGATCAGGAGAGGGCCGAGCCGATACGCGGTGCTCATTCTTCTACACAGGTTGGGTACTGGCCTAAGGTGTCGCATGGCGCCCCTTCGCTTCTCGCGTGGCGAACAAGCGTAACTGCTGGGCGGGAAACCGCTTTGCATTTCATGACAAAACGTTGCCGTTTCATGACAGGACGTTTCCAGCGTTCGCTTGTCCGTTCCATGGCCGGAACCTCCGCACGCCCCGGAAATTCGGCAAGCTGAACGGAGGCGTCACGCACACGCGCCATCGCTCGCGCAGGTCCCGGTCGCCCCACGTGGCCGGGCGCCGTTGCGGACTGAGGGGCTGTCGGTAAGCCTGGCTGTTATCCGCACGCCTTCGGCACGGCGCACGCGGTGGCAATGTTTTCTGCCAGACAGACACCTACCGATGTTTGGCGTAACAATGGTTTCCTCGCCTGACCGTGGAGACTGTTGTGGCTTCATTCCAGCCCTATGACGGACGTTATCTGGACGGTTGCGAAGCAGTGCGCTGGAGCTGTTACGCGACCTCCCACGTGTACGAATTGCGCCGCTTTGACGACCGTCTCGCTGAGCCGCCACCGACGCGCCGCTGGATAATGGCCGCAGATGGACGAGGCGGACGCAGGTTCGCCTTCCTGGTCGATGACGACGCTGCGGACTTCTCGCAAATCCTGCCGCAGATCAGGAGCGTCACAGCGGCACTGGCGGCGTAGCCGTCGCGGTGGTCACCGCCCACCTCGGCAGCTTGGCTCAAGTCACTCACTACCGAGCAGATCAGGCGAGAGGGCAGGGCTAGGTGCGGCGTCGAGGGCTCGAGTTCGTTGATCCTCGTTTGCTCTTAGAAGCTCGGCTAGGCGCAGGGGCGAGGCTTCTCGTCTTTTCGATGCCGGATCTGGAAATAGTTAAGCTTGCCCGCGCCAAGTTCATTGGCAAGTCGATCCTGTTCGTCTGCGGCCTCCCCATACTTCTCGGCGGAAAGCATCAAGAGACGATGTTTCGGGTCATGCGGCTCGACCTCGGCTAAACGCCTATAGGCATCGGCCTGAGCGCGATATTCGCGTGCGCGCTCCACCGCGTCTTCTTGCGCCGTGTTCCGCGTCATCGCGCCGCCTCCACGAATAATGGAATCATGACTATGAAATCATATATTGTGAGGAGTCAATTCGCGCTGGGTTACGCAGCCGAGAAGCGCCCAGGTTGCTCTCCATGAACATCATATGAGCCCAGCGGGGCTGGCGTAATACACCAGGCGACGCAGCCTTCGAGGCGCCTTACTTCTGGTGGCCTAACCGTTGTTCAGCGGCATAGGACGGCACGGTAAAACTATTCCGCGCCACCCAAGGAACTGCTGCGGCAGCCTGATCGGCAAATGTATTCCGTAAGACAGACGGAAAATGCGATTTGTGAACATTGTTCGTCAAGGCCAAAGGCCAGGGTGAGGAAGCGTCGGCTGAAGAAGCGTCCCCAGGCCGCCGGGAAGGCCTGGGCGACGACAGATCGCGAGGTTCGATGACGTTCGCCACGTACCGACAGATTGCCGAGCACTGCGCCAGCCTGAGAGATTCGGCTGGTAGCGCCCCCGCCCGCTCGCGGCTCGAGAACGAGCGCAATGATTGGCAACAACTTGCGCAAAGCGCCGGGTTGGCGCGAAACTGGGCGTTCGTCCGCACGCTGCTTGGCGGACAGATCATCCCCGTGCCGCGGCCCTGAAGGTCCACGTCCCAAGTGGCGGCAGGTGCACGCAGCACCCACCGCTTCAAACCCACACTGCACCCAACCGCGCGGCGTCTACGCCGCGCTCGAGCTCGGCCGGCCCAAGGCCAGGCTGGCGCGCTTGCGATCTGGAGACTTTAGATGGACGAGCCCCCGTTCGGTGAAGACCTTTTGTCTGACCCGGCTGCCCTGGTGGAGTTCGGCGCAAATCTGACGAAGGCCTCGTTGATCGGGCAGCAGGCGATCCTGCAATCCGTCGGCGGCATCGATCCGACAACCCTCATGTCCTTCGACCCGCTCGCGCAATCCAACCCGCTACTGGACGCCGTCATGACCGGCATCGCCAGTCCGGAAAGCCTAGCGCAGACGCAGGCCAAGCTTGCGCAGCGGACTTTCGACGTCTGGCAGGACGCCTGCAGCGCCTTTTTCGAAGGCCTGTTCGATGTTCCGTCGGCCGATCGCAGGTTCGCCGGCGAGGCCTGGCGACAGCCCTATTTCGACGCCATTCGCCGCGCCTACGACGTGAACGCAAAGCTGCTGAGTGCGCTCTCGAGTCGGACGGACCTGGGCGACGCCAAGGCGAACCGCCGGCTGCAGTTCCTGACCAAGCTGCTGACCGATCTCTTTTCGCCCTCGAACTTCCTGGCCTCAAACCCCGACGCTCTTGCCGAGGCGCTCCGCACGCGCGGTGAAAGCCTGGTGCGCGGCATGGAGAACTTCGCGGCGGACCTGAAGCGCGGCGGCGGAGAACTGGCGATCAGCCAGACCGACATGTCGAAGTTCGCGATCGGCGAGAACCTGGCGACGACGCCCGGCAAGGTGGTCTTTCAAAACGAGCTGTTGCAGCTGATCCAGTACGCGCCGGCGACCGACCAGGTCCGCGAGATTCCGCTGCTGATCGTGACCGCGCTGATCAACAAGTACTACATCCTCGACCTGCAGCCCGGGAATTCGCTCGTGCGCTGGCTGACCGAGCAGGGGTTCACGGTCTTCATCACCTCCTGGGCCAATCCGGACGTCCAGCACGCCTCGAAGACATTCGAGGACTACATGGCGGCCGGGCTACTGACGGCCATGGACAAGGTGATCGATCAGTGCGGCGTCGAGCACATCAATGTGCTCGGCTACTGCATCTCCGGGACGCTGCTCGGCTGCACGCTCGCCTACCTGGCGGCCAAGAAGATCGAATCGCCGGTCAGTTCCGCGACCTTCCTGGCGGCGCAGCACGACTTCAGCGACGCCGGCGATCTTGGCCTGTTCATTGACGACGGCATTCTCCACGAAGCCGAGCGGCGCATGGACAAGGCGGGCGGCGTCCTGCCGGGGCAGTCGATGAGCGAGGCGTTCAACCTGCTTCGCGCCAACGACCTGATCTTCTCGTTCCTGGTGAACAACTATCTGCTTGGAAAGACCCCGAAGGCTTTCGACCTGCTCTACTGGAATGCAGATCAGACGCGGATCCCGAAGGCGCTGGGGCTCTGGTACCTGCGCGCCTTCTATCAGGAAAACAGGCTCGCCAACGGATCCCTGGAGCTGGCCGGCGCGCGGCTCGATCTTTCGGCGGTCACAACCCCGGTGTTCGTTCAGTCGGCCGTGGACGATCACATCGCGCCGCCGGAAAGTGTCTACCGGGGGGCGCGGCTGTTTGGCGGCCCGGTCACCTTCGTGCTGGCCGGCTCAGGGCATATCGCCGGCGTCGTGAACCCGCCGTCGGCGCAGAAGTACCAGCATTGGACCAACCGGCAGTTTCCCGAGACCCTGCGCGACTGGAAGGCGGGTGCGCAGGAGGCGAAGGGGTCGTGGTGGCCTGCCTGGGCGGAATGGCTGCACGAGCGCTCCGGCCGCACGATCGCGGCGCGAGATCCTTCCGCGGGACCGCTGCCGCCGATCGAGGACGCCCCTGGCGCCTACGTCAAGGTCAGGTCGTCTTCCTAACCTACCGTAGTTCGAGCTCCCGCGAACGATCGGTCGATCTGATCGCCTTCAACCTCCGCTATGGGGCCATCGGAGAGTGGTGACGGTGATCGCGATGGGAGCCGTTGTCGGCGTGGTCCAGCTTGATGCGGTCACAATAAATGCCAGCGCCGTTGATGAACCGATCGTCCGATCGTATCCGGCCCCGCACTTCGGCTGCAGAAACAGCGGGCGCCCTTCACCGGGCTGGGCGTTCTCGCCCAGACGCCTGCTGCACCAACAGTTCGAAAATGTCTTCGTTGTCCTTCCTAAGGATGCAGACCTGAATGCGATGCGGTCCCGCACGAGGCCGCATTGAAGCAGTTGCTCGCCCTCCTGGTGGGCGTCGCCCCAAACATGGCCGTCAAGGATCTTGGCTCGACTAGGGTCCCGCTCCAGCAACTCGTCGCTATGCAGATCACTCACGTCCGACCGTAGATAAGCGGCTACACGGCAGTCGTTTGGCTTGGGACGGACCCAGACCAGCGAAGACGGGGTATCGGTGTGACGTGCTGCTTCCGACCGCCTATCAAAAGATCATGTTGGACGCGTGATGTGCAGGACAAGCCTCTGCGCGGAAGCCCCAGACATGGAGGCCGTCCGGCTGTACTGCGACCCGACATGGAAGCCGGACTCGGGTTGCCGGCGGGGTCGCTGCAAGCCACCATGGCCACCAACCTGCGCCGCCGTCGCCGAAGGCCGGTGGCATCTGGATGAGATGGTGACCTGCCCACGGCCAAGGCAATGGAGAGACAGTTGGAGATCTCAGGCGACGTCGTTCTGATCACCGGGGCTGCAGGCAATCTCGGCTGCGCGCTCTCCCGCGTCTTCGCCCGCGCGGGATGCAAAGTCGCCGGGCTGGACATTTCCGCCCCGCGGCTCGAGCGGTTCAGCGCGGCTGTCGCCGAGGTCGGCGGCGAAAGCCTGGCGCTGGCCTGCGACCTGCGCGACTGGGAGGCCAGCCGACGCGCCGTCGACGAGGCCGCCCACGTGTTCGGCGGCGTCGACATCCTCGTCAACAATGCGACCGCGCGCACCAACCCCGTGCTCAAACCGCTGCACGAGTGCACCGCAGAAGAGATGACCTTGGTCGCCGAGGTCGGCCCGCATGCCGCGTTGGGCATGATGCGCGCGGCCCTGCCCTATCTAAAAAAGCGCCCCGGCACGGTGATCAACCTCGGCTCCGGCGCCGGGCTTGAGCCGACCGGCGGGATGGCCCCCTACGCTATGAGCAAAGGGGCCATGCACACCCTCACCCGCGCCGCCGCGCGCGAGTGGGGCCAGCACGGAATCACCGTCAACGCCGTGCTGCCGATCGTCATGACCGAACAACTTGCGCGGACGATCCAGGACAATCCGGAGAAGATCCCCATGCCGCCGATCGGCCGCTACGGCGATCCGGAACGCGACCTTGGTCCCGTCGTGCAGTTCCTCGCCAGCCGCGCAGCGAGCTACGTTACAGGCCAATGCCTACCGGTGGACGGGGGCATGGACATGATGCGATGAGCGGTCGATTGCGGACCATCGAACCTATAGCTCGCCCTCGGCGCGCGAGCGGAGCTGAACGACCCGACGGGTCTACTGATCGGTACACAGGCCGCGGACTTGAGGTGGTTCGACGCGGTTAGGCAATGACGCCAAATCAATTTGGCCCGCCACCGGCGATGTGCTCGGCCGCGGCCAGACCGGTGACGGTCGCCTTCACCAAGCCGCCCGCATAGCCGACGTCCTCGCCGCCATCGAAGCCGGCGGAGGCGCTGCCAACCGCGTAGAGGCCGGGGATGGGCCGTCCGGCGCGATGCAGCACGCGGGCATGCGCGTCGATCCGCGGCCCGCCCATGGTGAAGGTGATCCCCGGAACTGTCGGAATGGCCATGAACGGCGCCTTGACGAGCCCGGCGGGCGCGTTGTCGCCGGCGTAGATCGTCTTGCGCGGCGGCGAACGGTGCACCGGGAGGTTCTCGAGCCCGCCTTGGGCGCTGGCCTGGTTGAACGCCGCGACAGTCTCCATCAAAGCCGCAGGCGGCAGGCCCGCCGCCACGGCCAGCGCCTCGATCGTGTCGGCCCGAAACACCGCCCCGCCCTGCGTCTCCAGATGCGGATTGGGCGGCGGCGGCATCCGCGAGCTTGAGCCCTGCTCCCAGACCGCCGCGTCGCAGATGATTACCGCGTAGGGGTCGTCGCGCCGCGCCAGCTTGTTGGCGGAATCGACGCCGCCCAGGCCCTCGTCGCAGAACCGCCGTCCGTGGCGGTCGACCAGGATGCCGGTGTTGGCCAGAAGGTCGAGCAGCGGATAGGGCCAGAGGTCGTCGTTGTGGAGGGCGTCCGCGCTCAACAGGTGGCCATAGAAGCTGTCGAGGTGGATCAGCTCGGCGCCGGCCGCTTCACACACCTGAAGCGTGATCCCCGAGCCGGTGCCCGCGCCGCGCTGCACCACGCCCTCGGGCTTGGGCGCGATATGCCGCCGGACCAGCTCGCGATTTCCCTGAAAGCCGCCGTCGGCCAGCACCACCGCGTCCGCATCGATCTGCTGTTCGTGGTCGTTTTCTGCAAGGGCCACCCTGACGCCGCGCACCACCTCGCCCTCCCGCACCAGGTCGACGACGCGGCAGCCCAGCCTGATCTCGCCCCCCAGCGCAACGATCCGCGCGTCCATCGCCTGAAGCAGCAGGTCGGGACCCTGGCCGCTCTGCGCATGGGTGGTCTGGGCGCCGGGCGGGCTCAGCGCGTGGGTATTGTAGACGCCGGGAGTCAGTTCTATCTGGGCGAACACCGCGCCGTTGGCTTCGAGCCAGTCGACGGCCCTAAGCGCCCCCTGCGACAGCATCCGCCCGAGCTCGGGGATCGCCTGGCCGAACGTGCCCTGGGCCAGCGCCTCGAACAGCACCGCGGGATCGAGCGTCACGTCCTGATAGGCGACGTGCATGACGCCCCCGGTGATCCGGCTGTTGCACGGATAGAGCGGGTCGCGCCCCTGCTCCAGCAGGGTCACCTGCTGTCCCAGTTCGAGCGCCCGCAGCGCTGCGGCGTGCCCCGCCAGCCCGCCGCCCACGACCACCACGTGCTTCATGCCAGCGCTCCGCTCCCGTAGATGTCGCCGCGGAATGGGCACCGTTTCACCGCGCCTTGCCCGGATTCACCGGCAAGCCGTCATTGACCATGCCTTTCGCCAGCTCCGCAAGGCGCAGGAGAGGAAGGCTGCCGTCACCTTTCCGCTGCCGCCCCTGCCTCAGGGCCTGGCAAACGCTCGAAGCCGGCTCGCCCACTTTTCCGATGTTCGGAACGTCGGCTGCTCGGGGCGGTGGCGAACGCGGCACTGAGGCCCGAACTGTTTACCGGCAGCAAGATCTCAGCCCCGAGACCTTCAGTCCGGAAAGCCCTCTTGATCGTCCCACCTGCCGCGTGGATCAGGCGGTGCAGCATCTCTGAACCATAACCTGACGTTTGCGGCGAGGTGACTGGGGGTCCGCCGTCCTCGTTCCAACTTAGCTTGATGGTTTCTTGATCTATGCGCCATTTGAGGGTGACTCGTCCGTCGCCATTCGAAAACGCGCCGTACTTGGCTGCGTTGGTCGCGAGTTCGTGGGCCGCGAGCGCGACAACAGGACGAAGCCTGGCAGGCAGCAGTGGCCGTT
>Ga0207668_10000744_pt1 | contig 19880 bp, 18 predicted proteins | sample KBSS43metaG_FD_184323 | JGI IMG/M metagenome (GOLD analysis project Ga0207668, IMG submission 184323) | Switchgrass rhizosphere microbial communities from Kellogg Biological Station, Michigan, USA - KBS S4-3 metaG (SPAdes) (version 2) | ecosystem: Host-associated > Plants > Roots > Rhizosphere... | reverse complement strand
CGACTCGGTCTTCACGGAACATGTCGTCCGTCACGTGGCCGACCTGAGCGGGCACGCTATCGGAGGAACTCGGCGACCTCGGCGAAGTAGCGGTCGGGCTCCTCGGCCCAGGGCCGGTGCGCACTGTTCTCGAAGACCGCGAGCCGGGCCACGCCCGGGGCGAACGAACGCCGTAGGTCCCAGGCCACCGCCGCGGGGGTGACCCGGTCGTGCCGGCCGGTGACGACCAGGACCGGTGCGGCGAACGAGCCGAGCGCCGGCATCGGATCGAACCCGGCGAGCGTGCCGCCCACGACCCATTCCGGATCGTCGCCGAGGAACGCGGCGTACGCCTCCGGCCGGTATTTCTCCGCGGGATCGGCCGGCCGGGTCAGGGCCGGGCGCGCCGCGGGCCGGGCCCACTCCAGCTCGGGCAGCACCTGCCCGACGATCTCCTGATACTCGTCGGCGGCCGAGGACACGCCGCGATCACGCAACCGCCCGAGCCGGCTCCAGAGCTCGGGGTACCGGGTGGCGATCTCGTGGTTGACGTTGTCGATGTTGCCGCGCTGCCAGGACGCCGCACTGTACGGCGCGTTGCTCAACACCAGCCGCCGCACCCGCCGCGGGTGGCTCCGCGTGTACTCCAGGGCGGGCAGCCCTCCGAAGGAGATCCCGACCAGCGCGACCGTCGGCACCGCCAGGTGGACGCGGATGGCCTCGACGGCGGCGGCATACACCTCCAGCGTGTACGCCGCCGGGTCGCTCGGCCCCGACCGGCCGGTCCCCGGGTGGTCGTAGTAGACGACGGTGTGCTCCCCGGCCAGCCGGGAGAACCACGGGTGGTAGTGCACGTGGCTCACCCCGGGCCCGCCCCCGACGAGCAGCACCACCGGCCCGTCACCCTCGACCTCGACGTGCAGCGGCCCGGTCGGCCCCGCAACCCGTACGCTCTCGCCGTGCACGGCCACCTCGTACCCGCACCCTCGTGGACGCGGCCATCGTAACGGCGCTCCGGGCAGGCGAGCGTGGCCAGGCGACCCACACCGACGCGCGTCTCGGCCGCCCAGGGGCGTCCGGGCCGTGCGGCGGGGATCGGCGAGCTGTTCGCGATTGAGCGGTGGCGCAGGCGTGCGGGTGGGATCGGCGAGCTGTTCGCGGCCGGGCTGTGCCGGCTCGACGACGCTTGGCCGGTCAGTTTTCGCAGGGCGGTGCGGGCGCGTCCGCGGCGAAGGGTGCGCCGGCCGGCAGCACGTAGGTGGCGTCCAGCACCAGCGGGGTGCGGCCCTCGTTGCGTCCGATGTGGACCGGCCCGGCCGGCTCGTAGATGGAGTCGCCGGCCCGGTAGACGCCGTCCACCGTGCAGCGGGAGCCGTAGTGGGTGAGCGTGCCCGACCTGACGACGCCGAAGACGGGGCCGTCGTGGCGGTGGTAGCCGGTCTCGCCGCCCGGGCCGATGGTGATGCGGCGCACCGCGATCCGGGTGCCGCCGACGGTCTTGTCGAAGAGCAGGATCGCGCTCACGCCGGTTGCCGGCGTGGCCTGGGCCGGTGCGGCGCCGGCGAGCGCCGCCAGCGTGGCCGTCGCGGCGACGGCCGCCAACCGGACGCGGGTCATCTGTCTCCTTCGGGGGTCATCAGGCGTTTCCTCCCGATGATCCCCGAAGGCCCCGGCGGCGGCTCGTCGCCACGCGGTTCAGATGATTGCTTTGACCTCCAACAGGCCCGCGGGGTCTCCGCCGCTGTTGAGGGGAGAGTGCGGCGATCGGGCGGGGATCGCGCCGAAAGTTTTCGGTCGTCAGACCGCGGTGTAGCCGCCGTCGGCCACCAGGATCGAGCCGGTGATGAAGGAGGCGGCGTCGCTGGCGAGGAAGACCACGCTGGGGGCGATCTCCTCGGGCAGCGCGAAGCGTTGCTGCGGGCAGTCCTCGATCCAGTGGCGGCGGAACTCCGGCCGGTCGACCGGCGCCATCTCGGTCTTGACGTATCCGGGCGCGACCGCGTTGACCCGGATGCCGTACGGCGCCCACTCCACCGCCATCGACTTGGTCAGGTGGTGCACGGCCGCCTTCGAGGCGTTGTACGCGACCTGCCACTGCGGGCGGTTGACGATGACGCCCGACATGCTGCCGATGTTGACGATCGAGCCGGCGCCGCGGTCGCGCATGCCGGCGGCCACGGCCAGGGAGGTCTTCCAGACCGCGCGGACGTTGAGATCGAAGACGTTCGCCCACTGGTCGTCGGTCATCTCGAACGACGGCGCGTGATAGCACGTACCGGCGTTGTTGACCAGAATGTCGATGCGGCCGTCGAAGGCCGCCAGCGCCTGCTCGGTCATGGCCGAGACCTGCGCGTCGTCGGTGAGGTCGGCGGTGATGGCGACGACGTCGTGGCCGGCCTGCCGGGCTTGCGCGGCGGCCGCCTGGTTGGCCTCCTCCCGGCGCCCGCAGATGGCGACCCGCGCGCCCGCCTGGGCGAGCCCGAGGGCGAACGCCTTGCCGAGCCCCTGGTTACCGCCGGTGACCAATGCGGTCCTACCCTCGAGGCTGAACGGAGATCTCATCGTGCACGACCTTTCCCATCTCCCGGGCGGTGGCCTGCGCGCAAGCGTAGGCCTGGGAGAATGATGCGGCACGCATGCTGATCGACTCGGGAAGGACTCGCCTTGGCCGGTGGACTCGTTGCCCTGCTGGATGACGTGGCGGTGCTGGCTCGCGCCGCCGCCGCGTCCATCGATGACGTGGGGGCAGCCGCCGCGCGCGCCGGCGCCAAGGCCACCGGTGTCGTGATCGACGACGCCGCCGTGACGCCGCAGTACGTACGCGGCCTGGCCGCCGAGCGGGAGCTGCCGATCATCAAGCGCATCGCCGTCGGGTCGCTGCGCAACAAGTTCCTCATCATCCTGCCGGCCGTGCTGGTGCTCAGCCAGTTCGTGCCCTGGCTGCTCACCCCGATCCTCATGCTCGGCGGTGCCTTCCTCTGCTACGAGGGCGCCGAAAAGGTGTGGGCGAAGGTCGCCAAGCACGACGCCCACGGCGGCGACGAGCCGGCCCAGGACGAGAAGGCCCTGGTGTCCGGCGCGGTGCGCACCGACCTGATCCTCTCCGCGGAGATCATGGTGATCACCCTGAACGAGGTGATCGACGAGCCGTTCTGGTCGCGCCTGACGATCCTGGCCCTGGTCGCGGTCGCCATGACCGTCCTGGTGTACGGCGCGGTCGCGCTCATCGTGAAGATGGACGACGCCGGGCTGCGCCTGTCCCAGCTCCCGGGCGCCGTCGCCACCCTGGGCCGCGGCCTGGTGCGGGCGATGCCGCTGGTGCTCACCGTGCTGACCGTGGTCGGCACCGCCGCGATGCTGTGGGTGGGCGGCCACATCCTGCTGGTCGGCACGGACGAGCTCGGCCTGCATTTCCTGTACGCGGCGGTGCACCACGTCGAGGAGGCCGCCCACGACGCCACCGGCCCGCTCGGCGGTCTGGTCGGTTGGCTCGTCAACACGGTGGCCAGCGCGATCCTCGGGCTGCTCGTCGGCGCGTTGATCGTGCTGGTCCTGACGTACACCCTGCACCGGCGCAAGAAGCACTGACGCCCGCGCGGAGCTGATCGCCGAGATCAGCTCCGACGCCCCACGCTCCGGCCTGCCGCCGTCCGCTGTGCGGTGACTTTCGACTGATGATGTAAAAGTTATGCCAGTTGATCTGAAAGTCTGGACACGGCCGACGCGAAGTTCCTAACGTAAGCGTCACCAGGGAATGTTTCCGGCAGATGTCCCGCCCGGACCCGGTGGCGCGGCGGCGCGCGCCCCGCCTGCGCACTCGCAATCAGGAAGGGGCCCCGTGCACAAGCGAACCCGAATCCATCGATGGATAACGATGGTAGCCCTGCTGCTGCCGGCCGCCGGCAGCATCACGGCGTCGCCCGCCTCGGCGGCCGCCGGCCGGTACGACATCCTGGTCTTCGCCAAGACCGCGGGCTTCCGCCACGACGCCATCCCGGCCGGCATCCAGGCCATCCGCGACCTCGGCGCGGCCAACCGCTTCACCGTGACGGCCACCGAGGACGCCGCCGCGTTCACCCCGGGCAACCTCGCCCGGTACGAGGCGGTGGTCTTCCTCAGCACCACCGGCGACGTGCTCGACGCCGGGCAGCAGGCGGCCTTCGAGACCTACATCCGCGCCGGTGGCGGCTTCGTCGGCGTGCACTCGGCGGCCGACACCGAGTACGACTGGCCGTTCTACGGCCAGCTGGTCGGCGCCTACTTCCGGGGGCACCCGGCGATCCAGCAGGCCGGCGCGCGCGTCGAGGACCGGGCACACCCGAGCACCGCGCACCTGCCGTCGGCGTGGACCCGCACCGACGAACTCTACAACTACCGGAGCAACCCGCGCGGCACCGCGCACGTGCTCGTCACGCTCGACGAGTCGACGTACTCGGGCGGCACCATGGGCGCCGACCACCCGATCGCCTGGTGCAAGACGGCCGACCGGGGCCGCTCGTGGTACACCGGCTTCGGGCACACCCAGGCCTCGTACGCGGAGCCGGATTTCCGCCGCCATCTGCTCGGTGGCCTCCGGTACGCGGCCGGCCGCGCCCAGGCCGACTGCCGCCCGGAGACCGGATACGCGACCGTCTACAACGGCGACACCGCGGGCTGGGCCCAGGCCGGGCCGGGCCGGTTCACCAACGCGGACGCCACCCTGACCAGCGTCGGCGGCATGGGCCTCTACTGGTATTCGGCGAAGCAGTTCACGTCCTATTCGCTGAAGGCCGACTGGCGGCTCACCGGCGACAGCAACTCCGGCATCTTCGTCGGCTTCCCCGCCCCGGGCAACGACCCGTGGGTCGCCGTCAACCGGGGCTACGAGGTGCAGATCGACGCCACCGACGCCGCCGACCGGACCACCGGCTCGATCTACGGCGTCAAGCCGGCCGACCGCCGCGCCCGCGACGCCGCGCTCAACCCGCCCGGCGAGTGGAACACCTACGAACTGCTCGTCGAGGGCCAGCGTCTCCGGGTCTACCTCAACGGCCGGCTGATCAACGACTTCACCAACACCGACCCCAACCGCAACCTCGACGGCTACGTCGGCCTGCAGAACCACGGCTGCGGCGACCAGGTGGCCTTCCGCAACGTCCGGATCAAGGAGCTGACCGACCGCCCGTAACGGCACGCACGAGGGAGAACCAGATGACGACGACCGGAGTGTGGCTGATCGGGGCGCGCGGATCCGTGGCGGTGACCAGCGTGGTCGGGGCCCTGGCCCTGCGCGCGGGCCTCGCCGAACCGCTGGGCTGCGTCACCGAGCTGCCCGAACTGTACAGCCCGGCGGTGCCGGGCCTGGCCGACCTGGCGTTCGGCGGCCACGACGTCAGCGACCTCACGCTGGACAAGAAGGTGGAAAATCTGGTCGCCGCCGGCGTGCTGCCCGCGCGGCCCGCCGCGGCGGTCGCCGGCGAGCTGGCCGCCGTGCAACGGGAACTGCGGCCGGTCCCGTCGGCCGGCACCCAGCTCGAAGCGGCCCGGCTGATCGCCGAGGACCTCGACGACTTCCGCCGCCGGCGCGGCCTGGAACGCGTGGTGGTCGTCAACGTGTCCTCCACCGAGCCGGTGGTGACGCCGCATCCCGCGCACCGCAGCCTCGCCTCGCTGGACGAGGCGCTGGCCGGGCCGGCCGCGGTCCTGCCGCCCAGCTCGCTCTACGCCTACGCCGCCTTCACCGCCGGATGCTCCTATGTCGACTTCACCCCGTCGACCGGCGCCCGGCTGCCGGCGCTGCGGGAACTGGCCGCCCGCAACCGGTTGCCGTATGCCGGCCACGACGGCAAGACCGGCGAGACGCTGGTGAAATCGGTGCTCGCCCCGATGTTCGCGCGGCGGCACCTGCGGGTACGCACCTGGGCTGGCACCAACCTGCTGGGCGGCGGCGACGGCGCCAACCTGGCCGACCCGGCCGCCAACGCCGCCAAGGCCGGCAGCAAGCAGCGGGTGCTGGCCGAGACGCTCGGCTACCAGCCGCAGGGCAGCAGCCACATCGAATACGTCGACGACATCGGCGACTTCAAGACGGCCTGGGATCTGATCACCTTCAGCGGCTTCCTGGGCACCTCGATGCGGATGGAGTTCTCCTGGCACGGCTGCGACTCGGCGCTGGCCGCGCCGCTCGTGCTCGACCTGGCCCGGCTCACCGCGGCCGCGGCCGCCGCCGGGCGCAGCGGGCCGCTCACCGACCTCGCGTTCTTCTTCAAGGATCCGATCGGCGAGGTGCCGCACGGGCTGGCCGACCAGTGGGCCGCGCTGGTCGCTTTCGTGCGAGGCCTCGATGGGCCTGCGTGACCTCGCCGAACTGGTCCGCGCGCCGGCCGCGCTGTCGGTACCGGGCGACACCGTGGCCGGCGCCGCGGCGGCCGGCGGCCTGCGGCGCTCCACCCCGGGGCTGGTGGCCGCCTCGGTGTGCCTCTACTGGGCCGGGATGGCCGCCAACGACTGGGCCGACCGCGACCTGGACGCCCGCGAACGGCCGGAGCGGCCGGTGCCGTCCGGACGGGTCAGCCCGCGGCACGCGGTGCGGATCGCGGCGGGCCTGACCGCGGCCGGAGTCGTGATCGCCGGGCTGGCCGGGGGCCGGCGGGCCGTCGCGGTCGCGGTGCCGCTGGCCGGTGCCGTCTGGGCGTACGACCTGTGGGCCAAGAACACGCCCGCGGGCCCGGCGGTGATGGCCGCCTGCCGCGGGCTCGACGTGCTGCTCGGGGCGAGCGGCGGCCGGGTGCGCCGGGCGGTGCCGTCCGCCCTGACCGTGGCGGCGCACACCTACACGGTCACCGCGCTGTCCCGGCACGAGGTGTCCGGTGCGGCGCCCGCGCTGCCGGTCGCCACCCTCGCCGGCACCCTCGCGCTGGCCGCCGTCACCGCCGGCCGGCGCCCGGGGCCGGCCGGCCTGCTGGCCGCCTGGTACGCGGCCGGCTACGGGACCGCGCAGGCCCGGGCCGCCGCCGATCCGTCACCCCGGCGGGTGCGCGCGGCGGTCGGCGCGGGCATCACCGAACTGCCGCCGCTGCAGGGCGCCCTGGCGGCGCGGGCGGGCGCCCCGGCGTACGGCCTGGCCGTCGCCCTCGCCGCGCCGATCGCCCGGCGTCTGGCCCGGAGGGTGTCCCCGACATGAGATTCGGCTACGGAACCAACGGCTTCGCCAACCACCGGCTGCCCGACGCCCTCCGCGTCCTCGCCGACCTCGGCTACGACGGCGTCGCCCTGACCTTGGACACCAACCACCTCGACCCGTTCGACGCCGGCCTGGCCCGGCGCACCGCGGCCGTGGCCGCCGACCTGCGGCGGCTGAACCTGGCCGTGGTCATCGAGACCGGCGCCCGCTATCTGCTCGACCCGTGGCGCAAACATTCGCCGACCCTGATGGACGACGACCCCGCGCCGCGCCTGGAGTATCTGCGCCGCGCCGTGCGGGTCGGCGCCGACCTGGGCGCCGAAGCGGTCTCCTGCTGGGCCGGGATCGGCCCGGCGAGCGCCTGGCCCCGGCTGGTCGACGGCTGCGGCCGGATCGTCGACCTGGCCGCGGCGGCCGGCGTGCCGCTGGGCTTCGAGCCCGAGCCGGGCATGCTGGTGAACGACATCGCGGACTGGTGGCGGCTGCACGAGGACCTCGGCCGGCCGCCCGGCTTCGGCATCACCCTCGACATCGGACACTGCCGGTGCGGGGAACCGCGGCCGGTGCCCGACTGCGTCCGCGCCGTCGCCGGTCATCTGGTCAACGTGCAGATCGACGACATGCGGCGGGGCGTGCACGAACACCTCGAATTCGGCGCCGGGGAGATCGACTTCCCGCCGGTGCTCGCCGCGCTGGCCGAGGCCGGATACGGCGGCCTGGTCTCGGTGGAACTTCCCCGGCACTCCCACGCGGCGCCGGCGGTGGCCGCGCGGTCCCTGGACTTCCTGCGGAACGCGGCGAAGGAGGCCGTCGATGACCACGCTTGACCTGCTGCGGCGGGAGCTCGGCGGCGACGACCGGCTGGCCGGCGACCTGCGCCGGGTGGCCGAGGACCCGGCGGCGGTCGCCGCCCTGTTTCCGGCGGCCGGCCGCCGGTACGGGCGCGGCCCGCTGGCGAACGGCTGGACCACGGACGAGGCGGCTCGGGCGCTGCTGCTGGCGGCTCTGCCGCCGGAGGAGATCCGGGAGGTCTACCGGTACGGGGACACGAACGAGAAGCTGGCCGTGCTGAAGGCGCTGCCGCTGCTGCCGGTCGGCGACAGCTGCGTACCGCTGGTCCAGGACGCGCTGCGGACCAACGACACCCGGCTGGTGGCGGCGGCGCTCGGCCCGTACGCCGATCACCTCGGCCCGCCGGAGTGGCGCCAGGCCGTCCTCAAGTGCGTCTTCATGGGCGTGCCGCTGGCGGCCGTGCACCGGCTCACCGAACGAGCCGACCACGAGCTGGCCGCCATGCTCGCCGCCTTCGCCCACGAACGACACGCCGCCGGCCGGGACCTGCCGCCCGACGCGGTCGCCCTGCTGGATCAGCTGAAGGAGCCCTGATGCGCATCTTCGATCCGCACATCCACATGACCTCGCGCACCACCGACGACTACCAGCGGATGGCCGCGGCCGGCGTACGGGCGGTGGTCGAGCCCGCGTTCTGGCTGGGCCAGCCGCGCACCAATCCCGGTTCGTTCACCGACTACTTCGACTCACTGATCGGCTGGGAGCCGTTCCGCGCCGGCCAGTTCGGCATCCGGCACCACGCCACCATCGCGCTGAATCCCAAGGAGGCCAACGACCCGCGCTGCCGTCCGGTCCTCGATCTGCTGCCGCGATATCTGGCGAAGGACGGGGTCGTCGCGGTCGGCGAGATCGGGTACGACTCGATGACGCCGGCCGAGGACGAGGTGTTCGCGGCGCAGCTCGCCCTCGCCCTCGACCATGACCTGCCGGCGCTGATCCACACCCCGCACCGGGACAAGGCGCGCGGCACGACCCGCAGCCTGGACGTGGTCAAGGAGTCGGGCATCGATCCGGGCCGGGTGCTGCTCGACCACCTCAACGAGGTCACCGTCGAGGCGGCCCGCGACGCCGGGGTCTGGATCGGCTTCTCCATCTATCCCGACACCAAGATGTCGCCGGACCGGATGGTGGCGATCCTGCGGGGGTACGGCCCCGAGCGGGTGCTGGTGAACTCGGCGGCCGACTGGGGACGCTCCGATCCGCTGCTCACCGTGCGGACCGCCGAGGCGATGCTCGCCGCCGGGTTCGGCCCGGACGATGTCGACCGGGTGCTGTGGCACAACCCGGTCGAGTTCTATGCGCAGTCGGGACGGCTCGACCTCTCCGACATCACCGGCGTCGAATCGGTGTTCGCCGGCAACTCCATCCTGCGTGGAGGCAGCTGATGCATCTGAGCTACTGCACCAATGTGCACCCCGCCGAGGACCTGGCCGGCATCATCGGCCAGCTGGACACGTACGCCGTGCCGATCCGGCGGCGGCTGGGCTCCGGCGTTCTCGGTCTGGGACTCTGGCTGGCCGCGCCCGCGGCTGCCGAGCTCGCCGCCTCGCCGCAGGCACGCCGCCGGTTGCGCCGGGAACTCGACGTGCGCGGCCTCGAGGTGGTCACCCTCAACGGTTTCCCGTACGAGTCGTTCCAGGCGCCCGTGGTCAAGCACGCCGTCTACTTCCCCGACTGGACCTCGCCGGACCGGCTCGACTACACCCTCAACCTGGCCCGGGTGCTCACCGATCTCATGCCGGACTCGGCCGGGTACGGCTCGGTCTCCTCGCTGCCGCTCGCCTGGCGCACGCCGTGGGATCCCGGCCGGGCCGCCGCGGCGCGCAAGCATCTCGACGAGCTGGCCGGCGGGCTGGCGAGGCTGGCCGCGGAGACCGGCCGGACCGTGCGGGTGGGGTTCGAGCCCGAGCCGGGTTGCCTGATCGAGAACACCACCCAGGCCGCCGCGCTGCTGTCCGAGGTGGACACCCGCTGGCTGGGCGTCTGCCTCGACCTGGCGCATCTGGCGTGTGCCTGGGAGGAGCCGGGCGAGGCGCTCGGACGTCTGCGGTCGGCCGGCGTGCCGGTGGTCAAGGTGCAGGTGTCGGCGGCCCTGCAGGCCGACGACCCGGTCGCCGCCGCGGACGTCCTGCGGGCGTACGCGGAACCGCGTTTTCTCCACCAGACCCGCTCCGCCCTCGGCCCGGCCGCCGACGACCTGGACGCGGCCCTCGACCAGCGGCTGCCCGGGCCGTGGCGCATCCATTACCACGTACCGTTGCACGCCTCCCCGGCCGCGCCGCTCACCTCGACGATCCCGGTGCTGCGCGCCGCCGTCCACGAGTTGCGCACCGCGCCGGGGCCGCGCTGCGAGCACTTCGACGTCGAGACCTACACCTGGGGGGTCCTCCCGCCGGAGCAGCGGCCGGCCGACGCGGCCGGGCTGGCCGACGGCATAGCGGCCGAACTAGCCTTCGCCCGCGACCTGCTCGCCGGACAGGCGGCCGTCCGATGACCGCGCTGGTCGTGCTCGACGTCGTCGGGCTGACGCCGCGGCTGCTCGCGCACATGCCCCGCCTGCGGGCGGTCGCCGACCGCGGCTTTCAGGCGCCGCTCGGCACGGTGCTGCCGGCCGTGACCTGTTCCGTGCAGTCCACCTTCCTCACCGGCGCGACCCCGGCCGAGCACGGCATCGTCGGCAACGGGTGGTATTTCCGCGAGCTCGGCGAGGTGTTGCTCTGGCGGCAGCACAACGCCCTGGTCGGCGGCGAGAAGATCTGGGACGCGGCCCGCCGGGTCCGGCCCGGTTACACCGTGGCCAACGTCTGCTGGTGGTACGCGATGGGCGCGCAGGTCGACTGGACCATCACGCCGCGGCCCATCTATCGCGCCGACGGGCGCAAGGAACCGGACTGCTACACGCATCCCGCCGACCTGCATGACGAACTGGACACCTTTCCGCTGTTCAGCTTCTGGGGCCCAGGCGCCGGACTGCCGTCCTCCCGGTGGATCGTCCGGGCCGCCGAGCACCTGCTGGACACCCGCCGGCCCGACCTCACCCTCGTCTACGTCCCGCATCTGGACTACGACCTGCAGCGCTTCGGCCCGTCCAGCCCCCGGGCGGCCGCGGCCGCTCGCGAACTGGACGAGGTGCTGGCACCGCTGTTGTCCCGGCCGGACACCACCGTGGTGGCGCTCTCCGAGTACGGCATCACCGACGTGCGCCGGCCGGTCGACGTCAACCGGATGCTGCGCGCCGAGGGCCTGCTCTCCGTCCATCGCCAGGACGGGATGGAATACCTCGATCCCTGGGTCTCGCGGGCCTTCGCGGTCGCCGACCACCAGGTGGCGCACGTCTATGTGCGCGAACCGGGCGACCTCCCGGCCGTCGCGAAGCTCTGCGCCGCGCTGCCCGGCGTCGGCGAGGTCCTCGACGAGCCGGGCAAGGCACGGTACGACCTGGACCATCCGCGGTCCGGGGAGCTCGTGCTCGTCGCCGCGCCGGACTCCTGGTTCACCTACTACTACTGGCTCGACGACGCGGCGGCACCCGACTTCGCCCGGTGCGTCGAGATCCACCGCAAGCCCGGCTACGACCCGGCGGAGTTGTTCTTCGACCCGGCCGGCCCGGGTGCCGCCCGGCGGCGCGCGGTCGCCGCGGTGGCCCGCAAGAAGCTGGGCCTGCGCTACCTGATGGACGTGGTCGGCCTCGACGCCGGTGCCCGCGCGGTCCGGGGCTCGCACGGCCGGCTGCCCGACGATCCGGCCGACGCCCCGGTGCTCATCTGTTCCGACCCCGCGGCGGTACGCGACCAGGTCGCCGCCACCGCGGTGAAGGGCCTGTTGCTGGAGCTGGCGGGGCTGTCGTCATGACGCTCCAGGAGACCCGCCGCTCGGCCGCCGTCGAGTTGCGGCAACGCTTCGACGCCGCGCTCGCCGCCTTCATCGACCGTCAGGACCCGGCCTGGCCGGACGGCGCCCCGCGCGGCGCGCTCGACTCCCTGCGCCGGTTCGTCCTCGCCGGGGGCAAGCGGATCCGCCCCACCTTCTGCTATTGGGGCTGGCGCGGCGGCGGGGGAGAGGACCGCCCCGAAGTGATCAACGCGGCCGCGGCGCTCGAACTTTTCCACGCCTTCGCGCTGATCCACGACGACATCATCGACGGCAGCGACCGGCGGCGCGGGGAACCCTCGATGCACCGGCTCTTCGCCACCCTGCACGACCGGCACGCGTGGCGGGGCGATTCGCTCGCGTTCGGGCGCAACACGGCTCTGCTCTGCGGCGACCTGTGTGCGGCCTGGGCCGAGCAGATGTTCCACGAGTGCGGCCTGCCGGCCGCGCAGATCCATCGCGGGTACGCCGCGTTCGCGCTCATGCGTACCGAGGTGATCGCGGGGCAGTACCTGGATCTGGTGTCCGGCGTCGGGGACGGCTCGGTGGCCAGCGCGCTGACCGTGATCCGGATGAAGGCGGCCCGCTACACGGTCACCCGGCCGCTGCAGATCGGCGCGTGGCTGGCCGGCGGGTCGCGGGCGCTCTGCGCGGCGTTCGCCGAGTTCGGCGACCCGATCGGCGACGCCTTCCAGCTGCGCGACGACGTGCTCGGCGTCTTCGGCGACCCGGCCGTGACCGGCAAGCCCGCGCTGGACGATCTGCGGGAGGGCAAGCCCACCGTGATGATGGCGCTGGCCCGCGACGCGGCCGGCCGGGCGCAGGCGGCCCGGCTCGGTGCCCTGTTCGGCAACCCCGACCTCGACGCCGCGGGCGCCGAGGAAATTCGTGCCATCATCGTCGAGACCGGCGCTCGTGACCAGATCGAACAGATGATCCGGGTACGCGCCGACGCCGGCCTGGCGGCGCTGGCCGAGGCGACGCTGCCCGCGCCGGTGCGGGCGGCACTCATCGAGCTGGCCGCCGCGGCCGTCGATCGGACCTGCTGAACACCAAAACGGAGAGTGACGTGACGTCACTCTCCGTCAAATGCTCCTGGCGCGCCTGGGGCTCCGCACCGCGGGCCGGTGCGGTGCCACGACGCCGCCGTCCGGCAGCAGTTCACCGGTGTCGTCAAACGTGACGACGCCGTTGCAGAGCAGGCTCCATCCCTGCTCAGGATGGGTGGCGATGACTCTGGCCGCGTCATGGTCGGCGTCCGCCGCCGCAGGACAGGGCGGCACGTGAGCGCACATGGGTTCACTTCCCTCTTGGTGCCTGATCCGTATGGCAGGTTCGACACCAAGGTTGGCTCACCGTCAGTGACGGCGGACACGGGAGGAATACCTGTCTTTCGTGACTCTGAGTTCGACTGGGCCGAATACGGGTAGTAAACCGGACGCCCGTTACGGAAGGTGTAAAGGGGTTACCGCGTAGGCCCTTCGCGGCCGGTCAGCCCACCGTCCGGTTGCGTCCGGCGCGCTTGGCCTCGTCCAGCTGCTCGCCGGCCTGACTGATCAGGTTTTCCACCTGGTCGGCGGGGGTGGGCCGGACGGCGGCGACGCCGACGCTGACCGTGACGATGCCGCGGGCCGAGGCCGCGTGCGGCTCGCCGAGCTGCTCCACGGCGACGCGGACCCGTTCCGCCGCGATGACCGCGCCGGGTAGGTCGGTCTCCGGCATGGCGAGGCAGAACTCCGCCCCGCCGTACCGCGTGACGTAGTCGGTGTTGCGCAGGATGTCGGCCAGGGCGCCGGCGACCCGTTGCAGGCAGCGGTCCCCGGCCGGGCGCCCGTAGTGATCGTTGTACGAGGTGAACTCGTCGATGTCGATCATCGCGACCGCGATCGGGTACCTGGGCCGCAACGCCCGGCGCCACTCGGCCTCGAGGAACTCGCCGAGCCGGCGGCGGTTGGGCAGGCCGGTGAGCGCGTCGGCGACGGCGAGCTGTTCGAGGCGTTCGTTGGCCTGGGCGAGCGCCTCCGTACGGTCGGCGACCTGGCGTTCCAGGGACGCGTAGCGCAGGGCGTTGGCGACGGACACGGCGAGCTGCCCGGCGAGGAGGCGCACCGCGTCGAGCCGGTCGGCGGTGAACGCGCCGCGGGTGTGCCGGTTTTCCAGCAGCAGCATGGCGAGTGGCGTCCCCTGGGCGAGAATCGGCACCACCATCAGGGCACACGTGGCCATGCCGGTCAGGTACGGATCGCCGGCGAACCGGTCGTCGTGCGCGGCGTCATCGACCAGCAACGGCTCGCCGGCGCGTTCCGCGCAGCGGATCACCGAGACCGGCACCGGCTCGCCCGCCGTGCCCTCCCCGATCGGCCCGGCCGCGCCCGGCCCGCCGCCGAGACTCCATTGGCCGGTTTCCTCGTCGCGCAGCACCAGCCGCACGGCGGTCGCCCCGGTCAGCGCGCCGAACACCTCGCCGACCCGGTCGCGGAGCCGGTCGAGGCTGGTCTCCGCGCTGAGTGCCCGGGACGCGTCGAGCAGGTCGACGGTCTCGATGCTGTCCGCGCCGTGCGGCTGCGGCCGGGCCGCCGGCAGGTCGCTGTCGTGGAGTACCTCCACGGTGCCGTGGCCGTGCTGACCATCGACCGGCAAGACACCAGCCATCGCTATTGCCCGCTCCCGGAATGTCCGCCTGGATAGCCCGCCGGGTGCCCGTGCCACCGAGCCGGCACCGGTGCGGCATGAGCCCATCAAAGCATCCATCGGCGGGCCGAACCCGGGACTTCGGCAGTTCCCCTCGCATCCGGCCCGGCAAGCGGAGATGTGTGATCCATTACGCGATGACAGATTGTCGATCCAGCCGGACAGGACCAGGCGTGACAGGCGCTCACTCACCCGACGGCGGCCGCCAGGAGCACTTCCTGCGGCTGGCCGGGCTCGTCCACGAACCGCTCCGGCGCTACGCGCTGCGCCGGGTCGATCCGGCCGACGTCGACGACATCGTCGCCGACACCCTGCTGGTGCTGTGGCGGCGGCTCGACGACGTACCGGCCGGTGCCGAACTGCCCTGGTGCTACAACGTGGCCCGCAACTGCGTCGCCAACCTGCGCCGCTCGGCCCTGCGCCGGGAGCGGCTGGTGCACCGGCTGGCCATCGAGCCGCCGGTGGCGGTCGACGAGCCGGCGCCGGACGTGGCCGCGGCCCTCGCGGCGTTGTCCGCCAAAGACCGGGAGGTCGTCCTGCTCTGGGCCTGGGAGGGGCTGGCCCCCCGGGAGATCGCCATCGCCGTCGGCACCAGCGCGAACGCGGTGAGCCTGCGGTTGTCGCGGGCCAAGAGACGACTGAAGTCCCATCTCGCCCGACACGATCCGCACGGTCTCGGACAGAAGACCGGTGTGCACGGAGAGGAGACCCGATGAACCGGATGAGCGACGACCAGCTCAGGGCCGTCCTGTCCCGCCACGACCCCGCGGCCGGCCGTACGGCCGGCGACGCCCGAGCCCTCTGGGAGCAGATCATGACGACCCCCGTCGACGAACGACCCGCCAGCACCGTTCCCGCCAAGCCGCGCCGCCGGCTGATGTTCGCCCTGGCAGCGGCCGTAGTCGCGGCACTTGCCGGCACGGGCATCACGATCGCGGTCCGCGCCCAGACGCCGCCCCTCGGGTACACCGACACCCTCGAGGCCCGCGTGCTGGAGTTGCGGATGCCGGACACCTCGGCAGGCGCCAGCTGCGCGATCTTCGACGTGGCCCGGCTCGGGCGGATGCCGGTGGCGTTCCAGGGCACCGCCGTCGACGTGGCGGACACCAGCGTCGAGCTGCGCGTCGACCGCTGGTTCCGCGGCGGGCCGGCCGACTACACGAACGTGTCCCTCACCCGGCCGGGGCCGAATGTGTCCGAGGGCGTCGACTTCACGGCCGGCAAGACCTACCTCGTCTCGGCCCAGGACGGGGAGGTCAGCGTCTGCGGCTACACCGGCGAACGGACCCCCGAACTGCTCGCCGCCTACAACCAGGCCTTCGGCACCCGCTGACCGCAGGCCGGCCGAGGCGCGGGATGCACGTTCGAGACTCCGGTCGGCGGCGCGACGCTGAGCCGCCGACCGGAGCCGGCGGGCGGAGACCACGAGGTGGCCCGGCCCGCGTGACTACGTCCTGACCTCAGCCCGGCACGTCGAGCAGGAGTTGGGGCGCGACGTTCGCACCCGCCTCCCGGCTGGCGTAGCTCGACGAGGTGCCGTTGTGGGTGAGCGCGATCGTGTACGTGCCGTTGCCGGTGATCAGCGGCGTGACGTCGACCGCAGCCCAGGTGTCGGTGACCGTCCGGCCGGTGGCGCCGGCCGGATTGCCGCCGGCGACAGCCGGTGCGTTGTTCCACGTCATCCCGTATTCCGCCCACGACGTGTCGGTGACCCCCCGGGCCAGGATGCCCGGGGTGGTGCCCGCCGTGGTCCAGACGCGCAGCCGGGCGCGGGTGACCGGCCCGGTCAGCCCGGAAACCGTGAACTTCAGGTAGGCGATGGTGGGCGTCGCATCCACCCGCACCGTGGTGGCCCGGCCGTAGTTCGAGGTCGCGCTGGCGGCGCGGACGTACGTGTCGGCGACGGGCGCGATGCCGGCGGGAGCGGGCGTGGTGACGGCCGACGGCCCGGCCGGCGCGGAGGAGTTGCCGGCGGCGTCCCGGGCCACCACCGTGTAGCTGTAGGTGGTCTCGGACAGCGTTGCGGTGTCGATGAACGCGGTGTTGGCGGTGGTACCCACCGCCGTGCCGTCGCGGTAGACGGTGTAGCCGGTCACCCCGACGTTGTCGGTCGACGCCGTCCACGACACAACCACCCGGTTGGGGCCGGTCGCCGCCACGGCGAGCCCACCCGGCGTGCTGGGCGGGCCGGCGTCCACCGTGGTGACCTCCAGCGGCGGGGTGCGGTCGGAGACGTTGCCGGCGGCGTCCGTGGCATCCACCTGATAGGTGTGCATCGTGGCCGAGCCGGCCCCGTCGTCGGTGTACGCGGTGGCGCCGCCCGGCAGCGTGGCCAGCAGCAGCCCGTCGCGGTACACCCGGGTGCTCGCCACGCCGACGTTGTCGGTGGCGGCCGTCCAGGCGAGGCCGACCGATCCGGCGCTGACCGCGGTCGTGTGCAGGTCGGCGGGCGCGGCCGGTGCCGCGGTGTCCCGGATCGCGCTGACCGGAGCGGAATCCGCGCTGGTGTTGCCGGCCGCGTCGAACGCGCGCACCGTCCAGGAATGTTGCTCGTTCGGCGGCACGTCGCTGTCCGCGAACCCGGTCGTGGCCACGGTCGCGACCAGCGCCCCGTCGCGCCGCACCTGGTATCCGGTCACCCCGACGTTGTCCTGCGCGGCGGTCCAGCTCAGCGTCACGGCGCCGGCCCCGCCGGCGGCGGTCAGCCCGGCCGGCACGCTGGGCGGGCTTTGGTCGCCACCGGCCGTGGTCAGCGCGGCCGGCGAGCTGCGGGCGGACCGGTTGCCGGCTGCGTCCACCGCGTCCACCGTGTATTCGTAGTGGGTGGCGCCGGCCACCGTGGTGTCGTTCCAGGTGGTGGTGCCGGCCGGCAGGTTCGCCACCGCCGCGCCGTCCCGGTACACCCGGTATCCGGTGACTCCGAGGTTGTCGGTCGCGGCCGACCAGGACAGGTGCACCGTGCCGGGCGGGTTCTCGGCGGCCGCCAGGCCACCCGGCACGGTCGGTGCCAGCCCGTCCGCGCCCTTGCAGGTCACCGTGCTGCTGTCGACGAGGGTCGTCGCGGTCGCCGAGGTGGCGTAGTAGCGGACGTCGGCGCGGTTGCCGAACAGCTCCATCCGCATCGCGCCGTAGCTCTTGTTGGTCCGGACCACGCGCGGGTCGGTGCTCGTGATGGCCTGGCTGGAGTGCCCGCCGGTGCCGGCCACGAGCTCGGTGATGCCGTTGGGGTCCGCCACCCCGCCGGCTCCCAGCGGCGTCCAGCGCTGGTACTGGTGGTCGTGGCCGGCCAGCAGCATGGTGACCCGGTGCGACGCCATCAGGTCCCACATGGGTTGCATGCGCGGCGCCGGGTCCTCCGAGCCGACCGTGAACAGCGGGTGGTGCCAGAACACGACGGTGCACGGGCTGCGGTTCGCGGCGAGATCGGCGGCCAGCCAGTTGTACTGCACCGTGCCGGGGGCGACCTTGTTGTAGCTGCTGGTCGAGTCGATCGCGATGAAGTGCCAGCCGTTGGCGTCGTAGCTGTAGTAGTGACCGATGTTGTCCCAGTAGTTGAAGTATCCCGGCGCCTGGTTGCCGGTGTATTCGTGGTTGCCCACCACCGGCGTGGTGACCGACCGGAGCCGGCCGAAGAAGGAGGCGTCGTCGCCGTACCAGTTGCGGAACTCGGTGAGCGTGCCGTCGGCGTAGACGTCGCCGAGGTAGAGGAACAGATCCGGGTTCCAGCCGACGAGCGCGTCGGTGACCGTGGTGGCGTTCGTCTCGCCGCCCGCGCCGTCGCCCACGGCGCCGACCACGAACGGCTCGTCCGGGGCGCGGGTCCGGATCGACGGCACGGTCCACTCCCGGTTGTTGACCGGAGCCGTCGCGTTGCCGTTGGCGAAGGTCAGGGTGATCGCGGTTTCCGGGGTCTCGAAGCCGTCGCGCATCACGGCCACCGCGCCGATCCGGTACGTGCCGTCGGCGAAGTCGGCGGTGGGCAGCATGAACTGGTGCGGCGACTGGTAGTCGGTCAGCAGGTAGGCGCCGTTCAGCGACCACTCCACCCGAGCCACCCCCGGGCTGGAGCCGGTCGGCACGCTCACCGTGGCGCGGGTCAGGGCGGCTCCGGTCAGCGTGGCGCCGGCCGCGGGATCGGTGACGCAGACCTTGACGGTGTAGGCGCCGCCGCTGGAGGTTCCGCACACCATGGCCGCGGCCTGCGCGACACCGCCGAGCCACCCGAGCGCGGCCAGCACCGTGGCGATGGTCAAAGCCACGCCCAGGCGGGTCCGGAAACGTCGGATCATCACTGTTCTCCTCGGGGCAGTTGTCGGATCTCGTGGGCGAGCTGCTCGACGGTCTGCGCCGCCCGGCGTCGCCGGCTGACGGCAACGGTCAGCGGCAGCGCCCCGGCGGCGGCGGTGAGCAGCGCGAGCGCGCCCCAACTGGTCAATCCGGAATGGCCGGGGGTGTCGTCGCTGCTGTCCATGGGCGCCGGGCTGATCGGGCCCGCGCCGAGCAGGTCGGCGAGCACGGTGAGGTCGGTGTTGCCGTATTTCTGGCTCGGCTCGACGTGTGTGTTCTCGCTGAACTCGTTCCAGCTGATGACGCCGATGGCGTCCGGGCCGGAGGCGACCGCCGCGTCGTATGAGGCGCGCAGCGTCACCCCGTCGCGCCGGGGTACCGTCCTGGTGCCGCCGACCAGGCGGGCGTCGAAGCCCGGCGCGATCGGCGCGAACCACAGCCCGCCGGCGCGGTGCACCGCGCCGGCCATGCCGAGCAGCTTGTCGCGGCCGGTGCCCCGGGTGGGATCCACCGACGACCAGTAGTAGGCCTGCCCGTCCAGCACCGGGGTCAGCGCCTCGCACTCCGCGACGCTGCGGGCGTCACCGAGGACGAGCAGGTCGCGACGGACGTCCCGGACGGTCGCATCGATCTGGTCGCGGCCGAACCGGGTGCTGCCGGTCCATTGCACGACCGGCTTCGCGAAGACCTGGTACACCGGGTCGTGGGCGTACCGGGCGGCGAAGAGTTGCAGGTCCTGCCGGACCGTCTCGGCCGGCAGCGGCTGCCGGTCGAAGTTCAGCCCCTGATACACGATGCCGAGGTGGAACCCTTCGCTGCGGGCCACCGCGGTGAGCTTGGCGAGACGTTCGTCCAGCTGCGGCGTGTGTTTCCAGGACACCAGGAAGCCGGTGATGCCGGCGGCCTTCGCCATCCGGACGTGCCGGCGCATCACTTCGACGTCATCGCTGGAGTAGCGGCCCAGCAGCGGATAGTCGATCTTCGCGCGGTTCCACGACGTCGGGTTGAACCAGATGTAGTAATACGCGAATACCGGCAC
>Ga0207668_10000743_pt1 | contig 19893 bp, 11 predicted proteins | sample KBSS43metaG_FD_184323 | JGI IMG/M metagenome (GOLD analysis project Ga0207668, IMG submission 184323) | Switchgrass rhizosphere microbial communities from Kellogg Biological Station, Michigan, USA - KBS S4-3 metaG (SPAdes) (version 2) | ecosystem: Host-associated > Plants > Roots > Rhizosphere... | reverse complement strand
AACGCCTTTGCGTCGGTGGCACCGGACAGCATGTAGGGCACGGTGCGGGCGTCGGGGTCCACGGCAAGCAGGGCCGCGTTCATGGCGTCGACGAGGTCGCCGTCGAACGTCGTCTCGACCGACGGCGGGTCACGCTCCCACGTCCATGTGACGTTTGGGCCGATCAACTCGGCGACCTCGCGTTCGAACGCCTCCCGCCGACCGGGTAGCACCCGGCAGTCGACCATCGCCTCGGCGGTGGCCGGGATGACGTTGGCTTTGTAGCCGGCCTTGAGCATGGTCGGGTTGGCCGTGTCGCGCAGGGTCGCGCCGACGATGCGCGCGATGCCGCCGAGTTTGGCGACCGCGCCGTCGAGGTCGGGCGAGTTCACGTCGAACTCGTAGCCCGTCTCCTCCCCGACCGCGGTGAGGAACTGCGCGACGGGTTCGGTGAGCACCAACGGGAACTGGTGACGGCCGAGCTTCGCGACGGCTTCGGCCACCGCCGTCACCGCGTTGTCGTCGTGCACCATCGAGCCGTGTCCGGCGCGGCCGCGGGCGGACAGTCGCATCCAGGCGATGCCCTTCTCCGCCGTTTCGATGAGGTAGAGCCTGCGCTCGCCGCCGTCGCGGGTGGGCACCGTCAGCGAGAAGCCGCCGACCTCGCCGATCGCCTCGATGACGCCCTCGAACAGGTCGGGCCGATTGTCTACCAGCCACTGCGCGCCGTACTTGCCGCCGTGTTCCTCGTCGGAGACGAAGGCGAAGACCAGGTCGCGCGGCGGGACGATCGCTTCGCGCTTGAAGTGGCGCGCGACGGCGATCATCATGCCCACCATGTCCTTCATGTCGACCGCGCCGCGGCCCCACACGTAGCCGTCCTCAACGGCCCCGGAGAACGGGTGCACGCTCCAGTCCGCAGGCTCGGCGGGCACGACGTCGAGATGACCGTGGATGAGCAGCGCGCCACGATCGGGGTCCCGACCTGGCAGCCGGGCGAAGACGTTGCCCCGACCCGGAGCGCCCGCCTCGACGTACTCGGTCTGGTATCCGACCTCCTCGAGCTGCGCGGCGACCCAGCGGGCGCATTCCGCCTCGCCCCTGGTTGTCTCGAGGTCACCCGTATTGCTGGTGTCGAAGCGGATCAGCTCGCTGACGAGATCCACCACTTCGTCGACTGGTCTCGTCACAGTCACACTTAATACCACCACGCAGCCCGTGGCCGCTGGGCGGCGGGTTTGGGTCCGGGCGGGGCGATCCGATAACCTAAGCTGCCTTCGAACTGGTCCGAGTGGCGGAATGGCAGACGCGCTAGCTTGAGGTGCTAGTGCCCTATTAACGGGCGTGGGGGTTCAAGTCCCCCCTCGGACACAATTTGGCGAGTCTGGTCGCACTCGTCAGCCCATCCGATGGGCGAAGTCGACGACGTCGCGCAGGGCCCGGTTGAACAGTTCGGGCACCGCCACCGCGGCGATCTGCTCACCGGCGTGCCCTACGCCGTTGTAGGTGTGTCCGGACGCCTCCACCCCGGCCCGCCGAAGAGCCCGCAGGTAGGCCAGCCCCTCGTCTCGCAGCGGGTCCAGTTCGTCGGTGGTGATGACGTGTGGTGGCAGCCCCGCCAGCTCGTCGACGTCGGCGTAGTACGGCCAGGCCTGTGGATTGGTGGTGTGCTCGCCGCTCGGGTCGTACAGCGCCGCCATCAACGTCATGACGTGCGGGCTGAGGAAGTAGCCCTCGTTCTCGGTGAGGGAGACCAGTGCGGGGTCCGGGGTGTCGTAGCCGCCGTAGATGAACGGCACTTGCGCGTAGACACCGTCGATACGGTCGAGGCGGCCTTCGCGCTTGGCCTTCAGCGCCGTCGCCAGCGACAGGTTCCCTCCCCCGGACTCGCCAGTGACGACGATCGACGACAGGCCGAGCTCAGCGCGGTTGTCGTGCATCCAGTCCAGCGCGCTGGCGCAGTCGTTGAGCCCGGCCGGGAACGGGTGCGGTCCAAGGACTCCGGCGGAGTTGCGGAACTCGACCCCCACCACCACGCAGCCCCGTTCGGCCAGCAGCGCCCGCCACCCCGCGGCAGCCTCGTCGGCCGCGCGAAGGACCGCCATACCCCCACCGTGCAGGTGCAGCAGCCCCGGCAGCGGGCCGGTCGTTCCGGTGGGCCGGTCGACGTAGAGGACGATGTCGTTGCCGTCGACCCCGGCGATCGTCACCGTGCGCGACTCGATGCCGGTCGCCTTGGGCACCTCGGCAAGGAGCGCGCCGAACACCTCGCCGAAGGCCTGCTCGGTGGCAGCGGCGACGGCTAGGAGGTCGTCCACCGGCGACTGTCGGTCGACGGGCAACGCCGCGGCCTCGACGTCGAGCCCGAAGGGTGCGAACAACTCCACCATCCGCGGGTCGGCCCGCGGGTCGGAGCGCAGTTCGAGCGTTGGGTCGCCAAGGCGGCCGGGCAGTTTGACGTTCAGCGTGGGAGCGGCCATGAGCGCGAAGCTACACCGATTCGTCGAGTCTGCGGCGAGATCACGAATCCGGCCAGAATCGCGATCTGCCCGCAGTGTCGGCGGAGATAAGGCTAGTACACGTCGCGGACGTAGCGCTTGGTCGCGACGAGCTCACGCTTGTAGTCGTGGGCGCCCTCCTGGGACATCCCGCCGTGCGCCTTGATGATCGTCGTGAGCGCGTCGTCGACGTCCTTGGCCATCCGGGTCGCGTCACCGCACACGTAGAAGTGCGCGCCCTCGTCGAGCCAGCGCCAGACGTCGGCGCCGTAGTCGAGCATCTTGTGCTGCACGTACACGCGATCGGCCTGATCGCGGGAGAACGCCAGATCCAGCCGGTTGAGCAGACCGTCGCGCGCCATGTCCTCCAGATCCTCGCGGTAGTAGTAATTCTCGGCTCGGTGCTGATCGCCGAAGAACAACCAGTTCGGGCCGTGGTGGCCCAGCGCGCGACGCTCCTGGAGGAAGCCGCGGAACGGGGCGATGCCGGTACCCGGTCCGACCATGATCATCGGCGTCGCAGCGTCCTCGGGCGGCCGGAAGTGCGGCGACGGCTGCAGGAAGACCTCCGCGTGAGAAGCCCTGTCGGCCAAGAACGTCGAGGACACTCCGCCGCGTTCACCGCCTCGCGGGCTGCGGTACCGAACCACCGACACCGTCAGCTGAATCTCGTGTGGGCTGACCAGCGGGCTGGACGAGATCGAGTATGACCGCGGAACCAGGCGCACCAACGCGTCCTGCCACTCCGCCGGGTCGGCCCTGACACCGAACTCCTCGACGAGATCGAGCCCGTTGCGGCCGACCAGCCATCGCTCGCGGTCGGACTTGGCCTTCAGCAGCTTGGCCGCGTCGGCGCTCCGCTCCGACAGGAAGCCGATCAGATTCGGCGTGACCTTGCACATGTCGTACGACGATCCGAGCGCGTCCCGCATGCTGACCGCCGCCCCGTCGACGAGCACCGGCTCGGTTCCGGACATGCCCGTGGCGGCGAGCCAGGCGTCGACGGTATCGGGATCGTTGGTCACGTACACGCCGAGCGCGTCCCCGACGGCGTAGGCGACGTCGTGCTCGGAGATGTCGAAGCCGAACTGCCGCACCTCCTTGATCGCCGTTCGCGGCGTCAGCATGACGTTGCGGGACAACGGAACCCGAATCGGGCTGGCACGGGTGAATGGCTCGACCACCGTTGGTTTCGACGCACTCGACGCGTTGCGGCGGTCGGCGGTGCCGATCAGGTCGACGATCCGGTCCGCCCACTCGGCGATGGGCTCGTCGTCGTACGCCTCGCACTCGGTTCGGTCGATCAACCGGGACGCGCCAAGCTCTGACAGCTTCCGGTCCAATGACTTTGCGTAACCGCAGAATTCGTCGTACGACCGGTCACCGATGCCGAGCACCGCGTAGCGCACTCCGTCGAGGGCACCCGCGTCCTGGGCGTCGAGGGTGTCCCAGAAGTCGGCGCCGTTGTCGGGTGGGCCGCCGTCGCCGAAGGTGCTGGTGACGATCACCACGTCGCTTGGACCGACGAGGTCGTCGACCGTAGCGTCGCTCATCGCCAGCAGCCGGGCCTCGAGCCTGCCGGCCACCTGCGTCGCGAAGGCCTCGGCGTTTCCGGTCTGCGACGCCCACAGCACCACCGGGCCGTCGGCCCGAGCCGGCGCCGCCACGGCCCCGACGTCGGCCCGCGAATACCGGCCCGCCAGCCATCCGTCGACCCACAGCCGCACCGAGGAACGCAATGGCGCGGCCGGTGGTAGCACCGGCACTCCGGTCGGGACCTCCGCTATACCCGCGAAGAAGCCTGCGAGATAGAGCTTTTCATCGTCTTCGAGCGCGGGTGCGGACTCCGGAAGCCCTGGCACTGTGTCGGATGCGACGGCCGCCAACCGCACCGCGCACACCTTGAACTCGGGCTGCAAGGACATCGGGTCGACGGCGTCACTGGTCAACGCGTTGATCGTCAGGTCTTCGCCGTGTTCGTCGTTCCAGTGGAACGGCGCGAAGCAGCTACCGGGCCGCACCCGGTCGGTGACGACGGCGGGCAGCACCACCCGACCGCGTCTCGACGTCACCTCGGCGCGGCCCCCGTCGATGATGCCTAGCGCGGCAGCGTCGTCGGGATGGACTTCGACGAAGGGCCCGCTGTTCAGCTTGTTCAGCTTGTCGACCTTGCCGGTCTTGGTCATGGTGTGCCACTGGTGTTGCAGCCGCCCGGTGTTCAGCACCACCGGGTACTCGTCGTCGGGCAACTCATGGGCATCCATGTGCGGACGTGGGTGGAACACCGCGCGGCGCGACGGGGTGGGGAACGCAAGGCGCGGTCGATGACCCGCCGGGTCGACGTAGACGTCCTGACTGACACCGTCGTTGAGGTACCGGATGGGATTGCGGTCGGGGGACCCACTGGGCGCAACCGGCCACTGCAGCGGCGTTTCGCGCAGCCGGTCGTAGCTGGCGCCGCGCAGGTCGTAACCCGTTCGGAGATTCGTGAATCCGCGGATCTCGTCGAAGATCTCCTCGCTGGACTTGTACGCGAAGTCGGCGCCGAAGCCCATGTGCTCGGCGACCTGGCAGATCAGTTCCCAGTCGGGCCGCGCGTCGCCGGCCGGCGGGATCGCCTGCGCCAGCAGCGTCAGATTGCGCTCCGAGTTGACCATCACGGCGTCCATCTCGGCCCATAGCGCGGCAGGCAGCACGATGTCGGCGTACCGGTTGGTCGCGGTGTCGCGGTAGGGATCCTGCGTGATGACCAGCTCCGCCGTTTCGAGTCCGGCGATGACCTTGCTCCGGTTGGCCACGCTCGCAACGGGATTGGTGCAGATTATCCAGCACGCCTTGATGTCACCGCTGCCGAGTTGGGCGAACATCTCAATGGTGCCGGGCCCTACGTCGGTGCGAATGGTCCCTTCGGGTAGCCCCCACTGCGTCTCGACGAACGAACGGTCCTCGGCGGACGTGACGGCACGTTGCCCCGGCAAGCCGGGACCCATGTACCCCATCTCGCGCCCACCCATGGCGTTCGGTTGCCCGGTGAGCGACATGGGTCCGCTACCCGGCCTGCAGATCGCTCCCGTCGCGAGGTGCAGGTTGCAGATCGCGTTGGTGTTCCACGTGCCGTGGGTGCTCTGGTTGAGCCCCATCGTCCAGCACGACATCCAGTCGCCCGCCTCTGCGATCATCGCAGCGGCGGTGCGGATGTCCGACTCGGCCAGCCCGGTGATCGCGGCGACGACGTCGGGCGGGTAGTCGGCCAGGAACGCGGGCATGGCGTCCCAGCCCTCGGTGTGGTCGGCGATGAACTCCTCGTCGATGTCCCCGTTCTGCACCAGCAGATGCAGGATTCCGTTGAGCAGCGCCAGATCCGTGCCCGGCTTGATCGGCAGGTACAGGTCGGCCTTCTCGGCCGTGGTGGTGCGACGGGGGTCGACGACGATCAGCTTGGCGCCCGCCTTCAGTCGGTCCGCCATCCGCAGGTAGAGGATCGGGTGGCAGTCGGCCATGTTCGAGCCGATCACGAAGAACAGGTCGGTGTCGTCGAAGTCGGTGTAGGAGCCCGGCGGCCCGTCAGCGCCGAGCGACTGCTTGAAACCCGTTCCGGCACTGGCCATGCACAGTCGCGAGTTGGACTCGATGTGCACGGTGCGCACGAAGCCCTTGGCCAGCTTGGTGGCCAGATACTGTGCCTCGATGGACATCTGACCCGAGACGTACAGCGCGACGGCGTCGGGCCCGTGCTCGTCGATGATGGCGCGCAGCCGGCGGCCGGCCTCGGCCACCGCGTCGTCGACGGCCACGGCGGCCAGTTCACCGTCGCGGGACTGCCGCATCAGCGCGGTGGTCAGTCGACCCTCGTCGGCCCGCATCAACTCGGCGTGCGTGGCGCCCTTAGTGCACAACCTGCCGAAGTTGGTGGGGTGCAAGCGGTCTCCGGACACCCGCGCGATCACAGGCACGCCAGTAGCGGGGTCGGCGCGGGTCTCCACCGAGATCCCACAGCCGACCCCGCAGTACGAGCACGCGGTGCGTGTCGTCTGGGTCGTCACTTGATCCTCTCTGTCAACCTGCCGCGATGGGTTGTGCCGCTGCCGTTCCGATGTGCTCGCCAGTCACCGCCCGCACCGACTGCATGCGGAGGAAGACGAACCACGTGACGATGGCGCACACCACGTAGAAGGCGAGGAACACCCAGAAGGCGCTGGTCGCCGACTTCGCCGCCCCGGTGTAGGACATCCGCAGCGCGACGTTGATGAACACGCCGCCCAGCGCGCCCACGGCGCCGGCGAAGCCGATGAGTGCCCCGGACATGCTCCGCGACCAGGCGGCCTTCTCCTCCACGCTCCAGTCGTCCTTGTCCTGCGCCTTCGCTTCGAAGATCGACGGGATCATCTTGTACGTCGAGCCGTTACCGATACCCGACAGGATGAACAGCACGATGAATCCGGCGACGTAGCCGGTCATCTGGGCTCCGGTGGGCGCACCCTTGAGGGCGTCGTCCATGATTCCGGTGGTCACCAGGATACCCGCGGCGAAGATCATCGCGACGAACGTGTAGAGCGTGATCTTGCCGCCGCCGATGCGGTCGGCGAGCTTGCCGCCGAACGGCCGTGAGATGGAGCCGAGCAGCGGTCCGAGGAACGAGATCTGCGCGGCGTGCAGTGCGGCCTGTGCGGCGTTGTCCCCGCCGGCCAGGAAGTTGATCTGCAGCACCTGACCGAAGGCGAACGAGAAGCCGATGAACGATCCGAACGTGCCGATGTAGAGAAAGCTCATCACCCAGGAGTGCTTGTAGCGCAACGCCTCTACGAGCGCGCCCATGTTGGACTTCTGATTGCGCAGGTTGTCCATGTAGAACGCGGCGCCAAGCGCCGCGAGCGCGATCAGCACGAGGTAGATGGCGCACACCAACTCCGGTGCGGTGTTGCCGACCGTCGCGATGACGAGCAAGCCGATCAGCTGGATGGCGGGCACGCCGATGTTGCCGCCGCCGGCGTTGAGCCCGAGCGCCCACCCCTTCAGCCGCTGCGGGTAGAAGGCGTTGATGTTGGTCATCGACGACGCGAAGTTGCCGCCGCCGAAGCCCGCGAACGCCGCAACGATCATGAACGTCGTGTAGGACGTGCCCGGCGTCGTCATCGCCCACACCGTCAGCAGTGTCGGGATGAGCAGCAGCAGGGCGCTGACGATGGTCCAGTTGCGCCCGCCGAACTTGGCCGGGGCCACCGTGTAGGGGATGCGCATGAACGCGCCGACCAGCGTCGGTACCGCGACGAGGTAGAACTTGCCTGCCGCGTCGATGCCGTAGACGTTCTGCGGCATGAACAGCACCATGACCGACCAGATCGACCAGACCGAGAATCCGACGTGCTCGGCAAAGATCGACCAGATCAGATTGCGCTTGGCGATCTTTGCGCCCCCGGAGTCCCAGGCGGCGACGTCTTCGGCGTCCCAGTGTTCGATGTTGCGATCGCGGGTCAGTGTCGACATTGTGGCCTCTCAGCAGCGATGACGGGTCTGAACAAATTTCTACGGGTAACCCGTGTTGCCGCCGTTGCGCCTCGGTGACCGTAGTGTCAAATGGAACTCACATGCCGTGGTCAGGGGCCCGTGCGAAACGGTGTTCATGCCGGACTCGCGCACGAAACGAAACCGAAACAAACGCCCCCTATTCCTGGGGCATGAGCGACGGAAGCACACCGCGGTTCCTGCAAGGCGTGTTCGGATTCGAGGGAAACGGCCTCGACAAACCAACGCTCATCGATGATTCGCTGCGATACGTGGTGCCCGCGGGCGCCGTTACGCAGCCGGTGTACTTCCGCGGTGGCAATTCGACCGACGAACTGATCAGCGTGGTGCTGTTCCGCGACGGTCTGCCGATGCGCTACTTCCCGATCGCAGCAAAGGGCGCCACTCACGTCGCATTGCGCGTGGTGGAGGACCTCTTGGGTGACACGGTGCTGGAACTGTTCGTCGCCGCACCGGCGGGCGTTTCGGGAACCCTCGTCGTGGATCTGGGCCTGGTGGAGATCTGATGCCACGCCTCGTCGTCGTCGGCAACGGGATGGCGGGCATTCGCGCCATCGAGGAGATACTCGCCCGCGGCGGCGGCGATGTGTTCGACATCACCGTCTTCGGCGATGAGCCGTACGGCAACTACAACCGTATCCTGCTGTCGAACGTCCTTGCCGGCAGCGATGATCCGGCGGAGATCTACCTCAACACGTTGGACTGGTACTCCGACAACCGCATCGACCTGCGCGCCGGCGTGCGAGTGGTGCGGATCGATACGTTCGCACACCTGGTGCACGCCAACGACGGCACCAGCATGCCCTACGACAAGCTGATCCTGGCGACCGGAAGCAGGTCGTTCTTTCCGCCGATGACGGGGCTGTGGGCCGACGACAAGACCCTGGCCGACGGCGTGTTCGGCTTCCGAACCCTCGACGACACGGCCACCATGATCGCCGAGGCCGCCAATCGCACGAAGGCGGTCGTCATCGGTGGCGGGCTGCTCGGCCTCGAGGCAGCGCGCGGACTGCAGAGCCGCGGGCTGACCGTCGACGTGGTGCACGCGGCTCCGACGCTGATGAACGCCCAACTCGATGACCTGGCCGGCGCCATTCTGCGCAAGTCCGTGGAGAACATCGGCATCTCCGTCCACGTCGAGAAGATCACGACGGAGGTCGTCACCGAGGACGGACGGCTGTCATCGATCGTGTTCTCGGATGGCACCTCCATCGAGTGCGACATGCTGGTCATCGCCGCCGGTATCCGGCCCAACGTGGGCCTGGCGCAGCGCGCCGGGCTGACCGTCGAACGCGCGATCGTCACCGACGACCACATGCGGTCCATCGACGACGACGACGTCTACGTCGTCGGCGAGTGCGCACAACACCGCGGCCAGGTGTACGGCCTGGTCGCGCCGCTGTTCGAGCAGGCCAAGGTGCTCGCCGACCACCTCACCGGCACCGACCTCGGTTCGGCATACCACGGTTCGCGGATCGCCACCAAGCTCAAGGTGGCCGGCGTCGACGTCGCCTCGATGGGGATCAAGGGGCCGGAGCATCCCGACGATGAGTTCGTCCAATACTCCGAACCGCGGCACGGCGTCTACAAGACGGTCGTCATCCGCGACGGCAAGCTCGTCGGCGCCACGTTGGTGGGTGACGTCAGTAAGGTGTCGTTCCTGACGCAGGCGTTCGACACGGGGCTTCCGCTGCCCGACGAGCGGGTGTCGCTCATGTTCGACATCGGCACGCCCGACGTCGCGGTGGGGGTTTCGGAGCTCGCCGACGACGCCCAGGTCTGCAACTGCAACGGCGTAAGCAAGGGCGCGCTGGTCGCCTGCGTGCGCGACGGTACGACGTCCGTCACCGGGGTGATGGCGAAGACCAAGGCGGGCAAGGGTTGCGGGTCGTGCAAGGAGCTCGTCGGCCAGGTCGTGGCGTGGGCGGCCGAGGGCGCCGTCACCGAGGATCCGTCCGCATCGTGGTACGTGCCGGGCGTACCGTACGACAAGCCGACGTTGATGGGGTTGATTCGCGACCTCCAATTGCATTCGGTGTCATCGGTATTCGCCGCGCTAGCCCCCGACGGACGGGAGGACGCCGGCTCCAAGATGGCGCTCGCGTCGCTGCTCGAGATGATGTGGGCCGACGAGTTCGTCGACGAGCGGGACGCGCGCTTCATCAACGACCGCGTGCACGCCAACATTCAGCGCGACGGCACGTTCTCGGTGGTGCCGCAGATGAAGGGCGGCGTGACGAACGTCGCTCAACTGCGCCGGATCGCCGACGTCGCCGAGAAGTACGAAGTCCCGATGATCAAGCTCACCGGCGGTCAGCGCATCGACCTGCTCGGCATTCGCAAGGAGGACCTCCCGTCGGTCTGGGCGGATCTCGACATGCCGTCGGGGTACGCGTACGGGAAGAGCTTCCGTACCGTGAAGACTTGTGTGGGAAGCGATTTCTGCCGCTACGGCGTTGGCGACTCGACCGCACTCGGCATCGCCCTCGAGGAGCGTTACCAGGGCTTGGCCAGCCCGGCGAAGATGAAGCTCGCCGTCACGGGCTGCCCACGCAACTGCGCCGAGGCGCTGTGCAAGGACCTGGGCGTGGTGGCGGTCGACGGTGGCCGCTGGGAGATCTACGTCGGCGGCGCGGCGGGGGCGCACATCCGCAAGGGCGACCTGCTCGCGATCGTCGACAGTGCTGCCGAGGTCATGACGTTGACCGGCCGGTTCCTGCAGTACTACCGCGAGAACGCCAACTGGCTGGAACGCACGTACGCCTTCGTGCCGAGGGTCGGAATCGAGAAGGTCCGTGCCGTGGTCGTCGACGACGCCGACGGCATTGCCGAGCAACTCGACGCGAACATGAAGAAGTCCGTTGACGCATACCGTGATCCGTGGCAGGACGGTCGAGAACCGGTCACGCAGGGACAGTTCCGGACGTCGCTGCCGCTGCTTCCGCTGCCCCAGGTGCCGGTGCGATGAGCGAGCTGGCGCTCGGGCCGGTCGACGAGATTCCGCCCGGCGAGGGCCGCACGTTCGCGGTCGACGGCGAGCAGATCGCCGTATTCCGGTTGCGGGACGGCACGTTGCGCGCCATCGACGCCATCTGCCCGCACCGTGGCGGACCGCTGGCCGACGGCCTGGCCGACGATTCGGTGGTGGTGTGCCCGTTGCACGGTCATACCTTCGACATGTGTACGGGAGCCGAAGCCGGCGGCAGTGGGCTGTCGGTGCGCAGCTTCCCGGTGTCGGCGGTCGACGGCGTCATCCGAATTACGCATCCAGGTCAGTAGCCAGAGGCGACAGTGGGCCCCTCTTTCGAAGGGGCCCACCGCCGTTCACTCGTTCCTATTCGCTGGATCCACCCGACCCCGAACCACCGGAACCGGAACCGCCCGATTCGCTTCCGGAACCCGACGCGGCGCCTGCGGACACCGACTCGGCACCGGCCGCGTCTCCGCCGGACTTCGACTCGCTCTTGGCCTTCGTCTTCGGCTCGACCTTGTTGCCGTCCTTGGCCGCACTTGTGTCCTTGGTGGCGGTGTCGGACTTCGGTTCGGTCTTGGACTTCGGTTCGGTCTTGTTTCCGTCCGTGGCGGCCGACTCATCCTTGCTGGCTGCGTCGGCATCCTTGGTGCTCGACTCGGCCGTCGACGATTCGACCGCTGCGGCCTTCGGCTCCGTGTTCGAGTCGTCCTTGCTCGACAGCGTCACCGACGTCGTTCCAGCGTTTGGCGAACTGCCAGTCACGCTTTGGACGCTGGCGATGTCGTCTTGGGCGGACACGTTCGCCTGCAGTGGCGCCGGCTGGGCGATGATTCCCGCCGCCGTGGAAACGGTGTCGAGAACCGTGGCCGTGACGGTGCCCGCGGTCTGCAGGCCCACACTGCCTACCGCCCCCACGGTCGCCAAACCCTGCGCACCGGTAGCGGTTACCCCCGCGAGTGCCTGCGCACCCGTGGCCGTCACACCCGCAAGTGCCTGCGCACCCGTCGCCGTCGCACCGGCAAGGGCCTGGGCTGCCGTGGCGGTCCCGCCGGCGAGAGCCTGGGCACCGGTTGCCGTCAGCCCCGCGAGTGCCTGAGCACCCGTAGCTCCGGCGCCTGCGAGTCCTTGGGCTACCGCGCCAACACCACCGGTAGCGAGTGACTGCAGCGCCACCGCGTAGCTGGCCGGGTTGAACGGATTGGCGAGGATGGCGGCCAGGGCGTTCACCCCGCCGGCGAGCAGCGTGGCGCCCGCCGTGGTCACGGTCGCGAGTCCCGTGGCCCCGGTGACGCCCAAAGCCTGAAGCCCCGTCGCACCGGTCACGCCGAGGGTCGCAAGCCCCTGCGCGCCGGTAGCGCCCAGTGCCGCAAGCCCTGTCGCACCCGTGACGCCGAGTGCCTGAAGTGCCGTTGCACCGGTGACGCCAACGGCCTGCAGCGCGGTGGCGCCGGTTGCGCCAAGCCCACTGAGCCCGACCGCGCCCGCGGTCTGCAGCCCCGTCAGGGTCTGCTCGATGGCCAACCCACTACCAGCGACGATGACGCCGACCGCGGCCGCGAGATCGCCAGGAGTCACCGCCAGGGTGGACACCGGCGCATCCGCCGCCGGAGCCGCCAAGGCACTGGCCGACATGGCACTGAAGGGAGCCACCGGAGCGGGCCCGACGATCAAGCCGAGAGCGGTCGCGATGGCCGCGGACAGGGTGGCGCCAATGCCGCCGACGGTGGCGAGCGTGGTGGCACCTGCGGCGCCCAGCCCGGCGAGCGCCGTCGCACCCGCGGCCCCCAGACTGGCCAACGTCGTGGCTCCGGCGGTTCCGAGCGTGGCAAGCGTGGTGGCACCGGCCGTGTTCACCGTGCCCAACGCGGTGGCAACCGTCGTCCCCACGCCGGCCAGCCCAATGGCGCCCGCGTTGCCGAGTCCTGCGAGCCCAGCCGTCAGAGCGGTGGTACCGCCGGTGAGCAGGGTGCCAAGTGCCACTGCGTAGTTCGCGGGATTCAACGGGTTCGCCAGGATGGCGCCAATCGCCCCCACGCCGCCGCCGAGCAACGATGCCGTGGCCACCCCTGCGGTCGCCAAGCCCGTGGCACCGACCGCACCCAAGGTGCTCAACCCGTTGGCACCCGTGAGCGTGAGACCCGCAAGCGCTTGAGCACCAGCACCTCCAAGACCAGCAAGCGCCTGCGCGCCCGCGACACCCAGTCCGGCGAGCGCCTGCGTGGCGCCGGCGCCCGCGGCCGCCAGGGCCTGCGTGCCCGCGGTCGCCAGCCCGACGTACCCCAGGTTGAGCGCGTTTGCCGCGCCAGCGGCGAGGACGCCGATGGCGGCGAGGATGTCATCCGGTGCCAGCGACGCGAGCGCCGTGTTGACCGTGAGCCCCAACGTACTGGCCACGGCGCCGATGGTGGCCAGCGCCGTGCTGCCCGTCAGGCCAAGCGTGGCGAGCGTCTGCGCACCCGCCGCACCTAGCCCCGCGACACCCTGAGCCACCCCTGTCGAGCCGCCGGCGATCAGGAGCGCAAGCGCTGCAGGGTAAGCGCCAGGATTCAGTGGGTTGGAGGCGATGGTCGCCAACGTCGCCAGCCCCGTCGCGGTCAACGTGGTTGCAGTGCCGCCGATGGTCGCCACCGCGGTGGCACCTGCCCCACCGAGGCCGGCGAGCGCTTGCGCTCCGGCCAACCCAAGGCCTTGTGCGCCGACTGCGATGGTGGCCGACCCTCCGGCGACCAGGTCGGCGAGCGCCGCCGCCAGTCCCGTTGGCGTGTATTCGGCGAAGACCGAGGGAAGTTCGCCTACTTTGGCGGCGATATCGGGCGCGGGAGGCGCCATCGGGCTCATCGCGATGGCAGTTGCTCCAACGAGAGCGACGCCAGCGGAGAGTGGTGAACGAACGGCAAGTTGCATGTCAACCCCTAAAGAAGTGCACAACCGGAACAGCAAACAAGTTACATCAGAAAAGTGCACCTACGAACGACTTTTCTCAAAGTCTAAATGTCCATTGTTTGGAAAGCATCTATGGTTTGCCCTAGCATCACTGTCAGGCGAAGTTGCCATGATCGTAGAGCTGCGAGCATTGGCAACTAAGGTGTCGACTTAATGGCGCGAATTAAGAGCGGTGCTAGCTCACGATTAAGACCGCTGAACGAATATTCGCCACACTGACTCGCTGCTGCTGACTTCACTGATCAATCCGCTACTTCGTCATAAACAGATTTGCGGCGTTCGCCGAACCCGTACGCAGTCGGCCGCGTCGGCAACCAATCCGCGGCAACGCACCTGATGGGTTAACGGCCAACTGGTACATGTACCGATCTCCGTCAAGTGTTCGCTGCTCCACCAGGCCAGTCGCACACCTCGTCTCGCTGGATCGACACGCCGCGCGCAGTATCGACGACGCGCGTCGCCTCTTTGCTCACCGCGCCAAAACCCCACGGTACCTCTGCCAACCCCAAGAATGAGACCATTCGCCTCGAACGCAATACGAATTGATTCATCGCGGATCATTCGCGTCTTTCGTCCACGTGGTCATTTGCGCGCAACCTCAGACGTGGGCATATTCCGCATGCGATCACCTACCACATTCAGTTTGCGAGCGTATCGTGGACTCCGTGCACGTCGAGTGGTCGCGCGATACTACACGGCTACCAATTTGCTTACTTTCAGCAAACTCACTGCCACCGTCGAGGCCCTGTCGATCGGCGGTCGGGCCCACGCTCGGACAAGCTCCAACGCAGCGCGGCATCGACGGTTGCCCACCGCGCGTTCAGGTCGAGGTCATCCGGCAAGCGCCGTGTTGACCTGTCGCCACTACACTCAGTGCGGTGAGCCGACGGGAACCCCGTAAAACGTCGCCGGCCAACCAGGCACACCTCGGTTCGACTCGCGATCGTGATTGGCGCGCTCGGTGTCGTGTTCGGCGACATCGGGACCAGCCCGATCTACACCATCGAGACCGTCTTCAACCCGAACGACCCACACCCGGTGCCCCTCACGCCCGGCAACCTCTACGGCGTGGTGTCCGTCATCTTCTGGTCGGTCATGATCATCGTCACGTTGACCTACGTCACGCTGGTCATGCGCGCGGACAACAACGGCGAGGGCGGCATCAAGGCGCTGTCACCGAGTGTGATCCGGCGGCCGTCACGCCTCGTCGGGCTTGACCGCCAATACCGGCTTGGGGCATTCCAGCAGCACCTGCTGGGACACGCTGCCCAACAACAGCTTTCCCACCGGATTGCGGTGCTTGAGTCCGATCACCAGCAGCTCGGCCTCGGGCCGGCTCATCGCTTCCAGCAGCGCGTCGGCGGCATACACGCCAACCGGCTGCTCGAGTTCGAACGGCACGCCGCACGTGCTTAGCCGGGCCCTGACGTCACGCACCTGCGCGGGCTGCGCGAACGCGGCGTCCACGTATGAGTCGCCCGCGGTCGAGTTGATTACCAGGACGTCGGTGTCGCGGACGCGAGCCTCGGCGATCCCCGCGTCCAGCGCCGCCTTGCCGAATGTGTCTGCGGTGTAACCGATCACGATCATGCCTGGGCCTTCTCTCGTTGATCCTTGTCGTCCTCGACGATGAGCAGCGACTCCTCGTCGCGGTGCAGCAGCCGGAGCACCAGGGGGATGAGCAGCAGTATCGCCATGCAGACGTAGGTGATGATCGCGACCGGCTCGGTGAACAGGCTGCTCCAGTCGCCGCCGCCGAGCTGAAGGCTCTGCCGCAGTTGACGTTCGATGCGTGGCCCGAGGATGACGCCGATGATCAACGGCAGCACCGGCAATCCGAAGCGGCGCATCATCAGCCCGAGCAGCCCGAAGATCAGCAGCAACGCCAGGTCCAGAGGCTGGATGTTCACCGCGAACGCGCCCAGCGTGGCGAAGAAGAGGATGCCTGCATAGAGGTAGGGCCGCGGGGTGCGCAGCAGTTTCGCCCACAGCGGTGCCAGCGGGAGGTTGAGCACCAGCAGCAGGAAGTTCCCGATGAACAGGCTGGCGATCAGCGTCCAGATGAGCAGCGGCTCCTTCTCGAACAGCGTTGGGCCAGGCTGGATTCCGTACGATACGAACGCTGTCAGCATGACGGCGGCGGTGGCGTTGGTGGGCAACCCGAGCGACAGCATCGGCACCAGCGTGCCCGCTGCCGAGGCGTTGTTGGCCGCCTCCGGCCCTGCGACGCCCTCGATGGCGCCCTTGCCGAACTCCTCCGGATGCTTGGAGAGCTTCTTCTCGGTGATGTAGCTCAGGAACGTCGGCAGCTCGGCGCCGCCGGCGGGCAGCGCACCGAACGGGAAGCCGAACGCCGTGCCGCGCAACCAGGGCTTCCACGAGCGGCGCCAGTCGTCGCGACCCATCCACGGGCGCCCGACGGGGATCACGTCGGCCGGTTTGCGGCGCAGGTGAGCGGCCACCCACAGGGCCTCGCCGAGCGCGAAGATCGCCACCGCGATGACGACGATGTCGATGCCGTCGGCGAGCTGAGGGATGCCGAACGTGGCCCGCGGTTGACCGGTGAGGAAGTCGATCCCCACGATGCCGATGGACAACCCGAGCACCAGCGAGATGGCCCCGCGCAGCTTCGACGAGCCCAGCACCGCGGTGACCGCCACCAGGGCGAACAGCATGATCGCCAGGTAGGACGGCGCGCCAAGCGTGACGGCGAACCGCGAGATCGCGGGGGCGAACGCCGCGAGCAGGATGGTGCCGATGGTGCCTGCGACGAACGACCCGATGGCCGCCGTGGCCAACGCTTGAGCGGCACGGCCGGCCTTGGCCATCTTGTTGCCCTCGATCGCGGTGATCACCGACGAGGACTCCCCCGGCGTGTTCAGCAGAATCGACGTGGTCGAGCCTCCGTACATGCCGCCGTAGAAGATGCCTGCGAACATGATGAACGCCGCGCTGGGGCTGACGTTGTAGGTAATGGGAAGCAGCAGTGCGACGGTCATGGCCGGGCCGATGCCCGGCAGCACGCCGACCGCGGTGCCCAGCAGCACGCCGATGACCGCGTACATCAGGTTCATCGGGGTCGCGGCCTCCGCGAAGCCCTGGAGCAGCCAGTCGAAGTTCTCCATTTACAGAATCCCGTCCAAGATGCCTGCGGGCAGCGGGATTCCGAGCCCGGAGTAGAAGGCGTAGAAGCTGGCCAGCGCCAGGATCAGTCCGATGACGAAGTTGCGGACGTAGTGCTTGCTGCCGAGAATCGTTGCGGCACCACCGAAGAAGAAGGTGCTCGTGATCACCCAACCCACCGGGTTGACCAATACGATCATCGCGACGAACAGCGCGATCAAGAGCCCAACCGTGCGCCAGTCGCCCGGCGCGTTGGGATCGACGTCCTCCCCCGCATCGGCCTCGCCCTTCGATCCGCGCGGGATGGCGATGGCCAAGATCGCCGCGAGCACCAGCGCCGCGACCCCGAGCACCATCGGAAAGAACTTGGGCCCAACGGGATCCACCTTGGCGAAGCCCTCCGACAGCGTCATCGCGCTGTAGACCAGGAACCCGCCGACCAGCGCCAGGACGGCGACGACCAGGTACTGCGCGTAGTCGACGTCACGCTCCGGCGTTTCCGGCTGCTCCGCTTCCGGGAGGTCCTGCTCAGGGGCGCTCACAGCAACCCCAGCTCGGTCAACGTCGTCGACACCCGGTTGTCCTGGTCCTTGAGGAACTGTTCGAACTGCGCACCGGTCATGAACGCGTCGGTCCATCCGTTCTTCACCAATGCCTCCTTCCACTGCTGTGTGCCATGCATCTCCTCGAGCGCCTTGACCATCGCCGCCTTGGCGTCGTCCGAGATCCCTGGTGGGGCAAGGACTCCGCGCCAGTTGGCGAACGTCAGGTCGATGCCCGCCTCTTTCAGCGTGGGGGCGTCGATCCCCTCGACCCGCTCCGCGCTCGACACCGCGAGCACTCGGAGTTGGCCGGCCTCGATCTGGTCGATGAGCTCGCCCGGACTGGACGTACCCACCGTGATCTTCTTGCCGAGCAGCGCGGTCAGCAGATCGCCGCCACCGTCGTAGGTAATGAAGTTGACGCGTTTCGGGTCGACGCCAACCGCTTTCGCCAATTCCATCGGAAACAGGTGGTCGGGACCGCCGGGTGACGAACCGCCGCCGATCGTCACCTTGCTCGGATCGGCCTTCCACGCCGCCACGAAGTCGCCCACCGTCTTGAACGGCGAGTCGGCGGGCACGAAGACAGCGCCCGGATCTTCGATGAGCTTCGCGATGGCCGTCGCATCGGACGCCTTGATGTTGGATCCGTTGGTGTAGGTAGCGCCGACGACTCCGAGCCCCATGGTCATCATGAGGTCGTTGTTTCCGCGCTCGTTCATCAGTCGGGCCATCGCGACGGTGCCACCCGCTCCGATGACGTTGAAGACCTCGACACGACCGGTGATGTGGTCGTCCTGCATGATCTTCACCGCGGTGCGCGCCGTGAGGTCATAGCCCCCGCCTGGGCTGTTGGGCACCATCATGCGCAAGCGGTGCAGTCCCGATGGGCCGTCGCCGCGGGTCACCCCGCACCCCGTCGCGACCGCACACGCCAACAGCACGGCGGCCAAGGCGGTTGCGCCTCGCCGTATTTTCGACACCTCTAGCTCCTTCGCTCATTGTGATGCTCAGCAATACTGTTCCCTTAAGTGACCCAGGTCACTCTTTAGTTCGCAAAGGAAGTTGTGGTCATTGTGAAATTCGACCGCCCGCGGTCGTTGAGAAACTTGTCGGCACGGAGCCTCGCCGGCCAGTTCCTGGTGTTCCAGCTGCTGGTGGTCGCGATCGTGCTTGCGGCCGTCGCCGCTGTTTCGGTGGCCCAGTCCACCCGCGAGTTCCGCGAGGTGCGGGGCCAGCGCATGATCGCCGTCGCCGAGAACCTCGCGTCGACGCCGATCGTCCGTGACCGTTACGCCGATCCGTTCGCCTCGCGAGTGCTCGCCCCCGACCTCGATCGCGCGGTCGCGTTGTCGGGCGCTCGGCTGGTCGAGTTGATCGGTCCCGACGGCCTGGTGCGGGCCTCGACGGATCCGTCCCGCGTCGGACACCCGACCGACTTCGGCCGCAGCCGAGTGACGAGCGGTCGGGCCTGGTCGGGCGACCTCGACGTCGAGGGTGCCCACTCCCTCGTCGGCCAGGTGCCCATCCTCTCAACCGACGGTGCGGTACTGGCCGTGGTCTCGGTCAGCGAGCCGTATCCCTCTCTGTGGCAATCGCTTTCCGGCGCGGGCGAACGCCTGCTGGTGTACCTCGGGTTGGGAGCGGCGCTCGGCGTGCTGGCATCCTGGCTGTTGTCGAGACGCATCAAGCGGCACACGCGGGGGCTCGAAGTGACCGAGATCGCGGGGCTCGCAGATCACCGGGAAGCGTTGCTGCACAGCATCCGCGAAGGCGTGGTGGCGGTGAACACCAAGGGCGTGATCACGCTGCTGAACGACAGCGCGCAGGAACTACTCGGGGTGAGCGCCGAGGCCGTGGGACGGCGCGCGGACTCGGTGGGGCTGGACCCGGCGGTCGAGGAGTTCCTGCTGTCGGGTGAGGACGGCCGCGACGTCGTGATCGCCACGCGCACCAAGGTGCTCGCACTGAACCGGCGAGCGGCGAGCACTCGGGGTGAGCGCATCGGTACCGTCACCACGATGCGCGACAGCACGGAGTTGGCGTCGATGCAGGGCCAACTGTCCTCCCACAAGAGCGTGACCGACACGCTGCGCGCGCAGACCCACGAGTTCGCCAATCAATTGCACACCATCTCAGGGCTGGTCCAACTCGGCGAATACGATTCGGTGCGCGATCTGGTCGGGACGCTGACCCGGCGACGCGCGGAGATCAGCGATGCCGTCACCCGGCGCATCTCCGATCCCGCGGTCGCGGCGCTGCTGATCGCCAAGACGTCCTTGGCAGCCGAGAGTGGGGTTGCGCTGATCAT
>Ga0207668_10000741_pt1 | contig 19913 bp, 14 predicted proteins | sample KBSS43metaG_FD_184323 | JGI IMG/M metagenome (GOLD analysis project Ga0207668, IMG submission 184323) | Switchgrass rhizosphere microbial communities from Kellogg Biological Station, Michigan, USA - KBS S4-3 metaG (SPAdes) (version 2) | ecosystem: Host-associated > Plants > Roots > Rhizosphere... | reverse complement strand
CATCAAGGGCTTCGCGGCCCCGACATCACCGTGGGACGTTTGCTGCGCCATCATCGTCCTCCTCGTCCCCTAGGCAGGCGTCATGCGTCCTGCCCGAGAACGGCAAGGGTTGCCGACCGTCAGGGTCAGCGCTGCGGTCAAAAAATGGGGCCGGTGGCGGCCTGAACTCGCCCGTCGACGTTCCGGCCTCGTGTCGAGCCAGCTCGGTGGCGACGACCGCAAGGTTTTAAACCCTTAGGACGCCACGGTCTTCGGTTCCGTTCTCACAAGTCCGCTACGGGTCGTTCCTACGCATTGGGGTCGGTCCGCAAACCGGACGTTCGGACCGTCCGCTCGTCGGCTGGGGTGCCAACGCGCAGGAACGACCCTTAGCGGACATCAGATCGAACCCTGCCCTCAGGGCGCCCTCACTGCCGATGATCCTATGAGTGCGGGATTCCCCTGATAGTGCGCGGCCATCGTCGTGGTCTAGGAATATTGCTCCCCTTAATTCAAATCACCGGGAGTAATAACGTGTCGGGTGAAAATAACGATCTGGCTCGCTCAATACTCCCGATCCCGGACTTAGCGCATGTGGGGCTAACCACCTACGACGCGAAGGATCCGGACACTTCTTTTCCGCCCATCACGGAGTTGAGACCGCCCAAAGGCGCCCCCAACGTCCTGATCATACTGATCGACGACTGCGGCTTTGGGGCGGCGTCCGCGTTTGGAGGCCCGGTTTCCACCCCCAACGCAGATCGGCTGGCCAAGACTGGGCTTAAGCTCACCCGCTTTCACACCACGGCTCTTTGCTCGCCGACCCGCCAGGCGATGCTCACCGGGCGGAACCACCACTCGGTGAACATGGGCGGCATCTGCGAGGTCGCAACGTCCGCGCCCGGCTACACATCGGTGCTGCCGAAGGACAAGGCGCCGCTGGCGATGACGCTAAAGCTCAACGGCTATGCGGCGGCGCAATTTGGGAAGTGCCACGAAGTCCCTGTGTGGCAGACCAGTCCGATGGGGCCATTTGACCAGTGGCCGACTGGCGGCGGCGGGTTTGAATATTTCTACGGCTTCATCGGGGGCGAGACGAACCAGTGGTATCCGGCCATCTATGAAGGCACGACCCCCATGGAGCAGGAGAGGACTCCGGAGGAAGGGTACCATTTCACCGAGGACATGACGGACAAGGCGATCGCCTGGGTCCGCGCGCAAAAGGCGCTCATGCCGGACAAGCCCTTCTTCATCTACTACGCGCCCGGCGCGACCCACGCGCCCCACCATGTGCCGAAGGAATGGGCCGACAAGTATAAGGGCAAGTTCGACGGTGGCTGGGACCGCGTTCGGGAGCAAACCTTCGCTCGGCAAAAGGAGCTGGGCGTCATCCCAGCGGATGCGCAGCTCACCGAGCGCCCCCACGAGATCCCGGCGTTTGACGACATGCCGGAGGATATGAAGCCTATTCTTGCGCGCGAAATGGAAGTCTACGCGGGCTTTCTCGAGCACACCGATCATCACATCGGACGTTTGCTCGACACGCTCGAAGAGTTGGAAATCAGCGACGACACGTTGATTTATTACATCTTTGGGGACAACGGCGCTTCGGCTGAAGGCACGCCCAACGGCTGCTTCAACGAAGTGGCTGTCCTCAATGGCATGGCCACGCTGGAGACGCCCGAATTCCTAGCGAGCAAGATCGACGACTTTGGCGGGCCGGACGCCTACAATCACTACGCGGTCGGCTGGGCGCACGCGATGAATACGCCCTACCAATGGACCAAGCAGGTGGCGTCGCATTTCGGCGGCACCCGCAATGGCACGATCGTCCATTGGCCCAACGGCGTCGAAGCGAAGGGTGAGACCCGGTCGCAGTTCCACCACGTGATCGATATCGCGCCGACCATTCTTGAAGCCGCGGGAATCCCTGCGCCGACAATCGTCAACAGCGTGCAACAGGCGCCCTACGAAGGGACCAGCATGCTCTATGCGCTCAACGACAAGACGGCCGCGGAACGACGCCAGCTGCAGTATTTCGAGATGTTCTGCAATCGCGGCATCTATCACAAGGGTTGGACGGCCGTGACGCGCCACGGCGTCCCTTGGATAGGCTCTTACCAACGGACCTTCGATGAGGATGTGTGGGAGCTTTACGACACCAACACTGATTGGACCCAGTCGAAGGACCTGGCCAAGGAGCATCCGGACAAGCTGCGCGAACTCCAGCGCCTGTTCCTGATCGAGGCGGCGAAGTACAACGTCATCCCGCTAGATGATCGAACTTTCGAACGCTTCAACGCCGATCTGGCCGGGCGGCCACAGCTGATTAAGGGCGACTCGCAAATCCTGTTCGGCGGCATGGCCAGGCTGAGCGAAGGCTCCATGGTCGTCACCCACAACAAGTCATATTCGCTGACCGCAGAGGTCGAAGTGCCGGACGCAGGCGCCAACGGCGTGATCGTGGCCTTGGGTGGCGGCGTCGGCGGTTGGAGCCTTTACGCCCATGGAGGGAAGCTGAAGCACTGCTACAACTTCTTCGGCCTGGAGAGGTACTACACCGAAAGCAGTCAGCCGCTCCCTGTGGGGAAGCACCAGGTTCGCATGGAGTTCAAGTACGACGGCGGCGGTCTGGGGAAGGGCGGAACGGTGTCGCTCTTCGTGGACGGCAACAAGGACGGCGAGGGCCGTGTGGACCAGACCGTCCCAATGATCTTTTCCGCCGATGAAACGTGCGACGTGGGGAAAGAGACCGGATCGCCGGTTTCGCCTGACTACGGCCCCGAGAACAATCGGTTCAACGGCAAGGTCAACTGGGTCCAAGTCGACCTGGAGAAGGATGACCACGACCACCTGATCACCGCGGAAGAGCGGTTCCGGGTTGCGATGGCGCGGCAGTAGAGCTCGCCAAGAGAGACCTCCGCGGCGTCGCGGGCCGCCCTTGCCAGCTATCGGGCGAATTGCTTAGCGCGCGATGTGTTCGCTCCCCGGCGACTTACGCCGGTCGGCAGACCGGGCGCGTGAGCGCTGCAATCAGGTCTCCGCTCGGACGGTAGACCTTTTGGAACCGGGCCGCGTCCCATCCGCACTGCTTGCAGGCGCAGACCCCGCCGAGGTGGCAGATCGGGGTCAGTTCCTTGAGCCGGACACTGTAACCGTCGCCGGTAGGCCGGATGCCGCAGACGATATAGAGCCCGCCCAAGGAGGGCATGATCGTGCTCTCGGGACGGCTGGGCGTATCGTTGATGCACTCAACAATGTCGCCCGCGGCGATGTCGCTCAACTCGCTGCTCTCGTATGAGGCTGGGGTGGCGCCGACGCGAACGCGACAGACGACTTCCCGGACCTTGTGCATATCAACGCAACAGCGTCGCTGCGTCTTAATGTCTGAGCTCCACCCACAAGAGACAGTCGGAACGTCCGGTCCATGACCCCCGCGTCGAGGCGCTCGCGACCCAAGTCGGACATGCATGGGCCGTGGAGGAGCTATCAAATCGCTCGGAGCAAGGCGAAAGCTCGGGTCATCGACATCACCGCGCGACATCGATGTGCCGGTCGGAACGAAGTTTTGACTCGCCGATGATTGCTCACGCCTTGGCGGTCTCGCGCGCCAGCCGGCGTCCGACCTCCTGTTGGGCAAGGTAGTCGCGCATCATCATTTCGACTTCGTCCGCCGGGCCGAGCGGCACGAATGATTTGCCGCCGTACCAGCTGACGCAGGCTTCTCCGTCACGCCGGCTGAAGACGAGGGATTTGGGCGCCCTTCCGCGGACATCTAGCCAGAGCGAGTGAGCGAGCGATTTGCGGAACGCCTGCGCGAGAAGGATAATCAGCCCCGCGGCGACGGCGAAGTAGACCACGCCCGCGATATCCGCGGCGCTTTCGAATAATTCAAAACGCACGCCCTCGAACAGGTAGTCGGCGAGCAGTCCAGAAACGGCGGCGAGGACTGTGGCTGCGCGCCAATCCAGCGCCATCGCGGCGAAGGTGACGAAGGGGAGATAGGCGCAGAACCCATCTCCCGTAGGACCGCCGGTGGCGATGCGCATGAGAGTGGGGGCCGCCACCGCCGCAAGGGCGAAAACCAGGGCGGCTGGGGCTCGAAGTGGGGGGGATACGAGCAGGCGCCCCAAAGGGACGCCGATATCCGGCATAGCGTTCAGGCTCATGGCCTGTCCTCCTAGCGCATCACCTCGAATGTCAATTCGTATACACCAATGCAGTGGTTCAACCTGACACGCACTTTCCACCCCTTGCAGGCGTTCCAAAAGTCCGATCGGTGGCAGCCTTGGGCACGAAAAAGGGGAGGTTGAGCCTCCCCTTCTTCTGCGAGACGCACTCGCTGTGACCAATGTCACTCTGCGTTCATGGAACGCTACGAAATGCAAATTGTGGCGAGCCGAATGAAGCCAATTCGTTATGCGCTTCCTCAAGCCCGCGTGAGATGGCCCGGTGGATCATTCGCCATGGGCGTCTCCGTGCCGGCGAGCCCTATAGCCCGCGCCAACAATCTACCGTTCCGCGAGGTTGAACTCCCATCACAGGTTTGCGACTGCCTTAGCCCAACGTCGCCCCTCCACCCCGAACGGTCCTTCCCAAGGTCCGGATCGCGGCGCCGGCCCTTCCGCGATCCGGAACGAGGGTTACAGCTCGACCTGCTCGGAAAGTGCGAGCGCGTCGTCGACCTCGATCCCGAGGTATCGGACCGTGCTCTCGATCTTGCGATGCCCGAGCAGAAGCTGGCACGCTCGCAGGTTGCCCGTCCGCTTATAGATCAGCGCGACCTTTGTCCGTCGAAGGCTATGCGTGCCGTAGGCACGCGGCTCAAGCCCGACAGCGCCGACCCATTGGTCCACCAAACGCCCATACTGGCGGGTAGTGATGTGATCGCCGGCGCGGCTCCGGCTCGGGAAAAGCCAGTCATCAAGATGGCGCCCGCGGCGCTCAAGCCAGGCCACAAGCGCCTCCCGGGTGGGCTCGGTGATCTCGAACGGGACCGGCCGTCCCGTCTTCTGCTGGATGACGGTGGCGCGGTCACGAAGCGCCCCGCCAGGCGCGATGTCGCTGACCTTCAGCTTTACGAGGTCGCACCCGCGAAGCTTGGTGTCGATTGCGCAGTTGAACAGCGCGAGATCGCGCACGCGGCCCGCGGTTTTCAGGTGATGGCGGATCGCCCAAATATGCTTCGGCTTTAGCGGTGGCTTGGGACCGATCATTCGGCCCGTGTTCCACGGCCGCGGGGGGATGCGGAAGAGGTCCGGTTGAGCCATGGCTCGCCTCCAGGCGCCCCCAAGCCCTTCCTGATCTTAGCTCAGGACCGGCTCAGCCTTGGTCGCGCCACTTCCGGACCTTGGCGCCCGTCCGGAAACAGGACCTTCGGGGTGGTCCGCGGCTGACGAGGCGCCCTGCGGCGGAGAGATTCAGCTTCTGCAAAGCGCAGCCCTGACTTCAGCCGGGCTCGCAGATCTTCGTGGACGTACGCGTCCAGCTCAGCCACCCAGGACGCATGGAAAGAAACATCAGCCCGTCACCCCTGCGCGACACCCGCATCGTCGTTCCTGAGAGCCGCGAGCTGGACCTTTTTACCTCGATGCTGGAAAGGCTTGGCGCACGCGTGGTGCGGTGCCCGCTGATCGTAGTCCGGGACCTTGCGGATACGACGGAGCTGGACGCCTGGATCGGCCGGCTGAGCCAGGGTCAGTATGACAGCATAATCTTCTACACCGGCGAAGGCGTAGCCCGCATTTGGGCCGCGGCCGATCGGCTCGGCATGAAGGCCGCCGCGTTCGCCGCTCTGGCGAAGGCGCGGAAAATCGCGAGAGGCCCCAAACCGGTCGCCGCCCTTCGAAAGCTGGGACTCGGCGTTGACGTCGTTGCGGAACCACCCACGACGGAGGGGGTGCTGGCGCTTCTGCCCGCCCTGTCGCTCGGAGGAACGCGGATCGGCGTGCAGCTTTACCCGGAGGCCGACGACACTGCGCTTCGGACTGCGCTCGAAGCGGCCGGTGCCGCCTTTGAGCCCGTTCTCCCCTACCAGTATGTCTCGGACGAGACCGACGAGCGGGTCGAACTCGTGATCCAGGAGATGGCGGCCGGACGCATTGATCTGATCGCCTTCACCTCCAGCCCTCAGGTGCTCCGCCTGACCGAGGTGGCGCAGCGATTAGGTCTGACGGCAGAGCTCGCACGAGCCTTCGAAACGACGAAGATTGCGGCGGTCGGCCCCTTGACCGCGGACGCCGTCAACCAAGCCGGCGGCCAGACCGCGATCCAGCCGTCCAACAACTTTCATCTGAAACCCCTAGTGGCCGAGATTGTACGCACCCTGGGATCCTAACCGCTCTTGGTCAAAGCTGAGCCGGCCCGCTCCCGCGCACGTTCCGAGGTCTACTCAACCAACCGGCCACATCAGCGGATCGGTCCGTCGGGCGCCAGAAGCGGAAGCTGGGTCATTTCCGGTTTGCAGACCTTCGTGGGATCGAGCGTCGTGGACTGCTAATCGCTAATGAACACCCGCTGGTGCAGCGCATGGTCAAACGGCGCGCCCCAAGGGCAGCTCACGCGCAGATCCCGATGAAAGCCGAGCTTGCTGGACGCGGTGACAAACGCGATCGAACCGCCGTCGGTGCTGGCTTGGACCGAGTGACCATCGTCTGACCAGTCAAGCCGATAGGATTGCGGCGTCGCGGGGAGCGGTTGCGCGTCGTCCAGGATGGCGCTCGCTGGTGCGGGAGGTGGGGCGTCGCGTCCGCTCGGTTCGGAGCCCACCTCAGACAAATTCGCGAGCCAGCAATCGGCCATAGGCCGCAGTGTCCCGGGCTCCGTCAGGTAGAGCCACAATGCGCCGCCGGAGACATCGATGATCGCCGTGCGGCGCGACCGTTGATGAGTCGAGATGTTCGCGTCTGCGTCCTGTTCCATTGTCCCAAGGCCTCTTCCAATTCAGGAAGGTGACAGAATAGGAATTGGCATACGCTGTTATCTCAGCGTTCTGGGGAATGTCTCATGCGGCTGTGGGACTCGGTCAAGGCCGCCGCCGGTGGCGTCGAGGACGATGGAACCTATGACGCGCCAAATAGCCCCGACAACAGCGCGGCTCGCCGTGCTGCGGCGTTCAAGGTCTCAGTCGAGGATCTCGCACTACCGGCTGACTGGGGCGACAAGCCCTTCGGTGTGATCATGGAATGGCGTGGGCCACAGGGCGTTTCGACGCTCATGGCCTACGCCAACGGCGACGCCAGCCTGCTGCACGAAGACGGCTCAGGGATCATCGGCCGCCAAAACCACGTGCACGTCGTCAAACAAGCGAAAAGGCTTGTCGCATCCGCCGCAGACCTTGCGTCTCTGCTCAGGCCCACGGACGCCCCTTCGGCCCCGGCGCCGGGTTCGGTGCGCTTCTATCTCCTGACCGGATCCCTCCTCTCCGCAGACGTGTCGGCCCCTGACGCGCGGACCGGCGCAAGTCCGTTGTCCGCGCTCATGGACGTCGCCGACGAGCTGATCTCGGAGCTTTCGCAGTACCTCCTGACCGACGTCGAGCCCGCTGGCCGGCCCAGGCCGCTCGAGTTCGTGAAGGCTCTGGCCATGGTCGCCGTCATTGGAGGGATGACCTACGCGGCGTCGTTGATCCCCAGCCCGTGGGTTCGATGGCCGCTGGTCAGTGTCGGGCTGTTCTTCACCGCCGCTGCGCTGTTCGTTTTCTACGCGATGCTGGCCGGCCCGCGCGATGCGCCCGATGAGGGAGACGCGACGACGGCGCGATAGGATCTCGGCCGGAACTGCGCCGGCTCGGCGATGAAAAGGGGGGTCATGGGACGATCGAGGATTGAGGACGGCTGGCTGGAGGACTTCTCCATCGTCCTGCGTCCCGACGCCATCCGAAGCCTGCAGCGCAAGCCCGGCTTCGAGGTCTTTGCCGGCTCAAAGGTTCTCGCAGACCTCTGGCTCGCCGCGGTCGCAGCGTCAGCCGGCGCACTCGCTGGCATGTGCGCGGGCCCCGACGCGCGCCATCAGCGGACTCAAGGACGACTCCAGGATTCGGACATTCAGCAGCTCGGCCAGGCAGGTCAGGATCCCGCCTTCACGCTTCCTTCCGCTCACGGACCCATCTAGGACATTCGGCATCAGCCGGTGAAGCAAACGGATCCTCGGGTCAGCTTCTGCTTGAGCTCAGGGGGGTATCTGCGCAGCTAATCAGTGAAGCGGCGGGGGGCCGATCGGATGGCGAACGTCGCCCATCGGAACCGTTCCTGTATCGCCGCGGACTGGGTGCGAGGCCACGTCCACCGTGGCGCTCGGCTGAACCCGGAGGGCGAACTCGGCGATGGATCGGTTGTAAACGTCTGCGCTCTCCATCGGCCCCATGTGGTTGGCTCCATCAATGATCTGCAACGTCGCCATCTCGCTCTCGCTCGCAAGCTTTCGGCTAGCCTCCAGCTTGGTGATGATGTCGAGGTCGCCGCCTATCACCAGGGCTGGCACGCGAAGCTTGGTCAGGACCCCAGTGGCGTCCCAATGCATCATGGCCAAATCGCCCCGCGCGAGAACGCCTGGCGGGCTGCGGGTCGAGAGCAGGGCCGAGTGTTCCAACTGGCTGCGCGTCGCGAACTTCCCGAAGCCAAGCCGGTTGGCCATGTGGGACGAGCCGCTGAGGTAGCTCTGCCATTTCAAGACCCAGAAGACAGGCTGCAGCGCAGCGACCAGCTTCATCATCGGCTCAAGGATCGGGCGCTGCAGCGTTAGAAACAGGCGGCTGAAAACCATCGTCTTCAGTGGGTTGGTGTAGGTCGTGTTCAGCAGGACGATTCCGACGAGGCGCGACTGGAGCTGCGGTGCTTCGCGGAGGAGTGTCTGGATCGTGATGCCGCCGATGCTGTGCCCCACCAGGACGGCGGGCCGGCCGGCCAAGTCGACCAGCTTAGCCAAGTCAGTCGCGAAGGCGCTGAGGCTGATCGCCTCCGGGTCGGCCGCCTTCGATCGGCCGAGGCCCGGCAAGTCCCAGAGCAAGAGCCGGAACCTGTCACCCAGGTCCTGCTTGGCATAATGCCAGAAGGTCGAATCCATTCCCCAGCCGTGGGTGAAGATAATCGGCGGCGCGCCCGCTGGGCCATGGGTCTCGACGTAAAGCGACGAGCCAGTTGGGCTGGCGATCATCTGGCCACCCCCACGCGTCGCTATTGTGCGACGCGTATCGCGCTTGGCCATCAGAAGCGGGACCAGCCGTGACCCGAGGAACGACCAGGCGAGGAGGCCAAGGCCAGTCCAGAGACGCCAGTCGTCGCGTTCGCGGAACAGCTCGCCGGCGGCGGTGCGGACAAGCTGGCCGTCGTACCAGGACCAGAGCAGATAGCCTGCCGCCGCGAGGATCGCGAGCGACAGCAACGTCGTGAAAAATCGCACGATTCCGAGGAGTGGCATGGGTCGGCCCCTGTGAGGCCGCAGCAACGTCCCGCCGGTAGCGACGTTCCTTCTGCTCCGCTTAGTCCGAGCTAATACCTAAGGCGCGGTCTTTGCCCACTGCCCCTAGTGTGTTGGTCTCTTCCGCCCGTTGGCGGCCCGCCGCTACACCTTCCGCAATCCGCCCTTTGCCGACAATCAGTTCGTCAGGTTGCGGGCTCCAACTCGTCCTCGTGAATGTTCACGGCCTTGCCACCTTCGAACTCGACGCTGTAGACGACCCCGGGCGGAAATTGCCGAAGGGGGAAATGCACGCGGTTATCGATGACGGCGATGACCCAGGCGCGCTCCCCCGGTCTGCACGTCGAATCCGCAGATGATCGAGCGCGCACGATGTCGCTGTAGGTGAACTTGGCCACGATGCTGAGGCTCGCTCAACCGACCCGTCGTCGCAACGTCAGACTTCCACCCCGATGCGACCTTCCCGGCGTCCGCTCTTACGACGCGTTCCCGGAGGCGCTCTCGACCCATAGCCGACCTCCGCAGAACTTTCACCGCCGTCGCGCGTATGGCTCCTCAACCGGAGCCGCTGATTGTTCGAGTTCTCCAGCTACCATCTCCTCTTTGCGGCGCTGGGGCTCGCGATAATACTCGCCTACTGGCTTCCGCGTTTCTTTTCGGGCCGCGAGCCCGCCGCCTCGGCCTTGCTGATTGGCCTGGGCTGGCTTCTGTTCGGCTGGATCGACGGAATGCCAGAAGCGATCAGCCCCGTCACCAAACCCAAGCCGTGGGAAATCGTCAGTGAACTGTGCGTAATCGCCGGCCTATTCGGTGTGGGCCTCCGCCTTGACCGGGTCTTCTATTCGCGGTGGGGGCCAACCTTGCGGCTCCTGTTCCTCGGCATGCCGCTGACCATCCTGGGGATCGCTGCGCTGGGATGGCAGGCGGCTGGCATGACCATGGCTGGTGCGCTGCTCCTGGGATCGGTGTTGGCTCCCACCGACCCGGTCCTGGCGGGCGACGTTCAGGTCGGCCGCCCCACTGAGGGAGGCGAACATCCCGTGCGCTTTACCCTCACGACAGAGGCAGGCCTCAACGATGGCCTTGCGTTCCCCTTCGTTCACCTCAGCCTCGCGTGGGCAGCCGCCGCGCTCACGCCTGATCTCGTGAGCGTCTGGGCAGCTCGCGATGTCGCCTATCGTATCGTCGTGGGCGCAGCCTGCGGGGGCGCGATTGGGTGGCTGCTTGGTCAGGTGCTCTTCAATTTTCCGCGGGAAAACGCGCTAGCGAAGACCGAAGCTGGAGTCTTCGCCCTTGCTGGAGTGTTCGTGGCCTACGGCCTCACGGAGCTGGCCGAAGGCTATGGTTTTGTCGCGGCGTTCGTCTCGGGCATCAGCCTGCGCCGCGTCGAGTCGGACAACGCCTTCCATGTCCGGTTGCACGACTTCTCCGAGACGGTGGAGCATGCCCTGACAGCCATGCTGCTTATCGGTTTCGGAGCCGCCATGCCGGCGCTGATGCGCGACCTCGATCTGACGACCGCGCTGATTGCACTAGCTCTCATCCTGTTGATCCGTCCGGCCGTTGGCCTGCTGTCGCTCGCCGGCTCAGGGCTGCGGACACCGGAACGCTTGGTAGTCGCCTTCTATGGCGTGCGCGGCGTCGGGTCGATCTACTACCTGAGCTACGCAGGCAGTCACATGGACTTCAGGAACGAGGCCCAGCTTTGGGCCATCACCGCGTGCGCGATTTTGGCCTCCACCGTCCTCCATGGGTTCTCGGCCGCCTTCGCGGTTGAGCAAGCCACCGGCGAAAAGCAGTCAGGCTGAAGGCTTCCTCTCCACCCTCTCAAGCCGATCCGAATGTCCGCTCTGCGGAAGCGGCTCAACGTCCGGATTTGGCGCGAGGCTGACCAGCGAACTCTGGAGCCGTGCCAGGGGAGATCCACAATGCCAGATCCACGCTACGAGGCCTCCGGCGGCGAAGTAGGCTGCCGTCGGTGAGGCGGCGCGGTTAGAGTTGGCTGAGCTTCGCCACCAGCTCCGCCTGGCGGCTCACGCCTAGCTTCGACGCGGCCGAGCGCAGCTGGGTGCGGACGGTCCATACGGAGCTGCCGCGCTCGCGCGCCACATCCTCGACGTCCAGGCCGCGAGCCAGCCCCAGCGCCACGCCGACCTCGGCGGTGGTCAGGCCGTAGACGCTTTGCAGGATGGGCGCGATCCGGGTGGGATCACGTGGCGTGCGGACCACGACCATTACCGAGGCGTCGAGGCCGAAGGCGAAGTCAGAGGTTGGCAGCCCGGCGATCTGGCAGACGATCAGTCCCCCGTCCGCGGGCGAGCGGAGCGGCAGCTCCGCGGACGGCCTGGCGGGCAGGTCGCGCACCGCCCCGCGCAGCAACGCCTCGGCGAAGCCAGCCTGATCGTGCGGATGGGCCGGCCGCAGCACGCGATCCTTCAGGAATAGGTGCTCGCCCGCGGCGACCAGCCGCTCGGCTTCCGGCGTCAAAGTAACGACCCGCCCCACGGCGTTGCAGATGAAGGCCGCCGCTCCGAGGTTCTCCAGTGTCCCATGCAGCACGCGTGCGCCCCGGCCCTCCAGCGTGAGCTGAAGGCGAACCGCTTCCTGCACCAGGGGCGCTAAGGCGTCGAAAATCTTCCGCTGCTGGGCCGTGGCGAGGCCATGCCTCTCCGAGTAGTTGACCGTGGTCCCAACGACCCCCGCCGGCGAGCGCATGAGCGTCGTCTGAAGGGTATATGGGATGCCGTAGGGGCGCAGGAGTTCGGCGTAGAGCTCGGTCCGCAGGACGGCTTCGACATCGCCAAAATCGGCTTCAGTCAGTGACCGGAGGATCGGGGCGGACAGCCCGGCGCGGATGCGAACGTTGCGCGCCGGGTCGTCGCCGTTCATGGCCAGGAACAGCGCATGGCCCGCGGGATCGATGTTGTGGGCGCGGTTGAATAGGCGGGTCGCCGAGGGGCCCACGCCGATGAGCTCCGCCGCATGACCTCCGCAAGCCGCGGCCAGCGCGGCCAGCGCTTCTTCCCATGACCCGTCGAACGCGGCCTGCCGAAGTCTATCGGCGACCCCACGCAACTCCGACTCAGCGACCATAGCCCCCCAACACCCGTCGCCGACCAACGTTCAGCGAGGCCCCATTGCCCCGCTTCGTCGCTCAGTTCCCCCTCCTGAGGAATGTCGTGCGGCGAGGCATGCATACCTCGTTTGAGGCATGCGCAAATAGCGATGATTTCTCAAAGATCCGTCCACCGAAGAACGCCGGTCGAATCGACCGCGCGACGCTTTGTCGAGTTGGGGGATAGGCGTGGGCCAGCAGACCGGTACGAGCGGCGACGACACTTTGACGGGCCTCGCTGAGGCCGACACCTTGTTGGGCGGAGCGGGCAACGACCTGCTCGTGGGCGACGATGGCGCGGACACGATCAACGGCGACGCGGGGCACGATACCCTGCAGGGCGGCCTCGGCGCCGACACTCTGGCTGGCGGACCGGGCAACGATCTGCTCCAGGCCGGCGACGGCAACGACGTCCTGCAGAACACCGGCGGGACCGGGCTGGACACCTTCCAGGGCGGCGACGGCGACGACACGCTCACCGCTGTCAATCTGAGCTTCAACGGGACGCCGATCTTCGGCGACTTCTCGGGCAACAGCTACGACGGCGGCGCCGGGACCGACTACCTGAGCATCGGCGGGGTGGTGAACTTCCAGGGCTCGCTGCAGAACATTGAGGGCTTGAACCTGGCCCCGGCGTTCAGCGGCGTGGCGAACGGCGGGAACATTCAGATCGCGCCGGCCGCCTTGACCATCCGGGCGAGCGACTTCGAATTCGCGACCGTCCGCGGGACGGGCACGGTCCGGCTCGACGTCGATCCGAACGACAACCAGGCCGTCGACCTTTCGGGTCTGACCTTTGAGAACGGCGCCGACGTCTCCTTCGAATTCACCGGCTCGGACGCCAACGACACCATCACCGGCACCTCCGGCGGCGACGACCTGGACGGCGACGACGGCGACGACGTCCTCACCGGCGGCGCGGGCGGCGACAACTTCGAGATCTCGTCGGGTCACGACCGCATCACCGACTTCCAGAGGGGCGTCGATGAGTTCGACCTGTCGGACTTCGGCTTCGACGGGTTCGCGAGCCTGAGCCCGTACCTGAGCGAGGTGAACGGCGACACGGTGCTCAGCGTCACGCTGGACGGTGAGGTGCACACCAACACCTTCGTCGGCGTGACCGGCATGACGGCCGACGATTTCCTGTTCCCGTCCGGCCCGGTGTCCGACCTGGCCGGCACGCCGAATGCGGACCTGCTGCCCGGAACCGTCGGCGCGGATTCCCTGCCCGGAAACGCCGGCAATGACACGCTTCTGGGCGGGGCGGGCGCCGACACCTTGGCAGGCGGCCTCGGGAACGACCTGCTGCAGGGCGGCGACGGCAACGACCTCCTGCAGAACACCGGCGGGACCGGGCTGGACACCTTCCAGGGCGGCGACGGCGACGACACGCTCACCGCCGTCAACCTGAGCTTCAACGGCAGCCCGGTCTTCGGCGACTTCTCCGGCAACAGCTACGACGGTGGGGCCGGGAACGACTATCTGAGCGTCGGCGGCGTGGTGAACTTCCAGGGCTCGCTGCAGAACATCGAGGGGCTGAACCTGGCTCCGGCGTTCAGTGGCGTCGTCAACGGCGGGAACGTCCAGATCGCGCCGGCCGCGCTCACCATCCGGGCGAGCGACTTCGACTTCTCGACGGTGCGCGGAACGGGCACGGTCCGGTTGGACGTCGACCCGGACGACAACCAGGCGGTCGACCTCAGCGGGGTGGTCGTCGAGAACGGTTCCACCGTCTCCTTCGAGTTCATCGGCTCGGACGCCAACGACACCATCACCGGCACCTCCGGCGCCGACGACCTGGACGGCGACAGCGGCGACGACGTCCTGACGGGCCGGGGTGGCGCCGACACCTTCGAGATCTCGGGCGGCCAGGACCGGATCACCGACTTCCAGAAGGGCGTCGACAAGTTTGATCTGTCCGACTTCGGCTTCGACGGGTTCCCGAGCCTTCGGCAGTACATCACCGAGGCCAACGGCGACACGGTGCTCAGCATCACGCTGGACGGCGAGGTGCACACCACCACCTTTGTCGGCGTGACCGGCATGACCGCCGGCGACTTCCTGTTCCCGTCCGGGCCGGTGGACGATCTGACGGGCACGCCCAATGCGGACCTGCTGCCCGGCACCGTCGGTCCTGACCTGCTGCTGGGAAACGCCGGCGACGACACGCTGACCGGCTACGCCGGGCCCGACACCCTCGACGGCGGCGACGGTGCGGACAACCTGCAGGGCGGAATCGGCAACGACCTGCTGATCGGCGGCCTGGGCGCCGACACGCTCACGTCGTTCGGCAACAACGGCGTCGACACCCTGCAGGGCGGCGAGGGCGACGACCAACTCAGCGTCTCCAACCTTGTCGTCAACGGCAATCCGATGGGCGGCAACTTCGCCGGCGCCATCCTCGATGGCGGCGCGGGCGTCGACTACGTGGGCGTCACCGGCCAGGTGAACTTCCAGGGCTCGCTAGAAGACATGGAGGGCATCTCCTTCCAGCCGGCGTTCTCGACCACGAACAACGGAAACACCATCACGGCGCCCAGCGGCATCCTGGTGATGCGGGCCAGCGCCTTCGACTTCAACTACAACGGCGACGGCGTAACGGTCCGCGGGACCGGTCAGATCGCGCTGAACATCAACGGCGCCGACAACGACGCGCTCGACCTCTCCGGCGTGGTCTTCGAGAACGGCGCCGACGTCTCCACCTTCATCAATGGCTCGAGCGGCGCGGACACGGTGACCGGCTCGAGTGGGGAGGATCAGCTTTTCACCCTGGGCGGGAACGACATCGTCGATCTCGGCGCGGGCGACGACTACGTCCAGGTGAAGACGCTCAGCGGCGAGACGGTCACCCTGACGCTCGGGGCCGGCGTCGACACCGTCGAGCCATCCACCGACGCCGCCGGAACCATCGTCGTCAACGACTTCACCACGGGCTCGGGCGGCGACGACCTCGATCTCGAGGGCTTCATCGAGGCGCGGAGCACCAATTACGTCGAGGGCGACAATCCCTTTGTCACCGGACACCTGAGGCTCCTGCAACGCGGCAACGATGCGGTCCTGCAGTTCGATTCCAATGGCGGGGCCAACAGCTTCGTCGACCTTGTCACCCTGAAGAACCGCACGACCGGACAGCTCACCGCCGAAAATCTCGACGGCTTCACGCCCGCGACCTACGACCCCAACACCAACGACCAGCTCAGCGGCACGCCCGGAGCGGACACGCTGAACGGCCTGAACGGGAACGACACCCTGCAAGGTCTCGCGGGCAACGACCTGCTGCTGGGCGGCGAGGGCAACGACCTCCTGCAGACCAGCGGCCTGGCTGGCCAGGACACCCTCTCGGGCGAGGGCGGCAACGACACCCTGAGCGCCACGAACCTGACCTTCAATGGAACACCGCTGTTCGGGACCTTCGCCGGCAGCGTCTTCGATGGGGGGGCGGGAACCGACTACCTCTCCGTCGGCGGGGCGGTGAACTTCCAGGGCGCGCTGACGAACGTCGAGGGCCTGATCCTGGCGCCGGCGTTCAGCGGCGTAGTCAACGGCGGGAACATCCAGATCGCGCCGGCCGCGCTGACGATGAAAGCCAGCGCCTTCGACTTCACCACGGTGCGCGGGACGGGCGTGATCGAGCTCGACGTCGACGCCGCCGACAACCAGCCGGTCGACCTCTCAGGGCTCGCCTTCGAGAACGGGGCGAACGTCAGCATCGACATCACGGGCTCGGACGCGGCCGACACCATCACCGGCAGCTCCCAGGCGGACGGTCTGGACGGCGAGGACGGCGACGACGTGCTCACCGGCGGCGCCGGCGCCGATCACTTCGAGATCTCCGAAGGTCAGGACGAGATCACCGACTTCCAACTCGGCGTCGACAAGATCGACCTCTCCGACTTCGGCTTCGACAGCTTTGCGAGCCTGCAGCCGCACCTGTCGGTGGTCGGCGGCGACACCGTCTTCAGTCTCACCTGGAATGGCGTTGTCCAGCGCACGACCTTGACCGGCGTCACCGGTCTGACCGCAGGCGACTTCCTGCTGCCCAGCGGAGGGGTCGAGAACACCGGCGCCGCACAGGCCGATTTCGTACCCGGCACGGGGGGCGCGGATACGCTGGCGGGCGGCGACGGCGCCGACACCCTCACCGGCTATGCGGGGAACGACGTCCTAAACGGCGAGGGCGGGGCCGACCTGATCCTGGCCGGCGGCGGAGACACCGTCGACGGCGGCGCGGGCGCGGACACCATCGAGCTGGACGTCCTCACCGGCCAGAGCGCGCGGGTGACCCTGGGTTCCGGCGCCGACGTCATCCACCTCAGCGCTACGACGACGGGTGCGATCACCGTCACCGACTTCGCGGCCGGCGCTTCTGGCGACCGGCTCGACCTTGAAGATGTGCTCGACGCGCGGACAAACTGGGACGGCGCAACCAACCCCTTCACCAGCGGGCACGTGCGCGTCGTGCAAGACGGCGTCGCAGGCGTCATCGAGATCGACGCGAACGGCGGCGGCGACAGCTGGATACCGCTTATCCGGCTGGAGAACACCAGCAGCCTGCAGCTGGACGGAATCAACATCGGCTGGACTCCGCCGCCGCTGGTGACCGGCGGATCGAGCGGCGACGAATTCGCATGGTCGCCAGGCAGCCCGGCCGACACTGTCGACGGCGGCGACGGCGTCGACGTCGTCAGCATCGCACCGGTCGATGCGGCGGAACTCGTCGGCACGCCGACGATCAAGCCCAGCCAGGATGGTTCGGCCATCGAGCTGGACGTCGACGGCGACGGCGTCACGGACCTGACGATCACCAGCGTCGAGGAACTGGTCTTCAACGGCGAGCGGGTCACCATCACCGGCGACTTCTCGCTGACGGGCCTGGCGCCCAGCACCATCCACTACGTCGGCAGCGCGCTCGACAACCTGCTCGACGCCAGCGGCATGACCTCGGTGGAATCCGTCGATGCGCAGGGCTTCGGCGGGAACGACACCCTGATCGGCGGCCTGGCGAACGACCTGCTCGACGGCGGCGCGGGCAACGACACACTGGACGGCGGCGTCGGAACGCTGGACGTGGCGCGCTTCTCCGGCGCCGCGCCGGACTACGTGGTGACCGACTTGGGCGGCGGGGTCCTGGAGGTTCTCGGACCCGACGGCACGGACCGGCTGACGGGAATCGAGCGGCTGGAGTTCGACAACGGCGTTTTCGGCGAGAACGTCGCGCCCAGCGGCGGAGACAGGTCGCGCAGCTTCGCGGCCGGCTCGCCCTACGCCATCGCCGTCAACGACTTCGGCTTCAGCGACGGCCAGGGGGATTCCCTCTTCGCAGTGAAGATCGTCACCCTGCCGGCGACGGGGACGCTCAAGCTGAACGGCGTGGCGGTCAGCGCCGGCCAGTCGGTCAGCGCCGCGGACATCCAGGCCGGCCTGCTGGTGTTCACGCCGAGCGGCGTGGGCTCAGCGGAGTTCACCTTCAAGGTAAAGGACGACGGCGTCGTGGGCTGGGGGACCAACGAAGACGCCACCGCCAATACGCTGACCCTGAACGCGACCGCCGGGGGCGGCGGGGGCGGCGGCGGCGGGCCTGGCGTGATCACCGGAGGATCGAACGGCACGGCGGGTTCGGACGTGGTCCAACTCGGCGCGACGCCAGACCACTTCTCCGCCGGCGAAGGCCAGGACACTGTCTCCAGCGGCGATGGTGATGACTGGATCCACGGCAACGCGGGCGACGACAGCATCGCGGGCGGCGCCGGCGCCGACACCCTGCTCGGCGGCCGCGACAACGACTATCTCGCGGGCGACGATGGCGACGACCAGCTCTCGGGCGACGCTGGCGACGACACCGTGATGGGCGGTGCGGGCAACGACGCGATCTACGGCGGCGACGGCGCGAACTACCTGCGCGGCGAGGCCGGAAACGACCTCGTCGTCGGCGGCTCGGGCTTCGACTACATCAACGGCAACACGGGCGCCGACACCGTCAGCGGTGGTCTTGGCGACGACTGGGTGCTGGGCGGGCAGGGCGACGACCGGGTGCTCGGTGAGGTCGGAAACGACATTGTCAACGGCAACATGGGCGCTGACTCGGTATCCGGCGGCGACGGTGCAGACACACTCCGCGGCGGTCAGGGCGACGATCTCGTCGCAGGCGGCGCGGGAGGAGACTGGATCTCCGGCGATCTTGGCGCAGACACCCTGTCGGGCGGCGCGGGCGCCGACACCTTCTATTTCTCCGCGGGCGCCGGTCAGGACCGGGTGACGGACTTCAACGTCGGCGAAGGTGACTTAATCCTGCTGGACAAGGGCCGGACCTACACAGTCAGCCTCTCCGGCGGGGACACCATTCTCGACCTGGCGGACGGCGACCGGGTCATCCTGGCCGGCGTGCAACTCACCAGCGCCGCCAACTGGATTGCCGGCGTCTGATCGCAACCGCGCAGCGTCGACGGCCAGGACGGGTCCGTCGGCGCTCAGGCGGACAAGCTGAGATGACGTGACCCAGAAGGTCCGAAATCTGGAGCGGAGCCAAGGTCAGCTTGTGGCGCAGCTCGGATGATAGCCGAGCGGTCGCCCAGCTTCTCAGAAGGTCCGGTTACGCGGCATTGGTGCGCCGGGCAGAATCGCCCCGCTGAGCGGAACCTTGAGCGTGCAACTGACAACGGAAGACCTTGCGAGGCGGTGTCAGGCGTCGCCCATGTCCGTGTTTATTCCCACCATCCCGAGGAATTGGCCGTTAGGGGCGAATCTCGGCTCGGCTCGCGTCTTCAGCATCCGGATCACACCATCGGCGCGCCGGTAACGCGCCTGAACCTCAAAGGGCTTCTGCTCCGCCATGGCGATCGAGAAGACCTCGAAGAGCAATTTCGCGTCTTCCTCGACAAGGGTAGAGGCCCAGGTGAAACGCGGGATGTCCGAGGCCTGCAAACCCCAGAATTCACGCAGTTGCTTGTTCAGATAGACACACTTCCCCTCGGTATCCCCGATCCACAGCATGATCGGCAGGGACTCAGCGATTGGCACAAAAGGTCCGGCCGCGAACTCCGCCAACTTGAGCGGTTCAATCTCTGAGGCGGGTCGTGGATCGGTCATAATCAGGGAAATATCACTCCGTTAACGATGAACACAGACCCGTGGCAACCGGGTAGGCGCGGCGTTGCGCACCTACACCACTATGCGTCGTCGAACGTCAGCTATCTGGAACCAGGCCGAGGTCCGTTAGTGGCGCTCAGCGCACACTTCCTAGCTGTGCCCCACCCTCGACACAGACAATCTGGTAGGACGCCAGCGGCCGACGATCAAACGGTGCTGTGTTCTCTAGCTCGGATGCGCTTCCAGGCCAGCGTCCACGCGCCAAGAGCCATGATCGTGCCTGAGACCGCCGAGATGCCGGCGGCGTTAGGATCCG
>Ga0207668_10000735_pt1 | contig 20068 bp, 27 predicted proteins | sample KBSS43metaG_FD_184323 | JGI IMG/M metagenome (GOLD analysis project Ga0207668, IMG submission 184323) | Switchgrass rhizosphere microbial communities from Kellogg Biological Station, Michigan, USA - KBS S4-3 metaG (SPAdes) (version 2) | ecosystem: Host-associated > Plants > Roots > Rhizosphere... | reverse complement strand
GCCCGGCGCGACGAAGAACTCCATCTCCATCTGCTCGAACTCGCGGGTGCGGAAGATGAAGTTGCCCGGGGTGATCTCGTTGCGGAAGCTCTTGCCGACCTGGGCGATGCCGAACGGCGGCTTCTTGCGGGCGGCGGTGGCCACGTTGGCGTAGTTGACGAAGATGCCCTGCGCCGTCTCCGGCCGCAGGTAGTGCAGGCCCTCGGCGCTCTCGGTGGGGCCCAGGTAGGTCTTCATCAGGCCGTTGAACATCTTCGGCTCGGTGAAGGTGCCCTTGTTGCCGCAGTTCGGGCAGTTCAGCTCGGACAGCGAGGAGGGCAGCGAGCCGTGTTTCGCCTCCCACGCCTCCTCGAGGTGGTCGGCGCGGAACCGCTTGTGGCACGACTGGCACTCGGTCAGCGGGTCGACGAACGCGTCGAGGTGGCCGGAGGCGGCCCACACGTCGCGCGCGAGGATGACGGCGGAGTCGAGGCCGACGATGTCGTCACGCTGCTGCACCATCGTGCGCCACCACTGGCGGCGGACGTTCTCCTTGAGCTCCACGCCCAGCGGACCGTAGTCCCAGGCCGAGCGGGTACCCCCGTAGATCTCGCTGGAGGGGAAGACGAAGCCTCGGCGCTTGGCCAGGCTGACGACGGCATCGATACGGTCGGCGGGCATGTTCCTCCTACGCCGGCTGGGTGTCGGCGGGGACGTCGGAGTTTGATCGGGACAAACAGCGAGATTACTCCGCGAGCTCGCACACCTCGAACTCGCCCGTGTCCTGGTCCTGCCCGAGGTAGGCGTCCAGCTGGGCGGTGCGGCCGTCGGCATAGCTGACGCTCACCGGCACGGAGGCGTTGACCATGTTGAGACGGCCCAGCTCGTACGAGCTGATCGGCTGCTCCGCGGCGACCCGGCTGCGGAACTCGGCCCGGGTCTCCCGGCGCTGCGCCTGGTCGCAGAGTTTCCCGTACGCCGCGTCATACCGCCCGTCGCGGACCGCGTTGAGATACCCGCGCACCGCGGCATCGGCCCGCTCCTGCAGCGCTCCCTGCATCGACGTGCCCAGGCCGATCAGCGCGGCCACGCCACCGCCGCAGACCAGCACCACGACCAGCGCCCCGATGCCCAGCCCCAGGCCGATCCGCCGGCCCCGGCCCTCGACCGGCGGCGCGGGGAAGGGAGGCTGGACGCCGGGACCCTGCGGGGGTGCGGGAACGTAGGGCGCCGTCGTCATACCGCAAGCGTAGTCATCACCGCCACGGTTCTGTGGCGCGGTCGCTGACCGTGACCACCACCTCGCCGCCCGGCTCGGCGCTGGCCAGCGTCTCGAAGGCGGACGGCGCGTCGACCGATTCCGACAGCAGTGGGGTGGCATGCACCTTGACATCGAAACCACCCAGCGCGCGCCGGTAGGCTCCGACCGACTCCCACTCGGTGACCAGGGTCCAGTGGGCGGGGTCGTCGAGCGCCCGGGTGAGCCGGCCGGAAAGATATCCGGGACGGTCGGCCAGCACGGTGAGCGCGGCGTGCGCCCGCAGCACGAAGCCGTCCTGCGTGTCCGGCGGGACGACGAAGCGGTTGAGCACCAGCATGCGACGAGCGTACGCAGCCCGAGGAGTTGACACTGTGACACCGCCCGACAACCTGCTGCGCCGGCTGGGCCGGGTGAACCCGACCACCGCGTTCATCGTCGCGCTGGTGGTGATGCTGGCCGGGCTGTTCCTGCCCGGGATCGTGGGTGCGGCGCTGCTCTTCCTGCTCGGCGCCGGGCTGGCCACGCTGACCGTCGCCACCTGGCCGGTGCAGTCGCCGTCCACCCGTGGCGTTCGGGTGCTGATGCTCGTTCTTCTCTTTGCCGCGGTGGTGGCCAAGGCGATATGACCGCCTTCGGTCCACTCCGGGGTGGCCGGCCGGGACACATGCGGTTTTGACAATCATTATCATTGTCGGCGAGAGTTGATGCTATGTCCCGCCGCCTGCTCGCCACCCTGCTGACGCTCACCGCCGTGGCTGGCTGCGGCGCGCAGGCCAGCGGCTCCGCCGGCGGCAAGTTTTCCGTGGTCACCGCGTTCTACCCGCTGGAGTTCCTCAGCTCGCGGATCGGCGGCGACGCGGTGACCGTCAGCAACCTCACCAAGCCCGGCACCGAGCCGCACGACGTCGAGCTCAACCCGCGCCAGGTCGGCCAGGTCGCCGACGCCGGGCTCGCCGTCTACCTGCACGGCTTCCAGCCGGCCGTGGACGACGCGATCGGCCAGGAGGCCAAGGGCCGCTCGTTCGACGCCGCCTCCGCGGTGACCCTGCTGCCGGCCGCCCAGCACGCCGAGGAGGAGCCGGGTGAGCACGCCGAGGAGTCCGGCGGGCTGGACCCGCACGTCTGGCTCGACCCCGTCCGCTTCGCCACGATCGCCGACAAGCTGGCCGAGCGCCTCGGCCAGGCCGACCCGGCGCACGCCGCCGGCTACACCGCCCGCGCCGCCACCTTGCACGCCGAGCTCACCAAGCTCGACACCGAGTACGCCGCGGCGCTCAAGACCTGCCAGCGGCGGGAGCTGGTCACCAGCCACACCGCCTTCAACTACCTGGCGAGCCGGTACAAACTAACCCAGGTGGGGATCTCCGGCATCTCGCCGGAGAGCGAGCCGTCGCCGCAGCGGCTGGCCGAGGTGGCCGCCGAGGCCCGGTCCAGCGGCACCACCACGATCTTCTTCGAGACGCTGGTCAGCCCTAAGGTGGCGGAGACCATCGCGCGTGAAGTGGGGGCGAAGACCGCCGTGCTCGACCCGCTGGAGGGCCTCACCGAGGCCGGTTCGGACTACTTCTCGGTCATGCGGGCCAACCTCGCCGCGCTGACCACCGCCCTGGGGTGCAGCTCATGAGCGTGGTACAGGTCAGCCGGGCCGCGGTCGGCTATGACGGCCGCGAGATCCTGCACGACATCTCGCTGACGGTGCCGGCCGGTGAGGTCGTCGCGATCCTCGGCGCCAACGGTTCCGGCAAGTCGACGCTGATCCGGACGATTCTCGGGCTGGTGCCGCTCGGCCGGGGCAGCATCGAGCTCTGGGGACAGCCGTTGGTCCGGTCAAGGGTGGCGGCGGGGCGGTCGGATGGGGCGCAGCAGCGGTTCCGGGACTGGCGGCGGGTGGGATACGTGCCGCAGCGGCTCGGCGCCGGCAGCGGCGTGCCGGCCACCGTCGGCGAGGTGGTCGCCTCGGGCCGGCTCGCCCGCCGCGGGATCTTCCGGCCGTCCGGGGCGGCCGACCGGGCCGCGGTCCGCGAGGCGCTCACCGCGGTCGGCCTGCTCGACCGGATCGGTGACCCGGTCGCCACCCTCTCCGGCGGCCAGCAGCAACGTACGCTGATCGCCCGGGCCCTGGCCGGCAAGCCCGACCTGCTGGTGCTCGACGAGCCCACAGCGGGGGTGGACGCGGCCAGCCAGGAGGCGTTCGCGGCGGCGCTCGGCCGGTTCGGCGCGGACGGCGGGACGATCCTGCTGGTCGCGCACGAGCTGGGCCCGCTGCGGCCGCTCATCGACCGGGCCGTCGTGGTGCACGAGGGCAGGATCGCGTACGAGGGCGCGCCCCCCGAGCCGGCCGGCCATCACGCCGAGCCGGGCCACGACCATGTGCACCCGCACGCCGAAGAGGTGCGCACCGGCCTGTGCGAGTGGGCACCCACCGACCGGATGGCGGCCGGCTGAATGGACCTCTTCAAATACGACTTCATGATCCGCGCCCTGGTCGGTGCGCTGATCATCGGGCTTGCCGCCCCGTCGCTCGGCATCTACCTGGTGCAGCGCCGGCTGTCGCTGATCGGCGACGGCATCGGCCACGTCGCCCTCACCGGCGTCGGCGTCGGCCTGCTGCTCAACCAGTCCCCCGTGCTCACCGCGGTGATCGTCGCGGCGGTCGGCGCGGTCGGCGTCGAGCTGATCCGCGAACGCGGGCGCACCTCCGGCGACCTCGCGCTGGCGATGCTGTTCTACGGCGGGGTGGCCGGCGGCGTCGTCCTGGTCGGGCTCTCCGCGGACAGCAGCAACGCCAACCTCATGGAATACCTGTTCGGCTCGCTGGTCACCACGTCGCCGCAGGACATCGTGGTGATCGGGGTGCTCGGCGCGGCCGTGCTGACCGCCATGACCGCGCTGCGGCCGGCGCTGTTCGCGATCAGCAACGACGAGGAGTACGCGCGGGTCAGCGGCCTTCCGGTGCGTACCCTCAACCTGCTGATGGCCGTGACCACCGCGGTCACCGTGACCATCGCCATGCGTACCGTCGGCCTGTTGCTCGTCTCGGCCCTGATGGTGGTGCCGGTGGCGGCCGCCCAGCAGGTGACCCGCGGCTTCCGCACGACGATGGCGCTCGCCATGACGATCGGCCTGATCGCCGCCGGCGCCGGGGTGGTGGTCTCGGCCGAGGCCGACACCGCGCCCGGCGCGACCACGGTGATCCTCGCCCTGGCCGCCTTCGTCGCCATCACCGTCGGCAGCACGATCTGGCGGGTGCTGCGCCGACGCGCCCATCCGCCACGAGAGGTGGAGCCCCCCGATGTCGTGCTGTCTGCCTGAACCGAGGCCCGCGCTACGGTGGTCGCTGCGATGACGACGACGACCGGTTATGAGGCGTACGAGTCGGCCGGGGAACTGCTGCGTGCCCTGTCCGCGCCGATCCGTGTCGCTATCGTCGCCGAGCTCGGCGCCGGCGAACGCTGCGTGCACGAGCTGGTCGAAAAACTGGGCGCACCCCAGCCGCTGGTCTCCCAGCACCTGCGCGTGCTGCGCGGCGCCGGGGTGGTCCGGGGTGCGCGCCGCGGCCGGGAGATCGCATACTCCCTGGTGGACGATCACGTCGCGCACATCGTCGCCGACGCCGTCAGCCACGCCCGGGAGGTCCGTCAGTGAACAGCGAAGTCTCGGCTGCGCAGCGCAACACCAAGCAGCGCAGTGCGGTCAGTGCCGTGCTTGCCGAGGCCGAGGGCTTCAACAGCGCCCAGGAGCTGCACGCGATGCTGCGCGACCGGGGCGAACGGGTCGGTCTCACCACGGTGTACCGCACGCTGCAGGGCCTCGCCGACGCCGGCGAGATCGACGTGATGCGGCCGCCCGGCGGCGAGCACCTCTACCGCCGGTGCAGCCAGGGGCATCACCACCACCTGGTGTGCCGGTCGTGCGGCCGGGCCGTCGAGGTGGAGGGGCCGGCCGTGGAGTCGTGGGCCGACAAGGTGGCCGGCCAGCACGGCTTCGTCGACGTCTCGCACACCATGGAGATCTTCGGCACCTGCCCGGACTGCGCGAGTAGGCGCTGAATGGGACGCTGAGCGGTGTGAAGATCTACGCCGATCGGTTGCCCACCGCCATTCGTCAGCTGCTCACCGACATCGTCGTGATCGTCTGGATCTACCTGTGGATCCGGGCCGGCCTCTGGGTCCAGGACATGGTGCAGAAACTCGGCGTCCCGGGGCAGAAACTGGAGTCCGCCGGCGGCGGCATCGCGGACAACCTGGCCGAGGCCGGCAGCAAGGTCAACCGGGTGCCGCTGGTGGGCGACCAACTGGTCAAGCCGTTCAACGGCGCGGCCGACGCGGCCCGGTCGCTGGCCGAGGCGGGCCGCCAGCAGCAGGCGGTCGTCGACCAGCTGGCGGTGATCCTGGCGCTGGTCGCGGTGGCCGTACCGCTGAGTCTCGTGCTGTTCCTCTGGTTGCCGCTGCGGCTGCGCTGGATGCGCCGGGCCGGGGTGGTCCGCGGCCTGCGCGACGAGCCGGCCGGCCGCGACCTGCTGGCCCTGCGGGCGCTGACCGGCCAGCCGCTCAACCGGCTCGCCAAGCTCGGCCCGGACATCGCGCAGAGCTGGCGCAACGGCGACGCGGCCGCGGTCGACGCGCTCGCCGAACTGGAGCTCAGGAGACTCGGTCTGCGTCCTCGGTCTGCGTCCTCGTAACCGGCCTCTTCCCCATCCGACCACCCCGCCACCACCCCTGACCGGACTAAAGGCTAGTCCTCCTCCTCGGCGTCCTCGTCGATCCAGTTCCGCCGGGTCCACGGGATCATCGCCCAGAAGACCAGGAAGAACACCGCGGTCACCCCGGTCAGCACCAGCGCCAGCGGCCAGTCCAGCAGGTAGTCGGTGATCAGCAGGACCGCGCTGACCATCGACACCAGCAGGAAGGCCAGCCCACCGGTGGCCATCCGGTGGGCGTACCGCACGAGCTCGGGCTTGCGGCCCTGCCGGAACAACGCCCGGTGGAACGCCACCGGCGCGATGATCATCGCGGTGGCGAACGCGGCGGACAGCAACGAGACGATGTACACGTCCTTCTGGAAGGCCGTGGTCCGCGGGAAGCCGTTGCTGAACGGGAGGGTCAGCAGGAAGGCGAACAGGATCTGGATACCGGTCTGCGCGACGCGCAGTTCCTGCAGCAGATCCGCGAAGTTGCGATCCCAGCGCTGCTTCTCGGTCTCGTTGCCGACGCGTCGTTTCTCCGGTGGCATGTCGATCCGGGTTCCCCCGAACCTCGGGTCATCAAACCCGCTTGATCCGGGCCAGGGCGGCCTCGGCGAGCGCCGACGGCGCCTCCTCCGGCACGAAGTGGCTGATCCCGCGCATCGCGACCAGCTGGTAATCCGCCTCGACCCAATCCCGGGTACGCAGGGCGGCGGTCAGGCCGACCACGCCGTCGCGGTCGCTCCAGACGTACGTGGTCGGCACCCGGATGATGCCGGTGTCCTTCAGCTGGTCGATGGTGACGCCCCGGTACCAGTTCAGCGCGGCGGTCAGCCGGCCCGGCTCGCGCATCGCGTCGACGTAGAGCGACGCCCGCCCGCGGATCGGCGACAGCATCCCGCGCAGCACCATCGCGTCGCCGGCCAGCATCAACCGCTCCGCGATCCGGGAACGGAACACCTGGACGTACGCCAGCCGGGCCCGCTGCGACGGGCGGACCCGCGCCGCCAGCAGGGCCGCCTTGGGATGCGCCACCGAGACGGCGGTCAACGTGCGCACCCGCGCGGGATGCAGCGCGGCCAGCCGCCAGCCGACGGCCGCGCCCCAGTCGTGCCCGATCACGTGCGCCGACTCGACGCCGAGCCCGTCCAGCACGGCCAGCGCGTCGGCGGCCACCTCAGGCAGCGTGTACTCGGCCGGCTCCGGCGGGCGGGCGCCCGGCGAGTAGCCACGCTGATCGAGCGCGTACGTGCGCAGCCCGGCCGCGTGCAACTTGGGCACCAGGAGATCGAACTCGCGGTGGTCCTGGGGGAACCCGTGGAGCAGCAACACCGGTTCGCCGTCGGCCGGGCCGCCCTCGTACACGTCGAAGGTCAGCCCCCGCGCCTTGATCTCCATGTAGTGCGCCTCCATGTGATCACTCCCTCGCTGTTCTGTGGCCGTCGCCGGTGTTACTTTCATCGAAACACACCTCATCCGACAGGGGAGCGCACAGCGCTGAGAGTGCGGGGTCACACCCGCAGACCCTCGTACCTGATCTGGGTAATGCCAGCGCAGGAAGTTCGGTCTTTTCTCCAGCCGCGTCGTGTCCGGACCGCGTCCGGGCGGCACGGCGTGCGTCTCCTCCCGGTACAAGCTGGGAGGCAAATAATGAACAACCGCTGGCGTACGGTCGACATCGTGATCGCGTCCATCGTGGCGATCGCGTTCGGCGTCATCTTCTGGGCGTGGGGCCTGCTCTGGAACGGGCCGGCCGACGCCATCCCGCTGCCGGGCCGAGCCGTCATCTACGGCGTGTGGCTGGTGCCGGCGGTGCTCGGGGCGCTGATCGTGCGCAAGCCGGGCGCCGCGTTCTACACCCTGTCGCTGGCCGCGTTGGTCTCGGTCGCGATCGGTACGAGCTGGGGCTGGACCATCGTGGTGCAGGGCCCGCTCGAGGCGCTCGGCGCGGAACTGGCCTTCGCCTTGTTCGCCTACCGGGTCTACCGCCTGCCGGTGGCGCTGCTCTCGGCCACCCTGGCCGGCGTGGTCGCCTCCGTCTACGACGCCGTGGTCTGGTACGGCGGCACGTCGTGGACCACCATGCGCCTGCCGTACATCCTGATCACCGCGGTGTCCTCGCTGGTGATCGCGGGCCTCGGCAGCGTCGCGCTGGTGCGGGCGCTGGCCCAGACCGGCGTGCTGGACCGGTTCCCGGCCGGCCGGTCGCGCGCACTCGTCTGACCTGGTTCGATCACTTCATGAGCGACGTCGTCCTGCGGGGGTTCGGGTGGCGCCACGCCGGGCGCCGGGCCTGGGCGGTCCGCGACGTCGATCTGCGGATCACGCACGGCGAGCGGGTGCTCCTGCTCGGCCCGTCCGGGGCCGGCAAGAGCACCTTGCTCGCGGCGCTGGCCGGCCTGCTGCCGGACGACTCGGGCGAACCGGCCGGCACCGTCGAGATCGACGGCCTCGACCCGCGCAAGGCCCGCGATCGGGTCGGCATCCTCTTCCAGGATCCGCAAACCCAGCTGGTCATGGCCCGCAGCGGCGACGACGTGGCGTTCGGCCTGGAAAACCGGGGTGTGCCGGCCGCCGAGATCTGGCCGCGGGTCAGCGACGCGCTGGACCGGGTCGGCTTCCCCTATCCGATCACCCGGCCGACCGCGGCACTGTCCGGCGGCGAAGCGCAGCGGCTCGCGCTGGCCGGCGTGCTGGCGCTGCGGCCGGGGCTGCTGCTGCTCGACGAGCCGACCGCGAACCTCGACCCGGCCGGCGCCGCCCTGATCCGCGAGGCGATCGCCGCGGCCCGCGACGACGACACCACCCTGATCATCGTGGAGCACCGGGTGGCCGACGTGCTGCCGCTGGTCGACCGGGTGGTGGTGCTCGAGCCGGGCGGCGGGATCCGGGCCGACGGCGCACCCGACGTGGTGTTCGCCGGGTACGGCGACCGGCTCGCCGACGAGGGTGTGTGGGTGCCGGGCTTCACCATCCCGCCGCTCAAGGCGCCGGCGCCGGCCGCCGAACAACTGGCCCGGGCCGAGGCTCTCGCCGTGCTGCACCGGCTCGCACCGGTGTCGATGACCGTCGCGGGCGGCGAGGTGCTGGCCGTGACCGGCCCGAACGGCGCCGGCAAGTCGACCCTGGCGCTGGCGCTGGGCGGCCTGCTCGCCCCGACCGCGGGCCGGTTGCACGCCTTCGGCGACCCGCGGCCCCCGCACCGGTGGCGGGCCGCGACGCTCACCGGGCGGATCGGCTCGGTGTTCCAGAATCCGGAGCATCAGTTCGTCACCGCCCGGGTCGCCGACGAACTCGCCGTCGGCCCGCGCCGCCTGGGCAGATCACCGGCCGAGGTCACCGCGATCGTCGACGGCCTGCTGGAAAGGCTGCGCCTGACCAGGCTGGCCGCGGCCAACCCGCACACCCTCTCCGGCGGCGAGGCCCGCCGGCTCAGCGTCGCGACCGCCCTGGCCACCGCGCCGCGGTTGCTCGTGCTGGACGAACCGACCTTCGGCCAGGACCGCCGCACCTGGATCGAACTGGTCACCCTGCTGGCCACGCTGCGCGACGAGGGCCACGCCGTGGTGGCGGTGACCCACGACGACGATTTCGTGCGGGCCCTGGCCGACCGCACCCTCCCGCTGGGCACGTCCCGGCTGCGCGACCCGCTCCCTCGCCGGCGGCGACCGTGACCTTCGCCATGACGCCGGTCGCGGACCCGGCGGCGCCGCTGGCCCGGCGCAACCCGGTGGCCAAGCTCGGCGCGGCGCTGCTGTTCTCGCTGCCGCTGATCGCCACCCTCGACCCGGTCACCCCCGCCATCGCCATCGCCGTCGAACTCGCGCTGCTGCCGCTGTTCGGCGTGCGCTATGCGGTGCTGGCCCGCCGCGCCGGGCCGCTGGTCGTGGCGGCGCTCGGCATCCTGGTCACGATGGTGTTGTTCGCCACCGACCGCTCGGGCGACCTGCTGCTCGCGCTCGGCCCGTTCGACGTGACCACCACGGTCCTGCTCACCGCGCTCGGCCTGATCCTGCGGATCTTCGCGGTCGCCATCCCCGGCGTGATCGTCTTTGCCACCACCGACCCGACCGACCTGGCCGACGCCCTGGTGCAGAACGCCAAGGCCCCGGCCCGCTTCGCGATCGGCGCGCTGGCCGCCTTCCGCCTGCTGCCCCTGCTCGGCGCGGAATGGCAGATGCTCACCCTGGCCCGCCGGGCCCGCGGCGTGGACGCCGGCCGCAACCCGGCAGCCCGGCTGCGCCTCTTCGTCTCCACCGCGTTCGCCCTGCTGGTCGGCGCCCTGCGGCGCGGCGGCCGGCTCGCGGTGGCGATGGACGCCCGCGGCTTCGACTCGTCCCTGCCCCGCACCTTCGCCCGCCGCCAGACCTTCACCGCCGCCGACACGGCCCTGCTGATCGGCGCGGCGGCCCTGTCGGCCGCCGCGCTCGGCACGACGATCGCCCTCGGCCTGTTCCGCCCGATCATCGGCTGAAACCAGCCCTACAGGTCGAACTCGCCATCCTTGACGCCACCGACGAACGCCGCCCACTCGGCGTGCGTAAAGACGTGCGGCGGCTTGCCGCGATCCTTGGTGTCCCGCACAGCGACCCCCTCATCGGTGATGGCGACCTCGACGCACTGACCGCTCCCGCTGGACCGCGAGCTGGTCTTCCACCGCGCACCGGTGAGATCCATCCGGCCTACCTCCTATGCGGCCTTCGCCGCTTCGTGGATCAATTTCTTGGACTGCGCCTGGCTCAACGCCAAGCCGGCGATCAATTCAAACGTTGCCGCGAAGCGAGCAACATCTTCCCCGGTCTCAAGGAATGCGTCACCCACGATTCCGTCTGTGTAGACCAGCGGTGCATCGAACGGGTCGGCGAAGTCCATGACGACAAAGGAGCCGGGCATGCCCGGATGGGCACCGGCCCCGAACGGTACGACTTGCAGACGGACATGCGCGGACGCAATGGCTTGCACCAGCCGGTCGAGCTGCGCACGCATGACCTGAGGCCCACCCACCTGCCGCCGGATCGCGGCCTCGTCGATGATTGCATGCAGTTGCATCGGAGTCGGCCGATGCAAGACACTCTGCCGCTGCATGCGCACTTCGACGCGACGCTCCACGTCCTCGACACTCAGGCCCTTACCGCGCTCGACACCCTCGACCACCGCACGCGCATAGTCCTCTGTCTGCAATAGGCCGGGCACGAACAGGCTCTCGTAGTTGCGCAGGCTCTCGGCCTCGTACTCGAACGCGACGTAGGCCTGGTACTGCTCGGGCAGGAACGGCTCGTATACCTGAAACCATCCCTGCTGACCCGAGTCTTTCAGCCACGCGAGCAGAGTCTCGGAGCGCTTCTGGTCGACTTCGTAGAGCTGGAGCAAGGTCATGACGGTGCGCCGCTGCGGCTTGTTCAGGGCGCGCTCGATCCGGTACAGCGACGACTGATCGAGTCCGGTGCGCTCCGTGACGTCCTCGATCTTGAGGCTGGCCTCGACACGCAACCGCTTCAGTTCGGCAGCCAGGCGCCTGAGCCGAATGGTCGGTGCCCTGCGTCCCGTCATGTCCATCCCTTCACTCCGTTCTCGATCAGTGTGCACGGCCACCAACTCACGCATGCACATGCCCTCGCGTTAGACCACCATGGTTTTACAAGTCTTGCATTTCAGAGGTGGCGGGTGCACTGTGTGCCATAGCGGGTCGTGCACCAAGAATCAGCTTGCCGAGCAGCAAGGGGTGATGGCGATGCATGAGCGCCGGTCTCGCGGGTGGCGCCTTTGGCGTACCCGTCGATGTGTTTGCGGCCTTCGCTGGCCCTGCGTCGACGCCCGGCTGCAGGCCGTGCACGAGCGGCACCCCGAGTCCGCTCCCGCCTGGGCCGCATGGCCCACGGCGGCCTACGAGCCGGAGATCGGCCGAGTCGGGCGATTCACGCCGGCGCAGGCATACCGCGCATCCGGCGGCAGGTCATGACCCAGGCGGCGGACAGGCCCTCCGCCTGGCATCGCGCAAGGCGGCCGAGTTGGGACTGTGACGAGTGCAGCCTGCCCTGGCCGTGTCCGCGAGCGCGCGAGACGTTGGCCGTGGAGTACCGGCACGATCGGACGAGCGGGACCTTCTATCTGGCGGCGTGCATGCGCGAGGCCATCGACGACAGCTTCGCCGGCGGCGGCCCCGAGGCGGGCAAGCTGTGGGAACGGTTTCTCGGGTGGTACCTGCAAGGGCATGTCTCCCACGCCACAAACCCTCGCGAACCGGAATGCCGCCTCGGCGTCCGCGGGTTCGGGCCGGTATGACGACGATCGGATTCATCGGTAGCGGCAACATCGGCGGCACGGTGGCCCGGCTGGCGGTCGCGGCCGGCTATGACGTGGTGGTGAGCAACTCGCGCGGCCCGGAGACGCTCAAGGAATTCGTCGACGAGCTTGGCCCGGGTGCTCGGGCGGCCACCGCCGACGAGGCGGCCTCGGCCGGGGACATCGTGGTGGTGAGCGTGCCGTTCCACGCCCACCGGCGGCTGCCCGTGGCGGAACTGGCCGGCAAGGTGGTGCTGGACACCGACAACTACTACCCGCAGCGCGACGGGCATTTCGCCGAGCTGGACAACGGTTCGCTGACCAGCGCCGAACTCGAACAGCGGGAACTCGGCACCGCCAAGGTCGTGAAGGTCTTCAACAACATCTTCTCCGGCCACCTCGCCTCGCTGCCCCGCCCGGCCGGTGCCGTCGACCGCACCGCGTTGACGATCGCGGGCGACGACACCGACGCGAAGGCGAGCGCGACGGCCTTCCTGGACGCGATCGGCTATGACGCGGTCGACGTCGGCCCACTGTCGGAAAGCTGGCGGGTGGAACCCGGCCAGCCCGCCTACGGCCCGCCCTACGGCAGCTTCGACGACCCGGCCGGCACCCCGGCCGGCACCGACGTGATCCGCGCCGCGGTGGCGGCCGCGACGGCGGATCGACGCTCTGCGAACTGACGCCGGAAGGTAGTCAGTCCACCGTGCCAGGCTCCGCAACCCAGCAGACGCGTTGCCCGGTGACTGCGGAGACTTCAAGAAAATCGGCGTCGTAGTGAAGTAGCGTGAGCCCATGCTCCTCGGCAGCCGCTGCCGTCAGCAGGTCGACAGGCCCTGCTGATCTGTGGCTGCCTCGGGCTGTCAACGCAGCCTGCACTCGTCCGGCCTGTTCGAAAACACTGTCCGGCATGACGGCCCAGCGGAACGTCTCCCGGAAGAGCTGCTCTTGCCGCTCCCGGTCCGCCTTCGATCGCGCGGTGTAGAGAAGCTCGAGCTCGGTGATGGCACACATGGAAACCACGCCCGCGGTGAGCATGTCGTGCCACTGCGCGAGAACGTCGGGGTTGTAGAGCATCCGAAGAACCGCACTGGTGTCTGCAAGGTATCCAGGCACGGTCACTTCCGATTCCTCTTGTCCAGCAGCTCGTCGAATTGGCCGGTCTTGGCAATCTCCACCAGCTCCGCAATGGCCTCGGCCCGGCGGACGCGGGCCGCTACCTCTCGCAGCGCGGTGTTGACGGTGTCCTTCTTCGTCTTGGTGCCGAACAGCTTGGCGGCCTCGGCCAGCGCGTCTTCGTCAAGATCGATCAAAGTCTTCGCCATCACTGCCTCCATATATCCAAGCACCTCCTCCAGTATATACACGTGGTCATGCGACTAGACCAGTCGCATGTATAGACAGATTCAAGTCTTGCCGACTGGGGGGATCAAGCTGAGAGCATGGGCTCGTGCTGGTTGCATTTTCTGTGACGCCGCTCGGCGTGGGTGATTCCGTGGGCGACCTCGTGGCCGCGGCCGTCCGGGTGGTGCGGGCCTCCGGCCTGCCCAACCGGACCGATGCCATGTTCACCACGATCGAGGGCGAGTGGGACGAGGTCATGGCCGTCGTGAAACAGGCCGTGGAGGCGGTGGCCGCGGGCGCGCCGCGGGTGAGCCTGTCGCTGAAGGCCGACGTGCGGCCCGGGGTGACCGGGGCGCTGGCCGCCAAGGTCGAGCACATCGAGCGGCGGCTGGCTGAGTGAGACGGCTCGTGATGTGGGACGTCGACTACACCCTGCTGCGCGGCGGCGGGGTGGCGTCGAGCGCCTGGAAGGCCGCCTTCACCGAGGTCACCGGGCTGGCGTGGCAGGCCACCCCGGTCTTCGGCGGGCGCACCGACCTGGACATCTGCGCCGAGGTCTTCGCCACGCACGGCGTCACCGACTGCCCGCCGGAGCGGTTCTTCGTCCGGTATGTCGAGCGGGTCCGCCGCACCGAGCACCTCTTCGCCGAGCAGGGCTCGCTGATGCCGGGCGTCCGCGAGGTGCTCGACCGGCTCGGCGACGACCCGGCCGTGGTGCAGACGCTGGTCACCGGCAACGTGCCGGAGGTCGCGGCGGCCAAGGTCGCCGCGTTCGGCCTGACCGACGTGTTCGACGCCGAGGTCGGCGGCTACGGCACCGACGACAGCGTGCGGGCCACCCTGGTGCGGCGCAGCCGGGAACGAGCCGAGGCGAAGTACGGCGAGCGCTTCGCCCCGGTCGTGGTCGGCGACACCGTGCACGACGTGACCGCGGCCCTCGCCAACGGCGCCCTCGCGATCGCGGTGGCGACCGGGGCGACCAGCCAGGCCGACCTGGCGCGGGCCGGGGCACACGCCGTGCTGCCCGATCTGTCCGACGTGGACGGCGCCGTCCGGGTGCTCCGCGGCCTGCTCACCACCTGAGCGGCTGGCTCAGGCCGGGCGCGGGGCAGGCTCAGGCGGACTCAAGACGAGGGTCAGGCCGGGCTCACCGGGTTGGGCACCGCGCCGCCGAAGCGACGGTCACGGCTGGCGTAGAGCTCGCACGCATACCACAAATGGCGGCGGTCGAAGTCGGGCCAGAGCGTGTCCATGAAGACCAACTCGGCATACGCCGACTGCCAGAGCAGGAAATTCGACGTACGCTGCTCGCCGGACGGACGCAGGAAGAGATCCACCTCGGGGATCTCGGGGTGATAGAGGTATTTCCCGATCGTCTTCTCGGTGACCTTGTCGGCCCGCAGCTTGCCGGCCGCCACATCGCGAGCGATCGCCGCGGCCGCGTCGGCGATCTCGGCCTGGCCGCCGTAGTTGACGCAGAACTGCAGGGTCAGCGTCTTGTTGTGCTTCGACATCTCCTCGGCGGTCTGCAGCTCACTGATCACGCTTTTCCACAGCCGGCCGGCCCGCCCGGACCAGACCACCCGGACCCCGAGGTCGACCAGCTGGTCGCGGCGCCGGCGGATCACGTCGCGGTTGAAGCCCATCAGGAAGCGCACCTCCTCGGGCGAGCGCTTCCAATTCTCGGTGGAGAACGCGTACGCCGAGAGGTAGGGGATGCCCATCTCGATGGCACCCTCGATCGTGTCGAACAGGGAGAACTCGCCCTGCTCGTGCCCCTTGGTGCGGGACAGCCCGCGCTCCTTGGCCCAGCGGCCGTTGCCGTCCATGACCAGGGCGATGTGCCGCGGCAGCGCGGCCTTGGGCAGGTCGGGCGGCCGCGCGCCGGACAGGTGCGGGGTGGGCGGACGCGGCGTCATGAAATCTCCCGTCGATCGACCAGCGGAAGCGAGCGCAGCGCCCGCTCCATGTGCCATTGCAGATGTGCGGCGACCAGGCCGCTGCACTCGCGGCGCACCGGCGGCTCGGCCGTGTCGGCAACCGTCCAGTCGCCGGCGGTGAGCGCGGACATCAGGACCAGTGTGGCCGGGCTCGGATGGGCGGCGCCGGGCGGACGGCAGTCGGGGCAGACCGCGCCGCCGGCCGGCACCGAGAAGGCGGCGTGCCCGCCCGGGGTGCCGCAGACCGCGCACTCGGCGAGCGCCGGGGCCCAGCCGGCCACCGACATGGCGCGCAGCAGGTAGGCGTCGAGCACCAGGCCGCCGGCGTGCTCGCCGGCCGCGAGCGCCTTGAGCGCGCCCAGGGTGAGCTGGAACAGCCGTAGCGCCGGCTCGCGCTCGACCGGGGTGAGCCGCTCGGCGGTCTCGGCGATCGCGCTGGCCGCCGTGTATCGCGGGTAGTCGCCGAGGAACTGCTTGCCGTAGAGGGCGACCGCCTCGACCTGGCTCACCGAATGCAACGCGCTGCCCACCCCCTCGGGCGAGCCGGCCAGCTGGAGATCGATGTGGCCGAACGGCTCGAGCCGGGCGCCGAAGCGCGACGTGGTGCGGCGCACGCCGCGGGCCACCGCGCGCAGCCGGCCGTGCCGCCGGGTGAGCAGCGTGATGATCCGGTCGCTCTCGCCGAGCTTTTGCACACGCAGCACCACCGCGTCGTCGCGGTAGAGCTGGCGGCGGTATCCGGATCCGGTCGGCACACCCGTCATTCTGCCCCTCGGGTACGACAGACCCTGACCCGGATCTCAGGGTCATCTCCGGGGCCGGTCAGTGGCAGAACCCATGGTGTCCTGACCACCTGCGCCAATAGCGTCAGGGGCATGACCGCCTGCACCGAGCAGCACCCGGCCGAGCCGGACGACGTCCTCGCACGCGAGGGCCAGAAGGGCATGCCGAAGGAGGGCTCAGCATGACCGCGAAGCTAGTCCGCCGGGCCGGGGTGCTCACCCTGATCGCCGCCACGACCGCCACCCTGACCGGGTGTGCCGGGGTGCTCGGGGCGCAGATGACCTACAACGACGTGGAGCCGACCAAGATCACCGAGATTCGGATCACCGGCGGCAGCGGGGACGTGTCGGTCACCACGGCGGCCGTGGACAAGACCACCATCAAGCGGGTGGTGCGCCGCAGCGCCAACCCCGACGAGTCGTACCGGCTGGACGGCACGGTGCTGAACATCGACGCCTCATGCGGGCACAACTGCTCTGTCTCGTACGAGATCCAGGCACCCGCCGGCGTGGCGGTGCGCGGCGAACTGCGGTCGGGCAACGTCCGGCTCACCGGCGTCGGCGCCACCGAGCTCGAAGTGACCTCCGGCGACGTGACGGTGACCAAGGCCACCGGCCCGGTGCAGCTGCGGGCCACCTCCGGCGACATCCGGGTGATCGACACGAAGAGCGAGGTCAAGGTGGAGTCGACCAACGGCGACATCCAGGCGCTCCACGTGGGCGGACCGGTCGACGTCAAGGTCACCTCGGGCGACATCGCGGTGCTGCTGACCGCGCCGCACTCGGTGACCGCCGAGGCCACCAGCGGCGACGTCAACGTGCGGGTACCCGACGGCGACTACCAGATCCGCACCGACACGGGATCGGGCGAGGCCAGCGTGCAGGGCCTCAGCTCCGACCCGGACGCAAAGAACATCATCGACGTGCGGACCCGCAGCGGTGACGCCCTGGTGGGTGTCGCGGGATGATCGGCGGGTGAGCTTTTATCTCCCGCTCGGCGACGACCGATACCAGCCCACCAAGGCCACCGAGAGCCCGTGGGACACCACGATGCAGCACGGCGGCCCGCCGGCCGCCCTGCTCGGCCACCTGCTGCGGGTCGGCGGCCTGCGACTGGCGCGGATCTCGGTGGACTTCCTCGGCCCGATCCCGCGGCGCGAGTTCCGGGTCGAGGTCGCCCCGATCAAGCCGGGCCGGCTGACCGCACTGAACGAGGCCCGGATGATGGTCGACGGGCGGGTGGCGGTGACCGCCCGGGCCTGGCACCTGGCGCCCGGCCCGCCGCCGCCGATCGCCACCCCGGCCGGCCGGGCCGCCGACCTGCCGGAGAAGGAGCAGCTCTTCGACGGCCTCGGCGACTGGGGTTACGGCCAGTCGATCGAGTGGCGATGCACGTACGGCAGCCTCGACGAACCCGGCGAGACCCACGTCTGGAGCCGGGTGAAGATCCCGCTGCTCGACGGCGTCGACCTGGACGGCCAGGACCGGGCGCTGATCGTCGCCGACTCGGCGAACGGGCTCTCCGCGGTGCTGCCGCTGGACCGCTGGCTGTCCATCCCGCCCACCATGACCACCACGCTGCTGCGGCCGGCCGCCGGCGAGTGGGTCCACCTGGCCTGCCGCACCCAGCTGTCCGGCGACGGGCTGGGCCTGACCACGGCCACCCTGCACGATCGGGACGGCGAGATCGGCGCGGTCGCTCAGCCGCTGGTGGTCCGGGCCCGCTGAAACGGCCCCGGCCCGACCAGGGCGACCCCGGCCGGCGGCGGCGACACCGGGACGGGTGGCCGCCGCCCCGGCAGCAGCACCGGCCGCCGGCCGGCCGCCACGTCCTCCACCCAGCCGACCAGCACGACCAGCACCGCCAGCAGGACCGTCACCACCGCCAGCCGCCAGCCGATCCCGACCCACCCGAAGACCGGCAGCCCGTGCGCCTCGGCGAACCGCACCACCGCGACGATGAGCGGCACGTGCCACAGATAGACCGTCAGCGCCCGGGCGTTGAGCACGGTCAGGATCCGGTGCGGGCGCACCTCGGGCGCGAAACCGAGCGCGACCAGGATGAAGGCGGCCGACCAGAGCGCGTTGCCGAGCGGGATGTCGTTGAGGTCGTAGCCGCGCGGCCCCGGATGGGTGAGCGTCCAGGCCGCCCCGGCCACCGCCAGCGCCGCGGCCGGCCACCAGCGCCGGCGACCGGCGAGCAGCCCGTCGTGGTGGGCGAACCCGAGCAGCCAGGCGCCGCCGTACAGGGCGAGATCCCGCACCACGGGCGGCGGGTTCACCTCGGTGAAGGTGATCGCGGCAAGTACGACGTACGGGACGGCGATCGTCGCGATCGGGAACCGCCGGAACACCGGGAGCACCAGCGGCGACAGCAGCACGAGCCAGAGGAAGTCGCGCAGGTACCACATCGCCGCGAGACCATCCATCCAGAAGCCGGTGGCCGGCGGGTCCTGGAGCGGGAAGGCCCAGAGCAACACCGTCCAGTCCCACCTCAGCCCGACGGCCAGCATGGCCGGCACGGCGACCGCGGCCAGCACCCACAGCGACGGCAGGAGCCGGTGCAGCCGCCGCTCGACGGCACCCGGGCCGTACCGGTCCAGGGAGGCCGCCATCATCGACCCGGCCAGCGCGAACATCACCGACATCGCCGGGAAGACGATGGTCAATGCGGCCCAGCCGGTCGAGTGATAGACCACCACCCGGACGGTCGCCACGGCGCGCAGCAGATCCAGGTACCGGTTTCGCATGGGAGTCTTTGTTACCCAAGTACGCGCGAAACCCGCAAACTAGCGTGAACTATCCCATAATCGATGAAGTGACCGTTTTAGATCAAAAACCCAGCTTCCGGAGCTGCCGGGGGTCGCGCTGCCACTCCTTCGCGACCCGCACATGCAGGTCCAGATAGACCCGGCTGCCGAGCAACTCCTCGATCTCCGCGCGGGCACGGCTGCCGACCTCCTTGAGCCGCGTCCCCCGCGACCCGATCACGATCGACTTCTGGCTGTCCCGCTCGACATACAGATCCGCATAGATCTTGGTGAGCCCGCCCTCGACCATCATCTCCTCGACCAGCACGGCGATCGAGTGCGGCAACTCGTCGCGGACGCCCTCCAGCGCCGCCTCGCGGATCAGCTCGGCGATCAGCACCTGCTCGGGCTCGTCGGTCAGCACGTCGTCCGGGTACAGCTGCGGCGACTCCGGCAGATACTTGACCATCACGTCGACCAGCGTCTGCACCTGATGCCCGGACACCGCACTCACCGGCACGATCTCGGCGAAGTCGTGCAACTCGCTCACCGCGAGCAGGTGCTTCGCCAGCGTCTGCGGATCCACCAGGTCGACCTTGGTGACCACCGCGATGACCGTCGCCTTCAACTCGGCCATCTCCGCCGAGATGAACCGGTCGCCGCGGCCCACCGGCTCGTCCGCCGGGAAGCACACGCCGATCACGTCGACCTCGCTCCACACCTCGCGGACCAGGTCGTTGAGCCGCTCGCCGAGCAGCGTGCGCGGCCGGTGCAGGCCCGGCGTGTCGACCAGCACGAGCTGGGCGTCCGTCCGGTGCAGGATGCCGCGGATCACATGCCGGGTGGTCTGCGGCTTGTTCGAGGTGATCGCGATCTTCTGGCCGATGATCGCGTTGGTCAGCGTGCTCTTCCCGGCGTTGGGCCGCCCGACAAAGCACGCAAACCCGGCACGATAGACGCCGTCGTCGACCGCCACCCGCGACGCCTCCCGATGCCGGTGGGTGCGCTGGGCGGGCCACTCCCGCTCTTTCCCGGTACGGACGGAG
>Ga0207668_10000733_pt1 | contig 20083 bp, 20 predicted proteins | sample KBSS43metaG_FD_184323 | JGI IMG/M metagenome (GOLD analysis project Ga0207668, IMG submission 184323) | Switchgrass rhizosphere microbial communities from Kellogg Biological Station, Michigan, USA - KBS S4-3 metaG (SPAdes) (version 2) | ecosystem: Host-associated > Plants > Roots > Rhizosphere... | reverse complement strand
GTTGTATCCGGCGACATGGCACATCGGGAACGGCAACAGGTAGACCCCGCCGGAGCGCACGGACCGGCCCGCGACGGTGCCGCGCACGGCGGTGGTGATCGATCGGTGGGTGTGCACCACGGGCTTCGGTGTGCCCGTCGAGCCGCTGGTGAACAGCAGCCAGGCCGGGTCGTCGGGATCGACCGGCGCGCCGGCGTCCGCGCAATCTTGTTGCGCACGTACCCATTGCGGGTCGTCGAACGAGACGACGTGCGCGGTCGACGAAGCGTGCGGGAGGGCGGCCAGGTAGCGCGCATCACCGACGAGGATCGTTGGCTCGGTGGACGCCAGTTGAGCGAGCTGCTCGTCGGCACTGAGCCGTTGGTTGATCAGGACGAGTATCCGGCCGCTGCGTGGGACGCCGTAGTACAGCCGCGCGTAGTCGGCCCCGTTGTCGGCGATGACCGCCACGCGGTCGCCGCGGCGCGTCCGAGCGATCACCCACCCGGCGATCGCGCGCACCTGCTGGTCGAACTCGGCGAAGGTCGTCGGCGTCCCATCCGGCGAGATGATGGCGAGCCGCCCGGGGACGGCGTCGGCGGCCGACGACACCAGGTGATGGATGAGGTCGATCCGTGCGGCAGTCATCTCGGCGGAAGAATAATCGACTTGTCACCCGCGATAGGTTGGCCGCATGGGGGAGCAGTTCACCGGGCCGCACACGACGCCGTGGCACCAACGCATCGCGACCGAAAACGAGATTCTGCGCACGCAGGTCGGCTCGGGTCTGCACGGCGTCACCATCGCGGGCACGGACGATCGCGACGAGATGGGTGTGTGCATCGAGCCGCCCGAGTGCGTCGTCGGACTGAAGAGCTTCGAGCAGTACATCTTTCGCACCCAACCCGAAGGACACCGGTCCGGATTCGGCGACCTCGACCTCATCGTCTACAGCCTGCGCAAGTTCGCGACGCTGGCCGCCGCGGGCAACCCGACGATCCTGATGCCGCTCTTCGCGCCAGAATCCGAGATCGTGGTGATCAACGAGGCGGGACGGGAGCTGCGCGCCATTCGCGAGATCTTCCTCTCTCGCCAAGCGGGTGAGCGATTCCTGGGCTACCTGCGCAGCCAACGCGGGAAGATGGCCGGCGGGTCGGGACACACGAATCGGCCGGAGTTGATCGAGAAGTACGGTTTCGACTGTAAACATGCGTATCACTCACTGCGGCTTGCCATTCAAGGCGCCGAACTGATGGACACTGGATCCATCACGTTGCCGATGACCGACGAGCACCGCGAGTATCTGCTGTCCGTGCGTACCGGCGGCTACACCAAGGACGAGGTGGCCGCGCAGTTGGACGACCGCGAACAGGCCCTGATTCGGGCGACCGAGCGCAGCGACCTACCCGAGGCTCCCGACTACGACGCCATCAACACCTGGCTCGTCCGCACCCACCGCGCGTGGTGGGACAGCAAGGGTTGCTGACGTTCTACCCTGCCGACTTCTGGATGGGAAAGCCGTGGTGTTCGGCCAGCGAGCGCAACTGCTTCAGCGCGAACCGCCGGGCACGGCCCGCTTCGGGGATGAGGATGCCGGCCCACACGCCCGCCGCACCGGGCGTCCTGCAGGCCTCTTGCGCGCACAGCCCGCGGCGGGGACAGACGCGGCAGAGCGCCTTGGCGCCATCGTCGGCGGTTGTCGTCCACCGGTCAGGATCGCGCGTACACGCGAACGTCGATCGGTCGTGCGTTGACATGGCCCCTCCCCAGCGCGTTGAGCGACAATACGCCTGTATCGTAGAAACAATACATGCGTATTCTCTACTCTGGAGTGGTGAACACCGACGCACGCGACCGATGAACGCGGTGTCGGACCCAGATGGACTCGATGGCGAACCGCTCTCACCCATCGAGCGGATTCGCAACGCGGCATTGACGAGCTTCGCGGCCCACGGCACCTCCGAGACCTCGCTTCGGGCCGTCGCCGCAGCGGCGGGAGTGTCCCTTGGGCTGGTGCAGCACCACTTCGTGACGAAGGCCGACCTGATCAAGGCCGTCGACGACCATGTCCTGGGCGTCGTGACGACGATCATGTCGAAGCCGATTCCGGAGGGAGCGGATTCGGTCGCCGAGGTCGGGAGCCGAATCACGGCGCTGGTCGCCGACCAGCCCGACATCGGGGGCTACCTTGGCCGTGCCCTCGTCGGCGGAAGCCCACTGGGCACGACCATCTTCGACACCCTGATGAGTTTCGGCATTGCCCGCTGGCACCAACGCGCGGAACGCGGTGAGCTTCGCCCGGATGTCGATCTGACGTGGGCCACCATCAACTCACTAGTGCTGGCGCTGGGCACCATCAGCCTGCGGTTGCACATCGACCGGCATCTGCCCGCGCCGCTGACCACGCCCGCTCAGCTACAGCGATGGCACGCCGCCGCAGGCGCCTTGCTGCGTGAAGGACTGTTTAGCGGGCCCGGCGACGGGTAGTCGTCAAACCCCTTCGCCGGCAACCCTTTTACGGTAGGTGCTCGGCGGCTCGCCGCAGAACTGGGTGAATGCCCGGCTGAACGAGCTGAGGCTCTCGAACCCGACTGCCGTCGACGTCTCCTGAACCGACTGCGTCGGCGAGGCGAGCAGTGCCATCGCCCGCAACATCCTGGCGTGCAACAGATACGTGCGCCACGACAGTCCGAGCGTGTCCTGAAACAGCCGCCGCAGGGTGCGCTCCGAGACGGAGACCGCGCGACTGACGTCGTCGGCGGTCACTCCGTCGAGATGTTCCTTCGTGTAGGCCATCGCCGCTGACACGATCGGATTCGCCGACGTCGGGAGGCTCAGCGGGGCCTCGTGATCGAGCGCCTCGGACACCAGGTCGGCCAACGTGCGGAAGAAGCCGTCGGAGGTGTCGTCGCCCCGCGCCCGGTCGATGGGCCAGCGCAGCGCATAGATCATCATCTCGCGTATCAGTGGTGAGACCTCGATGATCCGCGCGCGATCGCCCGCGTCCTGGATCAGCGTGGGGTCGAACATCACGGCCACGGTCTTGACGTCGGGGTTCATCACTGCCTGGTGCTCCAGCCCGACGGGTATCCACGCCGCCTGCTGCGGCGGAAGCAGGTAATGCGCCGAGTCGGTCTCCACCTCCACCAGACCGTGCAGGGCGTACTCGATCTGATGCACCTCGTGCGAGTGCCACCCCGTGATCAGCGCGTCGCCTTCATAGAGGTAGCTGCCCGCGAGCGCGCGGCCGCCGCGGCGCAGTTCGATCACCGGGCGGGCGGCAGATTCCAGATTGGCCGATTCGGATAAACCTCTGTCCGAAAGCGCAGAGACGGTCACGACAACTGAGGGTACTAGTTGGATATGCAGACCGACGACCTGATCCTGGTGAGCATCGACGACCACGTCGTCGAGCCGCCCGACATGTTCAAGAACCACGTACCCGCCAAGTACAAGGACGACGCGCCGATCGTCGTCACCGACGAACGCGGCGTCGACCAGTGGATGTACAAGGGCAGGCCGCAGGGCGTCAGCGGACTCAACGCCGTCGTGTCCTGGCCCGCCGAGGAGTGGGGCCGTGACCCCGCAGGCTTCGCCGAGATGCGGCCGGGCGTCTACGACGTGCACGAGCGCGTCCGCGATATGAGCCGCAACGGCATCCTGGCGTCGATGTGCTTTCCGACCTTCACGGGGTTCTCCGCCCGCCACCTGAACCAGCACCAGTTGCCCGAGACCCTGATCATGGTGTCGGCGTACAACGACTGGCACCTCGACGAGTGGGCGGGCAGCTACCCGGACCGCTTCATCCCGATCGCCGTGCTGCCGACGTGGAACCCCGAGGCCATGTGCGCCGAGATCCGGCGCGTCGCCGCCAAGGGCTGCCGGGCGGTCACGATGCCGGAACTGCCCCACCTCGAAGGGCTTCCGAGCTACCACGACGAGGACTACTGGGGTCCGGTGTTCCGGACGCTCTCGGAGGAGCAGGTGGTGATGTGCCTGCACATCGGCACCGGCTTCGGGGCGATCAGCATGGCGCCAAACGCGCCGATCGACAACCTCATCATCCTGGCCACCCAGATCTCGGCGATGTGCGCGCAGGATCTGCTCTGGGGTCCGGCGATGCGCAACTACCCCGACCTGAAGTTCGCCTTCTCCGAGGGTGGAATCGGTTGGATCCCCTTCTATTTGGACCGCAGCGACCGGCACTACACGAACCAGAAGTGGCTGCGCCGCGACTTCGGTGACAAGCTGCCCAGCGACGTGTTCCGCGAGCACTCACTGGCCTGCTACGTAACCGACAAGACGTCGCTGAAGCTGCGCCACGAGATCGGCATCGACATCATCGCGTGGGAGTGCGACTACCCGCACTCCGACTGCTTCTGGCCGGATGCCGCCGAGCAGGTGCTCGCCGAGCTCAATGCCGCGGGTGCCGACGACTCCGACATCAACAAGATCACGTGGGAGAACTCGTGCCGGTTCTTCGGCTGGGACCCGTTCGCGCGTACGCCGAAGGAGCAGGCGACGGTTGGTGCGTTGCGCGCCAAGGCAACTGACGTCGACGTGACGATCCGCCCGCGCAAGGAGTGGGCGAAGCTCTACGCGCAGAAGCAGCTCGCCGAAGCCTGAGCTCACCGCGACGTGGTGCTGGCTTAGCCCGGGGCTTGCGGAACGGCCCCCGTCGGGGGCGTTGCGTCGGACCGGCGGGTCGCCAGCACCGACCCGGTCAGGATCAACGCCAACCCGGCGAGGTGCCATCCGGTCACCGGCTCGCTCAACACCAGCACTCCGGCGATCAGCGCGACGGCCGGGTTGACGTAGGTGAACACCAGCGCCCTGGGCGCTCCGACCTCGCGGATCAAGGCAAAGAACACCAGGAAGGCCAGCGCCGTGCAGACCACTGCCAGCCCGGCGACCGCCAACAACACTCGGGTGGAAGGGATTTCGCCGGGCCACGTCGCCGCCGCCGGCACCGCATACACCAGGGCGGCGACGCCGAGGCACGCCGCGGTCAATTGCAGCGTGGGAACCTCGGCGAGGTAACGGGCCGCCACTAGTGGTGCGATGGCGTAACACGTCGCGACCAACAGCACTTCGGTGACGGGCCACGCGGAACCACTGCTCAGAGCCGGCCCGGCCAGCGCCGCAACGCCCGTGATCCCGATGCCGAGTCCAGCGATCCGCTTGACGCCCAAGCGACGTTCTCCGCCGGTGAACCTGTCCAGCACCGCCGCGATGATGGGGGCGGCGGCGATGAGCAGTCCGGTCAGCGAGCTGGTGAGGTGACGCTCGGCGTCCGACAACAACAGCCAGGCGGCAATCATCTCGAAGAACGCGAACACCAGCACGGGCTTCCAGTGCTTGAGCACCTGTGCCCACGCCGGCCGAGAAAGCGCCAGCGGCAACAGCACTGCCGCACCGATGGCCGTTCGGGCGAACACCAACACCGGCACCGACACGCCCTCGACCGCGACTTTGATCAAGAGGTACGGAATGCCCCAGATGACGCTCATGGCGGCGAACAGCACCCACCCGCGCAGGCTCACCCTCGGGTCAGCCTCGCGTACCGGCTGACGTGGTAGTCGGTGGACCCGAATTCGAACTGAATCGCGGTGAGCCGCTTGAAGTAATGCCCGATCGCCAGTTCTTCGGTCATGCCCATGCCGCCGTGCAGTTGGACGGCGTTCTGCCCGACGAAGCGCGCGGCCCGACCGACGGTGGCCTTCGCCGCCGACACCGCCCTTGCTCGCGTCCCCGGTTCGGCCTCCAGATTGAGCACGGCGAGATAACTGGCGGCGATCGACTGTTCGACCTCCATGTGCATGTCGACCATGCGGTGCGACAGCGCCTGAAAGCTGCCGATCGGCTGCCCGAACTGCTTGCGCTGCTTGCAGTATTCAACGGTGTCGGCGAGCACCTTCCGCATACAACCGACGGCTTCCGCACACACGGCGGCGGCGCCTTCGTCGCGGGCCGTCTCGATGGACGGCCACGCTTGCCCCTCATCCCCGAGCAGCGCATCCGACGGCAGCCGCAACTCTTGCAGCACCAGGTCGGCTGCACGACGGTCGTCGACCGTGCGGTACGCGTGCAGTTCGAGACCGGATTCGACGTCAGCGCGGTCGATCAGGAAGAGCGACGTGCCCTCGGGCGCTGCGGCCGTCACGAGGAGGTGCGTCGCCAACGGAGCGCCGACGGCCATGATCTTGGAACCCGTGAGCACCCAGTCGGATCCGTCACGACGAGCGGTGGTGCTCACGTCCTCCCAGCGGTCGCCCGATGCCGCCTCCGCGGCCGCCAGCGTCACGATCGCGGTGCCCGCGCCGATGCGCTCGAGCAACTCGAGGGCCACCGCGCCGCCGGCACGGCGCAGCAGGCCTGCCCCCACCACTGCGGTGTCCACATAGGGCTCCACGACCAATGCGTACCCAAGCGCTTCGGCGATCACCATGACCTCGACGGGCCCGCCGCCGAAGCCGCCGACGTCTTCTGGCAGAGCGGCGCCGAGGATCCCGAGTTCCTCTGCGAACGCCTTCCAGATCTGCGGCTGCCAGCCCGGTCCCGTCTTGACGGCCGTTCTGCTCTTGTCGAGGTCGTAGCGGGTCGCCAGAAACCTGCCGAGCCCGTCGCGCAGTTGGTCTTGTTCGTTCGAGAGGCTGAAGTCCATCAGAGTCCCAGTTCTGCCTTGGCCAGGATGTTGCGCTGAATCTCGTTGCTGCCGGCGTAGATCGATCCGGCCCGGTCGTTGAAGTACCGCAACGGTGCCACCGCCTGCCACGGCTCACCGCTCACGTAGCCGTCGGGTGGTGGCTCGTACCCGGCAACGGGTCCGCCTGGATGGGTGGCATGTGGCTGGTAGGCCCGCCCACGTGGACCGGCTGCCTCCATCGCCAGCTCCGTGAGCGTCTGGCTGAGTTCGGTGGCCAGGATCTTCAACATCGATGACGCCGAACCGGGATGACCTCCGCCTGCGAGCGTGGCCAGCACCCGGTACTCGAGCAGTTCGAGCACGTCGGTGCGTATCCGCGCGTCGGCGAGCTTGCGAGCGAACGCAGGATCATCGATGAGCGGTCCGCCGTCGGGTCCCGGTTGGCTTGCCGCGGCGGTGGCGACTTCCTCGGCCGCCACCTGCAGCGCCGGCGCATTGGCGCCGCCACCGCGCTCGAACTCCAACAGATACTTGGCGACGGTCCAACCGTCGTCGAGCTCACCGATGACGTTGCTCTTCGGCACGCGCACTTCGTCGAAGAACACCTGATTCTGGATCTCCTCGCCGGAAGTCATCACGAGCGGCCGGATCTGGATGCCCGGCGACGTCATGTCGATCAGCACGAACGTGATGCCCTGCTGCTTCTTCGCCGTGCGTGACGTCCGGACGAGCGCGAACATCCAGTTCGCCTCGCGGGCATGGGTCGTCCAGATCTTGCTGCCCGTACACACCAGGTCGTCGCCGTCATCGACCGCCGCCATCGACAGTGCGGCGAGATCCGAACCGGCCTCCGGTTCGGAGTAGCCCTGGCAGAAGAACACTTCGCCGGTGAGGATGCGGGGCAGGAAGTACTCCTTCTGCTCGTCAGTGCCGTAGGCGATGATCGCGTGCGCGACCATGCGAATGCCCATGGGCGACAACGCCGGGGCGCCCGCAAGCGTCGACTCGCGGCTGAAGACGTAGTGCTGCGTCAGGCTCCAGTCGCAACCGCCGTACTCCACGGGCCAGGCCGGCGCAGCCCAGCCGCGCTCGTGAAGAATCAGTTGCCACTGCATGCTTGCGTCGTGGTCGCTGTACACGCTCGTCATCAGCCGACCCGCCTGCTGGAGCTCCGGTGTCAGTCGTTCTCGAAGGAATGCACACACTTCCTCGCGAAACCGAATGTCCTCGTCCGACCATGCCAAGTCCATCGGTCAAACCTAGCGACCGGACTTTGACGCGCATAAGTGCGTGGCGTTTCGTGGAGAACCGCAATACTCGGAGGCGTGGAACGGCGAAGGCAGGGCAGCTCCCGGCAAACCTCGAAGGCGGTACTAGAGGCGATGCCGGCGCTGGTCGTGCTGGAGCGCTTTCCGGTGCCGGTGTTGGCAGTTGCCGAAGATGGGGCGATCCTCTTCGCCAACAGCGCGTTTGCCACCATGGTCGGTCGCACTGTCGACGAGGTGATGCCGTTGACCTTCGCGGACCTGTTTCACGACGCTTCGCCCAATGGCGAGTCGGCGGTGTCCGCCGTGCGCGTCAACGCGAACGGCGTCGTCGACCTGTGGCATGGCGACGGGTCCCTGGTTCGCGCCAAGATGAGCAGCTCGGCGCTGATCCGGGACGACGACCCCGTCGCACTCGCCACGTTCCAGGACGTGACCGAGCGGCTATGGATCGACGAGCTCTAGGAATCCTCTTGACGCGATGTCGATGCGCGCGACGCCTGGCGGGAGAGGAACTCCAAGTAGTAGTTCAGCGAGTCGGCCTGCACGATCGCCAGTAGCAGCACTTCCCAGGTGTCGACGACCTGCTTGCTCGTGTCGGAACTGCCGTCCAACGCGTCGGACAGCAGTTCGGCGCCGAGCATGGCACCGTAGATGGCGCGGCCGATGACGTCGGAGTCGACGTCGGCGCGTACGTCGCCTTCACCCACCGCGGCCTTGACGCGGCTGGTCATCTCAGCGAGAAAGTTGCCGTACGCGCCCTTGGCCGCGGCGTTGAAGCCGCCGAACGTACGCATCAAGCGCGACGAGGCCTGCGCGAGCTTGTCCCGGTGGATGGTGTCGGTAACCATGAACACGCCGTGGATGATGTTCTCCAACGCCGGCGATCCCGATCTGCCTGCGGCCTGAAACGCCGCCAACACCCTGGCCCCGCCGTCGTCCATGATGGCCGACGCGAGCGCTTCCTTGGAGTCGAAGTGGTAGTACAGCGCACCCTTCGTCATCTCCGCGCGCTCGATGATGTCGGCCAACCCAGCTGCGGGGTATCCGATCTCGTTGATCAGATCCACGGCTGAGTCGATGATCTTCTGCCTAGTGGCTTCTGATCGGGCTTGGCGCACCATCCTCGAATACCTCAGTCAATCCCGTCCGATGGCGTTTTCGATTTCCGAGAATCATAGATTGCCGTTGACCAATGGCGCGGTATTCCTGATCGCGAGTGCGGAGCGGCGCCGGATGAACGCGCGGAGATAGTCGAGCCGCTGCGGGTCGGCGAACCCCGGGAGCAGAAGCAGCCAGGCGCCTTCTAGATCGCCGAACAGTGTCTTTGGCTCGTCGAGGTCGCTGGTCTGACGCAGGCCGAGGTACATCGAGACGATCAACCGGCCGACGGCAACGGGATCGCTAGTGTGCACAACGTCACCTTCTTCGACGGCGCGGCGGACGATGTTGGCGAATCCCGTGACCCAGCGGTCGACGATCATCGTTTGAAAACCGTCGAAGCGCCCGACGGATTCGAGCAGATTGAGGCTCGCCCGCGCCATGTCATCACTGATGTCGCCGGTGGCCACTAGGTAGGAGACGTCGATCACGGTCTCCAGCGCCGACGACGAGGGCGTCTGTAGATCTTCGATCAAGGCCTCGGCCATCTCGATACGATGCTCCACGATGGCTCTGGCGAGCGCGTTCTTGGACCGGAAGTGCGTGTACATCGCGCCCTTGGTCACGTCCGCGTGCGCGAGGATGTCATCGACGTTGACCAGGGTGTAGGGCTTGAGCGCGAATTCGCGGGCTGCAGCGCGGATGATGTCTTGCCGCGTCGAACCGGACTTCTTGTCCACGACGTCCGTCACTGGCCGCGCTCTCCTTCGGTCCGCCTTCGTTTCTGGTCCCACTCGTACCCAATTTTGCTACAGACTTTAAGTCATCTCTAGGGATGCAGAACATTCCATTGGTATGTAAAGTACTCGGTGTGATGACTCATGGTCTGATGCGTGGGCTGCCCCGGCAGGGGTTCTCCTGCGCACGGAGCAGCACGTCGGGGGTGGTCGTCCGCCATTCCGAACGGGCGCGAGCTGATATCTTCGGCCCGTTGCCATGGTCCGCACTGGCAAACCCCCTCGAATCCCCGCGCGGACCGTGGCAACTCCATTTTCGCGGTCAGTGGCAAAGCCCGCGGCCGCGCGTCGCGCGTGCTGAACTGGCACTCGAAGTGCGCGGCCAGGGCCGCATCGCAGGGCCAGCGGAGAAACCCACAGGACAATCGGCGAGCCACCCGATTGCTGGCCCCAGTATCGATTCGCAATTGCGAGGTAGTTAACGCATATGTGGGACATCGAAGTCGACGTCGCGTGTATAGGTGCTGGGATCAGCGCGCTGGCCAGTGCCATCGCGACCGCGGACGCAGGCGGCAAGGCCCTCGTCGCAACTCCGCCCGTTGACCTCGGAGGGTCGGCAACGGGGCTTGCCGTGCAACGGCGGGTCGGCGGATTTCTTCGTAGCTGGGGCCGGCCGGATCTGGACGTCGAGACCCACGAGTACTTCACCGCCGTTGGCGAAGACCTCGTGCCGAGCGAGCATCCCGAGGACGCTCACCTCACCGTCCGCACGGTGAGCCCGATGGCCAATTCGGGCGCCGTCGAGCCCTTCGTCGGATCACGGCTGCGCGCCTGGAACGCTCAGTGCCTGGCGTCGCCGTACGGCATGTTCTTCTCGACCGTCACGGGATGGCGAACCACGCAGATGCGCGCAAGCGACGGCCAGTCGTTGGAGGTTCGAGCCATCGGAGCGATCAATCCCGCCGAGCTCGGCGGCGGCGGACTCTCCGAGTGGATGATCGACCGGGTCAACCAACGCGGCATCGCCGTGCACCAGGCCAGCACGCTGGACAGGATTGTCTTCGACGACGGGCGAATCGTCGGAGTCATGCTCTCCACGTCGGACGGCCCGCTGGCCGTCAGGGTGCGTTTCGGTGTCACGATCTCCTCCAGCGATCCGTTCGTCGCGCCCTCCGACATGAAGCTCGCGACCTCCGAAACAGACGAACTGCAGCTGTGCCTAGTGGGGCAGCCGGCCAGCAAATTCCTACGACTCGAGCTACTGAAGACCGCTCGTGCGGAGGCGCCCATTCGGCCCACCTGCACCGCCTCCGGCCGGCAGTTCAGGCAAGCCATGCGCGACGCGCGCTCCTTGCCGTCAGGCTATGGGAGTTGCGGAAAACTGAGCTGACACCCGCCCCTTGGCGAGCAGCGCCCCCAACTCCGCTCCGCTGAGCGGAGGGGACAGCAGAAAGCCCTGAGCCCGGTGGCAACCGTGGCGTAGCAACGTGATTGCGGCCGCCTCGGTTTCCACGCCTTCCGCGACGACCTGCAGCCCGAACGCCTCGGCAAGCGCGATGATGGCGCGCACGATGGCAAGATCGCCCGGGTTCGAGCCGAGCTCGGTGACGAAACTGCGGTCGATCTTGAGCACGTCGACCGGCAAGTCCTTCAAGTGGGACAGCACACTGTAGCCGGTCCCGAAGTCATCGATCGCGATCTGTACGCCCGCCTTCTTGAGCCCCGCGAGCGTGACGCTGGTGGTCTCGATGTCCTGCACGACGACGCTTTCGGTGATCTCCAGGCAGATCGAACCCTGCTCCAGTTCGAACTCGCTCATTATCGCAGCGACCGAGTCCGCGAACCCGGCGGTGACCAGCTGCACGGGCGACACGTTGATGCGCAGTACCGTTCCAAGCCCGACGCCCAGCGCACGCCAGTGCGCGAACTCCTCGCACGCCGTGCGCATCACCCATCGGCCCAATTCCCCTGCCAGATTTATGGATTCGGCGACGGGGATGAACGACGCGGGTGATATCGGCCCACGCGTCGGATGATTCCAGCGCACCAGCGCCTCCGCGGCGAGCACCTCACCCGTGCGCATGTCGATCTCGGGCAGATACCGCAGGAACAGTGCACCCTGGTCGATGACGTTGCCCAGGTGCAGTTCGATGTCAGTGCGGTATTCGGCCTCCAGTGACATCTCGTCGGAGTACGACGCGAGCTGGTTGCCCCCCAACCCCTTGGCGGTCAAGAGGGCCAGGTCGGCGCGACGCAGAAGATCCGATGTGGTGTCTCGGCCGGGGATGCCCTGGGCCACCCCGACACTCACGGTGCGCGTCAATACCTCTCCGTCCAGCGAGACCCGTTCGCCCAGCACCGCCTGGAGCCCGCGGCCGAGCTTGTCGGCCTCCTGCGCCGCCAGGGGAGTGGCCGGTACGACGACGAACTCGTCGCCGCCAAGCCGTGCGATGAGGCTGGTCGGGTCGGACTCCTTCTGGAGCCGTTCGGCCAGTATCTGGAGGAACCAGTCGCCGGCGTTGTGACCGAGGTAGTCGTTGATCGTCTTGAGCCGGTCCAGATCGAAGTAGAGCGCCGACACAGGACCGGGGCGTCCCGGTTCCAGCCGGGCATCCAGGTGGGCGATCAGGGCCCGCCGGTTGTACAGGCCGGTCAGGTCGTCGTGCTCGGCGAGATTGCGGAGTTGTTCCTCGGCCTGGGTGCGAGCCTGGACCTGAGCGAACAATGTTCCGATGGCCTCGAGGGCGTTGAGTTCGTCCTCCCGCCAGACCCTGTCGCCGAACTTGACGAATCCGAGCACGCCGGTGGTGACGTCGCCCGACACCAACGGGCATGCCGCCATTGACGTTTGGGGGACATAGCGCCCCTCTTCGATGCGTTTCTGGTAGTCAACGTTCTCGGGCCGGAAGACCACCGGCCGCTTCCCGTGTTCGGCTGCGGCGAACACGGGATCGGCGTTCTCGAAGTACACGACGCGAAGTGGATCGGGGTCGGGCACGTCGGACCGGACGGGCCACTCCGCGACCAGGATGGATGCCCGGATCGAGTGATCGTTGTAGCGCAGGAAGCTCACGTCGACGTCGAAGTACTCGACCAACAGCGCCAGCACATCCTGGCTGAGCGCCACCGAGGTCGCCGCGGTGGCAGGCATCAGCCGACCGGCGACGGTCGTCACCAAGCGCTCTAGGCTGAGCGGCGAGTTCTCCTCGGACACCTACGGATTTTAACTGCCGGTTCCGTCAACCGTGGGCGAGCGGCGCCTACTCGTCACGCTTGGTTCCGGGGCCATCGCAACTCCAGCTCGTCGAAGTCCGCAATCCGCAGTTCTGCCAGCCGATTCTGTTCGTCGGTGGTGATGAGCGAGTAGCTCGGAGGCCGGTTCGGGGCGAAGCGCGCCGAGTGCCCGCCCAAGAGTCGGTGAACTCGATCGCGTCGGTGCTGCCGAGGTCGTCGAGTAGCTGTGCGTCGTCGCGGTCGTCGCCGTCCAGGATCCGACGTGGCGTCGGCAGGTCGCCGTGGGTCACCTGGCCAACGCCAACCTCGACAAGGCGTCCGTCTCGATCAGAATCTTCGATACCTGTTCTCGCTCGGCGTGATTGGCAAACGTACGCTTGTCCCACCACATCATCTTCGTGCGGTAGCGCGCATCGGGATACGGCGCCGCCGGTATCGGTGCGACGATGCCCCCGGAGGAGCGCCAGCGGTCGAGCGCGTGGGGCGCCGAGGTCGCCATGCAGAACTGCACGTCCATCAACGCCATGGCGTGAGACCAGGCGCGAGCCAGCACCCGCGTGACGGGTTGTGAGCGTTCGCGGTCGTCGGTGACCCATGCGGACTTCATCTCGAGAACCCCGAACGGGAGGCGATCGGTGATCATCTTCCGGACTGCCGGAAGGCCGGACTGGCCACTCCACTCGACGACGGCATGCGAGTCGTCGGCCGACGTCAGTGGCCCCTTCGCCCTCAGCCCGCCGATGACACGGCCAGCTTCGTCGAGCGTCGCCCAGAACATCACCGTGTCCGAGCCGTCGCGAATCGCATTGGTGTCGAGCGCGCTCTCGACGCCGTGTCGACGGTAGCTGGCGTGCGCGCCCGTGAGATATTCGGCCCACAGTTCGGGATCGGCAGTGGGGCTGGATATCACGACGGTGCATTGCGATTCCTCGTCCCACCAGCTCAGATTGGACGTGAGTCTGAAGTCGAACCGGGATTCGTATTCGGGATGGAGAACGTACATTATTGTCCCATTCGTTAATTGCTTGCGTCCGCACCGTCATAGCAGCGTGTGGCCGGTTTCCGTCGCCAGTTCGGCTGATTTCCTCCCGATTAGTATCAGCGCGGAACTGGTGCTTGACAGACCAATAAGCCGGGCTAATCGTGTGTCCTTAGCGCGGCGTCATACCGTGCAAGTCGGCTGGCTAATGTCTTGGCAACCCGATGTTGTTGTCAATTGGCCACTCGCTGGCTGCACATTGCGCGGGGAAATCGAATTCCGGCGAACTGGCATGCGGCCGTCGGTAACGATCGTTTTGTTTCGAGGCGCCGAGGCGCTACAAGTAGTACGGGTGCCGCAGTGCGCCAAGGTTCGTCGAGAGGAGACGCGATGAAGGTATTCGAGGATCTGGGTGAGCTTGCTGCGGCAGAGGGCAGCCAACTCGGGCCGACCGAGTGGATGGAGATCAGCCAGGATCGCGTGAACACCTTCGCGGATGCCACCGATGACCATCAGTGGATCCACGTCGACCCGGAGAAGGCGGCCAATGGACCATTCGGCGGAACCATTGCGCACGGTTTGCTGACGCTGTCATTGCTTCCGCATTTCTCTCACCAGCTCTACACCGTGAACAACATCGCGATGGCCATCAACTACGGGTACAACAAGGTTCGCTTCATCACTCCCGTCAAGGTCGGCGCGAAGCTGCGCGCGCGGGCGGAACTGACTTCCGTCACCCAGCTCGCGGGCGCGGTTCAGTCGACGATGACGGTGACAGTGGAGATCGAGGGGTCCGACAAGCCGGCTGCCGTAGCGGAGTCGATCATCCGCTACATCGCCTGACGGGCCGGCGCGCCGACTAGGTCGATCGTTGGGCGGCCTTGACCAACCCACCGCCGATGATGAGGCGTTGAATCTCGCTGGTGCCTTCGTAGAGTCGCAGCAGTCGCACGTCGCGGTAGATGCGCTCGACGGCCACGTCGCGCATGTAGCCGCTGCCACCGTGGACCTGCACCGCGAGATCGGCTACCTTGCCGACCATTTCGGTGCAGAAGAGCTTGGCGGCCGACGGTGCGATGCGGCGGTCGGCGCCCGAGACCCACATCCGGGCGGCGTCGCGGACCAGCGCCCGGCCCGCCATCACGCCCGTTTGCATGTCGGCGATCATCGCCTGCACCAATTGGAAGTTCCCTATCGGAGTGCCTCCCTGGGTCGCGGTGGCGGCGTAGGCCACCGATTCGTCGAGGGCACGTTGCGCAGCGCCGACGGACAGCGCGGCGATGTGGATGCGGCCCCGTGCGAGTGACGTCATGGCCGCGCGGTACCCGATGTCCTCGGCACCTCCGACGAGCGCGTCCGCACCGACGCGGACGTCGTCGAAGTTGACGTCCGCGGTCCACGCCCCCTCCTGACCCATCTTCGCGTCCTTCGCGCCGACCTCGACGCCCGCAGTGTCGGCGGGGACCAGGAAGACCGCGATGCCGGGCCCGTCGGAGTCGGCGGGCCTGGTGCGCGCGAACGCGACGAAGAGGTCGGCCGTCGGCGCGTTCGTGATGAATCGTTTTTGTCCGGTGATCAGCCAGTCCGCTTCATCTTCATCGATTCCCCGGTCGCTGCGCTCCTGCCCTCCGGTATCGCGAACGGCCTTGGTGCGCAAGCCCGCTGGATTGGACCCGGCGCCGGGTTCGGTCAAGGCGAACGAGGCGACGACGTCCCCTGAGGCGATGCCCTCGAGCCACCGCGACTTCTGCTCCTCGGTGCCGAAGCCGACCAGCACTTGTCCTGCGATGCCGTTGTTGGTGCCGAACATCGACCGCAGCGCCAGCGTCGTGTAGCCGAACTCCATGGCCAACTCGACGTCTTGAGCCAGATTCAGCCCAAGCCCACCCCACTCCTGGGGGATCGCGTAGCCGAACAGGCCCATCTTCTTGGCCTGGTCGCGGATGTCGTCGGGAACCAGATTTTCGTTCATGATCTCGAGCTCGCGGGGCATCACCACTGACCGGACGAACTCTCGGGTGGCGTCGAGGATGTCTGCGAAGTCCTGGTCACTGACTTCCGTGGCGGCGATTGAGTCTGCCATGCGTCGAACTCCTCATGGGCGATGGCCAAGCGGTTTGATTCAACAAATATCATATTTTATGTTGCGTTCTGGAACGCGTGAAGAAGGCCTGTGGAAGGGCGGGAACACCCATGTCATTGCTTGACGGACGAACCGCGGTGGTCACCGGAGGGGCGCAGGGGATCGGCTTCGCCATCGCCGAGCGCTTCGTCGCAGAGGGAGCGCGCGTCGTGCTCGGCGATCTCGACCCCGACGCCACCGACGCCGCCGTGCAGAAGCTCGGCGGCGCCGCCGTCGCACGGGCGGTGCGATGCGACGTGACGAAGGCCGACGACGTCGAAGCCCTCGTCAAAGCCGCCGTGTTGGAGTTCGGCGCGCTCGACGTCATGGTCAACAACGCGGGCATCACCCGGGACGCGACGATGCGCAAGATGACCGAGGACCAGTTCGACCAGGTCATCGCCGTCCATCTGAAGGGCACCTGGAACGGCACGCGACTCGCGGCGGGCATCATGCGTGAGTCAGGCGGGGGCTCCATCATCAACATCTCGTCGATCTCCGGCAAGGTCGGCCTGATGGGCCAAACCAACTACTCTGCGGCCAAGGCGGGCATCGTCGGGATGACAAAGGCTGCCGCCAAGGAGGTCGCGCACCTCGGGGTGCGCATCAACGCCATCCAGCCCGGCCTCATCCGCTCGGCGATGACCGAGGCTATGCCGCAGAAGATCTGGGACGCCAAGCTGGCCGACGTGCCGATGGGGCGCGCCGGTGAGCCGAGCGAGATCGCCTCCGTCGCAGTGTTTCTCGGATGCGAGTTGTCGTCATACATGACGGGCACGGTGCTCGAGGTGACCGGTGGGCGGTACATGTAGATGGGGAACTCAATGAGGGACACGGTGATCTGCGAACCGGTGCGCACCCCGATCGGCCGGTACGGCGGAATGTTCGGCTCGCTCACGGCCGTCGACCTCGGGGTGGCTGCGCTGCGGGGACTCCTGGAGCGCACCGGGGTCGCGCCCGACGACGTCGAGGACGTCATCCTCGGGCACTGCTATCCGAGCATGGAGGCGCCTGCGATCGGCCGCGTCGTCGCGCTGGACGCGGGGCTTCCGGTGACGGTGCCCGGAATGCAATTGGACCGCCGGTGCGGGTCGGGGTTGCAGGCCGTGATCCAGGCCTGCATGCAGGTGTCCACCGGACAGCACGACCTCGTCGTCGCGGGCGGCGCCGAGTCGATGAGCAACGTCGTCTTTCACTCGACGGACATGCGTTGGGGCGGAGCCCGGGGCGGGGTCAAGGTGCACGACGCGCTGAGCCGGGGCCGCACCACGGCTGGCGGACGAGACTATCCGGTGCCCGGCGGCATGCTGGAGACCGCCGAGAACTTGCGGCGGCAGTACAACATTCCTCGCGCCGAACAGGACGAGCTCGCGGTGACGTCGCACCGCCGCGCCGTCGCCGCACAGAAAAACGGCCTGCTGGGTGACCAGATCATTCCGGTCACCGTCACGAGTCGCGCTGGCGACACGGTGATCGACACCGACGAGCACCCGCGGGCCGACACCACGGTCGAGGCGTTGAGCAAGCTCAAACCCGTTCTGCTCAAGCAAGATCCGGAAGCCACCGTCACGGCGGGCAACTCCAGTGGGCAGAACGACGCGGCGTCGATGTGCATCGTCACCACGTCCGAGAACGCGGCTGAACTGGGGCTGACCCCGCTGGTCCGGTTGGTGTCCTGGGGCGTCGCGGGAGTGGCGCCCAACGTCATGGGCATCGGTCCCGTGCCGGCAACGGAATTGGCGCTGTCCAAGGCCGGCCTGGCGCTCTCGGACGTCGGCCTCATCGAGCTCAATGAGGCCTTCGCCGCACAGGCCCTCGCAGTGATGCGGGAGTGGAAGTTCACGCCCGCCGATCTCGAACGGACGAACGTGCAGGGCTCCGGCATCTCGCTCGGACATCCGGTGGGCGCCACGGGTGGCCGGATGTTGGCCACACTCGCGCGTGAAATGCACAGGCGTGATGCGCGATACGGCCTGGAGACCATGTGCATCGGTGGTGGCCAGGGGCTGGCTGCCGTATTCGAGAAGGTGACGGCGTGACCAGACTTGCTCAGACCATTGGGCTCTCGGAGTTCCAGACCGAGATCCTCGCCACGGTGCGCCAATTCGTGGACAAGGAGGTCATCCCGAGCGCTCAGGAACTCGAGCACTCCGACACCTACCCGCAGCACATCGTCGACGCGATGCGGGAGATGGGCCTGTTCGGGCTGATGATCCCCGAGGAGTACGGCGGCATCGGTGAGTCGCTGCTCACCTACGCCTTGTGCGTAGAAGAGCTTGCGCGCGGATGGATGAGCGTGTCCGGAGTGATCAACACCCACTTCATCGTCGCGTACATGCTGCGCCAGCACGGCACCGACGAGCAGAAGCAGCGGTTCCTGCCCCGGATGGCCACCGGCGAGGTGCGCGGCGCCTTCTCGATGTCCGAGCCGGAGTTGGGCTCCGACGTCGCGGCCATTCGCACGAGGGGGGTGCGCAATCCCGACGGCGGCTACACGATCACCGGTCAGAAGATGTGGGTGACCAACGGCGGGAGCTCCACCTTGGTCGCCGCGCTGGTGAAAACCGATGAGGGACACGATAAACCGCACCGGAACCTCACGGCCTTCCTCGTCGAGAAGCCTGCCGGGTTCGGTGAGGTGGCGCCTGGACTGATCATCCCCGGCAAGATCGACAAGCTCGGATACAAGGGTGTCGACACCACCGAGCTCGTCTTCGACGGCTACCACGCCGCCGACGACGACGTACTCGGCAACACACCGGGGCAAGGCTTCTTCCACATGATGGACGGCATCGAGGTCGGCCGCGTCAACGTTTCGGCGCGCGCCTGCGGGGTGGGCATCCGGGCGTTCGAGTTGGCCGCCAGATATGCCCAACAACGCAGTACGTTCGGCAAGCCCATCGCCGACCACCAGGCGATCGCGTTCCAGCTCGCCGAGATGGCGACCAAGGTCGAGGCGGCGCACCTCATGATGGTCAACGCCGCGCGGCTCAAGGACTCGGGGGAACGCAACGACGTCGCCGCGGGAATGGCGAAATACCTTGCCAGCGAGTTCTGTTCGGAGGTCACGCAGCAGAGCTTCCGAATCCACGGCGGTTACGGCTACTCCAAGGAGTACGAGATCGAACGGCTCATGCGCGACGCGCCGTTCCTGCTGATCGGCGAGGGCACCAGCGAGATTCAGAAGACCATCATCAGCAAGAGCTTGCTCAATGAGTATCGCATCTGAGCCCGAGTTCGCGGCCAGGCCGCAACTGTCCGACGACGTCGCCCGTTACGTCCGTCGGCGGATCTTCAACGGCGAGTTCCCGGCTGGCGAGTACCTGCGGTTGGACCAACTGGCCGTCGAGCTAGGCATCAGCGTGACCCCCGTCCGCGAGGCGCTGCTCAACCTTCGCGCCGAAGGTCTGTTGGTGCAGCACCCCCGGCGCGGGTTCATGGTGCTGGAGGTCACCGCGCGGGACCTCGCCGACGTCGCGCGCGTGCAGGCGTTCATCGGTGGCGAGCTCGCAGCGCGCGCCGCCGAGCACATCACCGCCGAGCAGCTCGCGACGCTGCGTGCCATCCAGGGCGAGCTGGAACGGGCCTACGAACAAGGCGACCTGGATCGCATGGTGCGGCTCAACCACGAGTTCCACCGCACCATCAACGTGGTCGCCGACTCGCCGAAGCTGACGCAGTTCATGTCGGGAATCACCCGGTACGCGCCAGAATCGGTGTTCCCTACGCTGTCGGGTTGGCCCGAGCAGTCGACCAAGGACCACCGCGCGGTCATGTCGGCGCTGGAGCGGGCAAACCCCGAGGCGGCCCGCGCCGCGATGGCCGAACACTTCACCGTCGGCGTCGGCCCGCTCACCGAGCACCTGATCGAACGGGGCGTCATCCGCCCCTAGGCCTTGAGGTGCTGGTCGAAGAAGGTCAGGATCCGAGTCCAGGCATCCTCGGCTTCCGGCTGCGAATAGGACAGTCCCGCAATGCGTTCGACGAACTGAACAATCGGCGGGTATCCCCACTCGTTCA
>Ga0207668_10000730_pt1 | contig 20117 bp, 16 predicted proteins | sample KBSS43metaG_FD_184323 | JGI IMG/M metagenome (GOLD analysis project Ga0207668, IMG submission 184323) | Switchgrass rhizosphere microbial communities from Kellogg Biological Station, Michigan, USA - KBS S4-3 metaG (SPAdes) (version 2) | ecosystem: Host-associated > Plants > Roots > Rhizosphere... | reverse complement strand
GAGCTCGCCCAGGCCGAAGTCCGCTACGGCGCCTTGCACCCGGAGGTGCAGCGGCTGCAATCGGAGCTCGGCAAGCGTCGGGAGGCCGTTCAGCGGGCCATGGCCCTGGCGACGGACGAGACCGGCCGTCAGCTGCAAACGGTCCGCGGCAACCTGCGCCGCGTCCGCGAGGCCCTCGGCAGGGCGGAAGCCGCATCCGTCCAGGCGTCGCGGCAAGCGGTCGAGGTCAAGGGCCTGGAGCGCCGCGAGGAAAGCCAGGAAACCGTCACCAAGGAACTTGTCGGCCAGCAGGCCGCCCTGCGCGCCCGAGCGGGCAGCGAGCTGCCGGCGGCGGTGATCGTCAACGAGGCCTTGCCGTCCACGTCGCCGGACTATCCGAACACCCACCTGGTCCTGTTGCTGGCCTTTGGCTTCGCGGTCTGTTCCGGCTTTGGCGTCGCGGTTCTTGCCGAGATGCTCGAGCGTGGATTCTCCACCGCCGAGTCGGTTCAGGCCAAGCTTGGCCTGCCGGTCCTCGGATCCATCCCGACCCTGAACTCGACATTGCGCGGCGCCGCCAAGAAGCGCGACCTGACGCCTATGGAGTTCGTCGTCAAACACCCGCTGTCCGGCTTCGCCGAGGCCTTCAGCATGTTGCGGACGACCCTGTTCAACGCGCCGACGGAACAGCCGATCAAAGTCATTGGCGTCACCTCCTCCCTGCCGGGGGAGGGCAAGTCGACCACCGCCATCTGTCTGGGGCGCAATTCCGCGCTGATCGGCATGAAGGTGGTCGTCATCGATTGCGACGTGCGCCGCCCGACGCGGGAAACCGTGCTCGAGAACACCGCGGGGGTGGGGCTGGTCGAGGTGCTCGCCGGTGCGGCGACGCTTGACCAGGCGCTTATTCGCGACCCGGAAACTGGCGCCTTCTTCCTCCAGCTGAGCAAGGAGGTCGTCCCACCCGGCATGTTCCATGGCCGTCCGATGCTGAACCTGCTGGTCGAGCTGCGGCGCCGCTTCGATGTCGTCATTCTCGATCTGCCGCCTGTCCTGGCGATCGCCGAGGCGCGCGTCCTGGCTTCCTACGCCGACGCCGTCCTGTTCGTCGTCAAATGGCGCAGCACCCATGCCAAGGCCTGTGAGCACGCTCTGTCGCAACTGGATATGTCCGGAGCTTATCTGGCCGGTGTTGTCCTGACCCAGGCGGACGTCCAGGAACTGGCTCGTAGTGGCTACGGCGACAGCTATCACTACTATAAAGCTTACTCGTCGTACTATCTCACGTGAGTTTTGAGCTCTGCCACAAATAGTTAACGAGAGCTTTGGATCACGGGAAAGTTAAGTCATTGTGCGTCGCGGTAAGTTTGTCGATTCTCGCTTGCTCAAATTGCGCTCTGCCCTGACCCACAAATGGGCGCTCAATGCCGCGGTGCGGAAAAAACCCAATTTTCACGGAATGTAGACTTGTGAAATGCGGTGCCGCTGGTTAACAAGACCTTGTCCTGCCTCGGCCCAGACCATATGGATGCGGCCGCAAGATCAAGACTTACGGGTTCCTAGTGGGGAACGGCCAGAACGGCCACACTCTGGTACAGGTTCTTCGCTGTAAAGGTGTTCGGATGGTTGAGCTTAGCGCAAACGAGTATTATACAGTAGACTCACCTGCCGAGGTCACGAAGAGTCGGGCCAAACGTATCTTCGATGTCGCGACCGCAATTGTGCTGCTGGTGTTTCTTGCGCCTTTGCTCGTCGCCGTTTCTATCGCAGTTGCGATAGAATCCCGGGGGCCTGTGTTTTTCCGCCAGCGTCGGACCGGCTTCAACCAGCAGACGTTCTACATCTACAAGTTCCGTACGATGACGGTGATGGAGGACGGCGACAACGTCGTCCAGGCCCAGAAGTACGATGATCGCGTCACGCGCGTCGGCGCCTTCCTGCGGCGTTCGAGCATCGACGAGTTGCCGCAGCTCTTCAACGTGCTGAGAGGAGAGATGTCGATCATCGGACCGCGGCCGCATGCGCTGGTCCACGACGAGGACTACAGCAAGCAGCTGGAAGACTACTGCCGGCGTTTCCGCGCCAAGCCGGGCATCACCGGCTGGGCGCAGGTCAATGGCCTTCGGGGGCAAACCGAGGAGCTCGACGAGATGCGCCAGCGCATTCAGTACGACAACCATTATATCGACCACTGGGATCTTGGGTTCGACGCGACGATCTTCGCCATGACCCTGCTGGTCCTGCCGTTCCAGAAGTCCGCCTACTAGAGCGCGTTGGGCGAAAGTGTGAGCGGTTTCGCCCCGAAAACGCGCTCTACATGTTTGATCTAGGGTCATCGGCAGGCGAGTCCCGTCGCACGCGGCGTCGCCGGCGTACCTCGCGCGAGCCTCTCATGGCCCAAATCCACCGCCAGATGGCCGACCGTTCCGACGGGGCGCGACCGTGGTTGGCTCTTGGTTGAGCAACAGTTTGGTCAGCGCAAAATGTCGGATCCATTCATAACGCTGATACGCGAAAATCTAGGTTAATCGGATGTATAGTTACTGCGACAACAGAGCGCAGTCCTGGAAGAATGCCCGGAAAGCCTGGTGAATCAGCATGTATAGTCTGTTGAAGAACATGGTTAGGCGGTGGTTTACCGTTTCTTTTATCGCTGTCTTAGTTTTGACGCCCCTAGTCTTAGGCTCAAGCGGAAATAACGACGCCAAAGCTTGGCCGTCGACCGCTCGTGGGGGCGATCTGATGTTTGGCGTAAATCTCTCTGGCGCAGAGTTCGGCAGCGGCGTGGGCCGATACGGCTATGACTACACATATCCGCAAGCCGTGGATCTCGACTACTATCAGAGCAAGGGCGTTGAGCTGATCCGGCTGCCCTTCAAGTGGGAGCGGATGCAGACGACGCCGGGCGGCGCGCTCAATACCGCCGAACTGGGCCACATGAAGGAGTTCCTCACGGCCGCCGAAGCGCACGGCATGAAGGTCATCATCGACCTGCATAACTACGGCCGCTTCGGCGATAAGTTGCTCGGATCCGCGGGCCTCCCCAACGCCGTATTCGCGGACTTCTGGGGCAAGTTGGCCCAGGAGCTGAAGGGGTTCGGGGCCGTCGCCGGCTACGACCTCATGAACGAACCCCACGACCTTACCGGCGGTTCGGCCACCTGGAACGCGGCCGCGCAGGCCGCCGTCGACGCCATTCGCAAGGTCGACATGGCCCACGATATCTATGTCGAGGGCTATGGTTGGGCGACGGCGTCTCAATGGGCGAAGAACAACGCCGGCCTGAAGATCGCCGATCCGGCGGACAAGATCGTCTACCAGGCGCACCTCTATTTCGACGCCAACAATTCCGGCACCTATAAGGGTTCGTACGACGCTGAAGGGGCGAACGCGCTCACCGGCGTTCAGCGCCTGCAGCCTTTCTTCGACTGGCTCAAGGCCAATAACGCCCGCGGGTTTGTCGGCGAATTCAACGTGCCGGACAACGATCCTCGGTGGCTGACCGTCCTCGACAACGCCATGCAGGCCATGCAGGCCAACGGCGTCTCCGGCACGCTTTGGGGCGGCGGGTCGACGTGGCGCGACGACTATATGATGAACCTGCGCGACGGCATGGCCGACAGTGCTCAAATGCAGGTGCTGAACCATTACGTCACGGCCCCGCGAGACGCGGCGATCGTCGGCACCAACAAGGACGACAAGATCGCCGGCACCGACGGGATGGATCGTCTCCTGGGCCACAAGGGCTCGGACATCCTCTATGGGTCAGCGGGCTCCGATAAGCTGGACGGCGGCGCAGGAACCGACACGGCGGACTACACGGCCTCGTCGGGTGCGATCAACGTCGACATGCTGCGGGCTCTGCAAACGGGCGGTCATGCCGACGGCGACACCTTCATCGGCATCGAGAATGTCACGGGCGGCGCCTACGCCGACGTCATCGCCGGCACGGACTTGGCCAATGTCCTTAGCGGCGGCGGTGGGAATGACCGGCTGGATGGCCGTTTGGGTGAGGATACGCTCTACGGCGGCGGCGACGACGACCGGCTGATCGGCGGCCAGGGCAAGGACAAGCTGTTCGGCGGGGACGGGAACGACATCCTCGACGGCGGCGCCGCGTCGGACATCCTGACCGGCGGCGCCGGGGCGGACACCTTCCTGTTCGCCTATCAGTCGGATTCCGCGCCCACGACTCCGGACCGCATCGCCGACCTTTCAGCGGGCGATATCATCGACCTGTCACGGATCGACGCCAACAGCCGTCTGGCGGGCGACCAGGGCTTCACCCTGGTATCGGCGATGACCAAGAGCCCGGGCCAGATGACCCTGACCTACGATGCGGTCAATGCGCAAACGGGCTTGCGGCTGGATATGAACGGCGACGGCTTGACCGATATGTTCATCATCCTCGGCGGCGATCAGCGCGCCTTCAAGGACTTCATCTTCTAGAGGCTAGGCCTCGACCCTGCCGCCTTTGGGTTGCAACGAGGGCAGTGCGCCGAGGCAGCCGAGGGCGAACCACAACAGGGCCGCGGTCTTGATGCTGAACACCGACAGGCTGATGCACAGGATCATCGAGTAATAGACGATGATGAACATCTTCAGGAACTGCTGCTGCTCGTTGCGGAACGAGGCCGCCAGGAACATCCAGGCGGCGCCGACGCCAACGATCCCGGCGTTGCGGATGACATCGGCATAGCCGGAATCGAAGGCTCGCTTGACGGTCGGGTAGACGCCCAGCCATTCCTCTGCGGACATGCTGAAGACGTACCGCCCCGAATAGACCAGGCGGCCGATCATATTGTCGCCCAAGCCTGCGTTTCCGTAATAGCTCCAAAGGCAGGCCAGGCCGGCGAGCACGACGATCGGCAGGGCCGGCGCCGCGATACGCACGATCTGAATCCGGTGAAGGGCCCAGACGAGCGTGACGACGATCACCATCGTCGCCCCGAAGCGGGAGTCGGCAAGCACGATAAGCGCCGCGGGCAGGAGCAGGAGGGCGGCTTTCGCCCAGCCTGACGAGGGCCGCAGCAACACCCAGGCCCAAACGATGACCCCGAAATTTCCCAGGGAAACGGGCTCGACGAAGATCGAGGCTGCGCGGTTGGGGCCGAGAAAAGGCAGCAGGCTGCGGCCGATGCCGCCGGGCCGTTGTCCGTTGACGTTGAAGTTGTTGCCGTAGAACGTCGCCGCCTCGGGCGGGGCCTCTCCGCGGCCGATGTAGTATTGCAGGATGTTGAAGGTCTCGCCGTAGGCTTGGCGGAACATCAGTTCGATCACCGCGACGATCAGGATGAAAATCGCCGAGCCGATAATCAGCTTGTCCGCCAGTTTGAACGACCCGCGCGTGCGGCCCAGCTCGTAGAAGATGACGGGGATCAAAAGGTCGCGCGCCGTCTTTGCATCGACGGCCCCGCGGATCAGCCAGACGAGGCTGAGATAGGCGACCACGGCGAACAGGACGCCCAGGAATGACAGTCGCGCCTTAGCGCCGATCAAGAGGCAGGCCGTGGCGATAATCGCCATTTCCGCGCCGATCAGGTGGGTGTCGCTGATCGCGGTCAGGTGGGTGTTGGCATAGACCAGCAACCAGTGCAGCCCGAGCGCCGCGCAGATGACGATCGCGCAGAAGGGGCCGAGCCGCAGCTCGTCGCTCGCCAGGATCACGGGCGACTCGTAGGGGCGCGGCGCCCGCCAGGGCTGATCCAGGCCGGTGGTCACGCCGCCGCCTCGCTGCGGAAGGTCGCGCTCAGCAAGGCGCGCACCATTTCATCCCAGTCGCGCACGTCTTGGCCCCCTTCGATACGGGGGGAGGCGAGGGCGGCGGCGAAGGCTGAGCGCAGGCTGTCGGCATCGTCGGGATCATAGCCAAAAACGTTGCCATGGTTGCCGGCCGCAAAATGAGGCGCGACCGTCGGCAGGCCGCAATATTCGTACTGGATCAGCTTCAGGCTCGATTGGGCGATATATTCCAGGCCGGGCGCGACCTTATAAAGCGCCAAGCCGACGTCGGCGTGCTTGAGATAGGCGGCCAGCGCCGCGAACGGGACTTCGCCATGCGCCCGGACGTTCGCCGCATCGACGACGGCGCCCAGGTCGAAGCGCCCGAAGGCATGAAAGGTGACATCGGGAAACGCTCGGACGAGCCGCTCGAACGCCGGCTGGTCGAACATCATGTCACCGGCCAGGACGGCATGGCGGCCGGTCGGGAGCGGATTCTCCGCGCTCAAGTCGTAGGCCGCCTTGTCCAGGCCGTGCGGGATCACCGCCGTGCGAGCGTTCGGCGCGTCGGCCAGGAGGGCGTCGGCCGGCACCCGAATGAGATCGTAGGCGGGAGCGTCCTTGCGGAACATGCCGGCGAGGCCCGGGTGCATGCCGACCACGTCGAGGCGATCGCTCATGCTGTGGACGATCTTCGCCCGTGGCGCGAGGCGCCGCAGGCGGCGGAATAGGGCCACCGCGGCGCAACTTTCGATGACGATCAGATCCGCCTCGCGTGCGCGCTGGACGACGCTTTGCGGCAGCAGCGCGCCGTAGGCGTGCAACAGCGGCGTCGACAACAAGTTCAAGAACCGCGACGGCCACCGCGCCGGATGGAAGGCGGGGATCCAGACCATCGATTCAAGAGTGGGGCTCACCCGCCGCCAGCGGTTCCAGATGTCCCGGGGCGCCGCTCCCAGCCGAGCGTTGCCGCGCAACAGCGATAGGCGGCTGAGCTGGACGGTGACGACACTGACCGACCATCCCTGGGCGGCGAGGCTCTCGGCCATGAACACCAGGCTGGTCTTGCGGCCGCCAAGGCCGACGAGCTGTTGGGTGAAGACCAGCGCCCGGCCATGATGCGGGAAGGCGGCGGCCGACGTCTCACTGTTCACGTCCGACAACGCATCCGGCATCCTGTCAGCATAGCCACGCCCGAAGGCCGATTGAAGGCCACCGCGCCTAAACCTACCAGCGCTCGCGGAAGAAAGCGGTCCCCCGCGCGCCGATGACCACATAGGCGGCAAGGGCGGGTACGATCAGGACGCCGAGGGCAAGCAGACCCACGTCGCGAGCCTTACCGCCGACAACCTTGAGCACAGGAGGCGAAGTCTTGCGTTCGATGCTCGATCCTCTACCCGGCCTCATAGCCACAAAACTCTCTTGGAAGGCACGACTGTTGGTTAATTGAACGCTTTCGGCGTGTCTATCACTCCGTCGCGCAAGGAACTACTGATTCGGCTCTTGCGGACATGACGAACACCACCGGATATTCTATGCTCAGTCGCGCGCCAATTGGGCATCACGTAGCCCACGCCCTCGGCCCGCCCCAGGCTTTTTTTTGTTGGAGCGGGAGAATGTCGGACGCCGAGATGTGGGACAGATGAATTCGCCATTGAGTGATCCGGGTTTGCAGGTGGCAGGCGGCGGGGCCGCCCGGCCCCGCGCGGCGGACGTCGATGTCGCCGACCCGTTGCGCCCAGCCGGCTCGGCCTTGCGCATCGTTCACGTCTGCCGGCAGTTCTGGCCGGCCATCGGCGGCATGGAAGCGGTGGTCGAGGCGCTCGCCACCCTGCAGGCGAAGAACGGCCACACGGTCAGCGTTCTGACGCTCGACAAGGTGTTCGGCCAAGAGGAGCGGCTGCCGTCGACCGACAACCTGGGCCCGATCACGATCCGGCGGCTTCCGTTCAAGGGCTCGCGCCGTTATCCGATCGCGCCGGGTGTGCTGCGTCACATGCGCGACGCCGACGTTGTCCATGTGCATGGCATAGACTTTTTCTTCGACTTCCTGGCCCTGACGAAACCGCTGCACCGGCTGCCGATGGTCGTCTCGACCCACGGCGGCTTTTTCCACACCCAGTTCGCCTCGCGGCTCAAGCGCCTCTACTTCAATACGGTGACTCGCCTGTCGCTGACCCAGTACGGCTTTACGGCCGCCTCGAGCGGGCAGGACGAGCAGATGTTCGCCAAGCTTCGCCGGTCCGGTCTGGCGATGGTCGAGAATGGCGTCGATGTCGAGAAGTTCGCCGACACCACCGCCGACAGCGCGGCCAAGACCCTGATCTATTTCGGCCGCCTGGCCGACAACAAGCGGGTCGACCTGCTTTTTCCGCTGCTGGCCGCCTTGCGCCGCCGCGATCCGGAGTGGCGTCTGATCATTGCCGGCCGGCCGATGGGCGACGAGATCGCGCGCCTGACCAAGCTCGCCGCCAAGACCAAGTTGGCGGCCGCCGTCGAGATCGTCGACACACCGACGACGGGGGAGCTCCGGGGATTGATCGGCCGGTCGAGCGTCTACGTCTGCGCGTCCGAATATGAGGGCTTCGGCCTCGCCGCCATCGAGGCGATCTCCGCCGGCTTGCTGCCGGCCTTGAGCACGATCGCGCCGTTCCGTCGGACGGTCGATCGCACGGGCATCGGCGCCCTGATCGACTTCGACCGTCCGGATGAAGCCGCCGCGCGTCTGGAACTGGCATGGCGAACCTGGAGCGCCGAGCCGCGCCTCCGCACCGAGATCCAGGCCGCGGTGAGCCAGTTCGGCTGGACCGGAATGGAGGCGCAACTCTTCAAGGTCTACAACGCCGTGATGGGCCGCGGAACGCGCGACATCCTCGGGGTGCGGACCCAGATCGTGACGACAGAGGAAGCCTGCGACCAACTCGACGAGGCGATCGATCGCGGTGGGATGAAGGTCGCATTCGCCAACGCCAATCTGCTGAATTTCGTGGCCAAGGACGACGCCTTGCGCCTTGCGCTCAGGGACTTCTTCATGCTCAACGATGGCATCGGCGTCGATCTGGCGAGCCGGCTCCTCTATGGCCGGACGTTCCCGGAGAATCTCGCGGGCACGGACTTCGTGCCGAAATACCTCGATCAGAGCCGCCACGCCTTGCGCATCTATATGCTGGGCGCCACCCAGGACTCTCTCGACAAGGCCGCGGCCTATCTCGCCAAGCGTTGGCCGCGCCATACTCTGGTCGGCAGCCACAACGGCTATTTCACCGCCGAAGCCGAACCACAGATCGCCGAGGCCATCCAGGCGGCGGGGGCGAACCTCCTCCTGGTGGCCATGGGCAATCCCGCCCAGGAAAAATGGATCGCCCGTCATGGCGACCAGAGTCCGGCCGTCGTCGTGGCGGTTGGGGCGCTGTTCGACTTCTGGGCGCAGGCCGTGCCCCGGGCTCCCGACTGGGTCCGGTCCATTCGCAGCGAGTGGGTTTTTCGCCTGATGCAGGAGCCGGGGCGCTTGTGGCGGCGCTATCTCATCGGCAACTTCGTCTTTCTCGGGCACACCGTCGCGCAGTGGGTCAGCGGGGCCAGGGCTGAGATGTTCGAACGGCGGCGCAGCCGCGAGCCGGGCTAAGCAAAACCTTTCCCCGCAAAGGGCTCAGCGACGATTCGCGCGCGTTCCTGAGCGATCGCCCTGTGGGCGAACTGCGCTGGGTTGGCGCCGCTTGCAGTGGCAGGTCTATTGGGAAGTCTGCCCACAAAATGGCTAACTTCGGTTCATAACGATCCAGGATCATCCGAAGCTTTATGGATCGGACTTTCTGGGGTCCAATCCAATTGTCGAGGGTAATGCTAGTTGAAGTGAGTGTGCCTCTATGACGATCGGGTTGGCTTTCAGTAAAGACTGTACATCAGCGTCAAATACGCTCGTCGACGAACTGAAGGAGCGAATGATCGCCCTGGCTGAGCGGATATGTGCTTTAGCAGAGGCGGCGAATATTGTCGCTGAGGCGGCTGCCCCCTTCAAGATGCTCGCTATGGCCGCCGTTGATGGCGAGCCGGTCCCACAAGCCGCGTTCACCAGCACGGACGGCATCAACGCCTTTGACCAGGCCGCCCGTCGCCTTGAGGCCGCCAGGATCGACGCCGTCAACGAGTTCACCACTTTGCGCGCCCGGCTAAGCTCGGATCAGTTCCGCGCGCACTAAAAGATGGGCGTAGAGGCCACTGGCTATTGGCGCGCGGCCGTCGGCGGTGTTCATGACAGCCATGACAACTGACGCTCCCCAACCGGACGCGGACATGGGCGACGCCCTGGTCGAACGGGCCCGCATGGCTGCCTTGCAAGCCTATGCGCCTTACTCCGGATTTAGCGTTGGGTGCGCTGTCCAGTCCGAGGACGGCGAGATCGCCGTCGGTTCGAACATGGAGAACGCCTGCTATCGGCTGGGCGTCTGCGCCGAGGTCTCGGCCCTCTCGGCGGCGAACCAGGCGTTCGGCCTGGCCAAGGTCGCGCGTATCGCCATCGCCGGCGGGCGGCGCGAGGCCGACGGGGCGCTGAGGGGATCGGCCGTGGTGACCTCGTGCGGCGCCTGTCGCCAATCGATCCATGAGGCGGCGCAGGTCGCGGGCCGCGATGTCGAGGTGATCTTCGCCAATGGCGCCGGCGGCGCGGTCATGACGATGCGGATCTCGCAGCTCCTGCCGCTCGCCTTCGGGCCAGAGACGCTCGGCTAGAGCGCGTTGGGCGAAAGTGTGAGCGGTTTCGCCCCGAAAACGCGCTCTACATGTTTGAGTCTAGAGCACGATTCAGCGGTCAGATGATTCCATCTGACCCCATCGTGCTCTAGGCGAGATTGATCTCGCGCAGCCGCTGCATCAGGAAGTCGTCGGCGGTGATCGGCTCAAGATAGCGGTTCGGACGGTCCGGCGTGATGCAGCCGGGGAGGGTCTCGATCCGGAAATCGGGCCGGAAATGCAGGAAGAATGGCATCGAGTAGCGCGCGCGACCGCGTCGTTCCGGCGGCGGGTTGACGACCCGGTGCGTCGTGGAGCGCAAAACCCCGTTGGTCAGCCGCTGGAGCATGTCGCCGACATTGACGACGAGCTGGCCGGGGGCCGGCGCGACCGTCAGCCACGCGCCGTCGCGATCGAGAAGTTCCAGCCCCGCCTCCTCGGCGCCAAGGAGCAGGGTGATGGTGTTGATATCTTCGTGAGCCCCGGCGCGCACCCCGGGCGCATCCGGACTGATCGGCGGATAATGCAACAGCCTCAGCACCGAATTGCCGTCGGCGACCGCGTCATCGAAATAGTCCGGCGCGAGGCCGAGGTGACGTGCGATCGCCTCGAGAATACGGAGGCCCGCAGCGTCGAAGGCGCCGTAGAGCGCCTCGAAGGTTGCGCGAAAATCGGCGACCTCGCGAGGCCACAGATTGGCGGGCATGGATGCGGCGAACCGGTGGCCTGGCGGCAGCTCCCGCCCTATGTGCCAGAATTCCTTGAGATCGTGCTCGCTCGCCCCCTTGGCGGTTTCAACCCCAAACGGCGTGTAGCCACGCTGGCCAGCGCCGCCGGCGAGATGGTAGGCCCGCTTGGTGGTCTCGGGCAGGGCGAACAGCGCGCGCGCCGCGGCCTCGGCCCGCGCGATCAGCGGCGCGGGAATGCCGTGGTTGGAAACGATGGCGAAGCCGTAGCGTTCGAAGGAGGCTCCGAGCGCCTGGGCGAAGGCCTTGGGATCACGTGTCGAGTCCGACAGCGAGACGGCGGCGAGGCGGGGCTTTGATTCGACAGCGAGGACCATGCCGCGGTTTTACGCGCCCACGCTCGGATTGACACGCCTGCGGACCGGCGGTTCTAGCCTAATGCTGAAGATGCAAAGGGTCCACGCCGAGCCTGGTGCGCAGGGTCGTGAACTCGTTAACCGCGGCGATCCGGGCCGCTTCGAGCCGACGGGCCGCCTGGTCGAAGGCGTTGAGGCCGTCCTTGCTGGTAAAGGCCGCCGCTCCGTCCACGGTGGCGAGAGATGGGAGTTTGAAGGGCGCCGCCGCCTCAGCGACAATATTGGCCGCCTCGGCCAGGGCGCATATCCGTTCGGAGAGGGCGATCATCCGCTCCTTCAGTTCGGCCACGTCGTGGCTCGCCGAGGAGACGCCGTCATCGCGGAACACTGTGTCGATCGTCATTCGCCCACCCTCATCCGAAACCGTGACATCCGTGCGGCGGACAGATCAATTTGACCTGTCCGAACGCCTTGGTCGCCGCTGGATCGTTATGAACCCCTGCTAGCCATTCGATAGGCCAGCGCCGCAAGGGGCGTGCCACGCCGATCGGGATCTAGGCCCGTCCGACGCTGTGGTAGGAGAAGCCGAGTTCGCGCATGTAGCTCGGCGTATAGACGTTACGCAGATCGACCAGCACGGCCTCGCGCATCGACGCCTTGACCCGTTCGAAGTCCATGGCCCGGAACTGATCCCATTCCGTCATCAGGACGACGCAGTCGGCGCCGGCCGCCGCTTCATAGGGATCGGTCATGAACTCGATGTTCGGCAGTAGGGTCTGGGCTTCATGACCTTCGGGATCGACGGCGCGGACATGGGCGCCCATCGCTTCGAGGGCCGGCACGATGACCAGCGAAGGGGCCTCGCGCATGTCATCGGTGTTCGGCTTGAAGGTCAGGCCGAGGATGGCGATGGTCTTGCCCTTGAGGTCGCCGCCCATGGCGTCAGCGATCTTTTTGGCCATGGCCCTCTTGCGCTTGTCGTTGACGCGCACGGTGGCTTCGACGAGTTCCAGCGGGCGGCCGGCGTCAATCGCGGTCGAGGCCAGGGCCAGGGTGTCCTTGGGGAAGCAGAAGCCGCCATAGCCGGGGCCCGGCTGCAGGAACTTCGGTCCGATGCGGTTGTCGAGGCCGATGCCGCGCGAAATCTGATTCACGTCGCCGCCGATGGCTTCGCAAAGGTCGGCGATCTCGTTGATGAAGGTGATCTTCATCGCCAGGAAGGCGTTGGCCGCATACTTGATCAGCTCCGAAGTCCGGCGACCGGTGAACAGGATCGGCGTCTCGTTCAGGGTCAGCGGACGATAGAGTTCGGCCATGACCGCACGGCCGCGGGCGTCCTCGACGCCGATGACCACGCGGTCGGGCTTCTTGAAGTCGGCGATGGCGGCGCCTTCGCGCAGGAACTCAGGATTGGAGACGACGCAGAAGTCGGCGTCCGGCGCCTTGGCGCGGATGATCGCCTCGACCTCGTCGCCGGTGCCGACGGGCACGGTCGACTTGTTGACGACGACGGTGAAGCCGTTCAGGGCCGAGGCCACCTCTTCGGCCGCCCCATAGACGTAAGACAGGTCCGCGTGACCGCCGTTGGCGCTCGACGGCGTGCCGACGGCGATGAAGACGGCGTCGGATTTCGACACCGACCCGTTGATCTCGGTCCCGAAGTGCAGGCGCTCTTCGCGCACATTTCGGTGAACCAGCTGTTCGAGGCCCGGCTCATAGATCGGGATGCCGCCTTGGCGCAGCATGTCGATCTTGCGCTTGTCCTTGTCGATGCAGGTGACCGTGTGGCCGAAGTCGGCGAAACACGCTCCAGCGACGAGACCGACGTAGCCAGTGCCGATGACGGTGACCTGCATAGATGAACTCCAGACGATGCCCCGCGACGGGCGGGCAGAGGATTTTGGCACAGGTAAATGTGCATGCGCACCGTCTAGGCAATTTGCAAGCCAAGTCTAAATGCAATCGACGTCAGGCTGCAGATTTGCGGGGATGGCCTAGAAGACGACCAGCAGCAGGATCAACCAGGCGACCAGATTGAGGCCGAGGGCGAGCATCAATCGCCAGTTTGGGGCCTTAAATGGAACCGGATCGCAATATCCAACCGGAACCAGCCAGTAGTTCGAGGTCATGGTCGACACGTCTGCTCCCTTTCTTACCGATCCCATCGTGTAGTGTGAGATCGCTTAGGCGGTTACGTTCGGCTATTTGGCGTCCTCGTCCTGTTCAGCTCCTACGCCTGAACAAGACGAGCCCCGGGCGGACACCAAGCCATTCGATCACCGCAGTCGGATAACTTGAATGGTTAACGCGCTAGTCCGCCGGTTGTTTCATTATTATGTCGGGAAGCCGCCATTAGGTCCAGGGGCGGCGGACGCCTTCTGAGGTTTTTTGCCCAAAATGGTGGCGGCGAACGGGTCGAAGCGGCGCGAAACTTGTTGGGGGTCTTGGGCGACGGCTCGCCATGTATCATAATGGCGCCTGGGTCGTGAACGCTCGACTGGTGGATGAACACGATGCAAGACCAACACACCCCTTCGATTCCTGGCCTGTTTCCGGCTCCGACGAAGCATGCGGGATTGTTGTCTTGGGTGTCTTCGGTTGCTGAGCTGACGGGTCCGGACCGGGTTTACTGGTGTGACGGGTCTGAGGCGGAGTGGTCGGCGCTGACGGCCGAGCTGGTGGCCAAGGGGACGTTGCAGGCGCTGGATCCGGTCAAGCGGCCGAACTCGTTCTTGGCCTTGTCGGACCCCAAGGACGTGGCCCGGGTCGAGAGCCGCACCTTCATCTGTTCGAAAACCAAGGAAGACGCCGGCCCGACCAACAACTGGCTCGATCCGGTGGCCATGCGGGCGGACCTGACGGATCTGTTCAAGGGCTGCATGAAGGGCCGCACGATGTATGTCGTGCCGTTCTCGATGGGCCCGGTGGGCTCGCCGATCTCGGCGCTGGGCGTGGAGATCACCGATTCGGCCTATGTGGCGTTGTCGATGCGGGTGATGACCCGGATGGGCAAGGCGGCGCTGGAGCAGTTGGGCGAGGACGGCTTCTTCGTCCCGGCCCTGCACTCGGTGGGCGCGCCGCTGGCCGAAGGGCAAGCCGACGTCGCCTGGCCGTGCAACGAGATCAAATACATCGTCCACTTCCCCGAGAGCCGGGAGATCTGGTCCTATGGCTCGGGCTATGGCGGCAACGCCCTTCTCGGCAAGAAGTGCTACGCTTTACGCATCGCCTCGGTGATGGCCCGCGACGAGGGCTGGCTGGCCGAGCACATGCTGATCCTCAAGCTCACCCCGCCCAAGGGCGAGGGCGACGCCAAATACATCGCCGCGGCCTTCCCGTCGGCCTGCGGCAAGACCAACCTCGCGATGCTGCAGCCGACCATTCCCGGCTGGAAGGCCGAGACCATCGGCGACGACATCTGCTGGATGCGCTTTGGCGAGGACGGAACCCTGCGGGCCATCAACCCGGAGGCCGGCTTCTTCGGCGTCGCCCCGGGCACCTCGGAGAAGACCAACCGCCACGCCCTGGCGACGCTTCACGCCAACACCATCTTCACCAATGTCGCGGCCACCAAGGACGGCGACGTCTGGTGGGAGGGGCTGACGGATGCGCCGCCCGAAGGCCTGACCGACTGGAAGGGCCGCGCTTACGATCCCGCCTCCGGCGAGCCCGCCGCCCATCCCAACGCCCGCTTCGCCGCGCCGGCCGGGCAGTGCCCGGTGATCGCCCCGGAATGGGAAGATCCCGCGGGCGTGCCCATCGACGCCATCCTGTTCGGCGGCCGCCGGGCCAGCGCCGTGCCCTTGGTCACCGAGGCCTTCGACTGGGCGCATGGCGTGTTCATGGCCTCCAACGTCGCCTCCGAAGGCACCGCCGCGGCGGAGAACAAGGTCGGCGAGCTGCGCCGCGATCCCTTCGCCATGCTGCCGTTCTGCGGCTACAACATGGGCGACTACTTCGGCCACTGGCTGAAGATCGGCCAGCGCCAAGGGGCCAAACTGCCGAAGATCTTCTTCGTCAACTGGTTCCGCAAGGACACGAACGGCAAGTTCGTCTGGCCAGGCTTCGGCGACAACGCCCGGGTCCTCAAATGGATCGTCGGCCGGCTCAACAACACCGCCCAGGCGACCGACACCGCCATCGGCCGCCTGCCGGCCAAGGGCGCCCTCGACTTGACCGGCCTTAACCTCACCGACGCCCAGGTCGAGCTCCTGACCACCGTCGACGTCGAGGTCTGGCGCGAGGAAGCCTCGCTGATCCCCGCCCACTACAAAACCTTCGGCGCCCACCTGCCCGCCGAACTCAACGCCCAGCTCAACGCCCTCAACGCACGTCTCGGTAAGGCCGAGACCCAAGCTGCCCGCGGTCCGGCCGCGGCTGTCGGATAGGCTGCTCCCAAGGCGATTAAGGCCAAGGTCATTTGTATTTGATAAGGCGTTGAACTGTTCGACGCTTGATAAGGCCTCCCCGGTGTCCTCCAGACGCACCAACTCCGGCGATCGCCGCGCTTCCGTCGAGGACGAACAGCTCCTGCTCGCGCGGATGGATGTCGCGGCTGAACAAGCTGAGTTCTCCTTAGTCTACCAGCGTCAAGTCGCGCCGGATGGCGTCACGCTCCTTGGAGTCGAAACCCTGCTACGCTGGGATTGTCCGGGGCATGGCCTGGTCAGCCCCGCCCTGTTCATCCCACTGGCCGAGCGAACCGGCCGCATCCGCGCTATCACCCGCTGGGTCCTCGACCGAGCCTTGGCGGAAACTCAGGACCTCGCGCCCCTTGTGGTCGGCTTCAACGCCTCGGCGCTCGAGTTCGCCGACCCCGCCTTCGTCGACGAGATCGAGGTCCTGCTCGCCAAACGCGACTTCGATCCCGCGCGGCTGGAAATCGAGGTCACCGAGACCGCGATCCTGGCCGACGGCGAGGTCGTGCAGCGCAACATGGCGCGTCTGCACGAGATCGGCGTCAGGATCGCCATGGACGATTTCGGCGCCGGCTATTCAAGCCTGAACCATCTTCGCCTCTTCCCCTTCGACAAGTTGAAGATCGACCAAGCCTTTGTCATGGAGTGCAGCAAGCATGCCCAGTCCGCCGCCCTTATCCATGCCGTCGTCGGCCTCGGCAAGGCGCTCGGCATGAGCGTGGTGGCGGAAGGCGTCGAGACCGAGGCCCAGCTCACCTTCCTGCGCATCGCCGGCGTCGACGCCATGCAGGGCTATCTGTTCGGCAAGCCGGTCCCGGCCGCACGGTTGCGCTATGCGCTGCGGCATCCCGACGTCGGAATGCCCATCACGGCGCGGATTTAGTCCTTAAGCGAGGCCGGAACCTGGCCGCCGTTTTCCGCCAGCTTCTTCCAGACGGCTTTTTGCAGGGCGATGTTCTGTTCGGCGCTGCCGTGTTCGCCGGCGTTGACCCCCAATTCCGCCGCCAGCTCCTTGCGGGCGGCCAGGCTGGAGTCGAGGTCGAGCATCTTCAAGAGATCGACGATCGAGGTGCGCCAGTTGCCGCCGCCGCCCTTCGTCGCCGCAAGCTCGACCAGCACCGCCTCGACGTCCACCGGCGCGGCGGGTGCAGGCGCCGGAGCAGCGGCCGCCGGAGCGGGAGGCGGAGCGGCCGGTGCGGCCGCGGGCGCAGCTGCGGGCTTGCGATGGAATATCTTGGACATGATTGCGGTGAAGATGCTCATCGCGGCCTCGCTGTTGGGTGATGCCCATAGCAACGCCAGTCAGAGTCCGGCGTTCCGGATCGCCGCCGTGCCGCGTGGATTAATCCTCGACCCAATACAAAGTTCGCTCCACGGCTTTGCGCCAGCGCCGATAACCTGAAGCACGAGCGTCTTCGCTCATCGACGGCGTCCAGGTCTTCGCCGCCTTCCAGTTCGCCTTCAGCGCATCGGTGTCCGGCCAATAGCCGACGGCCAGACCCGCCGCATAGGCCGCGCCAAGACAGGTCGTTTCCGCCACCGCCGGACGGACGACGGGGGCGTCCAGGACATCCGCCTGAAACTGCATGAGCAGCTCATTGGCGGTCATGCCGCCATCGGCCTTGAGAGTCTTCAAGCTCACGCCCGAGTCCGCCGCCATGGCGTCGGCGACTTCGCGCACCTGCCAGGCCGTGGATTCCAGGGCGGCGCGGGCGATATGGGCCTTGGTGACATAGCCGGTCAGGCCGGCGATGACGCCGCGCGCGTCCGAGCGCCAGTGGGGCGCGAAGAGGCCGGCGAAGGCCGGGACAAAGACGCAGCCGCCGGAATCCTCGACGCTGGCGGCCAGGGCCTCGATGTCCTTGGCGGCGGCGATCAGACCGAGGTTGTCGCGCACCCACTGCACCAAGGACCCGGCCACAGCGATCGACCCCTCCAGCGCATAGACCGCCGGCGCATCGCCGATGCGGTAGCCGACCGTCGTCAACAGCCCCTGCTTGGACGGCACCGGCGCCTCGCCGGTGTTGAGCAGCAGGAAGGCCCCGGTGCCATAGGTGCACTTGCCCTCGCCCGGCTCGAAACAGGCCTGGCCGAACAGGGCCGCCTGCTGATCGCCGAGGGCGCCGGCGATCGGCACGCCGGTCAGGAGCACACCCTTGGACGGGGCGTAGACTTCCGACGAGGAGCGGATTTCCGGCAGCATGGCGCGCGGCACGCCGATCGCGTCGAGGAGCGCCTCGTCCCAATCGAGGGTCGCCAGGCTCATCAGCTGGGTGCGCGAGGCGTTGGTCACGTCGGTGACGTGCCGCCCGGTCGCGTTCCAGATGATCCAGCTATCCATGGTGCCGAACAGGATGTCGCCCGCCTCCGCCGCCGCCCGCGCGCCGGGAATATTGTCCAGCAGCCAGCGGATCTTCGGGCCGGAGAAATAGGTCGCCAGCGGCAGGCCGGTCTTGTCCCGGAAGCGGTCCTGCCCGGCGTCGCCGCCAAGGTCCTTCACCAGCCGGTCCGTGCGGGTGTCCTGCCAGACGATGGCGTTGGCGATCGGCGCGCCGGTGCGCCGGTCCCAGAGCACCGTGGTCTCGCGCTGGTTGGTGACGCCGACAGCGGCGATGTCCGACGCTTTCAGCCGGGCCTTGGAGAGCGCGCCGAGCACGACCTGCTGGACATTGGTCCAGATTTCCGCGGCGTCATGCTCGACCCAGCCCGGACGCGGGAAAATCTGCCGATGCTCCTTGGCGTCGCTGACGACGATGGAGCCGGTCTCGTCGAAGATGATGCATCGCGACGACGTCGTGCCCTGATCGATGGCGGCGACGTAACGGCTCATCGCGGGGCGTGGGCCAGTCTCAGGATGTTCGCCGCGCCCGGGGCGCCGAAGGGCATGCCGGCGAGGATCAGCATCCGCTCTCCCGGCCCGACCAGACCGATACCTGTGGCGATGCTGATGGCGATCTCGGTCATGTTCTCGACGCTGTCCGGATGCACGGTGACGCGGGGCTCGGCGCCCCAAAGCAGGGCCAGACGCCGGGCGGTGTTGATCTCCGGCGTCAGCGCCAGCATGGCCTGCAATGGCCGGCGGCGGGCCAGGCGCAGGGCGCTCTTGCCGGTGGCCGTATAGACGGCGATGCAGATCGTCGAGCCGGCGTCGGCGGCGCGGCGCGCGGCCGCGATCATCGAATCGGTGGCGTCGTCCTCGATCTCGCCGCCGTGCTCGGCGTCCATGATCTCCGGCCAATGGGGGTCGCTTTCCACCCGCTCGATGATGTGGTCCATCATCGTCACCGACTCGGCCGGGAACTTGCCGGCGGCGGTTTCGGCCGACAGCATGACCGCGTCGGCGCCCTCGTAGACCGCGTTGGCGACATCGCTGGCCTCGGCCCGAGTAGGCGTCGGCGAGTCACGCATGGATTCCAGCATCTGGGTGGCGACAATGACGGGAATGCCGCGCAGACGGGCGGCGCGGACCAGGGCTTTTTGCACCACCGGCACTTCCCAGGGATCCATCTCCACCCCGAGATCGCCGCGCGCGACCATGACGCCGTCGCAAAGGTCGAGAATCTCGTCGAGACGACCGAGCGCCGCCGGTTTCTCGATCTTGGCCAGGACGGCCGCCCGGCCCTGCACCAGCCGGCGAAGCTCGGCCATGTCGTCGGCCCGCTGAACGAAGGACAGCGCGATCCAGTCGACCCCGATCCGCAAGGCGAAGGCGAGGTCCGCCCGGTCCTTGGCGGTAAGGGCCGAAAGCGGCAGCGTCAGCCCCGGCAGGTTGACGCCCTTGTGGTTCGACAGCGTGGCTTCGCCGACGGCGACCGTGTCGGCGTAATCACGGCCGCAAGCCGTGACCTTCAGGCGCGCGCGGCCATCGTCGATGAGGATGTGTTCGCCGGGCTTGAGGGCGGCGAAAATCTCAGGGTGCGGCATGCCGACCCGGCGCTCATCGCCATCCTTTTCGTCGAGATCGAGGCGGAAGGCCTGGCCGTCCTGAAGGGTGATCTCGCCCTTCTCGAAGTCGCCGAGGCGAAGCTTCGGGCCCTGCAGGTCGCCCAGCACGCCCAAGGGACGCTGCAGCGCCGCCTCTGCTTCGCGGACATAGCCGAGTGACGCGGCGTGATCCTCATGCGAACCGTGGCTGAAGTTCAGTCTGAACACGTCCGCCCCCGCCTCGGCCAGGGCCAGGACCGTGGCGGCTGAGTTGCTGGCGGGTCCCAGGGTGGCGACTATGCGGG
>Ga0207668_10000724_pt1 | contig 20205 bp, 17 predicted proteins | sample KBSS43metaG_FD_184323 | JGI IMG/M metagenome (GOLD analysis project Ga0207668, IMG submission 184323) | Switchgrass rhizosphere microbial communities from Kellogg Biological Station, Michigan, USA - KBS S4-3 metaG (SPAdes) (version 2) | ecosystem: Host-associated > Plants > Roots > Rhizosphere... | reverse complement strand
CCGGCGGTGCTGAGGCCATCGATGCTGCCGAACCGGCTCTCGATCAGATTGATCGCAGCCAGGTAGTTCCAGCCGATGCCAGACGCCGCCTCTGCTTCGCGGTAGTAACTCATCAACGCCTCGGCCGGAGCCGGAGGCACGATCCGCCACGCGGGGACCGTGTTCTTCACCTCCGTCATCGCGTACAACTGACGTCGAGCGTCGACGTTGAGGTCGTAGGTCTCCAGAAGCGTTGGTGGAATTCGGGGACGGGTGATCGCGTCCCACTCCGGGTTGCGCCCGATGGCTCGGTACGCCGCCTGCTGGCGGCGTGCGGCGGCGGTCAACGCCGGCTCTGGCGTCGTCGGGTCGCGCAACGCCTGCTCGTCGGCGACGAGGTCGTCGGCCATTCGTGCTGGGTCTGAGGAGATCGTGGGCTGTGCTCCCGCGGCCGTGGTCGCCTCGTCCATCATCTGAACTCGGACGGTCGCAGGGGCGGCCGCCACCGCCGTCGCGGATGGAGGCACCGATGGCGCGCCGTGACTGCAGCCGAGGAGGGCGGACATGCTGGCGGCGAGGACCAGCAACACGTGTCGATTCATCGCAACTTTCCCGGTCAGCCGAGGGCCGCAATCGCCATGTCGTAGATCGGCTTTGGCGCCTTCGACCGGGAGCCGGCGTCGAATGGCGGCTGAGGATCGTATTCGATGGCAAGCTGAATGCATTGCGCCACTTCGGGTCCCGCGATCTTCGCGGCCAGGGTGAGCGCAAGGTCGATGCCGGAGGAGACGCCTGCGCCGGTCATGACCTTGCCGGACGTGACCACTCGTTGTTCGGTTGGTTGGGCGCCGTAGCAGGCAAGGTCGTCGTAGGCGCTCCAGTGGGTGGTGGCCGGCAGTCCGTCGAGCACTCCGGCGGCGCCGAGCAGCAGAGCGCCGGTGCACACCGAGGTCGTCCACGTGGTGTGCGGGTGGGCCTGACGAATCCAGTCGACGATCGGGTGCCCGTCCGCCGCGTACTGGCCCGCGATGGGACCACCGGGCACCAGCAGCACGTCCGGTCGCGGCACGTCGGCGAACGTCGCGTCGACGCGTAGGTGGACTAGGTCGTTGTGGTCGTCGACGACGCCCGTGTGCTCGGCGCAGATGATCATCTTCGCGCCTGGCAGATAGGTGAGCACCTCATAGGGACCGATTGCGTCTAGAGCGGTGAAGCCCTGGTAGAGGCCGAGGGCGATGATCACGAGGTCCCCATCGCTCGATCGTAACGTTCGGCTGGCGTCAGCAATCCGTGTTCGCGATGCCCGGGTGTGCCGAGCGGTACGCTCGATGCACCTCTCCGTCGGTGCGCGTGAAGGCGGTCCAGATGAAGCGTCTCGCCAAGGCTTTCGGCTACCTCTGCGGGTTGGCCTTCGTCGTGCTCCTGGTCGTGATGATCGTGAACATGGTTAACAACAATCCGTTCGTGAACTACGGGGTGATCGGCGTCGTGTTGGCGGTGCTGGCCGTCGCCGCCGAACGATTCGGGAACAGCTAGGCAGTTGCTGATCGGCCTGGGCGACCTCGTCGGCGCGCCCGTGGCCCTGGGCTCGCTCGCCGGAATCATCGGTGAAGTGAGGGCGCGGCGAGCCGACCGCCGGGCGCCGGCAGGACCGCTAGCCGAATCCCCGCCATCGTCCCCGTACGTGCCCACCTCCGACGCCGGACAGGCGCAGCAGTTGAAGCACATTGCCGCACTTCGTGACTCAGGGGCGCTGACCGACAGCGAGTACGTGGCCGAGAAGCGTCGCATCGACAAGGGCTAGCAGCAGGCGGGCCCAAGGAGTAGCTACTCGCTCGCAACCACGCCGTTCATCAATGGCGAGGTGGGCGACGTTCCGCCGCGGTTGCTGGGCCCCCGCTCGCGCCGAGAGCGCGGAATCAAACGGTTGAAAGCCATATGTAGAGGCGCTAGGTTCAGGGGCGGTCCGGTGGTTCCTACTGGACTTTCGGGCCGTTGACGTCATCGGCCCTTCATTACTGTTCGTCGACTTGGTGCACGCCGGTGCGCCGACCGAGATTGAGGTGCCATGGGAAACGGCCAGCCGGACGAGGGTGAAGCACCGGTCATCGTCAGTGTCGCCGATGCGGCGATGCACATGTTCGACGCAGCGATCGAGACACTGCCCGACCCCGAGGATCCGGAGTTTCCGTCCCGCTCGGCGGTGGTGCTGACGGGGCTGCGCAAGCTCCAGGCTGCACTGACACAGGCGGCGAGTCGTAGCCGCGTCACCCCGGCCGTCATCGTCTCGCTCGCCAAAGTGCGCAACACCTACGACGACCTGATGACCAGGGCCGCCAACGCTCCCGGTGCGACCCTCGGTCAGACCCTCTACCTGACGCGCCGCAACGCGAAGCTGTCGGCGAAGGAGCTGGCCAACGGCGCCGGCTTGCGTGCCGACCTCATCGAGGCCATCGAGGCCGAGGAACAGCCGAGCGGCGAAGAGGCCACCAAGATCAAGGAACTCATCGACGCCCTCGGCGGCTGAGTCACGGACCGCGCGCCCCGGTAACGTAGCCGGGCGCGAGGGGGTGACGATGACGGTTGAACAGGGGCGGACCCCGCACTTCGTCCTGACCGACGAGTTCAAGCATGCCCTTGAGCTGTTCGCCGGTGGACGGCACGTGTTCGTCACCGGCAAGGCCGGCACGGGCAAGTCGACCCTGATCCGTCGCTTCAGCGCCGAGACCGACCGCAACGTGGTCGTCGTGGCGCCAACGGGCATCGCCGCCCTGAACGTCGACGGCTACACCGTCCACAGGCTGTTCGGCTTCTCGCCGACGACCACGCTCGACGACGTCTGGACGGGCCGCTACTACCCTGGCCGGTTCGCCAAGACCCTCGCGTCGCTCGACACCCTGATCATCGACGAGGCCTCGATGGTGCGTGCCGACCTCTTCGACCAGGTGGCCGCGGCGCTGGAACGGTTCGGCCCACAACCCGGCACGCCTTTCGGGGGTGTGCAGATCGTGCTCGTCGGCGATCTGTACCAGCTTCCACCGGTGGTCCACGAGGCCGAGGAGCGCTACCTCTCCGCGCGCTATGACACGCCCTACTTCTTCTCCGCCGAGCGCTATCGGTCCGAGGACTTCCCGACCGTCGCGCTTACGACGGTGTTCCGTCAACTCGGCGACGACCGAATGACCGCGATCCTCAACGAGATTCGCGAAGGCGTCCTGGTGGGCCATGCGCGTCAGCAACTGAATGCGCGCACCGACCCGGACTTCGAGCCGCCCGACGACGAGTTCTGGCTCACCCTGGCTCCGACCAACCGACTCGTCACCGCCCGCAACCGGCAGCGCCTCGAACGGCTGCCCGGCGACGAAATCACCTACCTGGCCAGGAAATCCGGCGATCTCAGCTTGTTCGACCCGCCCGTCGACGAAACCCTGCACTTCAAGGTCGGCGCTCAGATCATGATGCTGAACAACGACCAGTCCGACCGCTGGGTCAACGGCACCCTCGGGCGGGTGTCGGGTGCACGGATGGACGACGGCCTTGTCGTCACGGTGGAGTTCACCGACGGGGAGACGGCGGACGTGAGGCCGTACACCTGGGAGGCGACCAAGCCCGTCGTCGACGGTGGCTCACTGAGGCGCGAAGTCGTCGGCACCTACACCCAGCTGCCCTTCAAACTGGCGTGGGCCATCACCATTCACAAGAGCCAGGGCCAGACGCTGGACCGCATGATCGTCGACCTCAGCGGCGGCATGTTCTCGTTCGGACAGCTGTACGTCGCGCTCAGCCGCTGCACCTCCCTTGGCGGGCTCGTGCTCAAGCGGCCGGTGTTACCCAAGGATCTACGGACCGACAAGCGCGTCGTGCGGTTCCTGCGCCAGGCGGTGATCGACGACCGCCCCCGAAAGTACTGTGGGATAGGCATTCTCACTGTCGGCGACGAGGGGCGGATGTCCCGACCGCGACCGGTCGAACTCTGCGTGGCCTTCGACGACGGCACCGCGGTCAGCAGTTTGATCAACCCGCAACGCGATCTCGCCGACGCTCGGCGGTCCTATGGCATCACGGTGTCCGACGTGCTGTTGGCGCCCACGCTCGCCGAGGCCTGGGCAGTCATCGCACCCATGCTCGCGGGCTGCACCCCCGTGGGCGTCGGCATCGACGAAACGCTTGGCCTCATCGACTTCGAGCTCAAGCGGCTCGGGCTCGTCGTCCCGATGCCGCTTGGCGCCGACGTGCCGAAGTCGGCCCTCGGTGCCGAACACCGCCGCGGTGTGGCTGCGGCGACGGCGCTCGAGCGGGCCCGCGCGTCGCTCGACGCGTTTTCACGTTCGGGCTCAAGTGATTTGAGCTCGTCGGCGTTCGACGAGCCCGAGCCGGCGGAGTCATTCTCGGGACACCTCGTCAGCCGAACCCCCGAGGTGGCGACGCCGGAGTCGGTGCACCTGCCAGGACTCTCGGCGCTGCTCGACGTCAGCCATCGCATCGGCGCGACCCTGCTTGGGCGCGCCGGTGCGCGGGACGGCAAGGCCGGTGGCGATACGCCGTGGCATGCTGCGGCCAGGCACTCGGTGGCCGACCAATTGCGCGCGGCCGCGTCGCGAGCGCCGATGACCACGGAGTCCTTGGACCGGCTCCGCGCGGTCGAGCAGTCGCTCGGCGTCGCGATCATCGACGATTCCGTCGCGGCGGCGCTCGTCGGCGATGACATCGCGGCCGTGCTCGAGCCGGGTGCCCGCGTGTGCTTCACGGGTACCGCGGAGGACGCGCACGGCAGGGTGGTGGCGCGCGACGAGATGGAACGCATGGCGGCTGCGGCGGGGCTGCGGCCCGTGCCGTCGGTCAGCAAGACGCGGTGCGAGGTCCTGATCACCGCCGAGGTCGGTACGCAGTCCGGTAAGGCGCGCAAGGCCCGGGAGTGGGGCAAGCCGGTGTTCTCCGCGGCGGAGTTCTTCGCCTGGCTCGGCCGGGCCTGACCGGAAAATCGGTTGCGCCGCCGAAGGGCCCCGCACTTGAATTGCGGTCATGGGCAGGCGAAAGGTGAGTGGGCACAGCTGGAAGCAGCTGTGGTGTGTCGCCCAGCGCTCGCGCGAGCACGCCGCCGAGCCCGGCTGGGACCAGCTGCAAATGAACGCGATCGGGTCGACGTGGGGTCGGGAGCGCATCCGGATGTCGGGCGTGGGTGCCGGGGTCGGCGACTGGTCGGCGACGATCGTCGCCGAGCTCACCCGCTGACTTTCCCGCACAGGCGCTGACTCGGCGCGTATGGTCCGTCGCTATGAGCGACGGTGCCGAATTGCCCGGCTCGCCGGACGGCGTCCCGCGCATCGACGACTGGAACCGGCTGCTCGACGGGCGGGTAGCCGTGATCACCGGTGGCGGGTGGTTGTTCTCGCCGAGGGAGGGCCGCTTCGTCAACCGTTCGAGGCACCTGTGAAGGCGCTCGACGAAACGGTCGACGTCCTGGTCGTCGGCTCGGGCGGCGGGGGAGTGGCAGGCGCCTACACGGCTGCGCGCGAAGGACTCTCGGTCGCGCTCGTCGAAGCGACTGATCAGTTCGGCGGCACCACGGCCTATTCCGGGGGCGGCGGGATGTGGTTTCCCTGCAACCCCGTGCTGGTCCGGGCGGGTTGTGACGACACTATCGACGACGCCCTGCGCTACTTCCACAACGTGGTGGGGGATCGCACGCCCGTCGAACTTCAAGAGGCCTACGTACGCGGCGGCGCAGCGCTGATCGAATACTTGGAACGCGACGAGCGTTTCGCGTTCAAGATCCTGCCCTGGCCGGACTACTACGGCGCGGTGGACGGTGCACGCGCCGACGGCATGCGCCATATCGTCTCGAAGGCGTTGCCGGACAGCAGGCTTGGACGATTTCAAGGTCGCGTGCGTGGGCCGCTGGACCACGAACGGCTCGGCGCGCCGCAGCCCGACTTGCTCACGGGCGGACGGGGGCTCGTCGGCCGGTTCCTCGCCGCGATGGCCGACGAACCCGCCGTGACGGCTCACTTGAGCACGCGGCTCGTCGAGCTCATCGTCGACGATGGGCACGTCATCGGCGGCATCGTGGACCACGCGGGCAACCGGCAGGTGATTCGGACCCGTCGCGGCGTGTTGCTCGCCGCTGGCGGATTCGAGCAGAACGCCGCGATGAGGGCCGAATACGGCGTCCCGGGAAGGGCATTCGACACGATGGGCGCGCCAGGTAGCGTCGGACTCGCCCACCGGGCAGCCATCGCCGTCGGCGCGAGCACCGACCTGATGGACCAGGCCTGGTGGTCGCCCGGGTTGATCCATCCCGACGGCCGGGCCGCGTTCGCGCTGTGCTTCACCGGCGGCATCTTCGTGGACCGGGCCGGGCGCCGGTTCGTCAACGAGTCGAGCGCCTACGACCGGGCGGGTCGCGAGATCCTCGACGCGATGCGCGACGGCACGGTCGAAACCCCCTTCTGGATGGTCTACGACAGCCGCGCCGGCGTCGAGCCACCCGTCATGGCGCCGAACGTGTCGCTGTCGCCGACGAGCGAGTACCAGTCCGCAGGCCTGTGGCGAGCGGCCGACACCCTGGCCGAGCTCGCGCACGAAATCGACGTTCCCGCAGCCGCTCTGGAGGACACCGTCCGGCGCTTCAACCAGCTGGCGCAGCGCGGCGTCGACGAGGACTTCGGCCGCGGTGCCGAACCGTTCGACCGGGCGTTCGCCAACGGCGCCTCACCCCTGGTGCCGATCGACATGCCCCCTTACCGTGCTGCGGCGTTCGGGGTGTCGGACCTCGGCACCAAGGGCGGGCTGCGCACCGATGCCGACGCACGCGTACTGGACGCCGCGGACCGGCCCATCCCCGGCCTCTACGCGGCGGGGAACACCATGGCCGCGGTATCGGGTACGGCCTATCCCGGTGGCGGGAACCCGATCGGGGCGTCGCTGTTGTTCAGCCACCTCGCGGCGCTACACATGTCCCGCTGAACTCGCGAGACTTACACCAGCGTCGTGCGCAACGCGTAAAGCACAGCTCTGGTGTAGGTCTCGCGAACTAGGAGGGTGTGCTAGTCGATCGCTCAGCGGAGGCCGGGAAGGGTACCGGCAGCGGCCTCGTTCGGACGCGCTGCGGCCACCAGAACCAGCGGCCGAGTAGCGCCGCGATGGAGGGCGTCATGAAGGCCCGGATCACCAACGTGTCGAAGAGCAGGCCAAGCCCGATCGTGCTGCCAATCTGCGCCACCACGGTCATCTCGCTGACCACCATCGACATCATCGTGAACGCGAACACCAATCCTGCTGCGGTGACCACGGATCCGGTACCGCCCATGGCACGGATGATCCCGGTGCCGACGCCGGCCGGCAGCTCCTCCTTGAGCCGCGCCACCAGCAGCAGGTTGTAGTCCGCGCCGACGGCCAACAGGATGATGACCGCCATCGCCATCACCATGAAGTGCAGGGGGATGCCCAACACGTGCTGCCACACAAGCACCGACAACCCGAACGACGCGCCGAGCGACATCACCACCGTGCCGACGATGACCGCCGCCGCAACGACACTGCGCGTGATGATCAGCATGATGATGAAGATGAGCGTCAACGCGGCGATGCCCGCGATGATCAGGTCGTACCGGTTGCCGTCCTCCATGTCCTTGTAGACGGAGGCGGTACCGCCGACGTAGATCGTGGATCCTTCGAGCGGCGTGCCCTTGATGGCTTCCTTGGTGGCCTGTTTGATCGCGTCGATGCGTTCGATGCCGTCGGCGGACAGCGGATCGCCTTCGTGGTTGATGATGAATCGCACGGCGTGACCGTCGGGCGAGATGAAGCTCTTCATGCCGCGCTTGAAGTCCTCGTTGTCGAAGATCTCCGGTGGCAGGTAGAAGGAGTCGTCGTTCATCGCGTCGTTGAAGGCTTCGCCCATCGCCGACTGGTTCTCCGATGCCGCCGCCTGCTGATCCTGCTGACCCTTCTGGGTGGCGTACTGGGTCAGCAACATCGACTTCATCTTCGTCATCGTCTCGATCTGCGACGGCATCAGTGCCTGCAGCTGCGGCATCAGCGCGTCGAGCCGTTGCAAGTCTGGAAGCAGCTGCTGGAAGTCCTCGGTCGTGGTGTTGACGCCGTCGAGCAAGTCGAAGACCGACCGCAACGCCCAGCAGCCGGGGATGTCGTAACAGTGCGGTTCCCAGTAGAAGTAACTGCGGATCGGACGGAAGAAGTCGTCGAAATTGGATATGTAGTCCCGCAATTCGGCGATGTCGACGGCAGTCGTTTGAAGCTTGAGCACCATCTCGTGCGTCGTCGCACTCATCTGACCCATCAACGACATCATCTGCGTCATCATGTCGATGGTGGTCTGCATGTCGTCGGCCTGTTTCAGCAGGTCGGTCGACCGGTCCTCGTTGTACTTGCGGTTCATGTCCTGGCTGGTGTTGCCGAGGCTCATCTGCGCGGGGATGGTGCTGAACTCGATCGGTTTTCCGTTCGGGCGGGTGATGGCCTGGACGCTTCCGATGCCGGGCACCCGGAAGACGGCCTTGGCGATCTTGTCGATCACCAGGAAGTCCGCCGAGTTGCGCAGGTCCTTGTCGGTCTCGATCAGCAGCAGTTCGGGGTTCAGCCTGGCCACCGAGAAGTGGCGCTCGGCCGCCGCGAAACCCTCTTGTGCGGGCAGGTCGGTGGGTAGGTAGTTGCGGTCGTTGTAGTTGGGTTTGTAGCCGGGCAGGGTGAGCAGTCCGATCAGCGAGATCGCGATCGTCCCCAACAACACGGGTCCGGGCCACCGCACGATGGCGGCGCCGATCTTGCGCCAGCCACGAATCCGCATGGCGCGCTTGGGTTCCAGCATGGTGCCGAAGCGACTCGCGACGGTGATCAGCGCCGGACCCAGCGTCAACGCGACCAACACGCCGACGGTCATCCCCACCGCCAGCGGGATGCCCAACGTCTGGAAGTACGGCAGCCGGGTGAACGACAGGCAGAAGGTTGCGCCCGCGATGGTCATGCCGGACCCGAGCACCACGTGGGCGGTGCCGTGGAACATCGTGTAGTAGGCCGACTCTCGGTCCTCGCCCAGTGCGCGTGCTTCCTGATACCGCCCGACGAGGAAGATCGCGTAGTCCGTGGCCGCCGCGATGGCGAGCGTGACTAGTAGCTGGGTGGCGAACGTCGAGAGGCCGATCAGTTCGTGATAGCCGAGGAACGCCACCACGCCCTGCGCGGCAGTCAATCCGAGGAACACCATCGCCAACACCAGCAGCACGGTTCTGATCGACCGATAGACGAGCAAGAGCATCGTGATGATGACGCCCATCGTGGCGAACTCGATGATCTTCACGCTGCGGTCGCCAGCGATCTGTTGATCGGCGGCCAGCGCGGAACCTCCGGTCACGAAGACCTTCAGGCCCGGTGGGGGAGGAACCCCGTCGACGAGCTTCTTGACCGCTTCCACGGACTCGTTGGCCAGGGCCTCACCCTGGTTGCCAGCGAGATACACCTGAACGTAGGCGGCCTTGCCGTCGTCGCTCTGTGCTCCGGCCTCGGTCAGCGGATCGCCCCAGAAGTCCTGAACGTGTTCGACGTAGGTCTTGTCGGCTTCGAGCTTGTCGATGAGTTGGTCGTAGTAGCGGTGTGCCTCGTCGCCCAGCCGTTGCTCGCCCTCCAACACGATCATGACCGCGCTGTCGGACTTGAACTCATCGAAGTCGGTGCCGACGCGCTTCATCGCGATCACCGACGGCGCCTCGTCCGGGCTCATCGATACCGAGCGCATCTGGCCGACGACCTGAAGTGGAGGAATGGTGATGCTCAACAGGGCGATGAGGGCGATCCAGCCGACGATGATCGGGACGGCCAACCGTCGAATCCACTTCGCCAACCCGGTGCGCTTCGCCCGTTCGGGGGCGGGAGCGGACTCAGTAGGTGTGACAGAGCTCATGATTAGCCCATCTTCACACATCAACCGACCGACCGGAGCGCCACGAGTCGTCAGCCGGAGACGGTACGTCTATCGGACAGCACTGAGAATGCCGCCGAAATGAACAAATGTTAGGTTATTGGTTGGATCGAAATGCGTGTACATGGGGCGGGTCCGGTCGGTGATTGGGGAGTCTGAACGTGTCGCTGCGCACCGCCGTCTGGGCGACGGGTGGAGTCGGGTCCATCGCGATCGACGCCATCCGGCGCCGACCGGACCTCGAGCTCGTCGGCGTGTGGGTTCACTCCGAGGACAAGGTGGGCAAGGACGCCGGGGAGTTGGCGGGCGGCGCACCGATGGGGGTGACGGCCACCAACGACGCCGACGCACTGATCGCGCTGTCACCCGACTGCGTCGTCTACACCGCCAGCGGCCCCGACCGCGACGGAGCGGCGGTGCCGGACTACGTGAGGCTATTGGAGGCGGGCATCAACGTGGTGTCGACGTCGTCGACCAGCTTGGTCTACCCGCCTTCGTATTTCGCCCCGGACTGGCGTGCCGACCTCGAGCGCGCAGCCAACGCGGGCAATGCGTCGTTGTACGTGTCCGGCATCTTCCCGGGCTTCGCGTCGGATCAGCTGGCGCTGCTCATGACGACGCAGTCGAAGAGCATCCGCACCATCACGGTCACCGAGGTCGCGCTCAACGACCACTACCCGGTCGCCGACGTGATGATGGACGGGATGGGATTCGGTCGGCCGCTGGACTTCGAACCGATGCTCAAGACGCCAGGATTCATCGAATTGGCCTGGAAGGCACCGATCGCCCTCATCGCGGAGGGGCTGGGCGTCGAGGTCGAGGAGGTACGCGGGTCGATGGACCGGCGGTTGACCGACCGGGACATCGAGGTGGCGTTCGGCACCATTCCTGCCGGTACCTGTGGGGCGGTGCGCACCCGTGCTGCCGGCATGGTGAACGGGCGGGAGGCGATCGTCGTCGACCACATCATCCGGATGGCGCGCGACGTCGGGCCCGACTGGTTGGCTTCGGAGTTCGACGCGACGTATCGCGTGGACATCGAGGGCGACCCAGACATTCACTGCGCGATGACGTTGGGTGCGGCCCAGGGGCACGGTGCGGGCCTTGCCGCGATGGCGGCGACGGCGATGCGGGTGGTCAACGCGGTGCCGTACGTCGTCGACGCGCATGCGGGCCTGCTGAGCTCGCTCGACATGTCGATGACGTTGCCGCGGCACGTGTTCGAGTGATGGCGGGCGGGGACGCTGCGGCTCCGACGATCAAGGGTGCCGATCCCGCCGGAGCAGCAGCGCCATCGATCACACTAGTACGGACCAAGTATTAGGTAGACTCGGAGCGAGCGCCACGGGGTCCGCCCGACCGTCACGAGGAGTCGCCCGATGACCGAACTGACACAGGGCGTCAAGGATGCGCAAGCCAAGTTCGACGCAGGCATGGGTGCCGACGGCGCCGCGTCGCCCTACCCGATGCTCGCGGACCTGCGGGCGGAGGCGGCGGTGCACCGCGGTTGGCCCGAGATGGGGATACCGCCCAGCCCCGACGGAACCCAGCAGATCTTCTCCGCCTACACCTTCGACGCGGTCAAGGCGGTCTTCACCGACAACACGACGTTCAGCACCAAGTGTTACGAGGCCATCGTCCGTCCGCTCCAGGGCCCGACGATCCTGGAGATGCAGGAGCCCGAGCACGCGGTTTACCGCAAGCTTCACGAGTTCGCGTTCGCGAGGTCGTCGATGCGGCGCTGGGAGTCCGAGCTCGTCCGTCCACTCGTCGAACAGACGATCCGCAGGATCCAAGACCGCAAGGGTGCCGACCTCGTCGAAGAGGTGTTCATGCAGATCCCGGTCAGGGTGATCGCCGCGCTCATCGGGCTGCCGGAGTCCGACATCCCGGAGTTCCATCGCCTCGCCATCGACCTGTTGGGCTTCCATGCGGACATGGACGGGGCGCTGACGGCGTCGGCTCAGCTGAAGGAGTACTTCGTCGGAATCCTCGCCGACCGCAGGCGCGCGTCCAAGGACGACATGGTGACCGTACTTGCCGGCGCCGAGCTCGACGGTGTCCGGATGTCCGACGAGCAGATCTACGGCTTCATGCGAAACCTGTTGCCCGCGGGCGCCGAGACGACGTCGCGGTCGACGGCCAGCCTGGCGCTGGGATTGCTCACCCACCCAGACCAGCTCGCCGCGGTCGTGGCCGATCGTGGTCTGCTCCCGCAGGCGATCGAGGAAGGCATCCGGTGGGAGACGCCGCTGCTGAACTTCATGCGGGAGGCAACGTGTGACGTCGAGTTCTACGGAGTGCACGTACCGGCGGGTTCGACGATGGCGATGAACCTCGGGAGCGCCAACCACGACCCCACGCGGTGGGACCGCCCCGAGGAGTTCGACGTCTTCCGGGAGCGCAAGCCGCACGTCGGTTTCGGACACGGCGCTCACGTATGCCTCGGCATGCACCTGGCGCGCTTGGAGAGCACGTTGATCTTCAACACCCTGTTCGACCGGCTGCCCGGGCTGCGGCTCGACCCCGACGTGCCGATGCCGTACGCCGCGGGCACCTTCTTTCGTTCACCACAGCACCTGAAGGTGATCTGGGACTAAGCGCGACTACCCGCGCGCCGACGCGGTGAGCGGCTGCCCGTCGGCCGCCTGCAGTAGGCAGATGACGGTGCTGGGCAGTGGGTTGTTGGACGTTCGGTCCTGCCGCGAGTCGATCAGGTACGTCACGGTGTACGCGGTGCCGGCGGATTGGCCCGCATAGACGGTCAACCCCGCCGCGCACTCCTTGTTGGCGACGTCGGTGATGGCTGCGTTCACCGCGATGGGCGCCAGCAGATACACCTCGGCTTGGTGCGGCGTCGTGCAGTCGACGAGCTCTACCGTCACCTCGCCGAGTTCGACGGCGGGCATCGCGGCGACGCAGTCGCCGACTCCCAGGTCCACCCACTTCACCGTGCGCGGGCCGGGTGGCGCGGGCGCAGCCGCATTGGTCGTCGTGGTCGTCATCGTCGTCGTGGGTGCGGTGGCACTGCTTTCGATGGCGTGTCCGCTCTGGCCGCACGACACCATCGGCGCGGTCGCCAGCGCGGCGCTCAGCAGCCATAGGCGTCCAAGTGGTCCCGCCATGTGGTGATCTTGCCGTCGGCCAGCTCGTACGCGCGTGTGACACGCGGCGAACGAGCGTGATCCGTAAACGCTTTCGTCATTCGCATCACATTTCGGCAAACGTCGCCCCGGTCTGTAACGGATCTAAGTACCCGGCGATGAACGTACTGAGATTGAAGCAACACCTGCTGGTCCCAGTACCGGCGTTGGGGGAGATGGCTGCTCGTGGCAGTCGTGGCGTAGCTCGCCACGCTCCTGAATCGAAGGAGTGGATGCGCGATGCGCACACCGCGGAAATTTAGCCCCAAGCGAAAAGCCGTTGCAGGCTTGACCACTGGTGTGGTCATCTCCATGACCGCCCTGACAGCTGGCCTTGCGCCTGCCGTCGCCGACCCGCGCCCCGATCCGGTCGTGCCGACGACGCCGGTCGTGGTCGTCCCCGAGCAGGAGGCCCCTGTCGTTGAGGCGCCACAGGAGGCGTCCAAGCCGGCGCCGGTAAAAGTGCCGGAGGTCCCGCAAACCCCAGTGGTCCCGCAAAGCCCAGTGGTCCCGCAAGTCCCAGCGGCACCGCCGGTAGCTGCGCCGGCACCCGCGCCGGAGCTCGTCGCGCCCGCGCCGCGCGTTCTCGAGGCGCCGACGCCCGCACCGGAGCCGCAGGTCGAGGCGCCCAAGCCCGCGCCCCGATCGGCCCCGAAGTCCGCGCCTCCGAGTACGGCGGACGCCCCAACCACCGTCGCCGTGCTGCCGAGCACCGAGAAGCCAGCGCCGTCGAGCACGGAGAAGCCGGCGCCCTCGGACGTCCCGTCGTCGCCCGTCGAGCGCAAGCCGGTCACGTCGACGACGCAGAGTCCGACCGTCGATGCGAGTTCGGCTCCGACCACGGTGAGCTCGGCGCCGGCCACGCCGGGTGGTGCGACGCCGGAGTCCCCGGCCTTCGCGCCGCCGTCGACTGGTGATCCGAGCCAGCCGTCGTCACCGGCGGGCGATGCGCCAACCAGTGCAGCGCCAAAGTCTGCGGAGCCGGAAGGGGAGCCGAGCTCCAGTGCGAACTCGGTTCCGTCGGCGTCGGTTTCGGCCGCCGCTCGCGCGATCAAGACCGAGAAGCCCCAGACGTTGGAGGCGCCAAAGGAGGACGTCCAGGTCGCCCTGAGCGCACAGGTGGTCGAGGAGAAGCCGCTCCCGGCACCGAAGGACGACGTCGCCGCGTTCGCCAGTGCGCTGAAGATCTCCGACCGCACGCGGGACGACAACGACGGCAAGCACGGCAACGGGCCGCGCGACAAGGACGATGTCTTCCTGCAAGGCAACAACCGCGACGGTCATGACGGCCGCGACTGGGACCACGACTGGGACCACAAGGTCAAGCAGTGGGACCCGGACTGGGTGCAATACGACGACTACTACCGACCGGTGATCTGCAACCCGTACCGGCAACCGGTCAAGATCGTCTACGTCTACATGAACCAGCCGCGCATCGTGATCATCAACCCGCTACAGCGCGTGGTGCTCGAAGTGGCCCAGTATGCGGCATACAGTTTCACCGCCGTCGTGGCCAACGCCGTCAACCAGGCGGTCAACGTGGCGGTCGGAAGCTTCTTCGGTGGCGGCTACTACCCGGGCTTCGGGCTGCCGCTTCCTCCTCCTCCGCCGCCGGTGCTGCGCTACGACAACGTGCCGGTTCAGGTGCGCTACTCGCAAGCGGTCTACGAGCCCTTCCGGGTTCAGCGGATCGTCGACGTCGGGCTCGACGCCCAGTACGGCGAACACAAGGTGCTGCTCGACGGCGTCACCCCGGCGTGGGGTACGTGGACTCAATCACCAACGGGTGAACGCCAATTCGAGATCCACAAGACGCAGCAGTTCCCGGGTCTGGAGCAGCCGGCAGAGGGTCAGCTGCCCGGCGACTACCAGCTGCGGCTGGCGTCGGACAACGCTCCGTCGGGCATGGACGCCAAGACCATCTACATGGTGGTCGCGGCGGGCGTGCTCGCGGCGCTGAGCCTGGGCGCGGTGCTCTGGAGCGCCATGCTCGGACGGCGCAAGGGCACTCCAAGCTAGGGGGCCTGGTACGAGGGGTATGGCCGCCGAGTCGTGGACTCGGCGGCCATACCCGTTGCGGGAACTCTCCTTCGGTCTGCTGGTTTCTACAGGTGGGTGGCCGCGAACATGCGCAGCACGATCGGCAGGACCACGACGGCAGGCCCTGGCGTGGTGAAGGTGTCGGCGACGACCTGGCCGACGGTCTCGGGCGTCGCCGTGTGGGCGGGCACGCCGAAACTGGCTGCGAGGGCGGCGAAGTCGGGCCGGGTCAGCTCGGTGGCGGTGGCCTGGCCGAAGGCATCGGTCATGTACTCGCGCAGAATTCCGTAGCCACCGTCGTCGACGATCAGCCAGGTGACGTCGGCGTCGTGTTGGCGAGCGGTGGCCAGCTCGGCGATCGAGTACATGGCGCCGCCGTCGCCCGAGACTGCGAACGTGCGACGGCCCGAACCAATGGCGGCACCAAGCGCCGCCGGGTAGGCGAAGCCGAGTCCGCCTGCGCCCTGTGCGGAATGGAAGCCGCCGCCACGCGGATCCCACGCCGACCACGCCCAGTAGCCGGCAATCGTCATGTCCCAGAAGGTGTCCGAAGCGGGCGGGACCGCGGTGCGAAGGTCGCGCATCAACGCCAGCTCAGTGTCCAGGTCCTGCTCGGCGAGCCGGTACTGCACGGACTTTCGCAGTTCGGCGGCGATGCGGGCCCCGACTCCCGCGGCCCGCGGTGCCACCTGCTTGGCAATGGCCCGCAAGGCCAGCGCGGCATCGGCGTGGATGCCGAGCCCGGGGTGGTTGGCTTCCAGCACTCTCGGCTCGGCATCTAGCTGGATCAACCTGCCCTGCGGGGCGAACGTGAAGTAGTTGCTCGTCACCTCGCCCATCGCGGTGCCGACGGTCAGCAGCACGTCGGCCTGCTCGAGAAGTTCTGTGGTGTGCCGGTCCTCGATCCAAGAGGCCGCCGAAAGCGGATGGTCGAAGGGGATGGCACCCTTGCCGCCGACGGTCGAGACCACCGGTGCGTCAAGCGCTTCGGCGAGCGCGACGAGGGCCTCGGGGCCACCGGCCGAGCGCCGCACGCCGCCGCCGGCCAGGATTACCGGCCGCTGCGCCGAGTTGAGTAGGTCCGCCGACTCGTCGACGAGCTCGGCGCGCGCGGGCCGCTCGGCGACGTGCGTCACCACGGAGGTGACCGGCGGGACGTGGGTGGCGTCCAACAGCACGTCCTGAGGAATCTCCACCCACGTCGGGCCTGCAGGGGCCGACTGGGCCAGCCCCCAGGCGTCGGCCAGAAGGGTGGGAATCTCGGCAGCCTCGCGGATCACTGCGGTGCTCTTCGTGACGTTGACGGCGCTGGCCTGCTGATCGTCGAGTTGGTGCAGCATGCCCCGGCGCAGGCCAAGGCCGGATCGCGGCACCTGGCTGGTGATGACGAGCAGCGGCACGCCCGTGGCGTACGCCTCCTGCAACGCGCCAAGTGCGGTCAGCGCGCCGGGGCCGGTGGACAGAAACAGCACGCCGACCTCGCCGGTCGCGCGGGAATACCCGTCGGCCTCGAAGGCGGAGTTGTTCTCGACGCGCGAGCTGACGAAGCGCAGCTCGCTTCTCCGGATCGCGTCGAAGAGCCCGAGCGCGTGCTGGCCGGGAATGCCGAACACGTGCGAAACACCCAGCGCCGTCAGGGTTTCGACGACGACGTCGCCACCGTTGCGCACGTGCTCAGCCACTGGCCTGCCCCTCGTGGCGCAGCGCAAGCAGCGACACCAGGTCGTAGGCCACATGAGACGCCGCGACCCCGGTGATCTCGGCGTGGTCGTACGCTGGCGCGACCTCGACGACGTCCGCTCCGATCAAGTTGAGCCCACGGAAGCCACGCAGGATCTCGAGCAGTTCGCGGCTCGTCATGCCGCCGGCCTCGGGCGTGCCGGTGCCTGGCGCGTGCGCGGGGTCCAGCACGTCGATGTCGATGGAGACGTACACCGGCCGGTCGCCGAGCCGCTGCCTCAGCTTGTCGACGACCTCGACGACGCCCTGGTAGTACACGTCGGACGAGGTGACGATGCCGAAGCCGAACCGTCGGTCGTCCTCGAGGTCCTTCTTGCCGTACAGCGGGCCGCGGGTCCCGACGTGGCTGAGCGCCTCGGTGTCGAGGATGCCTTCCTCGACCGCGCGCCGGAACGGGGTGCCATGGGTGTACTCGGCGCCGAAGTAGGTGTCCCAAGTGTCCAGGTGCGCGTCGAAGTGGACCAGTGCGACGGGTCCGTGCCGGTTGGCGGCGGCCCGCAGCAGCGGCAGTGAGATCGTGTGGTCGCCGCCGATGGTCACCAGACGCGTTCCGTCGGAGGTCAATTCGAGCGCGGCCCCTTCGATGGTTTCGATGGCCTCACCGATGTTGAACGGGTTCACGGCGATGTCGCCCGCGTCGGCCACCTGGGCGATCTCGAACGGCGAGACGTCCATGGCCGGGTGGTAGGGCCGCAGCAGCCGGGACGCCTCTCGCACGTAGGTGGGTCCGAAGCGGGCACCCGGCCGGTAGGAGACACCGGAGTCGAACGGCACGCCGGCGACCACGACGTCGGCCCTGGGGACCTGATCGAGTCTCGGCAGCCGCGCGAAGGAGGCCGGGCCTGCGAACCGCGGCGTCTTCGATGCGTCGATGGGGCCGATGGGCGCGCTCATGGCTTTTCCGTTCTGGTCAGGCGCCGGCGGGCATGGGGGAGAGATGCTCGTGGACGGCGAGCAGGCGGTCGCCGTCGAGCACGAAGATGATGGACTCGCGCTCACGCAAGGTGGTCTCCTGCCCGTCGACCGAGGTGACGGTGTCGCAGGTGTGCGTGAGCACGGCGAAGTTCCCGTAGTTCTGCACCATCCGGTCGCTGCTGATGCACGACACCACGCGCCATCCGGACGCGAGCCAGGACGCCCACACGGCCTCGTAGTCGGCGCGGTCTTCGAAGCGACGGTCCTCGGGGTGGAACACGAAAGTCGCATCGGGGGTGAACCAGGCGAAGTACGCCGCCGTGTCGTTGGCCGCGAACGCCGCGATGAGTTGGTCGGTTGCGGTCAAGACCTGTTCGCTGGTCAGCGTCGCCATGAATGTCCCTAGGTAGGTGAAGGTCCCGGAATATGGTGCGCGACACTCTATGAGCGTGGGTGTTTCCCCGCAAGCAGTTCATTCGTTACAGCGGTGTTTCGCAGCATGATATGCCAGCAGTCAGCCACAGTTGCGCACATAAATAGCGAAATGAGTTCTAATGATGCTTGATACGTCGGATGCGACGGGTCGAAAAATCTTTCGGGGAATTTCGCGGAAGGATCGAGATGGACGAGGTAGACGAGGCGATCGTCGAACTTCTCGAGGTCGACGGACGGCTGACACACCGCGAGATCGCGCGCACGGTCGGGTTGTCCCGGTCCTCGGCGGCCGCCCGCGTGCAGCGGCTGATCGCCAGCGGCCAGGTCGTCGTGCGCGGCGCGGTGCACCCGGCGGTGATCGGCCGCGGTGCGCTGGCCCACGTCAGCCTCGTCGTGAGTGGGCCCGCCGCTCCGTTGGCCGCCGAGATCGCCCAGCGTGACGACGTGCCGTTCCTATCCCTCACCAGCGGACCGCACGGGCTCATCGCGGAAGTGCGGACCGCATCCGCCCGCGATGTCGATCGCACCGTCTCCGAACTGCGGTCACTCGACGGTGTGGCGGGCGTCGACACCCTGACCTACGTCGAGGTGATCCGTGACGTCATCGGGCCCGTCGGCGACGTGCGCACCGACGTCGACGACGTCGACCTGGCGCTGCTGCGGGCGCTGCAGGACGACGGCCGGGCGACGTACGTCGACCTGGCGTCCGTCGTCGGGCTGTCCCCGGCCGGCGCGCGCCGCCGCGTCGTACGGCTGGTCGAGTCCCAGGTCGTCCGCGTCGGCGCCGTCGTCCGGCACTCGGGGCAGGATCGCCAAAGCGCGATGGGACTCGGACTTCGGTTGGCGGGCGACGACGGTCAGGTCGTCGCGGCCATCGCGGCGATGCCCCCGGTGATCTTCGTGGCGCGCACGCTGGGCCGCTACGACCTGCTGGTCACCGTGCGCACCTTCTCAGCCGCTCAGCTCGTCGAGACACTCGACGTGGTCAGGTCCTTGCCCGGCGTCAACTCGGTCGACAGCTGGGCGCACCTCGACGTCGTCAAGGAAAGCTACGCCTCTGGTTTCGGCGTACCTACCTAGCGACTGGCCAGTCCCACACCGACATGTCGCCGCGCGGGTAGTTCATGCAGACGTCGGTGGCATGTGCGACGACGCCCTTGTTGTTGAAGAAGATCTTCGCCCAGTTGCCCCACCGCGTCGCCACCTGCTCGTAGTAGACGTTGGTCGCGGTGTCCTCGGAGTACTGCCGGCGAGCGGCGGCGTCCAGCGAGTAGAACCAGTGGATCCGGTCCACGGCCATCTGCTGGATGTCCGCGGGCCGATTGCTCTTGTCCATCATGTACCGCTCGAAGTACACCGGGCTGGTGTCGCGGGCGGCAGCCAGGAACTGCTCTGCATCGCAAGCAGTTTCGATCTGCCGTTTGGGTATCGGGAAGTCGTCCGTGGAATCGGCGGCAGCCGGGGCGGCGAAGATCGCCGACGCGGCGGCTACGACAGCGGTGGCAAGGCCACCCCGGAGTGCTAGGTCACGCAGATTCATCGTGTTTCTCCTTGGCCGACGGATACGGGTTCTAGGTCCTTCTGTGGCGGGCTGGGCCACGGCACTGGTACGGGTCGCGCTCGCACGCGTTGCGGCCACCAGAACCACTTACCCATCAGTGCGGCAATCGATGGCGTCATCAGGGAGCGCACGATCAACGTATCGAACAATAGGCCGAGCCCGATGGTCGTGCCGACCTGACCGATCACGGTCAGCTCACTGACCGCCATGGACATCATGGTGAACGCGAACACCAGTCCGGCCGAGGTCACCACCGATCCGGTGCCGCCCATGGCGCGGATGATGCCGGTGTTGAGGCCCGCGTGGATCTCCTCCTTGAACCGGGAGACCAGCAGCAGGTTGTAGTCGGCGCCGACGGCCAACAGGATGATCACCGACATCGGCAACACCATCCAGTGCAGCTCGATTCCGATGAGGTGCTGCCAGATCAGCACCGACAACCCGAACGAGGCGCC
>Ga0207668_10000717_pt1 | contig 20280 bp, 19 predicted proteins | sample KBSS43metaG_FD_184323 | JGI IMG/M metagenome (GOLD analysis project Ga0207668, IMG submission 184323) | Switchgrass rhizosphere microbial communities from Kellogg Biological Station, Michigan, USA - KBS S4-3 metaG (SPAdes) (version 2) | ecosystem: Host-associated > Plants > Roots > Rhizosphere... | reverse complement strand
GCTGCGCCGCCACCCCGCCGATCCCCACGGAAGCGCCGAAGATCACGCCCATGCGTGTCGGGCTCATGTTGTGGACACGGATGAAGAAGGCCGGCGCCCACACCAGGAAGCCCTGGAAGCCCACCTGCAGCAGGATCTTGGCCAGCAGCAGCCTCGGAATGGTCGGCACGCCCGCCAGGTAGCGGAGGCTGCGCCAGAAGCTGGCGTGCGCCGGATCGGGCTTGGCGCCGCCGTCGAACACGCCGCGCGCCGGCTCCGGCAAGGTGAACAGCACCAGCGCCGCGACCCCGAGGCCTGGAAGCCCCATGACGAAGAACGCCGCCTGCCAGCTGTAATTGTCGTTGATCCACCCCGCGAGATAGGCGCTCAGCGCAATCCCGATCGAGGAGCCAGCGGCGACGAGACCCACCGCGATGCCACGCCGGCGGCGCGAATAGAGGTCGCCGATCATCGACAGGATCGCGGGCTGGTGCGCGGACTCGCCGGCCGCCACGCCGATCCGGGCGGCGAGCAGAGCCCCATAGGAACCGGCCAGGCCGCAGATCGCGGTCATGGCGCTCCAGAAGGCGAGGGCGATGGCGATCAGGTTGCGCCGGTGGCCGCGGTCGGCGAACCGCGCCAGCGGCAAGGCGACAGTGGCGTAGACAAGCGAAAAGGCCGCGCCGGCCAGGAGGCCCATGGCGGTGTCGCTGGCCCCCAGATCCTTCTGGATGGGGACCAGCAGGATGGACATCATGTTGCGGTCGGCCGCCGCCAGCAGGAACACCAGCGCCAGGATGAAGGTGATGTAGGCCGTGCGGGGCCGCGAATAGGCGCTGGCCTCAGGGACCGCGGCCGCAGGCGCGTGAGCGGCCACGGAGGCCATCAGCCTTGGCGCCTGGCGCAGGAACGCCTGTGCGCACCTCCAGGAGCGAGCCTGAGCGTTCTTCCCATCTGTCCGTCCTCATGCCGGGGCGTTGCCGCCAGCATTCGGGCCGGATGGGGCGGTGTCAATCGCGGTTCGGTTTCACCTCGGAAACGTGCGGGAGGCGCCAGCAGCGCCCCCCGCGGACCGGGGCTCCGGCTTCAGAAGCTCACCGTCAGGCCGCCGAACACCGAACGGCCGTCGCCGGGCCAGTAGGCGGCCGTGGCGGGCGTGGCTGCGATCGCCGCCTGGACGTTGGAGACATAGGCCTTGTCGGTCAGGTTGCGGGCGTCGAGGAACAGCGAGAGGCGCTCGTTCACCGTCCATCCCGCGTTGAGGCTGAGGACCGCGTACGACGGCGCCTTGGTGGTGTTGCGATAGTCGACCCAGGCGCCGGACGCCGACCATTCCAGCGAGGGCGCGACGAACCAGCGGTGGGCGTCTTCGTAGCGCAGCTCGGCGCGGTAGAAATGCTCAGGCACGATCGGCAGGCGGTTGTCGCCGTACTGTGCGTCGCCGTCGAAGCGGAAGTCGGACCAGGTGTAGGTCTGCCGCAGCCGCCAGCCGGGGGCGAGACGCCAGTCGAGCGCCGCCTCCAGGCCCTGGTGGATCGTCCGGTCGGCGTTGAAGGTGGAGGCCGGGATGTTCGGGCTCACGGTGAACTGCAGCAGCTCCTTCTCCAGCCGGGCGCGATAGAGGGCCACGTCCCAGGTGAGGGCGCCGCGGCGGCCGCGGGCGCCGACCTCCGCGGTCCAGGCCGCCTGCGCCTGCACCGGGGCGAACCCGGAGTTGGTGGGCGACAGCGAGCCGAAGTTGGGCGGCTCGACCGAGCGGGTGAGGTTGGCGAACAGCTGGGCGCCGTCCTTGGCCTCCCACAGCAGGCCCACGCGGGGGGCCAGCCAGTCATAGGTCTTCGAGGCGGCCAGGTTGAACGTCGAGGAGACGCCCGGCACGGCGGAGCTCCGGTAGTCGCGACTGGCGGTCCCCCAGGTCGCGCCGCCCACCACGGCCAGGCGCTCGGCGACGAACAGCCGGCCCTCGCCGAAGACGTCGGCCGCCTCCGCGTTCTGGTAGGACTGCGACTGCCTCGCCCCCCGCGCCCCCTTGAGGTTGAGGAAGAAGTTGGAGTCCAGGTCGCCCCTGCGCAGCCAGGCGCCGGCGAACCCGTCGGCGCGCCGCCCGCCCACCTCGCCCGCCCAGCTCAGCCGGCCGAAGGCGCCGTAGTTGCGGCTCTGCTGGTCGATCACCTGGAAGATCGGATGGTCCAGGTCCTTCCACGTCGCATAGACCGCGCCCTCGAACAGCAGGCTGTCGTCGAGGCGCCAGCGGGTCCGCAGCGACCCGCGCAGGCCGCGCTGGTTGCGACCCTGGTCGTTGGCGTAGTTGGCCGGCGCCGGCTGGCGGGGATCCTGGCGGAACTGCGCCAGGGTGAGCGCGCCGGGGATCTCCTGGTTGATGTTCGAGCCGTTCACGATCAGCCGCACCTCGCGGTCCTGGCCAAAGCTGCGGCCGACGTTCAGCGAGCCGAACTGGATGTTCTGCTGGCTCTGCGGGCGATAGCCCTGGCCGGTCTGGTTGGTGACGGCGGCGAAGGCGTCCCAGTCGGCGCCCTGTCGCGCCACCGCGACGTGCTCCCGCGCCAGGCCGAACGCGCCGCCGTCGATCCGCACCTGCGCATCGAAACCGGCGGTCCGGCCGGTGGGCGTCACCATGTTGATCGCCCCGCCCAGCAGCGCGCCGCCGAAGCGCAGGGCGTTGCCGCCGCGGTAGACCTCCACGTGGCGGGTGGTCAGCGGGTCGGCGATCTGGCTGTCGCCATAGCCGTCGGCCTCGTTCAGCGGCACGCCGTCCTGGGCGAGCAGCAGGCCGCGGTTGTGGTTGGCGTTGCCGATCCCCGAGCCGCGGATGGAGATGCGCACGTCCCCGCCCCACTTGCGCTGGGCGTAGACCCCGGGGGCGTCGCGCAGCATGTCGTCGAGGGCCAGCGCCTGGCGCCTGGCGAAGGACTCCTGCGAGATCACCGAGACCGCGCCCGGGGTCTCGGAGAGCCGCCGGCGGCTCTCGGCGACCACGGGCGGATCCTCGGGATCGGGGCGGGCGGTGACGATGACGGAATCGACGGTGCGGCCGCCGGCGTCGTCGGCCCGGGCGGCGGTCGTCATGAGGGCGAGGGCCGCGGTGGCGGCGTAGAGATAGGCTTTCATATTCCAGGATCCCTGCGGCCGGCGCGTCGCGCGGCCGCCCATGCGCTGAACAGGGCCGCGCAGGCGCGCGGCGGCGTCCGGCCGCTCGGCCGGCGTCAGGCGCTGAGGATCGGCGGGCCCCGGGTGGGCGGGGGCGGCGCGGCGAGGCCGCGGCCGGGGGTCAGGTCGACCGGCCGCGCGGCCGGCGGGGCGCGCCAGGCGACGAACCCGGCCGGCTCTGACGCGAGCAGCATCGGGGCGAGCGCGCCGGCCCCGTGGCCGGCGAAGGCGCAAGGCGCGTCGTGGGCGGATTTTTCGCCCGGCGCCTCGCCAGGCTTGCCGGCCTTGTGCAGCGCGCCGCCCGGCTCGACCACCATCGGCCCCTGGCCGGTGCAGAGCACCACCGCGAACGGCAGGCCATTGGTCTTCGGCGCGGCCATGAAGCCCGCCGGGACCAGCACCTTCAGCGCGAGCGCCAGGACGGCCAGGGTCATGAAGACCTGGCGCAGGGCGGCGGAACGGCGCGTCAGCTGGAGCACGGGCCGCTCATAGCCGAGCCGCGCGCCCTTGTCTGCGGTCGCGTCGCGGCGGTCAGCCGAGCGAACGGATCGGATCGGAGCCGTCGAAGTCGCGGTGCGCCGCCTTCAGCATCTCGAACATCTGGAAGGTGGCCGGCGGCGGGGTCATGCATTCGATCATCGGCAGGTCGGGGCTGCCCGGGGCGGCGTAGAAGATCTCCATCCCCTCGCCGCGGATCTCCTGCACCACCTGGCATCCCACCGTCTCGCAGCGGGCCCGCGCCGCCGCCAGGTCGGGGACCACGACGCCCAGATGATGGACCCCCTCGCGTCCGGCTTCGCGCCAGTCGCGATAGACCGACGGGCCGTCGTCGACCTGACGGATAAACTCGATCTGCACATCGCCCCAGTAACCAAGGGCGAAGTCGATGGTGGTGGCGACCTCTTCGCCCCGGTAGCTGGTCCACGGGAACTGGCGGTTCCGCATCACATAGAACGGCCCCGCCCCGAGACCCACCCATCGGTGCAGGGCCGCATCGAAGTCGGGGGGAACGAAGGCCATCTGGAAAGCCTGGCCGAAGGGGGTCCGGGTCACGTCAGTTCCTCCTCTGCGGCCCCCGCTTGTCGTCGCAGGCCGACCGTCGGCGCAGCGTAGAGGAACTGCCGCCGCGGAGAAGCCCCCTCAGGCTGGCGTCAGGCGCAGGACGGACTCGATCACCGTCACCGCCTGGCCGCGCAGCAGGATGCGCCCGCCGCGGCGTTCGCATTTCAGGTCGCCGCCGCGGCCCGGATAGGCCTGGTGGAACCTCATCACGTCGCGGACTAGCTTGTCGCCCCAGAGCGGGGCCAGGCCGCAATGCAGGGAGCCGGTCGTCGGGTCCTCCGGGATCGCCGAGCCGGGGGCGAAGAAACGGCTGACCACGTCGTAGGGCGAGGCGGGGTCGGCCGGCGCGGTCACCGCGACGATTCCGTCGCCCTGGGTGGCCGCCGGGCAACTGAGCGCCCTGACCGCCGACATGTCCGGGGCGAGCGCGCGGACCGCGGCCTCGTCGGGCAGGACGGCGATCAGGAACTGCCCGGCCCAGCATTCCAGCGGCTCGGCGCCCAGCGCCCTGGCGAGGCCCGCGGGCGCCTCGACGCGGCGGGGCGGCAGGGCGGGGAAGTCCATCTCATAGAGGTCGCCGTCACGGCGCACGGTGAGCGGGCCGGACAGGGTGTCGAAGGCCACCGTCGGCGCGGCGACGCCGATCTCGGCCAGCAAGGCGTGACCCGAGGCCAGGGTGGCGTGGCCGCACAGCGGGACCTCCTGGTTCGGGGTGAACCAGCGCAGGCCGAAGCGGGCGGGTTCGTCCGTCGCCAGCAGGAAGGCGGTCTCGGCCTGGTTGTTCTCGGCGGCCAACGCCTGCATCCAGGCGTCCGCCGGCCAGGCGGCGAAGGGCTCCACCACGCAGGCGGGATTGCCCTTGAAGGGCTGGGCGGCGAAGGCGTCGATGGTCCACTGGCGCATGGGGCTCTCCTTACGCCGCCACCGTCAGCTCCGGCCATCGCCTGAGCGCCGCCTCGGCGGTGCGGTGGAAGCCGTTGGTCTGGCGGATCGGATTGGGGCGCAGGCGCAGGGCGAAGATGTCCTCCAGGCCGAAAGGCGCGAGGACCGTCATCCGGCCGTCGGCCTCCAGCCGCGCGCCCACTGCGAAGGCCACGGTCGTGAACCGGGAAAGGGCCTCGGCGGTCGAGGTGAGCGGCGCATAGGGCTCGCCGAACTTGTCCTCGAACCAGAGGTGCACGCGGGCCTGGTTGCGCACCTCGACCATCTCGCGCAGCGGCGCGTCGAAGGCGCCGGCGACGCGGCGGATCACCTGGTCCTCGCCGTCCCAGGAGGTGTCGCCGGCGTCGAAATAGCCAAGGTCATAGTCGCGCACGCCATAGTCGGGCTCGCGGCCGGTGAGGTGGTTCAGCACCCGCTGGTAGATGGCGCCCGAGAAGATCAGCCAGTCGGGAAGGTCGAGGTCGCGGACGGTCTCCATGACCCGCATCAGCGTGGGGGCGGCGCGCAGGATGGCTTCCAGGCGCCGGTGCAGATCCTGGCTCATCGCAGCGGCCAGCCGTGGTCCAGGGGGCCGTGGCCCCGGCCGAATCCGGGGGCGCGGGCGATCGCCTCCTGCACATAGGCCCAGGCGCGGGCGACGGCGGCGGTCAGGTCGAGGCCCTGGGCGAGCCCTGTGGCGCAGGCCGAGGCCAGGGTGCAGCCGGTGCCGTGGGTGTTCCGGGTGTCGAGCCGCGGGCCCTCGAACGTGGTCTCGCCGCCCGCGGTCATCAGGATGTCAGTGAGGATGTCGCCGGGGATATGGCCGCCCTTCATCAGCACCGCCGCGGCGCCGGCCTTCAGCAGCGCCTCGCCGGCCCGGCGCAGGTCGTCGGTGGTCTCGACGGCGAGGCCGGTGAGCGCCGCGGCCTCGGGGGCGTTGGGGGTCAGGAGGGCGGCGCGGGGGACCATCAGCGTGCGCACGGCGCTCACCGAACGGTCCTCGAGCAGCGCGGCCCCGCCTTTGGCGACCATGACGGGGTCGACCACGGCCGGGACTCCGGCGGCGTAGTCCAGCAGGGCGGCCACCGCCTCCACCATCGCCACGTCGCCCAGCATGCCGGTCTTTAGGGCGTCGGCGCCGATGTCGTCGAGCACGGCCCGGGCCTGCGCTTCCACGACCTCCACGGGGATGGGATGGACGCCGGTGACGCCCAGGGTGTTCTGGACGGTGACCGCGGTGATGGCGGTGGCGGCGTAGCCGCCGAGCGCGGTGACGGTCTTGATGTCCGCCTGGATCCCCGCCCCGCCGCCGGAGTCGGAGCCGGCGAGGATCAGCACCCGGCCAATGTTCCGTGAGCTGATCATCTGGCCGCCTCGATCGCCCGCCAGACGGAAAGCGCCTGCACCGTCTCGCGCACGTCGTGGACGCGCAGGGCCGCGACGCCGGCCGCGGCTCCGGCCAGGGCCGCGGCGATCGAGCCGCCCAGCCGCTCCCGCGGGCCGGCGCCGGCCGGGTCCAGGGCGCCGATGAAGCTCTTGCGGCTGACGCCCAGCAGCACGGGAAAGCCCAGGGCGACCAGCCGGTCGAGATGGGCGATGAGCGGCAGGTTGTGCCGTGTGCGGTGTTTGCCGAAGCCGACGCCGGGATCCAGCCAGATCCGCTCGCGCGCCACGCCGGCGGCCATGGCGGACTGCGCGCGCGCGGCCAGCGCCTCGGCGACCTCGGCGGCCACGTCGCCGTAGACCGGCGCGTGCTGCATGGACCGCGGATCGCCCCGCATGTGCATCAGCACCACGTCGCAGCCGAGCTCGGCGGCCGTCGCCAGGCTGTCCGCCGCATGCGCCAGGGCGGTGACGTCGTTCCACATGCTCGCCCCGGCGGCGGCCGCGGCGCGGGCCACCTGCGGCTTCATGGTGTCCACCGACAGGGGAATGGCGCTCTCGGCCCGGATCGCGGCGATCACCGGGACCACGCGCGCGGCCTCCACGTCCGCCGGCACGGGCTCGGCGCCCGGCCGGGTGGACTCCCCCCCGACGTCCAGGATGTCCGCCCCCTCGGCGATCAGCCGTCGGGCCAGCGCCAGGGCCGCCTCGAAGGTGGCGTGGCGGCCGCCGTCGGAGAAGCTGTCCGGGGTGACGTTGACGATTCCCATGACGCGCGGGCGGGCGAAGGCGGGGGTGGGCGGGCTCATGATGAGGCCCATGTCATAGCGGCGCTGGGGGCGAGGATGAAGGGGGTGCTTTTCTTCCATCCTCATCCCGGAGACGATGGGACGGAAGGGGCCCCCGATGGACTTCGAACTCAGCGATGACGACCGGTCCGTGCGCGAAGCCGCCGCGGCGATCTGCCGGCGCTTCGACGACGGCTACTGGCTGCAGAAGGACCGGGCGGGCGGCTTCCCGGCCGACTTCCACCTGGCGTTCGCGGAAGCAGGATTCCTCGGGATCTGCATGCCCGAAGACTATGGCGGGCAGGGACTGGGGATCGCCCAGGCCGCGGTGATGATGCAGGCCATCGCCGAGTCCGGGGCGGGGATGTCGGGCGCCTCGGCGATCCATATGAACATCTTCGGCCTGCAGCCGGTCGTGGTGTTCGGAACCCATGAGCAGAAGGCCCGCATGCTGCCGCCGCTGATCGCCGGGCGCGAGCGGGCCTGTTTCGGCGTCACCGAGCCGGACGCGGGCCTCAACACCACACGGCTGAAGACCCGCGCCGAACGGGATGGGGACCACTATGTGGTCGACGGCGCGAAGATGTGGATCTCCACCGCCCAGGTGGCCGAGAAGATCCTGCTGCTGGCCAGGACCACGCCGCTGGAGGCCTGCGCCAAGCCGACCATGGGCCTCAGCCTTTTCTACACCGACCTGGACCGGCGTCGCGTCGAGGTGCGCGAGATCGAAAAGATGGGACGCAAGGCGGTGGATTCGAACGCCCTGTTCTTCGACGGCCTGCGCGTCCCGGCTGAGGATCGCATCGGCGAGGAGGGGCGCGGCTTCGAATACATCCTGCATGGCTTCAATCCCGAGCGGATCCTGATCGGGGCCGAGGCGCTCGGCATGGGGCGTTGCGCGCTGGCCCGCGCCAGCGCCTATGCAAACGAACGGATCGTCTTCGACCGCCCCATTGGCATGAACCAGGCGATCCAGCACCCCCTGGCGGAGGTGTGGATGCAGCTCGAGGCCGCCGAGCTGATGGTGCGCCGGGCCGCCTGGCGCTACGACCGCGGCGAGTCGGCCGGGATTGATGCGAGCGCAGCGAAGTATCTGGCGGCGGAGGCGGGCTACCGGGCCTGCGAGCGGGCGGTGCTCACCCACGGCGGCTACGGCTACGCCAAGGAATACGTCGTCGAGCGCCTGTTCCGCGAAAGCCTGATCCCACGCATCGCCCCCATCAGCCGCGAGCTGATCCTGAGCTTCATCGCCGAGCGGGCGCTGGGCCTGCCGAAGTCGTACTGAGCGCCGGGCCGATCACGCCTTCCCCCGCAGCGGCGGACGGGCTGTAATCGCCGCCAGCCCAACGACGAGAAACGGGAGGGACGCCCATGTCCGCGATCGCATTCGAACATCCGGCCGAGGTGCGGGAGGCCGTGGAGGGACTGGAGGCCTTCCTGCGGCGCGAGGTGATCCCGCGCCACGAGAAGCACCGCCGGCTGCTGGACGACGAGCGGCGACGCTACTCGCCGGCGGGGATCATGGCCGACGACCTGCGCGAGCTGGTGGACGAGGTGCGGCTGGCCTCGGCGCAGGCCGGCTTCTACGCCATGTGCGCGCCCGCCGAGCTGGGCGGCGGCGGCCTGGGCCTGCTGGCCTATTTCGCCGCCCACGAGCGGCTCTACCAGATCTGCGGCGCGCATTACTGGCTGGGACACCATGTGATCAGCCACTGGGCCAAGGGGCCCAGTCCGGTGCTGAAGAGCATGACGCCCGAGGCGCAACGCCGGTACCTGCCGCGCATCATGTCGGGCGAGGACACCATGTGCTTCGGGCTGTCGGAGCCGGGCGCCGGGTCCGACGCCACCATGATCCAGACCCGCGCCGTGGCCGACGGGGACGGCTGGCGCCTGTCCGGCGGCAAGATCTGGACCACCAACGCGCCGCACGCCCAGTTCTGCATCGTCTTCGCCGTCACCGATCCGCAGGCCGCGAACCGGGGCGCCGGGATCAGCACATTCCTGGTCCCGATGGACGCGCCCGGCGTGCGGATCGACCGGATCATCTCCATGTGGGGCCACGCCGGCGGCGACGAGGCCGAGGTGCGCTTCGACGAGGTGCGGATCGAGGCGCACCAGCTGCTGGGCGAGCTCAACAAAGGCTTCGCGACGGCCATGCTCGGGGTGGACCTGGGGCGGATCTACAACAGCGCCCGCTCGGTGGGCTACGCCCGCTGGGCGCTGGAGAAGGCGTTCGAGTACGTGAAGGTCCGCAAGGCCTTCGGCAAGCCGATCGCCGACTACCAGGGGGTGACCTTCCCGCTGGCGGAATCGGCCATGCAGATCCACGCCGCGCACCTGATGAGCATCAACGTGGCCACCCTGAAGGACCGCGGCCAGCGCGCGTCGAAGGAGCTGGCCATGACCAAGGCCTTCGCCGCGGAGGCCAGCGCGCGCGCCCTGGACCGCGTCATCCAGGCCCATGGGGCGATGGGCATGACCAACGAGCTGGGGCTCACCGAGGCCTACACGACGATCCGCAAGATCGGCATCGCCGACGGCACCAACGAGATCCTGCGCCGGCAGGTGGTGAAGGAGATGCTGGGCGGAAACGTGGACCTGTGAAGGAGGCGACTTCGCCCGCCACGACGTCCGCAGCCTCGTCTGTCGGGAAGGCGCTCGCCCTCCTGGAACGCGGGAAATACGCGAACGCCGCCGCAGAGGCGGAGCTTGGCCTCGAGCGGTCGCCCGGGTCCGTGGACCTGTGGAACCTGCTGGGGGCGGCGAAGATCCTGGCTGGAGAACTGGTCGACGCCGCGCGGGCGACGGCCAGGGCGCTGGAGCTCGATCCGGGCTCGGCGGACGCCAGGCGCAACAACGGCGTGGCGGTGGCCGGCCTGAGGAACCGCTGTCGCGTGGCGCTCGCCGCGCTCGGCGGCGCGGACGACGAGGGCGGCGCGCTGGAGGCCGCCTACCGCGCCCTCGCCGACGCCGATGACGCCAATGTCCTCGAGGAGGACCTGGTCGGCCCCGCCCTGGTGGTGTTCCTGCGGCTCGCGGCGGTGGACGAGGCGGAGCGCCGGTGGCCGTTCGCCATGATCGGCCGGGCGTTTGCGGCGCGCGGCGAACACCGCAGCCTGCTCTACCAGATCCCCCGCGTCCGCGACGACGGCGATCGACGGGAGCTCCTGGAGCAACACCGGGCCTGGGGACGGCGCGCCGAGGCTGAGGCCGCCGCCCAGCCGATCAGGCCCGCCCCACGCCCCCCGCGCTCGCGGCTGCGGCTGGGGCTGCTCTCCTCGGACCTGCGCATCCATGTGGTCACCGCCTTCGCCGACCCCCTGATCGAGTACGCGGCCGAAAGCGGCGTCGAGATCTGCTGCTACTCCGCCCAGCCGGGACCCCCGGACGGCGCGCAGCAGCACATTGCGGGCCGCGTCGCGAAGTTCACCCACCTGCCCGGCGCGGGGGCGACGGACGTGGCCAAGGCCATCGCCGAGGATGCGCCCGACGTCCTGGTCGAGATCGGCGGTTCGACCAATGCGAACCGCCTCGAAGCCATGGCGCACAGGCTGGCGCCCGTTCAGGTGAGCTGGCTGGGCTACCCCCACTCGTCCGGTCTGAGCACGATCGACTACATGATGCTCGACCCGTATCTGGCCCCGCGGGATCCGGGCCTGATGATCGAGCGGCCCCTGTTGATGCCGCGCTCCTGGATCGCCCTGTCGCCGGGGTTCTTCCAGGACGAGCCGCGGCCGGCGACCGCCCTTCCTGAAGACAGGAAAGGCCACCTCACCTTCGGGACCGCGAACAGCGCCTACAAATATTCGGCCGCCACCCTGCGGGCCTGGGCGAAGGTCCTGGCGGCCGTTCCCCGGTCCCGCTTCCTCTTCGTCCGGCCGGAGGGCGGCTCGGCGCAGTTCCGCAGCCATGTGGCGGAACACTTCGCCCGCGAGGGCGTCGCCGCCGACCGGCTGGACTTCGCGGCCGTGCGGGGCGGCCACCTGCCCTATTACGGCGAGATCGACATCTCGCTCGACACCTTTCCGCTCACTGGCGGGACCACCACGTGCGAGGCGCTATGGATGGGGACGCCCGTGGTCACCCTGGCCGGTCCGGCGATCTACGAACGGCTCAGCCACTCCATCTTGAACAACGCCGGCCTGGCGGACCTGAGCGTGGGGTCGGTGGACGCCTTCGTCGCCAGGGCCGTGGCCCTGGCCGCGGACCGCGACTTCCGGCGCGGCTGGCGAGCCGAATGCCGCAGTCGCATCACCGCCGGGGCGCTGGGCGACATGCGCCAGTTCGCCGAGGACTTCTGTCGGGTTCTCGCGGCGGCCGCCTGAGGGGTTCCTCAGACGGCCTCGCCCGCAATCGCCGCCACTTCCTCCGGCGTGCAGCCGAACTCTTCCAGGATCGCCCGGGTGTGCTGGCCCAGGGCCGGCGCCATCTTCGGCGCCTGCTTCGCCTCGCCCTCCAGCTGGAAGGGGCTGTCGACGGTCTTCAGGCCATAGCCGTCGACGAAGTCCGGCAGCAGGCCGTTGGCGTCCAGCTGCGCGTCGCCGGGATGGTCGATGATCTGGGCGACGAGGCCGAAGGTGACGCCGGCCGCCTCCAGGCAGCCGCGCCAGTAGCCCCAGGGCCGCGCGGCGATGGCCTCCTCGATCAGGGCGGTGAGGGCGGCGGCGTTCCTCAGGCGGTCGGGCTGGGTGGCGAAGCGAGGGTCGTCCAGCCATTCGGGATGGTCGAGGGCCGCGGCGAACAGCGGCCACTCGCGCAGGGCGTTGCCGACGCCGAGCTGCATCAGCGGCCCGTCGGCGCAGCGATAGGTCTCGTTGAGCGCCGTGCGCTGGCCGCGCGGGCCGCGGACGGTGAGCTCGATGTCGCACAGGGCGGCCTGCACCTGGCAGGCGTTGGACCAAAGGCCATTGGCGAGCAGGGACGTGCTGACCATGCCGCCCTTGCCGGTCATCTGTCGCCGATAGAGGGCGGTGAGGATCGCCGCATACATCGCCACGGCCGTGGGGTGGTCGCCCATCCCCGGCACGGAGGCGCCATAGGGGGTGTCGCCGGTGTCGCGGACCATGTGCATCAGGCCCGAGCGCGCCCACCATGCGGTGGTGTCATAGGCCTTGCGGTCCCGTTCGGGGCCGGTCTCGCCGTAGGGGCTCATCGAGGCGTAGATCAGCCGATCGTTCAGCGCCGCCAGGTCTTCGGCGCGCAGGCCCAGTCGCTCGCGGGCGGGGAAGGGGAAGTTGGTGATGAACACGTCGGCCCTGGCGATCAGCCGGTGCAGCACCGCGCGCCCGGCGGGGGACTTCAGGTCGAGGGCCAGGCTCTCCTTGTTGCGGGAGTCCAGGGTCCAGAAGTAGTCGATCGTCTCGCCGCTGGGATCGCGCAGGCGGATCAGGTCGCGGTAGCTGTCGCCGCGGGCCGGATCCTCGATCTTGATCACCCGCGCGCCGAAATCCGACATGATCGTCGCCGCCGCCGGGCCGGCGATGAAGCTCGCGCAGTCTATGACCAGGAGATCGCCGAACAGCGGCGTTGGCATGTTTCGCTCCGACTTTGGGGCTCGCCCCGACGCGACGCCAGGCCTGGCGTCGCCGCGGGACAAGGAAGAGGCATAAGGCGTTCGGATCAAGGTCCGCCGACAGGCCCGCGGGGCCGAAATGCTGTAGGGTCCCACGCCGATGCGCCGTACCGTCTACCTGTTCTCCGGCTTTGCGGCCCTGGCGCTCGGCGGCCTGGGCGTCTTCCTGCCGCTGCTGCCGACCACGCCCTTCGTCCTCCTGGCGGCCTTCTGCTTCGCGCGCAGCAGCCCGAGGCTGGAACGCAAGCTGCTCGAGCATCCGCGCTTCGGCCGCCATATCCGCGACTGGCGGGAGCGGGGCGCGATCAGCCGGCAGGGGAAGATCGCCGCCACGGTGGCCTTCGTGGCGAGCGCGGCCGTCGGGCTGATCTTCCTGTCCGCGCCATGGTCGCTCGTGCCGCTCGCCGCGGGGCTGCTTGGCGGCGGCTGGATCTGGAGCCGGCCGGGGGCCTGAGGCGGCCCCTCGTGACAATATGTCAAATTCTAGGCATGCATGATCCGGTTCATCCTGCAGCCGGGACATCGGAGTACGGCGTATGAACACCCTTCTCGCGCTCGCCCTTGCGGCGGTCATGAACGGATCGGCCCCCGAACAATCCTTGCCGACCTCGTCGGAGGGCTATTACGCCCTGGGCCAGGAGTTCGCCAATTGCAGCGCCCACCAGGCCCTGACCGCGTTCGTCGCCGGCCGGGCGGGATCGCCGGACGCCACCACGCTGGCGGAAGGCCGGGCGCGCGGCTGGAAATTCGCCGGCATGGTCTTTCTCGCCGAAGGCCTCGATCCCTCGCGGCGATCCCAGACCGAGCGGACGTTCGACTCCCTGGTCCAGGTCAAGCTCGATGAGCTGAAGTCGCGCTACGACCTCGACGCCGACAGCCCCAAGGAAGCGATCCCCAGGGAGTATGCCCGCGAGTGCGCCCCCCTGGTCCCGATGCAGGAGATGGTGATCGAGATGATGGGCAAGACCGGCTAGCCTCAGCCGCCACGCCCTCATCCGTTCGTCGTCGTCCGGCTTGACCGGGCGACCCAAGTTTAGGTGGCGACCGCCTGGCCGGCGCCTCGCGTCGTGCGCCTGACGCCCGATCAGTGGGCGCCCATCTTCAGGAAGTCGTAGGTGGAGAACAGCATGCCCCGCTCGGAGAGGCTGCGGCCTCCGCCCCCTCCGCCGCCCCCACCGCTCAGGTCCACCTGGCCCAGGGGCGGGCCGCCCTCGTAGCCGTAGACGCCCTGCGGGCCCATCCAGAACCGGCCGCGAGGAACAGGGCCCTGGCGGCTCAGCCAGGCGACCTCGGCCACGGTGAGTTGGCGGCCGTTGACGAAGGCGCCGGTGGTGCCCAGCGAGGCGTCGGCGCGCAGCGGGCCCGCACGCAGGCCGGCGATCGTCTGGCCTTCCACCGGCATGCCGCGGCGGCCCCAGAAGCCGGCCACCGGGTCGTACCAGTAGTTCCCAGGCGGCACGGCGCCGCCAAGCTGCGCCAGGTCCTGGGCGGTCAATTGATAGTCGTTGATGACGACGCCGCTGGCCTGGCTCCAGGCGGGTCCCGCCGCGAAGACCGCCATCGCACCCAAAAGCGACACCCACTTCATGGCCCGCCTCCTTCGCCCAGGACCGGATAGTGGACCTGTGGCGGACCTGGTCAATGTCCTGCAGGCGGAGGTTGTCGGCGTGAGCCCGATGGTTCGCACATGGGCTGCAGGCGGCCTCGCCTTGCCTTGCGGCGTCGGGACAGCCAAGGTCCGCGGCAAGGACGACGTGCGTATCGAGGGGGGATGGAATGAGGCGCCTGGCGCTGGCCGTTGCGGCGGCCGCGGTATTGCTCATCGGCGGTTGCCAGCAGCCAGCGGGGCCCGCGTCCACCGGCCCCGACGGGATCGCCGTGGATCCGACCAATTGGCCCGTGTTCGGGCGAACCCCGGGCTCGCAGAACTACAGCCCGCTTGGGAAGATCAACGCCGGCAACGTGGACAAGCTCGGGCTTGCCTGGTCCTACGACCTGGAGCCGGGCCACAGCATGACCGCGCCGGTGGAGGCGGATGGGGTGGTGTTCCTGTCCACCCGCCACAGCCTGGTGACGGCGCTGGACGCGGTCACCGGCAAGCAGCTCTGGCAATATGATCCGCACGCGCCGGAGGCCGCCGGCCTGAAGCTGCGCCGCGCCTGGGGCAGCCGCGGGCTGTCCTACGCCGACGGCCGGGTGTTCGTGGGCACGATGGACGGCCGGCTGATCGCCCTGGAAGCCAAGACCGGCAAGGTGCTGTGGAGCGTGGCCACCGGCCAACCCGGCGACGACCGCTTCATCACCGGCCCGCCGCGGCCCTTCAAGGGCAAGGTGCTGATCGGCCACGGCGGCGGGGACGTCGTGCCCACCCGCGGCTACGTCACCTGCTACGACGCGGCCACCGGCAAGCAGCTCTGGCGCTTCTACACCGTGCCCGGCGGGACCGACGACGCCAACGACCCGACCCAGGCGATGGCCGCCAGCACCTGGCACGGCGACACCTGGAAGGCCGGCGCCGGCGGGGTCGTCTGGCACGCCATGACCTATGACCCGGAGTTCAACCGGGTCTATCTCGGAACCGGCAACGCCGAGCCCTATGACCGCTCCGTGCGCAGCGAGGGCCAGGGCGACAACCTGTTCTCCGCCTCCATCGTGGCGCTGGACGCCGACACCGGCGCCTATGTCTGGCACTATCAGGTCAACCCGGGCGAGGAGTGGGACTTCGACGCCTCTAACGACATGCAGATCGCGACGCTCAGCATCGGCGGGCAGCCGCGCAAGGTGCTGATGCAGGCGCCGAAGAACGGCTTCTTCTATGTGCTGGACCGCACCAACGGAAAGCTGATCTCGGCCGAGCCGTTCGCCAAGGTGAACTGGGCCTCGAAGATCGACCTGGTCACCGGCCGGCCGGTGGAGAACCCGGAAGCCCGCTTCCACGGCAAGGCGCCGTTCCTGATGTGGCCGACGCCCACGGGGGCGCACAACTGGCTGCCGATGGCGTTCAGCCCACGGACGAACCTGGTCTACATCCCGGTGAGCGACCGGGCGGTCCTGTGGGAGGATCCGGCGCCCGACTACCTGCCCAAGCTGGATGAGCCCGAGAAGAGCTACCTGAAGGCCTGGGACCCGGTGACTCAGAAGGCCGCCTGGCAGGTGGAGACTCCCGGCATCTGGAGCGGCGGGGTGATCGCCACCGCCGGCGACCTGGTGTTCCAGGGCCAGATCGACCGGATGTTCAACGCCTATGACGCCAAGACCGGCAAGCGGCTGTGGACCTTCGACGCCCGCGCGCCGGTGGTGGCGCCGCCGATCACCTATGAGGTGAAGGGGGTGCAATACGTGACCGTGGTGACCGGCTTCGGCGGCAGCGCCAGCCTGTTCATCCGGCCGGGCCAGCGTCCGGCCAACCTCGACTACCGCACCATGCCGCGGCGGGTGCTGACCTTCGCCATCGGCGGCAAGGGCGTCTTGCCGCCCGCGCCGGCGCCGGAGCCGCACGTGGCGCCGGCCGACCCGGACTTCAAGGCCGATCCGGCCCGGGCGCAGACGGGCGCGAAGTTGTTCGTCAACTGCATGCTCTGCCACGGCCAGAACGCCGTGGCGGCGGGCGCGGCCCCGGATCTGCGCTTCTCCGGCGTGCCGGCGGACGCGACGGCCTTCGCCCAGGTGGTCCGCGACGGCGCGCTGCTGCCGCGGGGGATGCCGAAGTTCGACGACCTCACCCCGGCGCAGGTGGAGGACATCCGCTTCTACGTCCGCACCCGCTCGCACGAGCCGGAGGACGCGGTCGGGGTGAAGACCAAGTTCGAGTTCTAATCCTCGTACGGGATCAGTCCTTCATCTTGTACCAGGCCGTCCACATGCTGCTGAGGTCCAGCGCCGGCGTCAGCGGCGTGCGGCTGGCGTTGGCGGCGCCGAGGGCGGCCTGGACGGCGGCCAGGTCATCGGTCTCCACCTCGTAGTGGTGCATGTAGCGGTTGGGCTTCCTCGCGTTGGCGGCGTCCTCGGGGGCGTGCTCATAGCGCGTGCAGCGCTTGAACCCCTGGGTCTGCAGCACCTCGGGGATGTGATGCTCGTCGAGCCAGGCGTTGAGGGCCGGGTCCTGGCCCTCCACCGGATTGACCATGATCAGGAACATGTATTTCGCCATCGGGCTCTCCTCGCGCGTCTGGCCCCGCCTCCCGGGCAGGGTTTAGGCTCGGCATATTGCGGCGCTCGGGGCGGGCGTCCAGCGGGGAACATCGCCATGGCGGGCTTCGCGACCCTGCGGCTTTCGGCGGCGCCGGTGGTGACGGCGCCGGACGGCAGCGACGTGCGCCCGCTGCTGGCGCTCGCCGGCGGCGGCCTGGCCCACTTCGAGCTGGCGCCCGGGAGGACCTCCGCCGCGGTCGCCCACCGCACCGTGGAGGAGATCTGGTTCTGCCTGGCCGGCCGCGGCGAGATGTGGCGCCGGCAGGGTGACCGCGAGGAGGTCGTGGCCGTGGAGCCGGGCGTCTGCCTGACCGTGCCGCTCGGCGCGCATTTCCAGTTCCGGTCGCTGGGCGACGAACCGCTGGCGATCGTGGCCGCGACCCTGCCGCCGTGGCCGGGCGACGGCGAGGCCCATATGGCAGACGGACCCTGGACGCCCAGCGCCTGAGCACCGCCGGCCGGACCAGCGCCCGTTTGTTCCGTCGTCGTCTGCGGGCCAGGGGAGGAAAAGGGGTTGGCCAAGCCCGGGAAGCATCCGACGATGCCGCAGGCAGGGCGCTGGAGGAGACGGATCGCGTGAAGTTCATCCTGGCGCTGAACGCCATCGGGATCAAAACCGAGGAACTGGTCCCCCTGGCCCGTGGCGCGGAAGCGGCGGGATTCGACGGCGTCATGCTGGGCGACCATGTGGTCATGCCGGCGACCATCCAGGCCGAGGCCTCCTACACCAAGGACGGCAAGAGCCCGATGGGGTTCGACACCGCCTGGCCGGAGTGCCTCTCCGCCATGGCCTTCCTGCTGGGCGCGACCACCCGGCTGCGGGTGATCTCCAGCGTGCTGGTGCTGCCCATGCGCAACCCGCTGATCGTCGCCAAGAGCGTGCAGACCCTGGCGATCATGTCGGGCGGGCGGGTGGTGCTTGGCGTGGGGTCCGGCTGGATGGCCGAGGAGTTCGCGGCCCTGGGCGCGCCCTTCGCCGGCCGCGGCGCCCGCACCGACGAGGCGATCCAGATCATCCGCCGGCTGGGGACCGAGGGGACGGTGGAATGGCGCAGCGCTTACTACGACATCCCGAGGCTCTCCGGCTATCCGACGCCGGAGCGGCCCGTGCCGATCTATGTGGGCGGCGAGGCGGAACCCGCGCTGCGGCGGGCGGCCTACCTCGGCGACGGCTACCTCTCGGTGCTGCGCACCCGGGCCAGCCTGAAGAAGCGCCTGGCCCGGCTCAATGAACTGCGGGAACAGGCCGGCCGCGCCGACCAACCCTTCGAGTTCGTGGGCGTGCCCGCCGACGCCCGGACGCCAGAGGACTTCGCCGCCCTGCAGGCCGACGGAATCGGCGCCTGCGCCGTGATGGCCTGGCAGGCCTCCTACGAGAAGACCGACCCGCCGCTGGCGCGAAAGCTGGAGGCGATCGCGGCCTTCGGCGAGCGGGTGATCAAGCCGCTCGCCTGATCAGTTCGTCTTCCAGACCAGCGGCAGGTGCGGCACGGCGATCAGCCCCGGATAGGCCGTGGTGTTCGCGCCCGGCTTGATCTCGAACGGCCCGATCCGCCGCAGGAATTCGGCCAGCGCCATGCGCAGCTCGCGCCGCGCCAGGTGCGAGCCCAGGCAGCGGTGCGGCCCGCCCGCCAGGGTGAAGTGGCGGTTGGACGGGCGGTCCAGGCGGAACGACCAGGGGTCGTCGAATTCGGCCGGGTCGAAGTTGCCAGCCGAGTTGAAGCACATGATGTGGTCGCCGGCCTTGATCTTCACGCCATGAAATTCGTGGTCGACCTTCACCAGCCGGGTGGAGTTCACCAGCGGCTGCATCCGCAGGAACTCCTCGATCGCCTCGGGGATCAGTTCCGGCTTCTCGCGCAGGGTCGCCTGCAGCTCAGGGTCCAGCGCCAGCCTGCGGAACATCAGCGAAGTGGTGGCGGCCACCGTGTCCAGCCCGCCGATCCAGAGGAAGGCGACGGTGCCGATGATCTCGTCGTCGGTGAGCGGGCGCCCCTCGACCTGGCCATGGACGATGTGGCTGGTGAGGTTTTCGGCCGGGGTCTTCCTGACCTCCTCGATGAAGCCGCGCAGCCAGGCCAGCGCCGACTTGATGCCCCACGTCATCTTCTCCCGGTCCCCCAGGCTGTGCAGCAGGGCGTATTCCCAGGAGAGGAAGTCCTCGAGCTTCTCCGCCGGGAAGCCCATCAGGTCCATGAACACGCGGACCGGGTAGAGCCGGCCGTAGTCGTAGGCGACGTCGCACTCGCCCTTGTCGATGAAGCTGTCGATCAGGTCGTTGATGGTGGCGCGGATGCGCGGCTCCATCGCCGTGATGGCCTTGGGCGAGAACCAGGGATTGAGCAGCACCCGGTACTTGCCGTGCTCCGGCGGGTCGACCGCCAGCGGGATCATCCGGAAGCTCTCGCCGACCAGGGTCTGGAAGTTGGCCGCGTCCGCCGTCGAGTAGAGGGCGTCGTTCTGATAGACTTCGCGGATGTCCTCGTAGTGGGTGACCACCCAGACGCCGTCGTACAGCCGCATCCTGCGGCTCTTGGTGTAGAAGATCTTCGGCAGCTCGGCGTAGATGTTCTTGGTCTGGCTGAACGGATCAAGCTGGTCGTTAGCCTCGGTGTAGGCCTCGATGTTCAGCGCCAGTTCCGGTGGGACATGCTCCGGGATCGTTTCAGTGAGGGGTTGCGCCGCGATCACGCGGGCAGAGGCGTCGTCCGCCATGATGTTCCTCCGAATTCGTTCGGATGCAGCTTGCATGCAAATTGTGGCTGACTCCAGATCGAAGGCTTCGATAATTCTCACGCCGCTCGCAACCCGCGGGCGCGCCTGACCGCTTCCCTGACGCTGCAGCGGTGGAGACGGGGTGATGGCGGAGTTCGTCGGGGGCAATCTGCGCGACGTGCTGAACGGGACCGGCGTCGCCGACGTGCTGTCCGGCGGCGACGGGAGCGACAGCGTCTTCGGCGGGGCCGGCGACGACACGGTCTATGGCCATTCGGTCGCGGACACGGTCGCCGGCGCCTCGACCATCACGGCCGAGCGGGTGGCGTCGGGTCTCACTGGGCCGGTGTTCGCGGTCTCGCCGCCGGGGGATCCGGACCGGCTGTTCATCGTCGAGCAGCATACCGGGCGCATCCGCATTCTCGACCTGACCACCGGCCAGCTGAACGCCGACGCCTTCCTCGACCTGCCGGATGCGAGCCTCGCGGCGGGGGCGAGCAG
>Ga0207668_10000716_pt1 | contig 20294 bp, 12 predicted proteins | sample KBSS43metaG_FD_184323 | JGI IMG/M metagenome (GOLD analysis project Ga0207668, IMG submission 184323) | Switchgrass rhizosphere microbial communities from Kellogg Biological Station, Michigan, USA - KBS S4-3 metaG (SPAdes) (version 2) | ecosystem: Host-associated > Plants > Roots > Rhizosphere... | reverse complement strand
CGCGGTCGACTGCCCGGTGTATGACCGCGAGGCGATGGGAGCCGGCGCCGAAGTGAACGGTCCGGCGATCTTCCGGCAGCTCGACACCACGATCGTGCTGCTCCCCGCCCAGGTCGCGACAATCGATCGGCATGGCTGCATGATCATTCGGGACGAGGCCCATGTCTGACGGTAGCGGCCGCGTCGTGGGCAAGATTGCGATCGTGACTGGCGCGGCGGATGGGCTGGGCCGGGCGATTGCGCTGCGCCTGGCCGAAGAGGGGGCCAAGGTGGCGCTTATCGACGTCGACGCCGACGGCCTGGACAGCGCGGTCGCGGCGATCCGCGCGGCCGGCGGCGAGGCGATGAGTCTCGCAGCCGACGCAACCGAGGAGGAGAGCGCGATCCGTCTCGTCGCCGAGACGATCGCCGCCTGGGGATCGATCGACATCCTCGTCAACAATGTCGGCGGCGCCCGGGTCGGCCGCGTCTGGGACATGGCGGTCGAAGACTGGGATTTCACGATGCGGCTGAACCTGCGGCCGACCTTCCTGTTCTCCAAGCATGTCCTGCCGCACATGATCGCGCGGCGCCGGGGACGCATCATCTGCATGTCCTCCGGTGCGCGCGAGGGCACGCCGTGGACCGCCTATTATGCCGGGGGTGCCGCCTATTCGACGACCAAGGCGGGCGTGCACGGTTTCATCCGCGATCTCTCGCTGGAGGTGGCGGAGCATGCCATCACCGTCAACGCGGTCGCGCCCGGCCCGATCGCGACGCCGCGGGCCGGGCCGCCGCTGCGGGCGATGGACGAGAAGGGCCTGCCCTTCAGCCCGAGCCGGATGACCCCGCTGAAGCGGCTGGGCGAGCCGGTCGAGGTCGCCCATGCCGTCCTCTTCCTGGCCTCCGACGAGGCCGCGTACATCACCGGTACCACGCTGCACGTGACGGGCGGACGGTGACGGCGCTGCCGGCCTCCACCCCTCGCCCCGTCGCCGACCCGGCCGGTCGCCCGGTCGATTATCGCATCGTCGCTCTCGTCGTCTCGACGTCGCTGTTCATGCAGTATCTCGATACGGCGGCGCTCAACACCGCCTTGCCCGCCATGTCCAAGGCATTCGCGGTCACGCCGGCGGCGATGACGGTGGTCCTGACCGCCTATCTCCTCAGCCTCGCGCTCTTCATCCCCGCCGGCGGCGCCCTCGCCGACCGCTTCGGTGCGCGCCGCATGTTCCAGCTTTCGCTCGGCCTGTTCCTGGCCGGGGCGCTTGCCTGCTCGGTTGCGCCCAGCATTCCGCTGCTGGTCGCGGCGCGCGTGGTGCAGGGCGCCGGCGCCGCCATCATGATCCCCGTCGGCCGGTTGCTGGTGGTGCGCTCCTCCCGGCCGGACGAACTGCTCTCGGCGATGAACTGGCTGATGGTGCCGACGATCATCGGCCCGATGCTGGGTCCGCTGGTCGGCGGCGTGCTGGTCACCGCGTTCTCCTGGCGGTGGATCTTCCTGCTGCACGTTCCGGTCGCGCTGATCGGGCTGATGCTCTCGCTGCGCTTCATCCCGCCGGTCGCCGGCGGGGGCGCCGCCCGGTTCGACTGGGTCGGAATGGTGCTGGTCGGCGCGACGCTGGTGCTGATCGTTCTCGGCCTCCAGTCGCTCACCCGGTCGGCAGGTCCCGTCGGTTTCGGCCTGCTCGGCGCTGCCTTCGTTCCCGGTGCGCTCTATCTGGCTCACGCCCGGCGCAGTGTGGCGCCGCTGCTGGATCTGTCGTTGCTTCGCGTTTCCACCTTCCGCGTGTCCATGGTGTCCGGCTCGTTCCTGCGGCTGGCGAGCGCTGCCTCGTCCTTCCTGCTGCCGCTGCTATTCCAGCTCGGGTTCGGCAGGACCGCGGCGGAGAGCGGCGCGATCACCTTCGCCGGCGTGGCGGGCGCCCTGCTGTCGCGATCGATCGGCGTCACCCTGGTCAAGCGGTTCGCGATGCGGACGGTGACGGTGGCCGCGATGGCGGCCGGTGCGGCGGCGATGGCAGCGACGGCGCTCATCCGGCCCGACTGGCCGATTGCAATGACCTGGAGCCTGCTGGCGCTGGCGGGTTTCCTGCAGTCGACCGCGCTCATCGTTCTCGGCGCCATCGCCTATGTCGATGTCGCGCCGGGGCGGATGGCCGCGGCGACCTCCTTCTACACGACCGTGCAGCAGATGACGATGTCGCTCGGCGTCTCGCTCGGGGTGATCCTCCTGACGATCAGCCAGTGGGCCAGCCCCGCACCTGCGCAGGCACCGCTGCATTTCGCACATGCCTTCATCGTTCTGGGCGGCGTGCTGCTGGCGGGTGTCGCGGCCGCGACCAGATTTCAGTCGGACGCGGGCGAAAGCCTGCGGGGCCGGCCGGCATGACCGACCTCTTTTCGAAACAGGATTGATGAACATGGAGATATTGCGCAGCTTCGTCGATGGCCGCTGGCTGGAGCCGTCGACGGCGAGGATCCCTTTGATCGAGCCCGCCACGGCGACAGCCTGCGCCGACATCGCACTGGCGGGCGCGGCCGAAGTCGACGCCGCGGTCGCTGCCGCCCGCCGCGCCTTTCCAGCCTATTCGGTCAGAAGCCCCGCCGAGCGGTCGGCGCTGCTGGCGGCGATCCTGGAAGCCTATGAGCGGCGCGAGGAAGATCTCGCGCGTGCCGTCTGCACGGAGATCGGCGCGCCATACCTCCTGTCCCGCTACGGCCATGTCCTGGCCGGCACCGCCCATCTCAGGTTCATGATCGATACGCTCGGGCGCTATCCGTTCGAAATGCAGAACGGCGCGGTCACGATGCGCCGCGAGCCGATCGGCGTCGTCGGTCTCATCACGCCGTGGAACTGGCCGATCAATCAGGTGGCGGCGAAGGTCGTGCCTGCGCTCGCCGCGGGATGCACGATGGTGCTCAAGCCTTCGGAGCTGGCGCCGCTCAGCGCAGGGATCATCGCCGAGATCTTCGAGGCAGCCGGCGTTCCGCCCGGCGTCTTCAACCTCGTCCACGGCACCGGCGAAACGGTGGGCGCGGCGCTCGCCGCGCATCCCGATGTCGACATGATCTCGTTCACGGGATCGACCCGCGCCGGGGTCCTCGTCGCCCAGGCGGCGGCGCCGACGGTCAAGCGGGTGGCGCAGGAACTCGGCGGCAAGTCCGCCAACGTCATTCTGGACGATGCCGATTTCGACGCGGCGGTCGCGGCCGGGGTGGGCACCATGCTGATCAACTCCGGCCAGTCATGCAACGCGCCCTCGCGGATGCTGATCCCCGCCGCACGCCGCGGCGATCTCGACCGGGCGGTCGCATCCGCGCTCGCCGGGGTGGTGCCCGGCTCGCCGATGGCGGAGGGCACGACCCTCGGCCCGGTGGCGGGCGTCGCGCAATGGGAGAAGATTCAGCGTCTGATCGAAACCGGCATTGCCGAGGGCGCCACCGTGATCGCGGGAGGAACCGGGCGACCGGAGGGGGTCGGCGCGGGCTATTTCGTGCGACCGACCGTCTTCGCCGACGTCGCCAACGACATGGTGATCGCGCGGGAGGAAATCTTCGGCCCGGTGCTGTGCGTGATCACCTATGAGGACGACGATCAGGCCGTCGCGATCGCCAACGACAGCCCATACGGGCTTGCCGGATATGTGCAGGGCACCGACGGCGATCGCGTCCGGCGCATCGCCAACCGCATCCGCGCCGGCAACATCTACGTGAACGGGGCGCATCCCAGCATCGACGTGCCGTTCGGCGGATACAAGCAGTCCGGCAACGGGCGTGAATGGGGTGTGGCCGGGCTGGAGGAGTATCTAGAGACCAAGGCAATCGTGACGCCCTCCGCGTAGTTTCGAAGTGCGGAATGATCGTCGCATCATGCTACTCCGTTCGAGGAATATCAGACTGCCACTCTCGGCAAGACCGGAATAGGTATATCCAACAAAAAGAGCAACATAACTGAAATTGTTGATGATCCGGCCAAGTTCACAGACCGTCAAGATTTCTTTATGTTTCGTATTGCGGAATGAAAACTGCGTGATAACATTCACGTAACAAAAGAGAGGGACTCGGAAGGGAAGCGGGGGCCGAAACGGTCGGCCCACTTGCATAAGGGGGAAATTGTGGAACTCGGGAAAGCGATCTTCCGGACTCTTCTTGCTTGCTCTGCCCTGACCGCCGCCGGCGCGGCGATGGCCCAGGACACTGCCGCCGATCAGTCGGGCGGGCTCGACGACATCATCGTCACTGCGCAACGTCGGGAGGAGAGTCAGCAGCGTGTGCCCGTCGCCGTCTCGGTGATCAGTCCCGCGCAGATCGAGCAGCGTGCGAATTTCGGTGCACTCGATCTGCCGGCACTGGCGCCGGGCCTGAACGTCCAGGCGTTCAATGGCGACAAGAACGCCATCTATGTCTCGATCCGCGGCCAGTCCTTCACGACCGGTACGATCTATTCTTCGGTGATCCCCTATTTCGCCGAAGTTCCCTTGACCCGTCTCAGCGACGGTCTCTTCTTCGACCTTCAGAACGTCCAGGTGCTGCGCGGGCCGCAGGGCACTTTGTTCGGCCGGGTTACCAATGGCGGCGCGATCCTGATCGAGCCGGCGCGTCCGACGTGGAAACTGGAAGGTTTTGTCACCCAGAAATTGGGAAGCAAAGATCTCCATACGACGACGGCCGCGGTCAATGTTCCTGTCGTCGATGATGTTCTGGCAGTTCGCTTCGCCTATGAGCGCGCTCGTCAGGACGGGATCGTCAAGAACGTATTCAACGGTACCCGCGTCAACGACACGCATTACGATACTGGTCGCGTCAGCATCCTCTTCAAACCGGCGCCCGGGATCGAGAATCTCACCATCCTGAACTATCAAAAGGCGAACGAGAACGGCAGCGACAGCCGACTCTCTTTCGTCAATCGGTCGGCGGTGATCGCCAGTCTGTCGCCGCTCTATGGCGCCGCGGGCGCGGAGGCATCTGCGGACCAGCTCGAACAATTGTGGCACGAGCAAATCGCCCGTGACCCCGAGCATACGGCGATGGACGGGCGGACGTTCCACCGGCGAAAGCTGTTCTACGCAGTCAACAAGACCCGCATCGATCTCGCGGAGAACCTGACGTTAAGAAATATCTTCGGGTACACGAACTTCAAGCAGTTCAACTGCGCCGATTATGATGGGTCGACCTTCAATTATCTGCACACCTGCGCGACGGTGTTACCTGGCAATCTGGACGATCGCGAGCAATTTTCCGAGGAACTGCAACTGCAGGGTACGTCGCTCAGCGGGCACCTGAACTGGGTGATCGGCGCGTATGGCGACCTCAACCGCAATGGCGGTCCGACGCAGAGCGACGCTACCCTGTTCGGGGCGTTGCGCAGCGTCGGCGTGCAGACTCAGCGGGCGCAGAGCCGCGCGATCTACGGTCAGGCCGCCTACTCGTTCGGCGGCGCGTTCGAGGGCCTGACGGTGCGCGGCGGACTGCGCCACACCTGGGACAAGGTGTCGGGGTCGAGTGGCAGTTATCTCACCCTGGTTGGCGGCGCGGTGCCCGACGGGCGATGCCTGGACGACGTCTCCGGTGTGACCGGCGTCCTCAGTGCCACCGCCTGCCAGCGCCAGCAGGCGAAGGAAGGGACGCTCACCTACAGCGTCGGCATCGACTACCAGATCACCCGCCGCACGATGGTTTACGGCAAGATCAGCCGTGGCTACCGGCCGGGCGGCTTCAACCTGGTTCCGGAAGGCTTCCCGACCAGTTTCTCGCCGGAGTTCGATCTCAGCCACGAGATCGGCATCAAGTCGGACTGGTCGGTCGGCGGATGGAAGATGCGCACCAACGTGTCGGCCTTCTACGACGAGTATAGCGATCTCCAGGGCCGCGTATCGCTGTCCGATGGTCAAGCGACCTATTCCACGGTGGTCAACGGCCAGGACCTGACCGTCAAGGGCGTCGAGGTCGAGGCGACGGTGCAGCCGATCGATCCGCTCACCTTCGTGCTACGTTACTCGCATTCGCTGTCGAAGAACGATCTGTCGAAGTATTCGGCGGAATATATCGCGGCCGCATGCCCGGCCGACCCCTACCTGACACCGCGAGACGCGACCAAGGTCTGTCCGCTCAACCGGCTGGCACGTTTGCCGCGCGATACCGTCGATTTCGACGCCACGCTGGCCTTGCCGCTGGGCGAGACCATCGGCAAGCTGAGTGCCACCGCCAGCTTCCACTATGTCGCAGGTCAGTGGTCGAACGACACCAATTATCTGACGCCCGACGCCTGGATGAAGAGCTACTCGCTGCTCGACCTGCGCGCCACCTGGTCGGAAGTGCTGGGATCGAACTTCGATCTCTCCGTATTCTGCACCAACGCCACCGACAACAAGTATATTGCCAGCGCGGGCAGCGTCAGCGAGGCAGGAAATCTCGGTATCGCCCAGTCGACGATGGGCAATCCCCGCCTGCTCGGCGCCTCGCTGACCTGGCGTTTCGGATCGTGAACCAAGCGGGGTTCGCCGGCGCCCGGTCGACGTATCCCGCTTTCACCTGGCTAAGCATAGTGGATATTGTTCTATGGTAGAATCCGACCCGAATCCCGGCCGCACAAGCAATCCGATCTTCGGCTCGCAACCGTTCAAGCTCGGGCTGTTCGGGTACCTCCATGACAGCGGGAACGCGCTCTCGGTCGCACCCGGGCGCTGGCGGGCGCGTTGGCACGATATCGCCACACTCGCCCGCATGGCCGACCGAGCGGGGTTCGACTTCATGCTACCGATCGCGCGGTGGCGCGAGGTGCAGGGTGCGGTCAAGCACCGTCTGTGGAATTACGAAACGCTCACCGCCGCTGCGGCGCTTGCCGGCATGACCGAGCGGATCGGCGTCTTCGCCACGGTGCACGTGCCGCTGGTCCATCCGGTGATGGCGGCGAAGATGCTCACCACGATCGACCATGCCAGCGGCGGCCGGGCCGGCGTCAACATCGTCTGTGGCTGGAATCAGGAAGATTTCGACATGTTCGGGATGAAGATCATCGAACATGACGATCGCTATCAGCAGGGCGAGGAGTGGTTCGAGCTGATCAGGCGGATCCTCGCCGGTGGCGACGAGCCGTTCGACTATGACACGACCTATTATCCGGGCCTCAAGGGCGTGGTCGGTCAGCCGGGCTCGCTCCAGCAGCCCTATCCGGCGACGCTCTCCGCCTCCTATTCTCCGCGCGGTCGCGACTTCGCCGTGAAGAATTCGGATTTCCTGCTGCTCGGCCATGTTGCGGAGGGCGAAAGCACGGCTGAGATCGACGACATCAACGCCCGCGCCACCGCTGCCGGCCGGGCGAAGCCCCCCGGCGTGCTGTGCACGCTGGCCCCCTTCATCCGCGAGAGCCGTGCCGAGGCGGAGGCCTATCACCGCCATTTCGCGATCGACCATGCCGATCCGGTGGCGATGGCCGCCTATCGCCGGCTGCGTGCGCCCAACGCTTCGAGCGCCGGCATCGAAACCGATCGTGGCGCCCTTGCCATGGCGTCCGGCGGCTTTCCGGTGGTCGGAACGCCGGAGGATCTCGTCGACGCGCTGCTGCGCATCCAGCGTCAGGGTTATGCCGGGGCGACGCTCACGCCGCCCCACTTCGTCGACGATCTCCACATCATCATCGAGCAGGCGCTCCCGCTGATGGAGCAGGCGGGACTGCGGGTGCCGCTGACCGTGGCCGAGCCGGCCTGACCGACCACCCAAGTCATACCGGAAAGGAAGAACAGGAATGAGCCAGCTCGCAGGACAGGTCGCCATCGTGACCGGCGCGGCGCAGGGCATCGGTCTCGGCATTGCGCGGCAGCTCGGCGCAGCCGGTGCCGCGCTGATGATCGCGGACATCAATGCGGAAAAGGCGGCAACCGCCGCCGCCGCGCTGGCGGCAGACGGCTATCGCACGGCATCGATCGGCGTGAATGTCGGCGTCCAGGCCGAGGTCGCCGCCATGGTCGATGCGACGCTAGACCAACTCGGCCGGATCGACATTCTGGTCAGCAATGCCGGCGGCAGCGGTCATGTCGCCTTGCCGACCATCGAGGAAACCGAGGAGGCCGCCTGGGACAGTGTGGTGAGCGCCAATCTGCGCGGCACCTATCTGTGCGCGCGCGCCGTGGTTCCGCATCTGAAGGCGCAGCAATCCGGCCGGATCGTGAATTTCTCGTCGGTGGTCGTGCGCGGCTCGGCAGGGTCGGTCGGCACGGTCGGCGCGCGCCTGCCCTACGCGGCCTCCAAAGCGGGGATCGAGGCCCTCAGCCGGCAGCTCGCACACGATCTGTCCCCGTCCAAGATCACCGTGAACTGCGTCGTGCCGGGCATGGTGATGACCGAGCCGGGTGCGCGGATGCACGAACGCTTCGCGCAGCTCGATACCGCGATGCAGGAACGCGTCCTCGACATGTTCCACGGCGAGTTCTGTGGGCCGGACGATGTCGGCGCGCTGGTCTCCTTCCTCGTCTCGCCCGCCGCGCGGCACATCTCCGGTCAGGCAATCCCGATCGGAATAATAGGCTGAGCGACTCGGAAGATATGGCTTTGAGAAGTATACGATTATATCAATAAAATTAAAATATAATATTAGAGTAGCAGGACGACGGGAGGACGTAGGGAAGTAAAAGGGGTATAGTTATGCGTTCGACTCTCGCATTCGTATCGATTTTGCTTGGATCTGTCGCACTGCCGGCCTTCGGTCAGGCAGTGCCCGACCCGGCGATGGCTATCGGCAGCGGAGACGGCTTCGAGGAGATCGTCGTTCGTGCCCGCCGCCGCGACGAGAGTCAGCAGCAGGTCTCCGTCGCGGTCACGACGGTGAGCGCGGACCAGCTTGCCCGGCGGGGAAACTTCAACCCGCTCGATCTCGCCCAGCTCGCGCCCGGCCTGACGGTGCAGGCGCCGAACGCTGACAAGACGAACTACTTCTTCACGATCCGCGGCCAGGCCTTCACCACCGGTACGCTCTATTCGGCGGTGCTCCCCTATTTCGCCGAGGTGCCGTTCACCCGCCTTTCGCCGGGACAGTTCTTCGACCTGGAGAACGTTGAGGTGTTGCGCGGTCCGCAGGGCACGCTGTTCGGCCGTGTCACCAACGGCGGCGCGCTGCTGCTGCAGCCGGCCAAGCCCGGCAATACATTCCAGGGCTACGTCACCCAGCAGTTCGGCAGCTACGATCTGCACACGACCAGCGGCGCGGCGACGCTGCCGATCATCGATGGAGTCCTGTCGGTCCGCGGCGCCTTCGAGATCGGCCGCCAGGACGGTTATGTCCGGAACATCGCCGACGGTCGCAAGCTGAACGACACGCATCATGAATCGGTGCGCGGCAGCGTGTTGTTTACGCCGACGTCCGACATCGAGAACCTCCTGATCGTCAACTATCATCACGCGAACGAGAACGGCACCGACAGCCGGTTGAGCTACGTAAACCCGACGGCAGTGCTGGCCGGATATACGCGCCTGTTCGGCGCTGCCTATGCCGAGCAGGCGCTTGCCCGGTTGCAGGCTGCCTCGGCGGCGCAGATCGCCCGCAGCAGCAGGGAGACCGAACTGGATGCCGCGCCGGCAAACCGGCGCAAATCGACCTTCGTTGTCAACCAGACCAGCTTCCGCATCACACCAAATGTCACCTTACGCAACATCTTCGGCTACATGCAGTTCAAGCAGTTCAGCGTCTCCGACTATGAAGGATCGATATTACCGGTCGTGACCAATCTGTCGCCGATCTATCCGTCTAATCTCGATGATCGGGAACAATACAGTAACGAGACGCAGCTTCAGGCGAAGATGCTCGACGGTAAGCTTGACCTCACACTGGGCGCCTATGTCGACAAGTCGAAGAACGGCGGGCCGACCGAAACCTATACGATTTCATACGGCGTGCTGCGCAGCATTCAGGTCCAGTCGATCCAGGCGGAGAGCCTGGCCTTCTACGGCCAGGCGAGCTACGCGCTCGATGCCCTGCTCCCCGGACTTAAGGTCAACGCCGGGCTGCGCCACACCAAGGACAAGGCGGAAGGCTCGGGCGGCAGCTATGTCGCGACCGTCGCGTCGGCGGGAGCGAACGATCCGGTCCCCCATGGCCGGTGCCTCGACGACGTGTCGCAATTGACCGGCCTCATCTCCGCCTCCCGCTGTCTCCGGCAAAGCTCGAAGATCAGCACCACCACCTACATGTACGGTCTGGACTGGCAGATCGATCGGCATACGCTGGTCTATGCGAAAGTCAGCCGCGGCTACCGGCCGGGCGGCTTCAATTTCGTCCCGGAGGGGGCCGTCGCCGCCACTTACGAGCCCGAGTTCAATCTCAGCCGCGAGGTGGGCGTAAAGGCAGACTGGTCGATCGGGAACGTCGCCTTCCGCACCAATCTTTCCGCCTTCTATGATGCCAAGTCGAATATCCAAGTGCGCGCGTCGGTGCCGATCGGGTCCGTCAATTATTCTGCGGTCCTCAATACCAACAAATCGACGATCAAGGGCCTCGAGTTCGAAGGCAGCGTCCGGCCCTTCTCCGGCCTGACCTTCGTCACGCGCTGGGCGCATATGGTTTCTGACAATGACCTTTCGGGGTACACGGACGAATATATCGCCGCCGCCTGCCCGGCCGATCCTTATACGACCGCTCCCGATGCCAGCAAGCCGTGCCCGCTCAACGCCATTCCCCGTCTGCCCAAGGACGTGCTGGGGATAGAGGCCCGCTATGCGTTCGACCTGCCGGGTGACCGCGGCAGCATCAGCCTTGGTATCAATCACGAATATACGTCCAGCCAATGGGGAACCGATGCCAACGCGATCACGCCCGACGTCTTGAAACCGCGCTATTCGCTGATCAATGCCGACGCGAAATGGAGCGCTGTCTTCGGATCGACCGCGGATCTGAGCCTGTTCGTCACCAATCTCGCCAACAAGAAGTACTGGTCCAGCCTGGGCTCGGTCGCGCAGGCCGGCAGCCTTGGCGTGGGACAGGGGAGCTATGGCGCGCCGCGCATGGTCGGCGCCTCGGTCCGCGTGCGGTTCGGCGCATGACCGGCCGATTGATCCTTCTTTCCACCGGAGCAGCGCAGATGGGTGACGCATGAGTTCGATCGGACCAACCACAATCGATCACGCCCCGCGCATTGCGGCGGCGGCGCCACCGGCCAGCACCGGGCAGGCATTTAGCAACCGTTATCTCCGGGTGGTGCTTGCCATCCTGTTCTTGATCAACATGGTCAACTACATGGACCGGTTCATCATGTCGATCCTGGTCGAGCCGGTCCGCAAGGAGTTCGACCTGACGGATACGCAGGCCGGACTGCTGACCGGACTGGCATTTTCATTTATCTATTCCCTGCTCATCGTGCCGGTGGCGCGGCTTTCCGACCGCTTCAGCCGGCGCAAGGTGCTCGTCGTCGCGGTTGCGGCATGGAGCGTCCTCACCGTCCTGTGTGGTGCCGCGTCCAGCTATGTCGCGCTGCTGTTCGCGCGGGCCGGGGTCGGCGTCGGCGAGGCGGCGGGGTTGCCCGCCAGCCACTCGCTCGCCTCCGATTTCTTCCCGCCGCGGCGCCGCGCGATGGCGCTGTCGATCATCGGCCTGGGCGGGGCGGTGGGCTCGACGCTCGGCCTCATCATCGGCGGGTTCGTGTCGCAGCATTACGGCTGGCGCGAGGCGTTCCTGGTCGCGGGGCTGCCCGGCCTCCTTCTCGCCCTCGTGGTCGCCCTGTTCCTGCGCGATCCGCCCCGCGGCGGCACCGATGCGACCGCCGGCGTGGCGAGCATGCCCGCACCGAAATTCTCCGCCGTCCTGCGATTGCTGCTGCGCCGGAAGGCTTATGTCCACATCGTTGCCGGCGTTACCCTGGCTTCGCTCTCGACGATGGGCTTCGCCTCATGGACGCCGGCGTTCTTCATGCGTGTCCATCACCTTCCGGCGGCCGAACTCAGTCTCTGGCTTACCGGCGCGCACATCGCCGGCGCCTTCGTCGGCACCATGGTCGGCGGCTGGCTCTGCACCCGTTTCTTTCGTCCGGACGGCTCGATCCTGCTGCGCGTGATGAGTGTAGCCTTTCTGCTGGTGCCCATCCTGGGGGCTGTCGTGGTGCTGGTGCCAACATCCTCGTCGGCACTGCTCGCAAATATCCCACTTTCCTTCATCATGGCGATCTGGCTACCCGCCTATTACGCCTCGCAGCAGGAGCTTGCCGGGGCCACCTACCGCGCGACGGCGTCGGCGTTCGGCCTCATCTTCTTCAACCTGATCGGCACCGGCCTCGGCCCGCTCATCGTCGGCAAGCTTTCCGACCTGTTCGCCGCGCAGGCCGGCGAGGCGTCGCTGCGCTATGCCCTCCTGCTGAGCTTCTCCTTCTGCATCTGGGGCGCGCTCCACATCCGCCTCGCCGCGCGGAGCATGGCCGCCGACATCGCCTCCGCCCGCGCGTGATCCACCATCCTTCTCCCGGAACCATCCGATCATGATCCGACATCTCAAGCCCATTTCCGCTCTGGCCATCGCGCTGCTGCTCACGCCGCTGGCTCCTGCGGTGACCGCCAAGCTCGTGACGCGCGACGGCCTGCGCGATCCGGCGCGCGTCGATCAGGCGCGGCTGCTGGGTGCTGCCGCGGAACCGCAGAACTGGATGAGCCATGGCGGCACCTTCGCCGAACAGCGGTTCAGCGCGCTGAACCAGGTCAACGAGGGCAACGTCGCCCGGCTCGGCCTCGCCTGGGCGCATGAGTTCGATACCAATCGCGGGCAGGAGGCGACTCCGCTCGTCGTCGACGGGGTCATGTACGTCTCCACCGCCTGGTCGAAGGTCTTCGCGCTCGATGCGCGCACCGGGCAGGAATTGTGGCGGTTCGATCCCGAAGTGCCGGGGAACCATGCCGTCTTCGGCTGCTGCGACGTGGTCAACCGGGGCGTCGCGGTCTGGAAGGGGAAAGTCTTCGTCGGCACCATCGACGGCCGCCTGATCGCGCTCGACGCCGCCAGCGGCAAGCAGGTCTGGTCGGTCGCGACGACCGATCCCAACAAGGCCTATACCATCACGGGTGCGCCGCGCGTTTTCAAGGACAAGGTCATTATCGGAAACGGCGGCGCCGAATTCGGCGTGCGCGGCTACGTCACCGCCTATGACACCGAGACCGGCCGCCAAGTCTGGCGCTTCTACACGGTTCCGCCGGTCCCCGGCGCCGGGCCGGATGGGGCGGCGTCAGATCCCGTCATGGCCAAGGCCGCGAGCACCTGGTTTGGCACCGGCTGGCACGTCTCGGGCGGAGGCGGCACAGTCTGGGATTCGATGGTCTACGATCCGGAACTCGACCAGCTCTATATCGGCACGGGCAACGGAGCGCCGTGGAACCGCAAGGTGCGGTCCGACGGCAAGGGCGACAACCTTTTCCTCGCCTCGATCGTTGCGCTGGACCCCGATACCGGTGCCTATCGCTGGCATTACCAGGAAACGCCGGGCGACAGCTTCGACTTCACCAGCACGCAACAGATGACGCTCGCCACGCTGACCATCGGCGGCGTGCCGCGCAAGGTCCTGATGCACGCGCCGAAGAACGGCATCTTCTACGTGCTGGACCGCATGACGGGCCGCCTGATCTCCGCGAAGAACTTCGTGCCCATAACCTGGGCGGACGGCGTAGACCTGGCGACGGGGCGACCGCGCTTCGCCGAGAACGCGTTCTACGATGCCGGTACCAAGCTGATGCTGCCGTCCTCGTTCGGCGCGCATAGCTGGCACCCGATGTCGTTCAGCCCGCAGACGGGACTGGTCTACATCCCGACCATGCAGCGGCCCGTCGCCTACAAGCAGGATCCGAACTACCATTTCATCGAAGGCCGGCAGAACTTCGCGCTGGGCTTCGAGATCCCCGGCCCGGACGCCCCGGCGACCGGCGGCGCGCTGATCGCCTGGGACCCGATCGCTCAGAAGGTGGTGTGGCGGGTGCCGCAGCCCGAAGTGTGGAGCGCGGGCACGCTCGCCACCGCCGGGAATCTGGTCTTTTCGGGCGATGCTCATGGCGTGTTCAGCGCCTATCGCGCCACCGACGGGGCCCGGCTGTGGTCGTTCAGCCAGCAGGCGGGGATCATGGCGGGACCGATCAGCTATGCCGTCGATGGTGTGCAGTACGTGGCGGTGATTGCCGGCTATGGCGGCGGCGTGCCGTTGATGACCCGTGACGAGAACCGGCCGCAGCAGGCCCAGCCGATGGGCCGCATGCTCGTCTTCCGACTGAACGGCAAGGGCAAGATCGCCGATGCCGATCTGACCCTGCCGCCGGCAAACCCGCCCGAGGAAAGCTTCTCCCCCGATCAGGTGCGCGCGGGTGCGGGGCTCTATTTCACGCACTGCATCTTCTGCCATGGCGGCTCGGTCCTGCCGGACCTGAGGCGCTCGGCGGCGCTGCCCGATCGGGAAACGTGGAAGCGGATCGTGATCGATGGGGCCCTGTCGTCGAACGGCATGGCCAGCTTCGCCAAGTGGTTGAAGCCGGAGGACACCGAGGCCGTGCGCGCTTACGTTGCCGCGGAGGCGACGAAGCTCAAGGCCACCGAGAAAGGCCCGGCCGCGCCGTGATCGTAAGATCGCGGTCTCGTCCAACTGGATGAGGGTCTGACCTTAGGAAAAGCTGGCCAACGCCACCAATCGCGGGAGCGGCATTCATCGCCGTGACGGCGGCAGGGCGTAAGCCACCAGCGTTGTACCCAGCTTCGTCTGCAAAGCGGCCGTGCCTCCGGCGGAGATCACAAGATACTCCGTTCCTCCAACGGAGTAGACGGCAGGAGTGGCCTGTCCGCCGCCTGGCAGGCTGTCTCGCCAGAGTTCCTTGCCGGTGCGGCTGTCATATGCCCGTATATAACCGTCCTTGGCGGCGCCGATAAAGAGGATGCCGGTACTCGTCGCGACCGATCCGCCGTGGTTCAGCGCACCCAGCGGAAGGGCAAGCGGCTGCGGCAGGCCCAGGGGTGCACTGCCCTTCGCAGTGCCGAAATTCTGCGTCCAGATGAGCTTTCCGGTGCTGAGATCGACGGCGCTGAGATGCCCGTATGGCGGCGCGTTGCAGGGGGCACCGATCGGCGACAGCCAGAACTTGATTGCGAGGCCGTAGGGCGTGTTCTTCTGAGGAACGCCGTTACCGACCTCGGCAGCATTGCCCCAATCTCCTTGCGGCTTGAGCCCCCTGCGATCAGCCTCCGCCCTCGTGATCAGGTTCAAGTAGCTGCCGAAGCGGTTGGAGTTGACGAACATCACGCCGTGAGCCTTGTCGACTGAGATGCTGCCCCAGTTTATCGCGCCGAACGAACTCGGATAAAGGATTGACGGGGTGAGGCCGGGATGGGTGTAGTCGCTATCGTACCGCGCCTTGCTGTACTCGATTCTGCAATGCAGCTGATCGAGCGGAGTCACCCCCCACATATCGATCTCGCGAAGCTTGGGCCCCCGGAACGAGGGCAACGCGTTCGATCGCGGTTGCGTAGGCGCTGGCCGCTCTTCCGGCACGCCGCCGCGGCTCGGCATCGGCACTTCGGTGACCGGGAAGATGGGTTGGCCGGTAAGGCGATCGAGCACGTAGATGTCACCCTGCTTGGTGGGCTGAATCAGAGCGCGCCGCAGGGTTCCGCCGATCCTCAGGTCAACGAGCGTAGGCTGCGAGGCGACGTCCCGGTCCCAGAGATCGTGATGCACGGTCTGGAAGGACCAGCGCAGCTTGCCGGTTTCCGCATCGAGTGCGACGACCGAACTGGAGAAACGATCGTCGAACGGTCGCCGCTGTGCGCCGAAATAGTCCGGCGTTGCGTTCCCGGTCGGCAGATACACCGCGCCGGCCGTCTCGTCGGCACTCATCGGACCCCAGGAATTCGGCGTCGATGACGTATAATGTTCGCCCTGCGGCGGCAGGCCGGACTGATCGGGACGTCCCATGTCCCAGGCCCACGCCAAACGGCCGGTCACGGCGTCGAAGGCGCGCACGACGCCGGACGGCTCGCCCCAATACTGACCATCGCTGATCCAGCCGCCGAGGACGACCTTGCCACGCACCACGGTCGGCGCCGAGGTGACGCGGTAATAGCCCTTTGGCGCCTCGCTGAGCCCGACGCGCAGGTCCACAATGCCGTTCTCCCCGAACCCGGGACAAGGCCGGCCGGTGCGCGCGTCCAGTGCGATCAACTGGGCGGCAGCCGTCGCCGTCAGCACACGCTCCGCGCACTGGCCCTGCACCGCCGGTCCGCGGAAAAAGGCGACGCCGCGGCAGACGTTGCCATGTCCGCGCGATGCATCATAGGTCCAGCGCTGCCGCCCGGTGGCGGCGTCCAGCGCGAAGACCTCATTGTTATTGTTGCAGGTGTAGAGGGTATCGCCGATCTTGATCGGCGTCGCCTCCAGGCCCGCCGCGGACGCGGCGCCCAGCGTCGCGGTCCATGCGACCTTGAGCTGCGACACGTTGGACGGCGTGATCTGATCGAGAGCAGTGTAGCGGGATCCGCCGGCATCCCCGCCGTAGTTTGTCCAATCGGCGCCGCTGGCCCCCGCAACTGCTGCCGGGGCGGCGGGCTGGGGGAAGGACCCGGCTCCCGTTTGAAAGCGCGGGTCGCGATTTTCTTCCGGACCGGTGGCGGCATGTGCCAGCGCGCCCAGGATGACGGCCACCACCGCGCCGCCACCGATCGCGAATTGCGGTCGAACGGCGGGGACGAACGGCGTCGTCGCGTTGCCGCGTAGCGCCCGGCGCGACCAGGGCAGCAACAGCCAGAGGCCGAAGAGCGTCAGCATGAGAAGGCGCGGAAGGAGCAGCCAGCCGGCGAAGCCGACCTCCCACAGCGCCCAGATGATGGTCAGCCCGATGGCGGCAAAGTACAGCCAGGCGCCCTCCCAGCGACGCAGAAAGAGGAGGACCGACGATGCGGCGATCATCCCCCCGGCGACCATATAATAAGCGCTGCCGCCGAAGCGGACGAGCTCCACGCCACCGACAAGCATGAACAGGCCGACCCCGCCGACGACGACGGCGAACGTGCGCAACAGCAGCGCCATCCACATTGGCGCCGATGTGGGCTTCGCATCCCTCTGTTTCGACACTTCGCAACGTCCCTTCTCATGCACGGCTCGGCGGCCGACCCGATGCCTGACTGCATCTCTCTTCGGGGCGCAAGGGCGTGCGTCTTGACGCAACGTCGCTTTCGCCGTCAGCGGAAGCGCATCTCCGGCGCGCCTGCCTCGATTTGCACGTTCGTCGGCGACAAGGGACCATCGCTGGCCAGTGCACGATCGCACTATCGCGGCCGCCCGGTTCGGCTAGAAGCGGCGCATGGCGCCGGACGACGCACATGGACTGGAGACGCTCTACCGGACGTATCGCGCCGACCTGCTGCGCTTCCTGACCGCGCGCACTGGCGATGCCGGCGATGCCGAGGACATCCTGCAGGAGTTGTGGATCCGGGCGCGACAGCCGGGCGGCGCGCCGATCGCCAATGGCCGCGCCTATCTCTACCGCATGGCCCAGAACCTCGTCGTCGACCGGCTGCGCGAGCAGCACCGCCGGATGCGGCGCGACCGGCGCTGGTCGGACGAGCGTACCGACTTCGCGGCGAACACCGACGAGGCGGTCGACGTAGGCGCCGATGCCGAGGCGGCGATCCTCCATCGCGAGGAAACCGCGCTCATCGCTTCGGCGATCGGCAACCTCCCCGAGGGCGCGCGCCGCGCCTTCCAGATGCACAAGATCGACGGGCTCAGCCATGCCGAGGTCGCCGAGCGGCTCGGCATCTCCAAGAGCGGCGTCGAGAAGCACATGGCGGTCGCGATGAAATATCTTCGTCGCGCGTTGCTGGACTGGGGTGGCGGATGACCCGCAACGTCCTGCATCAAGACATTGTCATGAAACGGGGAGTCCGCTTGCCATGACGGCGCGGTCGGACATGGACGAGCGGCTTCTGGAAGAGGCCATGGCCTGGCACGTCGCCCTCGAAAGCGACGACGCCGATTGGGACGGCTATACCCTCTGGCTGGAGGCCGATCCGCGCCATCGCGAGGCGTTCGACGTGGTCGCCTTGACCGACCGGCTGGTCGGCGAGCATCGCGACGATCTCCGCCTGTTGACCGCCGCGCCGCCGCCGCAGGTTCGGCGTGGCGGCCGGCGGCAGATGCTGTTCGGCGGGGTCGCCGCGGCGCTTGCGCTCGCCATCGGCATCCCGGCGCTGATGCCGAAGGGCGACACCGTCTACGCCACCGGAGCGGGGGAGACCCGCCGCATCGCGCTCGGCAACGGGGCCGCGATCGACCTCGCCCCGGCGAGCCGGCTGGTGGTCAAAGAGGGTGACGAGAACGACCTCGAGCTCGCCGGCGGTGAGGCCTATTTTGATGTTCGCCACGATCCGGCCCGCGCGCTCACCATCCACGCCCAGGGCTATGCCGTCAGCGACATCGGCACCCGCTTCGCGATGAACCTTGCCGGTCCCGCCCTACTGGTGAGCGTCGCCGAGGGGCATGTTGCGGTCGGCAGTGCGGGCAATTCGCCGGCCAACCTTGCCGCTGGGCAGAAGCTGGTCGCGCGCGGCGACGAGGGCACGATGCGGATCTCCCGGATCGCCGCCAACGATGTGGGCAGTTGGCGGCAGGGCCGGCTGGTCTATGACGACGCGCCATTGAGTGTCGTCGCGGCCGATATCGCGCGGTATTCGGGCAAGGCGGTGGTCCTGGATCCAGCGATCCGGGCGCGACGCTTCTCGGGGGTGCTCTCTGTTGGTGACGGGTCGAAGCTCTTGGCGGATCTCGCGGCGGTCATGGCGCTCCGCTACGACGTGCAGGGCGATCGGATACGCGTCAGCGCTGGCGCTTCTCGCTGAACTGACGGCAGCCCCCGCCGCGACTGCGCAGGACGTCGGGGTCGCCGTCGACATCCCGGCAGGCACGCTCGGCCCCAGCCTCTCGATGCTTGCCGAAGCGGCGGGCATCTCGGTCGGACTCGCCGGCGATATGGGGGGGATCCGTACCCGCGGGGTGCGCGGGCGGATGCCGGCGGCCGAGGCACTCGATCGGCTGCTCGCCGGGACCGGCTACCGCGCTGTGGCGATCACCCGGCGGGCCTACCGCATCGAGCGCGCGCGCGGTGCCGCCGCCGTGCCCGCCGCACCGCGTGCCGCGGCACCCGCCGCCGTCGCCGCTCCCGCGCCCGCGTCGGTCGCCGAGATCGTCGTCACCGGGCAGAAGCGCCGCCAGATGCTAAGCGAGGTGGCGATGTCGATCGCGGTGACGCGGCTCGATGGCTTCGGTCCGGCGGGCGTGACCGCCGGCTCCCGCGACCTCGCCCTTGGCGTCGAGGGGCTGTCGCTCACCAATCTCGGGCCGGGCCGCAACCGCCAGTTCATCCGCGGCGTCGCCGACAGCCCCTTCAACGGGCCGAGCCAGTCGACCGTCGCGGTGCAGATCGACGAGGCGCGCGCGACCTTCGACGCGCCCGACCCGGACCTGCGCCTGGTCGACGTCGACCGCGTCGAGATCCTGAAAGGCCCGCAGGGGCCGCTCTACGGGTCGGGCGCGCTGGGCGGGATCTACCACATCGTCACCCGCAAGCCGGATGCGGCCGCCGCGGCCGGCAGCGTCCGCGCGATCGGCGAGGCGGTCGCGCATGGCGGCACGGGCGGCGGTGTCGAGGCGATGGTGAACGTGCCGCTGGCTGATGACCGGCTCGCCCTCCGTGCGGTCGGCTATGCGCTGCGTGGCGGCGGTTGGATCGACGATGTCGGCCGGAAGGACAATGCCAACGCCTCGCATATCAAGGGCGGGCGGGTGGCGTTGCGCTGGCTGCCCGATGCAGACTGGACCTTCGATCTCACCGGCATCGTGCAGTCGATGAACGTGGCCGACAGCCAGTATGTGATGACCTCCGAGGAATCGCTGCGGCGGACTGCGCCGATCGCCGAGCCGGCCGACAACGATTTCCGCGCGGTGGGCGGTACGGTGCAGGGCCGGATCGGCGGTCTGCGGCTGGTTTCGGCCACGAGCTATGTCGACCAGGCCGTCGACTTCACCCTTGATGCCACGGCCGGCGCCAAGCATTTCAGCATGGATGGCGCCGCGATCTTTCACGACGATCGCCGTTATGATGTCTTCAATCAGGAGGTGCGGATCTCGCCCGCGGATGGCGATCGCTGGCTTGCGGGCCTCTCCTATCTTCGCGCCACCAGCCATAGCGAGGCGGCGATCGAGGATGCCGCCGGTGTCGCAGCACCAGTCGAGACGCTTGACCGCCGGGTGGTCGAATATGCCGCCTTCGGTGAGGCGACCATCCCGCTGCTCCGCCGGATCGAGGCGATCGCCGGA
>Ga0207668_10000709_pt1 | contig 20378 bp, 23 predicted proteins | sample KBSS43metaG_FD_184323 | JGI IMG/M metagenome (GOLD analysis project Ga0207668, IMG submission 184323) | Switchgrass rhizosphere microbial communities from Kellogg Biological Station, Michigan, USA - KBS S4-3 metaG (SPAdes) (version 2) | ecosystem: Host-associated > Plants > Roots > Rhizosphere... | reverse complement strand
TTATCCTCGTAGGCGACGTAAAGCAGTTAGGTTCTGTCGAGGCGGGCGCGGCCTTTGCACAGTTGCAGGGCGCTGGTATGGAAACCGCCAGGCTGGCCGAGATCGTGCGCCAGACCAATGACGCCACCAAAGAGGCCGTGCTGGCGTCAATCGAGGGCGATGCCAGGAAGGCGCTTGCCGCGCTGGACCGGGGTGGCGGGCAGATCATCGAGAGCGCCGAACGCTCGACACGGTTCGCCGCCATCGCGGAGCGATATGCCGGGCTGGACAAGGCAGGTCGTGCCCGCACCATTGTTATCGAGCCATCGCGCGAGGGGCGCGATGCGCTGACCGCCGATATTCGCGCCGTGCTCACCCAATCGGGTGCGCTGACCGGCCCCGCCGTCCCGGTTGACGCCCTCACCAACAAGGGGCTGACCCGTGCCGAGGCCCGGGACCCCTTGAATTACGACAAGGGTGATGTGGTCCGCTTCGCCCGCGACTATGCCGACAAGGGCGTGGTGCGCGGCGAGGCCTACCGCGTCGAGAGCATCGACCCCGCCAAATCCGCCATAGCGCTCAAGTCAGAGAACGGGCGCGAGGTGGATTGGCGATTGCGGCAATGGGGTGCGGGCCACGCCCAGGCCTTCGAACCACAGCCGCTGGACCTGAAAGTCGGCGATGCCATCCGGTTCACCCGCAACGACCGCGAGGCGGGCCGGATCAATGGCGGACGCGGCGAGGTGATCGCTGTGGATCAGCAGGCCCGCACCGCCACAATCAACACCGGGCGAGGAACGACAGAAACGCTTCATCTCGATTCTGCCCGCGACCGGAATATTGCCCATGCCTATGTCGATACCGCGTTCGCCGCGCAGGGACGTACCGCCGATCATGTCATCATCCATGCCGACAGCAAGGCGGCCAATCTGGTCGATCAGAAGTCCTTCTATGTGGGGATATCCCGAGCAAAGGAATCTGCAACCATCTTCACCAACGATCGCAGTAAGCTGGTCGCTGCGATCAATGAACGGGCCAGCCAAATGCAGACTGCTATCGCTCAGACTACGGCACCGGGGCTGGCCGCTGGCACCACAAAGGGAGCTGGTCTGGGATGAGGTTGGGCTTACACCCAGAAGCCTGACGGGGTACGGAAGTAAGTTGCCCCATCCTGCTTTTCTAACGCGGCATTCATATGTCTGCTTGATCCCAAACAAACGACCGGCTCGTCGGACGATCCGCCTGGTTTCTGTTAGGCTTATTAAAGCACGACGCCGCCCTTATTTCAGATCCTCGTCGATTAAAACGACATTGAGAACTGCATTAAGTATGTTGAAAAGTATGATCGTACAAACCGTCTCGTATATATAATTAGAAATTACCGGTAGGAGTGCCTATCCAGCTTGCAAATCTCGATATTAGCTCCTCAATATGATGCAAGAATCAAGGGGGGATAAAATGCCAACTTATGACAAGATCATACTGTGCCTTGCCAATTCTCGGAAGACCAGCGGCCGTTGCATTGCTGGGAGGGAGCTAGTTAACGGTAATCTCGGTGCGTGGATACGTCCGGTGAGCGCCCGCGAGAACGCGGAACTGTCGGAAGAGGATCGCCGATTCGAGAATGGACGCGATCCACGCGTTCTCGACATTCTCCGGATCACGATGATTGAACCGAAGCCGCATGACTTCCAGATCGAAAACCACCTAATTAACGCCGACTATTACTGGACCCTGCAAGGCAGGGCAACATGGCAGCAGGCGTACGCCGCAGTGGACGGAGCGGGACGATCGCTGTGGAGCAACATGTCGTCGAGCTACAGCGGCGTGCATGACCGCGTGGCAGAGGACCAAGCCGTCCCGGCCGACGGCTCCCTACGGTTAATTGAGGTGCACGACCTGCAGGTTAATGTCGTCGTAGAGGGCGCAGAGTTCGGCAACGGCAAGCGCAAGGTCCGCGGCCGTTTTACGCACGGCGGCGTGCAGCACTATCTGTCGATCACCGATCCGCCCATGGAGCGTCAATATCTCCTGGGGCAGAACGGAGCGTTCCAAGTGGGCCATGCTTTGCTTTGCATCAGTCTTAGCGAGCCGTTCAATGGCTGGACATACAAGCTCATCGCCGCTGTCATCACTCCGCAAAACTGCTAATCTGGCCGCCCAACACAGGAATCGACAAAACGAATATGATGCACGTTCTGAGCATAGGCCATTCGACACTCGACTATGAGCAGTTCGTTGCACGGCTCAATGCGGCAGGCGTCACCGCCATAGCCGATGTGAGAACGTCGCCCTTTTCCCGAAACTTCGCTCATTTCAATCGGGACGTGCTGAAGGACGCACTCGCCCGCGACGGAATAGCCTATGTATTCTTGGGCAAAGAACTGGGCGGCAGGCCGAAGGGAGAGGAATATTACACCGATGGCATCGCCGATTACGAAAAGATGGCGCAGTCCGACCTGTTCCAAAATGGGCTGGAGCGAGTCGAGCAGGGAGCCCGCAAATATCGCATTGCGATGATGTGCTCTGAGCGCAACCCACTGGATTGCCATCGCTGCTTACTGGTCGGGCGGTCGCTAGCCAAACGCGGCGTGACCGTGAACCACATTCTCTCCGACGGCCGGACCTTAACCCAGTCGGATATTGAGGAGCAGCTTCTGATCATGGCCGACAAGCAGCAGGACGACATGTTCGCCTCGGCGACCCAGCGTCTCAACGATGCATATCGGGGACGCGCCCGCAAGGTCGCGTTCGCCGGAGCCCCGCCGCCGTCAGACGCCGTGGCAGCCGAATAGGAGATTTATGTCCAAGACCCTCGTGACCACAATCGGCTTCACAAAGACCAATGCAGAAGGATTTTTTGAACGACTGCTCAGCGCCGGAGTAAAGAAGGTGGTTGATGTGCGGCTGCACAACACCTCTCAACTGGCCGGCTTCGCCAAGGCCGACGATTTGTCGTATTTCCTCCGGAAGCTCGGGGCCATTCAATATGTCCACCAGCCTCTGCTTGCCCCTACCGATACGATGTTGAAGGCTTTCAAGAAAGAGAAGGGCGAGTGGAGCGTCTATGAAGATCGTTTTCTCGGGCTCATGCGGGAGCGCAAGATCGAGACGAGATTGAAACCGGAAATGCTGGAGGGCGCTTGTCTGCTGTGTTCCGAAGCGACCCCGCACCATTGTCATCGTCGGCTTGTGGTCGAGTATCTGAACGGCAAATGGGGTGAAACGCTCGCCGTGAAGCATCTCTGATAGGCCGACTAGTGAGCGGCGTTTCCCCCGCTCTGAAGTTCGGAGAACAAGTCCTGAAAAGCATGGTCAGCTCCCCACGCCTGGGCGGACGTGAAAGCCAGCATCCGTTTCTGATCGGGTGTAAGCACCCCACCATCGGGCTTGTAACCGAGATCGTGATTTGCCTCCGACCAGGCGTGCTGAAATAGGGTCTTGATCTGAAGCTCGAAGAATTGGGGTACGCATTCTTGGGGCCATTCGGGAAGGATAAGCTCCTGCGGAAACAGGCATACTGAATGCCAGCCGAAATAGCCGAATTCCCACTCGGATGCGGGCACCAGATTCTTGGTCTCTACAGGCCTGAGATAACGCAACAGGATGGCTCGGACACGCTCCACATCTGCCTTGAAGAAAACCGTCACGCGCGCGCCAACTTGGTCCTGAATCTGCGAGAGCGGCTCGGCGTATTTGTGTTTACCGGTGCCATCAACATTCTCCGCCTTTCTCAGAAAACGCTCGACACCCTTGGGCCTGGCGCTGATGCGGTCGATCCTGGGCTCGCCACTCAGATGTTCTTCGATCAACTCGGTGAGCGATGCTGCCAGCGGCACCAGGACCGCATCATGGCGGGCGCGGTAGTCTGCCTCGACCGTCATCGTGACACTCTCTCGAACTTGGTGCTGACCACTCGGCCCGTAGCGGAATAGGTCACGTCCCCATTTTCATCGGGCTCGCCATGATCGAAGACGTTATCGAACTCGGTTGCCGCGGCAGTCAGTATAGCTCCGGAGTCGAGCTCGACCGACTTGTAGGGCAGTTGCCGGTTAAACTCCTCTGCGCTGAATCTGAATTGCTCGTTCAGCAGTCCTGGGTGCTTCATCTGGCCGATGATCGCCTCGCGTGCTGGCTGTGACAGTCCGAAGCGGCCGAGGAAGTCACCGGCGGTCATCACCTGATCGTTCAGTCCGGCACCAAGGGTCGCCGCTGCGGTTATCTCCTTCTTGATCTCCAGATTGCCTGTGGTCTTCGCCGCGTTGCGCATCGCGACGGCGAGCACCCGGGTGCCGGTCGCAGATGTGGTGCGGAAGTCAGAAGCGAGGAATTCGGTTATCCAGTAGCGCGAAACCTCGGCCTCGCCGCTGTTTATCTGTTTGTCGACCGCCTTGCCCGTCCAGTATCCGTGGTCGTTGACCGAGTCCTGATAGAGCACGGCCTTGTACGATCCGACGCTCTTCAGGAACACGCGTTCGACGAATTGGACGCTCAGCGCTTCCCGGTTTTCGTCCGCGAGAATGCCGCTGTGGGCCGCGAATCTCGCAATCACTATCTTGCGCTGCTGGCCGACCATCCCCGTCGCCAGAAACAGTAGGCCAAGCGCCGAACGTCTTGTCGAAAACGAACCGAGACGGGTCGCCAAGGACAATCCCGCTTCAACTGACGGCGCACGCGCATATGCTAGCAACAAAGTGCGGCAATCGTTGCGAGCGGTGCCATCATTGGCCCTGTCAAACGCGATGTCTATCGCGCATTCCCGTTCGGATTTTGCGTAGACATCTTGGAGAAGATTGAAAACCTCGCCTGCCAGCGGCACGTTCGTCCCACCTATCGGGCGAGGAGGATCAATCCCCTTATTCGGGTACACCAAGTATGTGTGAAGATGTTCTATTGTCATACCCCCCCTGCCCCGGCCAACGCGCGATAGCCGCCCCGCGCCAACCCTTACATAAGCTCTGATAGTGCAGATTTTCCAAATTAAAAAACCGTACCGTAGTGGGAGGCGAAACAAGCGACAGTTGATCTGCATCCGTTTTGATGGCCAACTGTGGCGCTCTCAGAAAGGGACGGCAATGGACAAGCTGACCGTCCAGCACGTTTGGAACCAACGAGAGATTCCAGTAATCCTGCGCCGGACTGGCGTCGGGCAAAAGTTGCGCGCGCGTCTGCCGTTCGCAACGACAAACCGCTCTTGGCTTCAGAATGGCAGGCGGCAGTTACCTACTTGGAATACAGACAAGCGTTATTGGGAATTGCCAAAGGCTTGGTTCAATGACTTCGTGGAGCGCGCGCTTGCAGATCATAGACAGGTTTACGTAATTCAGCCCTATCGGGAGCAGGAGAAATGTTCGCCCGCCTGCCAAAACGCACGCGGCCATGAATGCCAATGTTCATGCATGGGGCTCCATCATGGGCAAGGGAACGACGGAAGCTGGTTCGAGGTTTCCGACACATTCGCAACAAGATGGGGCAGCCAGATGCTGGCATGCCGCCTGATGGCGGTAAAGAAAGCAAGCGATAGATCGCTCTGACTAAAATTCCTACGCCTACGGCACCGCTCCAAAGCCAGTCTCGGGATGTGGGGTCCGATCAGGGATCAGCAATGTTCGTGCCATTTCGAAACATATCGTTCAGCTTCGCCATTGCCTGGATGTAAACCCACAGCCCGCATCGACGGTCGAAGAATAATCGAAGTCCTCGTCGGTCACGCCGCCTGATTGAATATAGAAAAAAGTCTCGGCTCACGCGGTCGGCGGATCACATCATCCCAACCGTAAGAGTCGGCGCGCTCGCGGACTATTTCACCCACGACCTTGCCGAGCTTGTCGCGCCTTTGTCCGAAAATGACGATTTCTCCGGCATCGCGAAGTTCGGCCAGTTGGCTATCGACCAGAGCGCCGACGACTGGCGTGTCGTTAGCGCGTGCCGCGAAGAGCGATCGCTTCGTCATTTCGCTACCGCTTTTCCAACCGGCATGCAGCAAGTCAGGTATCTGTTCGAGCAGCTGCTTTTTGGTCCGCGTTGAGGCGTTGTCGTCGAAGACATAGTCTATCATGCCTTGTCTCACGTCGACATTGGGATCGAACCCAAGCGAATCGAAGCCGGGGCCCCCGAAATGCTCCAGCGTATTATTCGTTGCCCAGAAGACATTCCCCATCTCTTCTCGGGCTTGATGGTGCTTGGAGAGATGGATCAACCAATAGTCTCGGTGCGACTCCGGCGGGTGAACGAAAAACGGCGTATAGAATAGCGCGCCCGTACGCCCTTGAATGTGCTTATATACTGTATTTTGAATGGCCCGTTTCCATCCTTTGAGGCCAAACTCATCTTTGATGTCAAGGAGCGCGCGCACATCCTCTCGCTTGTAATCGATCGCGGCAAGCGCACTCAGGCTCGACGTCTTGTCATGCAGGAGATTGACAAGGGAATCGACCATGAAGGTCAATATCACTTCGGGATTGGCCAACTGGCTCATAATCCTGCGTACAGTGGCCAGCTTAACGTCGCTCCATCCATACTGGTCGAGAAAAAACAGTGAGTGATGCGCTCTCCCTTTGCTCTGGATGTCTGCAATGACGGAAGCGGCTGTATCCTCGAATGTCGACGAAAAGAACTTGATCTTGCCAGCATCGATCTGAGACCGGTATCCGCGTTTGATGATTTCCTCTTTCAAGAATGCGATATGGCTTGGGTTCTCGTCGATGAAGACAAAATCGACATCCAGATCGAAATCGGCGCGACGTGCCAGCAGGACGGCTCGAGCGCTCTCGATCGCTGTCAGTATTCGCAAGGGTGACCCGTCGACGGTATTGCCATCGAACGAATAGACGCCGCCGCCGCAGAAGCCATCTACGACTGTCATTTTCAATCGCGACTGGACGTGTCGCTTGGTTAACGTCGCGACATAGCGGTCGACATAGGTGCTATATATATCGTGCTTCGCCAGACTGTGCTGCCCAAGCTCGGGCAACGCTAGGTTGGGTCCCCAATGATAGCCAAGTTTTTCCTGTGAACTTCGAACAGGCTTCGGTTTGGCCATTTCATAGAGACCGGGCAGCGCTAGTGCGCCTTGATCAGTATCAGCCTTCTTTCTCGCCATGTTCGCTCTCGATCAGATCGCAAAATGTGAAGCAGTTATAGTGAACTGCGCAACAACTCCTTGTCCAGTGTGATTCTGGAAAGTCTGCTTCGACTGCCGGTCCTGCGGGACCGATGCGGGACCGAGCACCGACAGAACGTAATTCGATCATCCTACGATGCCGAGAGGCTTGTTCTCAAATTCACCCCGACGTTCCGCTGTCGACCGCATACAGTTATTATTCGTCTGACTTGAATTCGCAGATTGCTTCGCCAAGAACGATGAGCAGCCGCTCGCGGGAAGCCAGCGCCGACTGAGCGGTCGAGGCCTTGGCATCGAACCAAACCCAAGCCGATTGCGTGCGCCGCTCGATCTCAAAATTCAATTGAACCGCGGTCAATATGAAACGGAGCTCCCACTGGTCATCGCCCGCTTTCTGACGAAGTTTTTCCTCAATCGCCTTAGCCAGATCCCGTAGCTTCTCAAACTCGTTGTTTGCTGGCCCTTCCTCCCGAACAACGATCTGAACGTAGCCACCTGCCCATTTTCTCATGCTCATGCGACCCTTGGGCCGATCCTTCTCTCCCAAGTCGCAACCGAGAGAAGCGAATGGACAATCCGGCTGTGCGAGACCTTCGAGGACGCATCTTAGCCCGTCGCTATGTTGCACCTCCGGAATATCTCCAACACGGTCTACGCTACCCCTGGTATCGACGAACCCATAGTTGCGGCAAATGTCGTTGAAGAGCGGCGGATAGGGCACCGTATTTCCATCGGCGGTCCCGTATTGCACCCGTAACGGCATTTTCGTTTGCGCTCCCTCAGCCCGTGGCGATGCGAGGAAGTCCGTTCCACGTCATTCCGTCCAATTCCCGACCGGCTGCCCTCTTGCCGATGCGCAGCATGGTGGTCCCGTCCTCGGCAGCAGCGCTTCTTGCCTTGGCCAGGTTGAGGCCTTGGCCTGGTGCCCAGTCGCCCCACTGCTTGAAATGGAATGGAATGTCGGCTGCCATGCATTCATTGAGCAAGGTCCTGAACCAGGACGGGCTCGAGGGCCTAGCCTTCGGCCCGCTCTCCCCTCCGGTGATGACCCAGTCGACCGCGTTGGTCCATCTGCGAAGCGATAACGGGCCCAGCAGCGGTTCCGCCGAGATAAAGCGAACCGCAGCCGGAATTTCCGCGAGAGACGCCAGTCGCGCGTCCGCCCACTCCTGATTCTCGGTCGTGGTGCCCAGCCAGACATTTTTTGGCCATTTTGAGCCCCATGGAACGCTCGACATCACTCGGTCAGGTCGTTTCGTAAGTAAAAGCCAATCGAGCGCTTCGGTGGACTCGATCAGCTTCCAGAGCCGCTCGCGGTGTGGGTCTAGATCGTCGCGGTCCTCGAACACATCCGCCATGGACGCACAAAATACACGCGCCCTCGAGTTCGTAGAGGAGGCTATCCGGTTCCATTGAAGAGGTTCACTCCAATGACGATCTCCAAAGAAGCGACGAGGGGCTTGGATACCCCACACTGGTTCACCGAGCCGCTTGGCCCAACTCTCCGCATAGCAATGCTTGCAGGCCGGGGACATCTTGACGCAACCCCACCAAGGGTTGAACGTGTGGGTGGTCCATTCGATTTTCGAGTTCTTAGCCAAGCATCGCTCCTGAACGTCAGCTCTATTTTATGCCGCCAACTACCTGAATGGCAACACGCTTGGATGATTTAAAGTCGCGGCCTTGGGTGCAAGTTTGCATTGTTGCTATCACAAGCCCTGGCTCGGAACAAGAAGAGAACGGGCTACCTCCCTCACGCGACTTGCAAGATATCCCAACCTTCCCGCCTACGTTCGCAGAGAACCCGGTTCAGCAGCGCTTTGAGATATTGGGCGTGTTAAGTCTTTAAGGCCAATAGCGCGATATAGCCCCCCCATCGTTCGACCTCCTCGTGATTGACCCGGATGGGCAAACGCTGATCCGTGATCAGATGGCAAGACTGTAAAATGGGCCCAGTCAACGGGTTCGCGCATGCTACACCCTTAGCTCAATTTCGAACAGCTTGATTGTTATGCCATAGCCTCACTGCGATTGCGCTTGCCAAACAAGGGGGAATGCCGAAAGAATCCGGGCCAATGCGCACCGACATCGATCATCTTCCCCCGGCAAAGCAGCGCGAGCTTGAGCGAATCGTCGAGGTCATTTTCGAAGAGTTTCGCGACGCGATCGAGAATGCTACCGGCTCCCGGAAGGGCGCACGCATCTTGAAGGTCGTCCTCTTTGGCAGTCACGCGCGGGGCGACTGGGTCAATGCGCCGCTGTCGGCGAACCAGTACAAGTCCGACTACGATATCCTCATCATTGTCAGTCAAAAGGAACTGACCGACCGGGCAGCTTATTGGGCGAAGGCTGAGGAGCGGCTGATCCGCGCCTACACGATCGAGAAAACGCTGCGCACGCCGGTCAATTTCATCGTCCATTCGTTGCACGAGGTGAATGATGGCCTAGCGCATGGCCGCGTCTTCTTCATGGAAGTCGCCAAGGATGGGATTGCGCTCTACGAAGCCGACGAGCGGGAATTGCATGAACCGAAGCCAAAGACACAGCAGCAGGCGCTAGAGGCGGCAAAAGAGTATTTTGACGAAGGTTTTCCTTCTGCAATGAAGCGCTTCGAGTTCGCCAAGTTCGGCATTGGGAAGGGGTATTTGAAAGACTCTGCTTTCGACCTGCATCAAACGGCCGAACGCCTTTATTCGTGCTTGCTGCTCACGTTGACGTTTTATGCGCCCTATAACCATAATATCGCCTTCCTGCGGTCGCTTGCCGAGGGGCTGGATCGTCGCCTTTATGGCATCTGGCCTGAAACCACGCGCCGCGAACGTGCCCTGTTCCAGAAGCTGAAAGAGGCCTACACCAAGGCCCGCTATTCCAAGCACTACCGGATCACCGCAGAGGAATTGGCATGGCTCGGCGAGCGCGTCGAGGAACTGGGCCGCGTCGTCCATCAGGTCTGCTCGGAACGGATCGCCGAACTGGAAGCCGCAGCCGGGAATTAGCGATATCGCCAGACAACTTGCCCGGACTCCCCATGTCTGGCATAATCTGCAGTACGGGATGGAAGGACTGGCGGCCATCTCGGGGATAACCCTGCCAGGCATCATGTAGGTCCGGCCACCAAGGTCGGACAGTTGCTGGAAGCTGCGATGGCGGCCCACAGCGAACACCGCTTGCACCATCCGTGCCCGAGTGCGCGGACCGCTGGTGTGCGAGCTGCAAATGACACCCCCTACCGACGTTTATGCGCGCGAAGTCGTGATGGCGCGCGTCAATCATCTGGTCCGGCGCAAACAGAATGAGATCGAACGCATCGCGCGTATCATTCGCGCCTGCTTCGAGCCCGAGAAGGTTCAGGCACCTCAACCCGGAAAGATCAGGCAGATCATCCTGATCGGCCCCTATGCGCGCCGCTCCTGGTATGAGGACCGGCACACGATCCAGTTCTCGGATTACGAATTCTGGATCGTCGTCAACCATCCCGCCTTCAAGGACGAGCGCTGCTGGCAACGCGCTCGCGATGTCATCGACAGCGAACTGGGCAACCGGTGCGCGGTCGCTTTGGAAATCTACTCCAAGGCCGACGTCCGCATCGCTAGGATCGAGCGCGACACCTTCATCCTCGACCGCATCGAGGCGGGCATAACGCTCTACCGCGCTTCTCGCGATGCGCCGTTGAACGAACGCGAACGTCGGGAGGCCAGGCGATGACCCCCTCCCGTTCCACGGCCGCCTTTGAGGCGCTTTACAGAACAGAGTATGCACGGGTGCTGCGTTTCTTCCGAAAGCGCGTGGGTGGGGACGATGCTCCCGACCTCGCACAGGAGGTTTTCATCAAACTGTTCGCTGCTGGCGTGGCCGAACACATAGAAAATCCGCCAGCCTATCTTACCCGGTGCGCGCGCAATCTTCTTATCAGCCGTGCCCGTCGCAGGGCGTCGGCATATATCGTCACCTGTCCCATCGACGAGGGACGGGATGCACCGGTGCCTCCCGAACAGACGTGGCAAATCGAGGAGGGAGATGTCCGGAGGGTCTATCGCCGGACACTGCTGGCGATGCCGCGAAAGACCCGTCGCATCTTCCTGATGCACCGGCTGAAATGCATGACCTATGCGGAAATCTCCGAACAGGTCGGCATCGGCTATGATGGCGTCGAGTACCATATGATGCGTGCATTGGCGCGGTGCCGCAGGACGGCTTCTACGCATCGATTATAGCAATGCTTCCTTGGCCGACGGTTGAGCGCCGCCAGTGGCGCCATCTTTCTCCCGTCCGAGGGAGAAAGAGGCGCTGCCTCTCTACCAGCACCCGCGACAGTCTGCTCGCTCGCGCCCCGCCCACCCGTCTGCCGTGCTGAACTTTGATGTGCGCGTGGGCACAGTGCTGGGCGCAGTCACGGACGTGCCGAGCGGGCGGGCCACCGGGTCAAGGCAAACGAGGATATTTGGATGGTACGCTGGACCGGAGCTTATGGGGGGCTACCACGATCCCGGCTACAGCATTTTCTCCTTTCCTTGCCAGCACTCCACCGCTCCATAATTCAGCTCCTTTTCCCTAGCATCGGCCTCCTCAACACATTCGATTGCGGCGGCGTCCCCTCCGGGCCGGGCTGTATTGCTATCGCAACGGAACCCGCATTGCGGTTTCCGCCCATGCGGGTTGCCATCCCTGACGCGGGTTAGGAACGGCTGCGCCGTCCCACCTTGAGGGCCGCAATGGCGCGGCCATTTTCCGTTTCAAGGAAGAAAGAGGCGCTGCCTCTCTCTCCCTGCAAGGCCATGCTTTGATGGCCGTGGCTCGCTGCGCTGCGCCCGCACCACCCACCTGCACCAGACCTTGCCCCCTCTCTCTCCGCCCCTCGCCGGGTCGGCAGGGGTCATGCGCGGCATGACCCGCTGCGCGGATTGGAAGGGAGTAAAGACCATGACCAAGCACACTGCCAGGCAAGACCCCCACAGCCGTATCACCGACCGCATATTGGCCGAGCTGGAACAGGGCGCCCGCCCATGGCTCAGGCCATGGAGCGGGGGCGACATGGCCGCATCTGGCCAGACCCGCCCCTTGCGTGCCACCGGGCAGCCCTATCGCGGGATCAATGTTCTTCTGTTGTGGATCGAGGCCCAGGCAGCCGGATTCTCCAGCCCGTCATGGATGACCTATAAACAGGCGCAGGCCTTGGGCGCGCAGGTCCGCAAGGGCGAACGCGGTGCAACCGTGGTTTACTATGGCGACAGCAGCAAGACCGTGCATGACGATGCCAGCGGCGAAGACCGTGAACAGGCGTTCCGTTTCCTCAAGACCTATACCGTTTTCAACGTGGCGCAGATCGACGGATTGCCCGAACGGTTTCATGCAGTTCCAGAACCGACGCCGGAGGTCGAGCGGATCGAGGCTGCCGACGCCTTCTTTACCCGCATCCCCGCGATCGTGAACCACGGCGGCGACAAAGCCTATTATATCCCCTCCGCCGACCGCATCCAGTTGCCGCCCTTTGCGGCATTCCATGACGCCCACGGGTACTACGCCACCCGAGGCCATGAGACCTGCCATTATGCCGAACGCAGGATTATGCCGCATGGCCGTTCAGAATGGTGGTTTTCCGTGAATCAGCCATGCGGAAGTTCGGCATAATCAGACGGCTTCGAATGACCGCCTTGGTGATGACCAATTCTCTGGGGTAATTTGGGGATGATCGGGTTTCAGTGTGATCGAACAAAAGCAGTCGAAGCCTTTCTTTCAAACGGCCACGCCGTTATGTTCGATTTATGCTGTTGATTGTCGGAACCGTTCGTCTTCCTGCGCACAACATGGAGGCCGCTCGGCCGATCATGAAGCGTATGACTGAGGCCAGTCGTGCCGAAGAAGGTTGCGTTGAATATGGCTACGCGGAGGATGTACTCGTCCCAGGCGTCATTCACGTCAAAGAGCTTTGGGCCGATCAGGAGGCCCTCGATGGTCACTTTGCCTCGGCGCATATTGCCGAGTGGCGCGCGGCTTGGCCAAGCCTTGGCATCGGTGATCGCAACCTGCGCGTCTATGAGGTTGGTGAACCGCGATCAACGTGACTTCCGTCAGCTTAACGGCTGGCTCTGGACAGCTCCGCACGTCGGCTAGGGACGTTTGCGGCCGATGTCGAACCGCGTTCGCTTATCGCCGCGTCGCCCTCACCGTAGCTGGCGCGGTTCACGCACCTCGTCGGCATCCTGGGTGCCTTCGTGCACTTCCTCGCGGATGATCTTCGTGGTGATCTCGTCGAGATGAGCAGTGAGGGCGCTGCTCAATTCCTCAAACTCCGGCCAAAGCGTCATCTGGACGAAGCTGGCCGGGGCACGGATAATGACAGTCTGACGGTGCATCCGCGTGTAGCGGAAGGGCTTGATGCCGTATCGGCGGCATAGGGCGATAAAAAGCTGACGTGACCAGGGATCGGAAATTGAGAATTTGAACTCCTCGGCACGTTCCTGCTTGCTGGCATTCTCGAATTTGACCCTGATGCGCTCCGCCGCTGCGCCAGCGGCGGACTTCTCACCATCGGTCTTTGCACCAGCGTAGAGCGCTTCGATCTTGCGTAGCTTCTCGCGGAGTTGGTCTTCGGATATCATGGCCGTCAATGCACCGTCGGCTTCTCGGTGAGGATGCCCTCGATCATCTGGCGGCGCGCGCGGGTGCAGGACAATACGGCCTCGTTGATCTCGGTCTCCATGATCCGCGTCAGTTCGCGCAAATGCCTGAAGGTCGTGTCGAGCTTGGCGGCGTCATCGGCATCCGGTGCGCGCGAAACCAGCTCGCAAATACCCGCCATCATAGCGCGCATCTCCGCAAGACGGTCGACGGCCTCGTGCGCCCGTTCAGGCAGGTCGATGACGTCTTCGCCATTGAACAGGCCTTCAATGAACCCATCCAGTTCCTGGAGGCGAACGAGGCCATATTGGCCCAGGTCGACGGCGGTCGGCTCTGTCGACGGGCGGGTCAACCGGAACGGCTGACTGCGCTTCTGATGCCGGGTGAGGTCGTTCCAGAGCCCTTGCACCAGAGTATCGAGCAGTTCGTTGACCTCCTCGATGCTGTCAAAGGGGGGCAGTTCGCCACCCCAAAGGTCCTTGATGATCTGAAGCGGCGAGGCCGAAATCGCGGGCGTTGCGATATTGCCCAGAAAGCGGGTGCGTACCTCGTGGAACGGCACGGGGCACTCATGCTTCGCCAGCAATGCCTGGGCCGTCTTAATGCTCGGCCCCTTGGTCGCCTTCTTCATATCGTCCCGCCCGCAACAAAGATCATGATCGTCATGCCCTAATCGGGAATGACGAGCTGACGATAGTATTGCGGTCGGGGCGGTCGCAAGGGTCGGATCGTGCTTCCATAGCAAGGAGCACGAAAAATGCCGAACGACCTGCAATGCCTGTTCGACCGAGATATCGCTACGTTCATGGAGCGGCTGACCGCCGAAAACTACAAGCCTCAAACGATAAAGGCCTATCGGGTCCTGCTGACGCGGTTGGTATCCCTGATCGAAGCCGCCGGAATATCGCCACAAGACCTGACAGCGGAACGGGCGGCCGAGTTGGTTCGCAATGACGAACGCAACCGGCGCGAGCCCAACAAATGCCAGAATATCGCACGGCGCTTTGTCGCCCATCTTATTACCAGCGGCACGGTGCCAGCTCCGGTCGCGACACCGGGGCAGATGGCCCGTGCAGCGTTGCGCGTCGATTATGAAGAGTATCTGGTGAGGCAGCGCGGGATCAGTCCGCGTACGATCTACCATTCCTGGCGCTTTGCCGACCGCTTCCTCGACCATCGGTTCGGCAGCGACGAAACCGATCTCGCGGCGATCAGCGCAGGCGATGTAATATCCTTCCTTCAATATCTGCTCGGGAGAAAAGGTCCCTATCGCGACAAGACCGCCGCCACCCACCTGCGCAACTTCTTCCAATATCTGTTCCAGCGCGGCGTCACGGAAACCAACCTTGCGCTGTGCGTGCCGACCGTCGCCCAGCGCTGGGGTGCGAGACTGCCGCGCTTCCTGTCGCCTGAGCAGATCGAAGCCCTGCTCGCATGGGTCCGCGATAATCCGAAGCATGGACTGCGCGATCATGCGATGCTGCTGATGATGGCGCGGCTCGGGCTGCGGGCACCGGAGGTGATCGCCATCCAGCTTGACGATATCGACTGGCGCGCTGGTGAGTTGCTGGTCCGGGGCAAGGGCCAGCGCCATGATCGCCTGCCTGTTCCGCCGGATGTTGGAGAAGCGATCGCAGCCTATATCCGTCAGGAGCGCGTATCGGGATCACGGACGCTGTTCGTCTCGTTGCGGGCGCCAAATGGCGCCTTCAAGGATGGGCAGGTCATCAACACCATATTGCAGGATGCGTTCGCAGCGACCGGCGTCACACCGCCCGGCCCGTATGTAGGATCGCACGTCCTTCGCCACAGCCTGGCAACGAACATGGTACGCAACGGCGCCTCACTTGCCGAAATCGGCGACATGTTGCGCCACAGGTCGCGCGCTTCGACGATGATCTATGCGAAGCTGGATATCGACGGCCTGCGCTCGATCGCAAAACCGTGGCCGGTGGCGGGAGAGGCACAATGACTCTCGCTCATGAACTTGACCGCTATCTCAGCGTTAGGCGCAGCCTCGGATATGATCTGGGCACAGCCGAAAGGGCGCTGCGCCGCTTCGTGCAATATGCCGATGAGCAGGGCGTCGATCATGTCACGACCGACCTGTTCCTGCGCTGGCAGGGAGCGTTCGGCAACGCCAGGCGATCGACATGGGGGGCTCGCTTCATCATGGTACGCCTGTTCAGCCAGTGGCTCCACGGCATGGACGCTGCCCATGAAGTGCTTCCCCGTGGGCTGGTCCCTTACCGCTCTTGCAGAACGCATCCCTATATCTTCACCCCGGCGCAGATCGTCGCCATCGTCGAAGAGGCGACGCAGCTGCCGTCAATCTATGGCATGCGCGGTCTGACCTGCTCGACCCTGTTCGGGTTGATCGCGGTGACGGGCATGCGGATCAATGAGGCGCTGAGCCTCGATACCGGTGACGTGGATCTCGATACCGGTATCGTTCACGTCCGCTGCGGCAAGCTTGGCAAGGAGCGCCTGCTTCCCGTCCACGATACTGTTCTCGATCGGCTGTGCGCCTATGTTGCCCAGAGGGACCGGTTGCTGGGGGGCGCATCGGTTCCCCTCTTCGTCAAATGCGATGGAAGCAGGCTCGGCGATTGCGGCGCCCGCTACAACTTTGCACATGTGTGCCAACGCATCGGACTGCGCGAACCTCAGACCGAGGGGCGCCACGGCCGTGGTCCCCGCATCCACGATCTACGGCACAGCTTTGCTGCGCGAACGATGATCGACTGGTACAGGTCCGGCAAGGATCCTGCGCGCGAAATGATCAAGCTGACCACATGGCTTGGCCATGCCAATCCCGATCACACCTATTGGTATATCGAGGCCGTTCCGGAACTGCTGGACCTGGCGTCAGCCCGGATCACCGATCCTCAAGATCGGGAGATATGCTCATGACCGGCATGACGTTCCCGGCGCTGCTCCAGCGCTTCTTCACCGACCGGCTTTGCACACAGATGGAGGCAAGCCGCCACACGATCGCGGGATACCGCGATACGTTCCGGCTTCTGGTCCGCTTTGCTGCCGCACGGTCGGGAAAGCCGCCGACGAGCCTCGGCATCGCCGATCTTGATGCCGACGTGGTCGGCGACTTCCTCATCCATATCGAAACGGCGCGAGGCAATGGCGCGCGAAGCCGCAATACGCGCCTTGCCGCCATCCGGTCCTTCTTCCGCTATGTAGCCATGAACGAGCCAGAGTGGCTGCTGCACTGCCAGAGAATCCTCGCTCTGCCGGACAAGCGCTATGTGAAGAGAAGCGTCACGTTCCTCGATGGACCTGAGATCGCGGCATTGCTGGCTGCGCCCGACCGTTCGACCTGGACCGGTCGGCGAGACCACATCCTGCTGCTGGTCGCCCTGCAAACGGGCCTGCGGGTATCGGAACTGACAGGTCTGCGCCGCAGGGATGTCGTCCTCGGCACCGGGGCACATGTCCGCTGTCTGGGCAAAGGTCGCAAGGAACGTTGCACCCCGCTTCGTCGGGATACCGCCAAGGCCCTGCAAAACTGGTTGAAAGAATGGCGCAGCTACGATGATGGGCCGCTGTTCCCTTCCATCCGTGGCGATCCACTCTCGCGTGACGCCCTGGAACATCTGGTCCGCAAGCACTGCCTAGCTGCGGCTCGCTCTTGCCCAAGCCTCGCCAGCAAGAGGGTAAGCCCGCACACCCTGCGCCACAGCACCGCTATGGAGTTGCTTCACCATGGCGTCGATCAGTCCGTCATTGCGCTCTGGCTCGGGCATGAGTCCGTCGAGACAACGCAAATCTATATCCATGCCGACATGCGGCTGAAGGAAAAAGCACTGGCCAGCATTGCTGCTCCGGAGACCAAACCCGGGAGGTTTAGGCCTGACGACGAACTGCTCGCCTGGCTCGAAGCGCTCTGATTATGCCGAACTACCGCATGGCTGACCCACGGAAAACCCCCATTCCGAAAGGCCATCCGGCATAATCCTGCGTTCGGCATAATGGGTCTTATGCCGATATCGGCATAATGGGCACTGGACTCGGCACAAGAGCCGCCTTGATCGCAATTTTGGTCGCGAGAAGTGGGGCGACGAGGGCTACGCGCGCGAGGAACTTGTTGCCGAATTAGGTGCGGCCTTCCTGGCCGCCGATCTTGGATTGGCGATTGAGCCACGTTCTGACCATGCCAGCTATATCGCGAGTTGGATCACAGTGCTGCAAAATGATGCCCGCGCCATCGTTCAGGCCGCCGCCCACGCCGAACGTGCCGTTGCCTTCCTTCACCAGTTGGCAAATCGCGATGAGGAAAAGGACGCGGCATAGGCAGAATTGAGGCCGCCCCGTTGGGGCGGCCAGTTTGTTTGCCGCCAACCCTCACCCACCGCCATCGAGAAGAAAAGAGCAGCATCGACAAATCTATCACTTAGTGCTAGGTAAGCGTCATGAGAGCGTTCAAGGGCAAGCAGTTCAGCCGTTGGGCAGCCGGGGAAGGGATCGACGATGCCGACCTATGCCATGCAGCCGCCGAAGCTTTTGCCGGTCAATATGATGCCGACCTGGGTGGCTATCTCTTCAAGAAGCGAATTGCCCGACAGGATGGCGGAAAATCCGGCGGCTTTCGAACGATCTTGGGGTTCAGAAAGTCGAATTCGAAGCGAATCTTCTTCTTGTACGGCTTCCCCAAGAATGTGCGGGCAAATATCACATCGAAAGAGCAGACTGCGCTTAGCGCAACCGCTTCCGCCTTGGTGGACGCGACTGACTCTCAGATTGATGGGTTGAAAGCAAAGGGAACGATTTCGGAACTGGAGTGCGGAAAATGAGCGACATTCTCGATATGGCCCATGACATGGCGAAGGACCTCCATGCTGTAGGTGCCATGGATACCATTACGATGCGGATGATGGACGAGCTTTGCCTGCCGAAGAAGCGCGCCTTCACTGCCGCCGAAATTCGCCGCATCCGTCAACGGACGCGGATGAGTCAGCCAATTTTTGCTGTCATGGTGGGCGTTGGCGCTAGCACCGTTGCCCAATGGGAACAGGGCAACAAGAAGCCCAGTGGCGCTTCGGCGCGGCTCCTCGATATCATCGACCGCAAGGGTATAGAGGCCATTGCGTAAACCTCCCGACACGCTTTCCGATATTCCCCCATTTCAGGCCGACCAGCTGCATTAACCGCTAGCCCCATACCTGTGCGGTTTCGGCGTCGTAAAACTCTACCTCTAGCGGCCACTTTTCGTGTCTGAGACTCGCCATCCATTTGGCGCGCCCGATGATCTCCTCGTTCCACGTCTCGAGCGGATCACCATAGAGGCCAACATACAGTTTTTTGAACCTGCCGCGGCCGATACGAGTGAGGATGTGGTCATCGTTCGCGGCGAGAGAATGCCCAAAGATGAACCAGCAGTGTTTCCCTTGAATCACATTATTGGTGAGTTGCTTGAGGCCTTGATAAAGATAGGCGTTGTGCCGGATCTTGTCTTTCTTTTGGTTGCTCGTTCCTTCTGCCACAAACAGCGGAAACTTGTTTCCGGCGAGCGCGGCGCGGGCTTGTTCGATCAGCGGGACGCCCTTCCTGACCCAAGTGTATTTCAACAGATCCTTTCCGGAATCGAAGAGATGTAGCGCGCCGTGGAGGAACATAACGCTGGCGCTATGTGCGTTTGTCTCTCCCTGCCACACGACATAGTCCGCGTCAGGTTCGTCCTCATCGTTGCCGAAGCCGTCGTTCTTGGCGAGATTGATCGCATCGCCGAACGGCAGGTCGTCGTGCATTAGCGTCCAGTAGAGCAATAGGTCGTAGTTTAGCGTAAAGACGCATCCACCTTTATCGCCAGAAAGAAAGTGAGAAAGGAAGCGGCGACAGGCCCAGAACTTGGCTTCCGATATTTCTGACGGGACATGCGGGTGGTTGCCTGCGATCGTCTGAACCAAGATTTCCTTCAGCATCGCTGCATGTTCGAGCATCTTAGCCGACGCTGCTCCCCCATCGGCGACGTAGGCGGGCAGAATTGTTGCCGCACTCTCCAGCGTACGGATGACCGCCTCGAAGTCCTTAGTGCCAAGGGCTGTAAATACCGCCTCCACCTCAGGCGCACCGGAGAAATCAGCTTGAGCGTAGAGCGAGCCATAATGGAAAATGTCGGCACGGCAGGCGATGCTAAAGCCGTTGCCCAGCAGTAGGTGTCGCTTTGAAAACTGATCGGAATCCGTGATTGCCTGTTCGAACGTCATCAGCGCCAAGATTTTTCTCCCCCTGCGGCAGTAAAACCCTAGCGGCTCTCCCCCTTCCGGTAACCTACACTACATAGCCTGATCTGTAGTGCCCCCTTTATGTGAGCCTAGCGAGTGTCAGCTTCCCGCATTCAGATGGCGATAGCATTTGGGGGCTGGCCGTATGATCAACGCGCGCTTTCGATCATACGGCTAGCGACGACCTCACCGAACTCGCACGGGGCGCGACGGAAATCTTAACCCGAACGTCCCGGTTGAGCCGGTCGAGAATCCGCAACAGCCGGTCAATGGTGAAACGCTCCAACTTGACCTGACGGATACGCGAAAAATCGGCGGCCGATATGCCAGTGCGCGCTTCGGCATCCCGAACCGTCAGCCGCTCCGCATCGAGCGTTTTGACGATCTCAGCGGCAAGGATCGCACGAAACTGGCGAATG